>FSUR01000324.1_pt1 | contig 11768 bp, 13 predicted proteins | sample 1637491 | NCBI WGS metagenome assembly FSUR01 (sample SAMEA3914816, study PRJEB12502) | metagenome | biome: forest; material: soil | place: USA | collected 2011-09-16 | depth 0.3 m
ACCAATGGCCGCCGAGATAGACCTCGAACCAGCCTGAAAAGTCCATCTCGCCATCAATAGGCACGCCGATATCGCCGAGATAGCCGGTACAGTAGCGCGCCGGAACGTTCATGCAGCGGCACAGGGTCAGCGCCAGGTGGGCAAAATCGCGGCAGACGCCGACGGCCTGGGTATAGCCGTCAAACGCGCTGCGCGTCCGGTCGGCGAGCTGATAGTCGAAGCGGATATGGTTGTGGACAAAATCGAGGATCGCCTGAACGCGTGGCCAGCCCGGCTGGGTATTGCCGAACGTGTCCCAGGCCATGGTTCCCAGCTTGTCGGTCTCGCAATAGCGCGAGCCGAGCAGGAAGACGAGCACGTCGTCGGGCAGGTCGCGGATGTCATGCTGTACGGCGTCGTGCGGTACGTGATCGGGGGTGCCGGGGTCGTAGATCTCGAATTGCGTCGAGATCGTCGTGCGGCCGGCGGGGGCCGTGATGCGGGTGCAGACATTGCCGAAACTATCGACATAGTCCCACGACTTCAGGCCATGCGAAAATTTCAGTGTCTGCGGTGTCAGCAGGTCGGCCCGGCGCGAGCGATGGATGTTCAGGCATAGCAGCATTGGCGTGGGCGCGGGACAGTCATAGGTCAGGGAATAGCCGGCCTTGATTTGCATATTAGCCTTTTAAGGAGAGAAGTTGGGGGTCGTCGGCCGGATCGGCCGAGATGACGTTCACTTGCACGTCCATACCTAAAAAGTCCATGCGCGAACCGGTATGGGTGCCCCAAAGCGGTATGGCCTGGCGCGGGTCGCGGGTCACGCCGACGCGAATCAGATCCTGGTTGCCGATAATACCGTTGGTCGGGTCGAACTCGACCCAGCCGGCGCCCGGCAGAAAGACCTGGACCCAGGCATGGGTCGCGCCGCCGCCCAACAACTCCGAACCGTCGCGCGACGGAACATAGATATAGCCGGTAACGAAGCGGGCCGCGAAGCCCAGGGCGCGAACGGCTTCCATCATCAGCAAGGCAAAGTCGCGACACGTGCCGCTTAAGGAATAAAGGGTCATTTCCGGTGTCTGCGTGCCCGGATTGGTGCGGCGGTTATAGTGAAAGTCGGACTTGATCGCCAGCGTCATGCTTTCCAGCAGCGCTGCCGTATTGGTCGCGCCGTGGGAGTTGACGAAGCGGCGCGCCCACGCTTCCGTAACGCCGTCGTCGGCATGCTGCCGCACCTGATACGGGCGCAGATCGGGCGAGTCCTCGTCGTCATAGGCGAAGGGCCACGTCTTGCCGCTGTCGTCGGTGCGAAAGTGCGGGCTGAGCTGTGGCGTATGGTCGAGAACGATATCGGTCTCGAACGACAGGTGGTCGGCCTCGCCGTCGAAGTCCGCCACGGCGACGCAATTGCCGAAGACATCGTGAATCCAGAACAGGTCGCTGGGCAGGGGAGAGACGATCAGGGCCGAGCTTAAGAGGCGCTGGTCATAGCTGTCGCGCGGCCTGAACATCAGGCGATGCTGGCCGAAACCGACAGGCTTGCGATAGGTATAGCGGGTGAGGTGATGGACGCGAAGAATTGTCATGTGAACTGGCATTGCCAGCCCAATGCGGCGGCATAGCGACTAAGCGACCGTTTTGCGCAGCGAGTCGAGCACTATCCGCCGCATGACATGGTGAAACCTCAACCAACCGGACGGTAACAAGTCCGCAGACGGTCAAAATAATTTCCGGCGACCGATCCGTTTGCAGCCACGGATGCGTCTTTATGGCGCAACCTTACAAGGACGTGGATCATGCACCTGACGCCGGCCATCATGGCACTTTCAATTCTTACCCTCATTCCGGGTGCCGCCCGCGCTGCGGACTTCGTTACCGTATCACAGGAAATCCCGATCAATGCTCCGGCTGACGCGGCCTGGAGCCGGATCCATGGCTTTTGCCAGATCGGCATCTGGTTCAAGACTACCTGTATCATTACCTCTGGCCGTGATGGCGAGGTCGGCGCGGTGCGCCGCGTCGCCGATCGCCTTGATGAACTGCTCGTTGCCCGTACAGCCTTGAGCTATACCTACAGCCAGCCGAAGTCGCCGATCGATTATCACGGCTCGGTCGAAGTCCGCGCCGTCGACGCCAGCCACGCGCGATTGATCTATACCGTGATCTATGACGCTGACGCCCTCTCCAGGACCGCAGCTGAGGACAAGGCCGCCGAGCGCGACACGCGTATCAAACAACTGGTCTTCCTTGTCGGCGCCATGAAGGCCGCCGCAGAAGCAAGGTAGGGGAGGCGAACCATGGCCATGATGATCGTGATTTATCCGACGCCGAAGGACATTGACGCTTTCGACCGCCATTATTTCGGGACGCATGTTCCGCTCGCCTGCAAAATTCCGGGTTTGAGGCGCTATGAGATCAATGCCGGCGCCATCGCCACACCGGTTGGCAATCCGAATGTGCACCGTATCGGCTTGCTTCACTTCGACGATCTCGCCGCGATCGAAGGGGCCTTTGCCAGCTCCGAAGGACAGGCAGCCGGCGCCGATCGCCGGATATTCGCGCCCGATAACTGTGGCGTTCAGATGTTTCTCTTCGACAGCAAAGATGTGCAAGGGCTCGACAATGATATCAAATAAACCCGTTTTTGTTCTTGTTCATGGCGGCTGGCACGACCATTCGACCTGGCGACATGTCACGCCAATCATCGAATCCAACGGCTTTACCGCCCTGACGCTCGACCTGCCGGGTGCCGGTGCCCGTGCGATCGAACCGGCATCGCTGGGCCGGCACCCCTTCGATTCCTCGGCTTTCGCCATCGAACCATCGCCCGTTGCCGGCATCACCCAGGCCGAGCGGACAAAGGCGGTCGTCGCTTTGGTCGAAAAGGCTGCCGCGCTCGGCAATGGCAAAGTCGTTCTGGTCGGTCATTCGGCCGGCGGCGTGACGGTTTCGGCTGTCGCGCAAGAGGTTCCAGGGCTGCTGCACGCCGTCGTCTACCTGTCAGGCTTCCTGATGCCGCCCGGCCAGTCGCTCCTGGCCATGCTGATGCATGAGTCGATGTCGGAGGCTGTGGCCCCGCGGCTATTCGTAGGCGATCCCGCGACGATCGGCGCCACGCGGATTCACGCCGGGTCCAATGACAAGGCCTATTTGTCGCTGCTCAGGGCGTCATTCTATGCCGACGTGCCGGAGACCGATTTCATGTACACGGCGGCCCGGCTGCATTGCGACGAGCCGAACGGCGGCGCCATGGCGCCATCGGTGATGACATCCGACCGTTTCGGCACGGTGCCGCGCCACTATATCCGCTGCACACAGGATTGTGCCGTGCCGCTCGCCGCGCAGGATCGCATGGTCGGTCTGGTCGATGCCGCCATGGGAAATCGGACCATCATCCATACTCTGGAGACCAGCCACTCGCCCTTCCTGTCACAACCGCTGGCGCTGGCGGCGGTTATCGTGGCCCTGGCTCAGGCCGACGGCGGCTCGAGCACGACCCAGTCGCAACCCTCCATGACGTAGGGCGCGAACAGGAAATCGGTAATGCCGTGGATTTGGCCCGCCTGCCAGTCGACCATGATGAAATGGTTGGGCCGGTCCATGGAACCCGTGGAATCGTAAACCAGGATGGCTACCCGGCCATCGATGGCGCCAAAGCCGAAGCGCCAGTGTTTGAGTTCGGCATAGCGGGAGAAATACGGCGTCGCCGCCTGGCGTCCCTCCAGCTTCAGGCGGTTGACCAGATCGACGCGGACATCGTCGGCCAGCATGGCTCGGATGCCGTCGAAATTCCCGGCGCGGAAGGCAGCGACAAAGACGTGCAGGCGCCGGCGCTCTTCATCCGTCAAAAGCGGCAGGCGTGCGATGTCCCCGCCATCCGCCGCCAGGTCGCGTAAGCTTTGTCGGCCGCGCTGCAGGGCCGACTTGGCGGCGGGAAAGCTGCAATCGGCGATCTCCGCGACCTCTTCCAGCGAATGCCCCAGCACGTCCTTGAGCACTACGGCGCAGCGCTGCAGTACCGGCAATTCGAGAAAGGTGCGAAAACTCACCGATGCCACATCGGGGTCGGGTTCACTGGCGCCCAGATCCGTCTGCTCGTTGAAAGAAACCAGGGTGTATCTGGCCTTGGTCCGCAGGAAGTCGAGGCTGGCATTGTGCGCGATGCGGAACAGCCAGCCTTCGACATTTTCAATTTCGGCAAGGGCGGAATAGGCGGCAATCGCCTTGATCAAGGCTTCCTGAACGACGTCTTCGCCGTCGACGGCCGAGCCGGTCATGCGGGCACAATAGCGGTGAAGCCTCGGCCGCATGCCGGTTAAAATCTGCTCGAACGCCTGCGTCATGGTGGATAGGTAGCTTTAAACGGTGTGCGTGTCAGCTTGCGATGAGCGCTCATGGACCAGAAAGGCTGTGCCGGTTATGGACTCGAGTGCCGCCAATTCATTGATCCCGGGGAAATAGGCGATCATGCGCGGATCGGTACGCATCGCGTCGATGTCGGCTGGGCTTTCCCATTGTGAATAGATGGCCACGCGTTCGCCGTCATTGCCGGCGACTAGGGTGGTCGAAATCCAGCCATTCAGCGTCATGATCACGGTTTCGGTGTTTTGCTTAAGCGAGGCCAGAACGGCGGCCTGCGTGGCGCCAGGTCTGGGGGTGAAGACGTTGACGAGCGTGGCGACAGTGGTGGTCATTTGAGGCTCCGGCCGGGAAAAGCGGCGGCACCCAACGTGCCCGCTTCTTCCAAGACGACGCCGCTGACGAAAACGGATCGGTCACCGTAAAATTTTGGAGCCGGCGTACCCCGAATGCCCCCGCATGGCGTCGAGGATGATTTATGGCGTCTCGGGCAGAGTCTGGTTGGTTGCCAATCACCACGAGTGCTTTGTTCGCTAGCACCCGCAATTCCTGACCGTTTGCGGTGCGAAGCCGATATTTTACTCGTCGTCTTCCCCAGTCAACGGACCGTTAGTAACCTCGCAACACAGCAATTTTCCCAGCCAATCCCAAAAACGGTCAGACGCACTTGACGCCGTGGTGACGGGGGGAGGCGTGGGGGCGTTGGTATCCTCATCCGCAAAGGGATTTTCGCGAGGAATATCGTGCGCGATGACAAGAGATTTGGGCGCCATCGTGAAATTGATCACAACCCGGCCGCTCGCGTTGCTGACGGTCGTCGTACCGGAGGCCTGCGAGCCGGTCACCCTACCGTTCAGGGTGAAGGTATAACCGCGCTTTGATACCGTTCCCGTCAGGGCCCCGGTTGAAGACGTCGTTAAAGGTACGGTCCATGTCCCGGATGCATCGGTTACGACCATGCGCAGACCTGTTCCCGAACTGATCACAGCGGCTGTTTGGACGTTATGATTCGTGCCCGAATTCAGGGTCAATGTGTAGGCTCCCGGCGCAAGTGAGGCTTGTGCGCCGCCTGCGGAACCGGGATCGCTACTGGTAGACGACGACACCTGCGCTGCTGGCGGTGTGCCGACTGTGACGCCTACGACCTTGCCGTCACGATCGAGCACGACGTGGCCTTCATTGGGGTTTTTGGTCGGCGCCACAGGCACGGCAATGTTTTTTGCGTTGGGGGTCGCCGTGACATTGCTTGTGACAGCCGTTGGGGTGGGCGCGGCCGAAACGGCAGCGCTGCCCATTAAGGCCATCACAGCTATTGCGAATACACTCGACCGCGCAGACAACATAATCATGACGTTCCCGTTTTACTTCGCTGGAATTGCAATACCTAAGCCTGCCGGGAGTCAATTGCCTAAACAGGCATAGATATCTTGAGGTCACAGGCCCTTGCAGGCTGTTTTTCGTCAGCGACTCTCTCGCGTTTAGCCGCAGCCTTAACAGGACGGGCGGCAAGACCAAAGGCGGCGAATTCAGCGAACGCTGGGTCCGTTGGACAGCTTGTTTTCGTAACGACCATAGATTGTGGCGCATCGTGCACGAACACGTTTCGGCCCTCGTAAACCTACAGCAAGGCAAGGCTGCTCTTGATTTGCAGCCCTAAAATGAAACCATGTCCGTTCAAGGTGACCGGCAAAGCGACATCACGCACCGACTGATCCAAAATCCATCTATCCGCCGCTTCTCGAGATTTCACCGGTCGTTGAGTTTGGCGACGCCTGACATCTGTCCGCCTCGTCCCGCTAAATAGAAGCCATAACGCAGGTCCTAGCCCGCATACCCCCGCATGGCGTCGCGGATGATCTTGGCGCTCTTGTCGGCGGGCAGGTCTTCGCCGAGCGGCGAATCGAACTTGCCGGCCGGGTTCATCAAGTAGATGATGGCCGAGTGGCTGTAGCTATAGGCGTCGCCGCTGCCCTGCTTGATGGCCGTGACGCCGTAGGCTTTTTCGATCGCCTCGACCTGGGCTGGCGTGCCCGTCAGGCCGATGACGCCTTGCGGAAAGCCGCCGCTTTTCAGATAGGCCTTGAGATTGGCGGGCGTGTCGCGCGCCGGGTCGACAGTAACGAAGACGATCTGCAGCTTGTCGGCGTCCTTGCCCAGCGCCGCCTTGGTGCGCGCCAGCGATTGCAGGGTCAGCGGGCAGATGTCGGGGCAATAGGTGTAGCCGAAAAAGACGGCGCTCCACTTGCCCTTGAGGATCGACTGATCGACAGGCTTGCCGTCCTGGTCGACCATGGCGAAGGGTCCGCCGATATGCGCCGCCGCGGCCGGATCGGCTTCCGAGGTGACGCGTGGGCCGCCGAGCGTACTGTACCAGCTCCAGCCCGCCAGGCCGGCCAGCAGCACGAAGGCTACAGCGATGATCGCCATGCGTAGTTTTGTCATCTATGCCATTCCGTTGCGCGGCGTTAGAAGGGATGCCCGCGCCAATCGCAAAGGGCTTTCATGCCTGTCCGGACCCTAAACCGCCTCAGTGCCTTTTTCAACGGCGACACTTCGTCGCTGAGTGTTATCGGACCGCGCGACCATCTGCGCCTGCACACGCTTGTCCTGCTGCGTTGGCTGGCCATTGCCGGCCAAAGCGCCATGATCTTCCTGGTCGCCTACGCCTTTGGGTTCCATATCCGCGTCTGGCTGTGCGCCACGGTCATCATGGCGTCGGTCTGGCTTAACCTGGCTCTGGCCTTTGGGCGCCGCGACGCCCAGCGCCTGCGCGACTGGGAGGCAGCCCTGCAACTGGGGTTCGACGCCCTGCAACTGGCGGCGCTGCTCGGCGTGACTGGCGGGCTGAACAATCCCTTCTGCCTGATGCTGGTGGCGCCGGCGACCATCGCCGCCGCCAACCTGCCGACGCGTTTCGGCCTCAGCGTCGTCGGCGTCTGCATGGCGGCGGGTTTTGTGCTGGCCTTCTGGTCGTTCGACCTGCCGTGGATCGCCGGTGAGGCCTTTATCCTGCCGGACATGTACCGCATCGGCATGCTGGTGGCGTTGTTAATCGGCATCGTGTTCACCGCCGGCTATGCCTGGCGGGCGTCGCTCGAATCGGCGCGCATGGAACAGGCGCTGGCCGCCACCCAGGCCGTGCTGGAAAAGGAACACCGCATGAGCGCGCTCGGCGGGCTGGCGGCGGCGGCGGCGCACGAACTGGGCACGCCGCTCGGCACTATCCAGGTCGTCGCCAAGGAGATGCTGCACAGCTTGAAGCGCGACAATCCGCTTTACGAAGACGCCGAGCTGCTGGTGTCGCAAAGCCAGCGCTGCCGCGATATCCTGAAGAACCTGTCGGCCAAGCCGGAACGGCGCGACGCCGTCGTTGACGAAGCGCCACTGCGCGAATTCCTGGAAAGCGTGGTCGCGCCCTATATGGCCAGCGGCAAGCGCATAGAGATCGATATCACGGCCTATGACGCCCCCGAAGGCGTCGATCCGGGCAGCGTCCTGCGTATCCGCCGCCGGCCGGAATGGCTGCACGCCCTGTCGGCCTTCGTCGAAAACGCCACCGATTTTGCCCGGTCGAGCGTGCGGGTGCACGTCCAGGTGACCAGGGCCTATGTCAGCCTGGCGGTTGAGGACGACGGCCCGGGTTTCGCACCGGACATATTGTCGCGGCTGGGCGAACCCTACATCTCGTCGCGCGTCTATGGCGCGTCGTGGACGGGAGACGACGAAAAGCCTTCCGGGCAAAGCCATTCCGGCATGGGGCTGGGTTTCTTTATCGCCAAGACCCTATGCGAATATACCGGCGCACGGGTCACCTTCGGCAACCGCGACGAAGGCGGCGCCTACGTCAAGGCCTTGTGGCGCAGGGACCAGATAGATATTTTATATGAGTAGGGTGCAGGCGTTTTTCAGCAGAGGACCACGACGATGAGCGAAGATCACGCGGACGATGTCAAGGCGGTTATCTCGGCGAAACTCGAAGGCCTGAGCGACCGTTCGCTGCTGTTGATGGACGACGACGCACCTTTTCGTAACCGGCTGGCCCGGGCGCTGGAGCAGCGCGGCTTCGTCGTGACCACGGCCGAGGGGGTGCACCAGGCGCTCGACATCATCGCCAGGACGCCGCCGGCCTTTGCCGTCATGGATATGCGGCTGGACGACGGCAACGGCCTGAAGGCAATCGAGGCGCTGCACGCCAAACGGCCCGACGCCCGCGCCATCATGCTGACCGGCTACGGCAATATCGCCACGGCCGTCCAGGCGGTAAAGTCCGGCGCGATCGATTATCTGTCGAAGCCCGCCGACGCCGACGACGTCGCCCGCGCCCTGCTGGCGGTCGAGGACCACGCCCCGCCGCCGCCGGAAAACCCTATGTCGGCCGACCGCGTGCGCTGGGAACACATCCAGCGCGTCTATACCCTGTGCGAACAGAACGTATCGGAGACGGCCCGCCGGCTTAACATGCACCGCCGGACGCTTCAGCGCATCCTGGCCAAGCGCGCGCCTAAATAGGATAGCGGCGGTTATTCGTCAGCGATAACGATGCCGGGATTGTCAGGCGGAATAAAGTCGAACAAGCCGAAATCGAGCGCCTTTTGCGGCCGCGCCGGCTGCAACGGCGTTTCGGTCAGCGCCAGGATCTGCTCGGGCGTCAGTTCATAGGCCTTGCGCGACCGGCGCAGCGTCCTTGCCTGCTGGCCGGGTGCCCCGTCGGCCGTCGTTTGCCTGGGTGGTGGCAGGCGCTTCCAGTAGCTGACCGACAACTGCCAGACCGCCGGCGGCTTTGTATCTGCTTTGGGCCAGCGCTTGCCGTCGGCAAAGACAGGCTGCGTCGGGCGGTGCTTGCGCGGCGGCGGCGAGGCGATACGGCAGGTCAGGGTGCACACCTTACTGTCGTCGAGCACGGCGGCATAGGCCTTCCTGGCCTCGGCCTCACTGTCGAACAGCGGCCCCAGGGTCTGGGTGACGAAGGCGACCCCTCCGCCGGCCAGCACCTCGGCCTCGCGCTCGCGCGCTGCGCGGGCCGCGTCGCCATTGCGCAAGGACTCGAGCGCGGCATGGCCGTCACTGGCGATAGGGTAAAGGGGCAGGGTCATTGTCGTTCACGTTTTGATCCGACGCATCCTAAACTGCGGTTACGGGGGATGCAATCGCCACCACGGCGACTTGACAATCGATCTTTATTTTGTTATTTCCCAAAATAACAAAGAAGGTCCCATGTCCGAAGTCTATAAAGCCCTTGCCGATCCGACGCGCCGCCGCATCCTTGAACTGCTGCGCGACACCGAGATGAATGCCGGCGACCTGGCCGACCACGTCTCGGTCGCCAAGCCCACCCTGTCGGGGCACCTGAACGTGCTCAAGGCAGCCAGTCTGATCGACGTCACGCGCCAGGGCACCAGCCTGATCTATCGGCTGAACACTTCGGTGTTGGAAGACGCCATCTTTGCGCTGATGAACGCGTTCAAGGTCGGTCTTGAACGTTCGCCCGGCGATGACCAGGCAAATCTGGAGGAGGCTAATCATGTTCCTGAAAACTGAGAAGATTCTGTTGCCCGTCGTGTGGCTGATCATTGCCGGTATCGGCCTGTGGGGGCATTTGACCCTGCCTGACGTGCCAATCGCCGTGCACTTTGGCATGCAGGGCCCGGACGGCATCATGCCGCGTGACCCCGGCTTGATGCTCATGCCCGGCCTTGCCCTGGTATTGATGCTGTTGTTCCTGTGGATCGTTCCGGCCGTTATGCCGAAACCGGTCAGTCCCGAGCGGCCGGGCATAGCCTACGGTGCGACCCTGCTGGCGACCTTCGTGCTCCTGGCCACGGTGCAGGCCGTGCTGGTCCTGATGGCCAGCGGTATGGCGCTCGACCCTGTGCGAATTGTGACCATCGGTGTCGGTCTGCTGCTTGTCGTCGTCGGCAACTATTTGCCGAAGACGCGGCACAACTACATCATGGGCATCAGAACGCCGTGGGCGCTGGCGGATGAACGCGTCTGGGACAGGACGCAACGCTTCGCCGGACCGCTGTTCATGCTCGGCGGACTTGCCACCATCGTCGGCGCCTTTTTCGGTCCGCCGCAAAGCCATATCGGCGTCTTAGTGGTAGCCGCCCTCATCCCCGGCGTCGCCAGCTACGTCTATTCGTACCTCGTTGCCCGCCGGCTCAACCTGACGTGAGTCGCGACTGTCTTTTTTTGCCCCTCTGCCAGGGCCCGCTGCGTTTTGAAGGAAACGCGGCGGGCCCTGGATTCTTGATGGTCGCATGCTTTTACGCGAAACAACGTTCGGCGCAGCCAAAAACCGGCTTCTACTTTTTCGCAGCATGCTCGGGCAAACTGCTTTATAGTTAACCGTTAGATTTGATTCGGTGCTTCCGGAGTTTGGAGCGGGCGTACACATGGCGATGGAGTCGATAGCCTATACGGCGGCAGCCGGCGCCATGGCGCTGGCTCTGTCCACCACCTATCTCGCCTGGCGCATGCGCAGCCGGCTGACCTCTTCGCGCGATACCCTGAAAGTCGATCTTGGCGCCAAGGACACGATGCTGAGCGAGCTCGACGCGGCTACCTCGGCGTTTGACGAAGCCTTCCTGGCCGTCGAAGGCGATGCCGTCCGGCTGGTCTGGGGCGACGAAACCCTGAAACACTGCGCCCAGGCGCTGGGCCTGCGCAATGTCGCCGAGGCCGATTTCGCGCCGCGCGTCGTCGAAGTGTTGGGTGAAACCTCGCCCGAAGCCGCCATGGGTCTCAAGCGTCTGATCGCCGAAGGCCGCTCCTGCCGTTTCGAGGTCTTCGCCGAAGGCACGGGTTCGGTTGTCACGGCCACGCCGGGCGTGACGCTGGTCGTTGAAGGCAAGTCTTCGGGCGCCACCGCCTGGATCCGCCTGGCTATTTCCGGCGGCAAGGCGTCGCTGTCGTCGGGTCCGTTCGCCCAGATGGCCGAACACCTGCCGGCGCCGTGCTGGATCTGCGCCCGCGACGGCCGCATGGTGTGGGCCAACGATGCGTGGCTGAAGGCTGTCGACGCCGCCAGCCTCGACATCGCGCTCAAGGACAATATCAGTCTCGACCGCACCGCCGACGCCCTGGTGACCGAGGCGATCGACAGCCGCAGCCGCCGTGAAGGCTATCGCTGGCTGACCGTCGGCGGGCAACGGCGCTCGTTCCATATCATCGCCGAGCCGCTCAACGACGCCTATACCTGCGCCTACGCCATCGACGTCACCGAGGCCGAGGACAGCCGCGAGGCGCTGAAGCGCCATGCCAAGGCGCACGACGAGACGCTGAACGCGCTCGAAGACGCCGTCGCCATCTTCGGCCCTGAAAAGCAGCTGATGTTCCATAACCTGGCGTTCGAAAGGCTGTGGGAGCTGGAACCGGCGTGGCTGGCCGAACGGCCGACGCATGGCGAATGGCTCGACCGCCTGCGT
>FSUR01000099.1_pt1 | contig 11746 bp, 8 predicted proteins | sample 1637491 | NCBI WGS metagenome assembly FSUR01 (sample SAMEA3914816, study PRJEB12502) | metagenome | biome: forest; material: soil | place: USA | collected 2011-09-16 | depth 0.3 m
ATCTGGCCACCGCCCGCATCTACAACGAAAACGATGTAGCTTTCGGGCAATTGTTGCTGCAGCTTGGCATGCCCTATAACGAGCAGCGCCCCCTGTTTGACCATATGGCTAGTGCGATGCGAGGAGCGGCATCAATTGACAATTATCTCCATGCCCGCAAAGACGACCCAAAAATAGTAATAGTTGGAAAACTTTGCATTGCGGAACAGTTGGTAGATGCCGAGGCTCGCTCAGCTCTGGCGGCCGAAAATCCAGAAAAAGATTACGCTTTCTCCGACACCATATCAAAATCTTGGTTGCGATGTTTTTTCCATGTTCTCGTATCTAAGGTAAACTTAGAGAATATAGATGAAATATTTTCCAAGGTTTCTTTCGTCAGTTTCAATTATGATCGGTGCATAAAACAGTACCTATATTACGCTCTGAAGGGATATTACGGCCTAACAGACAGCCGTACTTCCGAGATTGTGAGGAAGTTGCCGGTTATTCACCCCTATGGAAGCTTGGGAAAGCTTCCTTGGGAGTGCGATCCTGGAGAGCATTTCTCCGTGCCATACGGCCGTCTGATGCCAACGCATGCCATGCACTACGATCAAATATCGAAAGGCATTTACACGTTCGACGAGTCCATTGCAGATATCGACAATGTAAAGTCCGCGATAAGGGCATTAATTGATCCCGCAGACCAAATGATCTTCCTGGGCTTCGCATACCACGAGCAGAATTTGGACCTGTTGAGCTCTCGCGGCGTCGGGAGCAGCCGCCCGATTTTCGGCTCTGCGTACGGTTTGTCCGGTCCGACGACGTCATTCGTGCAGAATCGTCTCGCCAACATTTATAATTCGGCAAACTCGGTGCAATTGACCCCGCGCTCTGCGGCGGGCCTTTTTGACGAATTCGGGGCGGGCATGCTAGGTGGCTAAATCCAAACGCCCCCCTGTGCCGATCGAGTGCTGAACATGTCGCGAAGTTAGACACCGGTTTCGGTTCAAACTTGGAATTTCGGTGACAGCACATCAAATGCCGTAATGGATGTGGTCAAGAATTGCGTAATGCTTGACGACTCAAGCGCACCGAGGCTTTGGTCGCGCCATGAAACAGGTGGTCTCGTTCAACGATGTGCTGGCGGAAATCGCCGTGCTGGTGAAGCCGCATTTCGGCAAGGGCAGGACAGCGCAATATATCCCGCAACTGGCGTCCGTGAACCCCCGGCAGTTCGGCATGGCCATCTGTACCGTCAAGGGGGATGAGCACACCATTGGTGACGCCGACGTGCCGTTTTCCGCCCAGTCGATCACCAAGCTGTTCGCGCTCGGCCTGGCGCTCAATCGCATAGGCGACGAGGTGTGGACGCGCGTCGGCAAGGAACCGTCGGGCACGCCGTTCAACTACCTGTCGCAGCTCGAGCACGAGGAAGGCATTCCGCGCAATCCCTTCATCAATGCCGGGGCGCTGGCGGTCACCGACATCCTGCTCAACATCACGCGCGAGCCCGACGCCCTTGTCCGCGACTTTATGGGCTTGCTGGGCGTCGCCAACCTGACGATCGACGAAGAGGTGGCGGTGTCGGAGTTGGAGACCGCGCACAAGAACCGCGCCATCGCCAACCTGATGCGCAGCTTCGGCACCATCACCCACGACGCCGAGGCCGTCATCGAGGCCTATTGCCGGCAGTGCGCCATCACCGTCACCTGCCGGCAACTGGCGCGGGCAGCGTTACCGCTGGCGGCGCGCGGTTTCTCGCCGCTGATCGAAGAGACGATCTTTCCGGAGCGCCTGACGCGGCGGTTGAATGCCCTGCTGCTGACGTGCGGAGTCTACGATTCTGTGGGATCGTTCGCCTATCGCATCGGCCTGCCGTCGAAAAGCGGGGTCGGCGGCGGACTGGTCGCCATCATCCCCAATCAGGCGACGGTAGCGGTCTGGTCGCCGGAGCTCGATCGCTTCGGCACGAGCGTTGTCGGCGGCTACGCGTTGGAATATTTCAGCCAACTGACCAATTGCTCGGTGCTGTGACGGTACGCCTCTGGACGGCGGCTCCGGCTGTCCCTATCGTCGCCGCTAAACAGGGGCGGGGCTTCCCGAAAGACATTTGACCTACCGTATCGCCATTGCGGGCGCCGGCACGACCGGGCTGGCCCTGGCCGGTTTTTTGCGCGCCGGCGGACACGATGTCAGTCTGTTCGAGCGTTTCGACAAGGCATCACCAGTTGGGGCGGGACTGCTGATCCAGCCGACAGGGCTGGCCGTCATGGCGCGGCTGGGGGTCGACAAGGCCTTGATCGCCCGCAGCGCGCGCATCAAGAGCCTGTACGGCAAGGCTCATACCGGCCGGACCGTCTTCGATCTCAACTACGATATTCTGGGGCGGCATATCTTTGGTCTCGGCGTGCATCGCGCCAGCCTGTTCCATGTCCTGTTCGACCACGCAGTGGCAGCCGGTGCCGGCATCCATACGGGCTGCGAGGCGACAAGCGTCACGACGCACGCCGACGGCCTGATGTCGGTGAACACGGAAGGCGGCGATTTCGGGCCATTCGACCTTGTCGTCGACTGCACGGGGCGGCATTCGAAACTGGCCGAGCGCCACGCCGACATCCGGATGGACAGGGCCTATCCCTATGGCGCCTTCTGGGGCGTCTGCCGCGATCCCGGGCAGGTGTTCGGCCAGGGCGGACTTCAGCAACGCTACGACGCGGCAAAGGTGATGATCGGCACGCTCGCCATCGGCAAACGGCCGGACAGCGACGACGACCACATCGCCTTTTTCTGGAGCCTGGCGGCGCGTGACCGCGAACAGGTGCGGGCGGCGGGCATCGATGCGTGGAAAGACCGGGTCTTAAGCTACTGGCCGGAAATGGCGCCGTTCGTCGCGCAGTTCAAATCCTTCGACGACCTGACCTGGGCGGAATATGGCCACAAGGCGCTGAAAACCCGCGTCCAGGGTCGGCTGGTCTTCGCCGGCGATGCTGCCCACGCCATGAGCCCGCAACTGGGGCAGGGCGCCAATCTCGGCCTGATCGACGCCTGCGTACTGGGCGAGGCGATCAATGCCTCATCCGATCTCGATGCTGCGCTCGACCATTATCAACGGGCGCGCCGCGATCATCTCGGTTTTTATCATCGCGCCAGTTTGTGGATGACGCCCTTCTTCCAGTCGGATTCGAAACTGGCGCCGTGGCTGCGCGACGTCTGTTTCGCACCCATGGGTTATACGCCGTGGCTGAAGGACGAGATGATGCGGACGCTGGCCGGCATGAAGACCGGCCTGTTCAGCCATATCGACCCCGGCCAATGGCACGCCGACTACGCTATCCGTCGGCCTTGAGGCTAAGCGCCTGCCGGTAGGCCTCGATACGGTCGAGCTTGGCGTAAAACGCCGACCAGTCGTCGTGGTCTGCGATGGGCGCCCAGATGGCTTCGATCTCGTCGTAGAGCAGGGTTTCAGGCTCGGGCTCGGCAAGGCGCGGGTGATGCGTTGCCGATGCCGCTTCGTATCCGTTCAGGACCGCCCGGAAGGCGTCGAAGGCCTCGCCAACATAGTGGCCGGCGCGCGGGCCGTTCCGTACCCGCTCTTCGCTGGCTAAGCCGCCAAACCAGTCGTAGAACAGCGCCTCGAAACTGCCGTCGAAGTCGGTCGTCTTCAACACGCCGTAGACCGAGCGGACGAGTTGCTCGTTGTCGTCATGGGGCGTCACGTTCAGCCGCCGGCATATGGCCAGGCCCATTTCGCGCTGATAGTGCGTGTCGTATTCGGCCATGGAGGCGCTGAGCGGTTCGCTTTCGCAGATCAGCGTCAGGCACGACCCTAGCCGCGCCAGGTTCCAGCCGACCGTGTCGGGCTGGCGGCCATAGGCATAGAGCCCGGAATGGTCGAAATAGGCGGCTGTGAAGTTGGGGTCAAAACGCGGCAGAAAGCGATAGGGGCCGTAGTCGAAGCTTTCGCCAGTGATGTTCATATTGTCGGTATTGAGCACGCCGTGGACGAACCCCGCCGCCATCCAGTGCGCCGCCAGTTTCGCCGACGCCTGCAGCACCGCATCGAATACACCCGCTGGACCATCGGCATCGGGATAGAAATGGGCAATGATATAGTCGATCAGCCCATTCATGGTCTCCTTGTCGCCCGTATAGGCCAGGCGTTCGAAGGTGCCGAAGCGGATATGGCTGTGGCTCAGGCGGACGAGGACCGACGACCGGGTGGGCGAAGGCTCATCGCCGCGCACCAGGTCTTCGCCGGTTTCGACCAGCGACAGGCTTTTCGATGTTGGCACACCGATCGCTTCCAGCATGGCGGTCGCCAGCACTTCGCGCATGCCGCCCTTCAGCGTCAGCCGGCCGTCGCCGCCGCGCGAATAGGGCGTCTTGCCCGAACCCTTGGTGCCGAGATCGAGCAGGCGGCCACGGTCATCGCGCATCTGGGCGAATAGGAAGCCGCGTCCGTCGCCGAGATCGGGATTGTAATGGCGGAACTGATGGCCGTGATAGCGCAGGGCCAGCGGTTCAGGCTGGTTGTCGGCCAAGGGAGCGAAACGGCCGAAGTGGCGGATCCAGTCGTCGTCGCTCAAATCGTCGAGCCCGATCGACGCCGCGGCGCGGGCGTTGCGGTAGCGCAGCACGGTTTGCGGAAAGTCGGCGGCGGCGACGGCGTCGAACAGGTCAAGGCCAGAGTGCAGCAGACGCGGGTCGGGGGAATATTGGGACATGCGGATCGACGTAAGTCCCCCGAGGCCTTGGCCAGGGGGAGGAGGGGTTTCTTACTGGTAAGTGTCGGTTTTGCTGGCCGCGCGCAAGGGCGGGGGGTAAAATTTCGTTATGAAGCCGCTCGACCGATTCCTCGTTGAATTCCTGAAGACCGAAGCCGGGTCGGGCTTCGTGCTGGCGACGTGCGCCCTGGCCGCCATGGTTTGGACAAACTCGGCGTGGAGCACAGCATACCACGCCTTCGTACACGCCCCCCTGCCGGGTCCGTGGGGACACGACTGGCCTGTGTCCGAATGGGTCAAGGAAGGCCTCATGGCGGTCTTCTTTTACATGGTCGGGCTCGAGATCAAGCACGAGATCCGCGACGGGGCGCTGTCGGACCCGAAGACCCTGGCCCTGCCGGTCGGCGCGGCAGTGGGCGGAATGGTCGTGCCGGCTTTTGTCTATCTGACGGTCAATGCGTTCGGCGGCGATCTCCGCGGCTGGTCCATACCGGTGGCGACCGACATTGCCTTTGCCCTGGCGGTACTGGCTATGGTCGGCAAAGGTCTGCCTGCATCGTTGCGCGTCTTCTTGCTGACCCTGGCTATCGTCGACGACCTGGGCGCCGTGGTCATCATAGGCGTCTTCTACAATGCCGCGTTTTCGCTTCCGTGGATCGCGGCATTGGTAAGCGTGCTGGCCGTGACCGCCTGCGTGCGCTTCGTGCCGAAGCTCAGCCATGCGGCATTCAATTTCGTCTATCTGCTCCTGTTCGCCGTGGCGTGGTGGGTGACGCTCAAGGCCGGGATCAGCCCCTCGCTGGCGGCGGTCGCCTCGGCCTTCTGCGTCCCGGCGTGGCGGCTAAAGGGCCTGATCCACCTGATCCACCCGTTCGTCGCCTACGCTGTCCTTCCGCTCTTCGCCTTTACGGCTTCAGGCTTCTCGCTGGCCGGAGCCGGCGTGGCGCTTATGACCGACCCGCGTTTCCTCGGCGTTGTGCTCGGCCTCTTTGTCGGCAAGCAGCTTGGGGTATATCTGGCGGCCCGCGCCCTCGTGGCGGCCCGGGTCGCCGTGTTGCCGGACGGTGCGACGCCCCTGCAGCTCTACGGGGTGTGTCTTTTATGCGGCATCGGCTTTACAATGAGTCTCTATCTGGCTGCCCTGGCCTTCCCGCCAGGGGATAAAACGGCCGAAATCGCTGCCAAATCGGCGATTGCCGTCGCGTCACTGCTGTCGGCCTGCGCGGGCGCAGCAATTTTGAAACTGTCACAATCGACACAAAAAATACACGTTTAAGCAAGGGTTTTGGCCGATATTGGCGACAGAGCTTGAATTTGTGCGCGTTTCCACAGTATTGGCAGTAAGTATTTCCGTAACGGAATTGTTGCGACGCAATATACAATGGAAACAGCGTTTGTTTCCGTGCACGTCATGTGTTAAGACAAAAGTAATCGCAGGCCGCCGGAATCCCGGCTTTTCTTGCCCTTACGGCCCGCGGGACAAAAAATACAAAATCCTCAAGCAGAGACGAAATTTACCTAAGGGAAAGTTATGCAAAACGCCACAAATCTACTCAAATATCGCCATCTGAGCCACCTGATGGCGGGGGTTGCCGGCGTTGCCTTGCTGGCCGGGATTCCGGTGGGCGCCGACGCCCAGACCACGCCGGCGGCCGCCAAGGAAGACACGACCATCATTGTAACCGCGCAAAAGCGCGAACAGAAGCTTCAGGACGTGCCGATCGCCGTCACCACCCTGTCGGCCAGGCTGCTGCAGGACGCGGGCGTCCACGACATCAAGGATATGCAGATCCTGACTCCCGGGCTGACCGTCACCTCGACGCAGAACGAGACCCTGACGACCGCGCGCATCCGTGGCGTCGGCACGGTCGGTGACAATCCCGGCCTGGAATCGTCGGTCGGCGTGGTCATCGACGGCGTATATCGTCCGCGCAACGGCGTCGGTTTCGAAGACCTCGGTGAAATGGAGCGCATCGAAGTGCTCAAGGGGCCGCAGGGCACCCTGTTCGGCAAGAACACCTCGGCCGGCGTCATCAACATCATTACGAAAAAGCCGCAGTTCACTTTCGGCGCCGAAGGGGAAGCCACCCTCGGTAACTTCGGCTATCAGGGCTATGGCGCCTCGGTCACCGGCCCGATCGTCGACGATCTGGTCGCCGGCCGCCTCTATGTCGCCAAGCGCTCGCGCGACGGCTATACCGACGTCAACACCGGCGTTGGTCCGCGTACGCTGAAGGCTGACCAGGACCAGGATTTCTCGACCGTCCGCGGCCAGTTGCTGTTCACGCCGAACGACGACGTCGATATCCGCGTCATCGGCGATTATAGCCACCGCGATGAAAACTGCTGCGTCGCTGTGCAGACGCGCACGGGCCCGACCGGCGCCATCGTCAATGCGCTGGCCGGCGGCAACGGTGTCGCCGCGACCGCCCATCCGGACGATCGCCTGGCCTATTCCAACCGCAACACCCACCAGGTCGTCCGCGACGGCGGCATGTCCGTCGAAGCCAATGTCAAGCTGCCGAAGTTCTTCGACTCGACCCTGACCTCAATCACCGGCGTGCGCGACTGGATCGCCACCAACGGCCAGGACCTCGACTATTCCGGCGCGGACATCCTGTACCGCCGCGACAATGGCGAGTTCAACGCCCGCTTCAAGACCTTCACCCAGGAAGTCCGCCTGGCCGGGGCGACCGAGCACAGCAACTGGCTGGTCGGCGGCTTCTACGCCAAGGAAGACCTGTCGCGGAACGACTCGTACATCTACGGTTCGTCCTATGAGCCCTTTATCGGCCTGCTGGTGTCCAGCGGCACCGATCCGGCCTTTGTCGGCCGCCTGACCAGTGCCGACGGTGTATCGTCGCACGCCACTGCGCACTTCACGCCGGGCAGCGGGGCGATCGACCACTACAGCCAGGGCGACACCAGCTACGCCTTGTTCACCAACGACTCATGGCGCGTCGACCAGCTCGAATTCACGCTGGGCCTGCGCTACACTAACGAAAAGAAGGTCATGACCGCCGCCTACAGCAACACCGACAACGGTGCGGCCTGCGGCGCGGCCCTGACGCAATACACCAAGGCAGCGACGCTGTACCAGCAATGGGGCGGACTGGTCGGTGCGGTCACCCACGGCGCCAATCCGGTCTGGGCCAACGCTGTTTCGACCGGCGCGGCGCCAACCCTGGTCGGTGCCATGTGTCCCTTCTGGGCGAACCCCAACTTCAACGGCCGCAGGGTTTCGGACAGCCACTCCGAAGGCGCCTTCTCGGGCACGCTTAAGGCGGCGTGGCACGTCAACGACAACCTGATGACCTATGTGTCGTACGCCCGCGGCTACAAGTCGGGCGGCTATAACCTCGACCGCGCCCAGACCGGCGTCACGCCGGATGCATCGCTGTGGTTCCCGGCCGAAACCGTCGACTCGTTCGAATTGGGCTTCAAGACGTCGCTGCTCGACAAGGCGCTGCAACTCAACGCCACCCTCTTCGACCAGAAGTACCAGAACTTCCAGCTCAACACCTTCCTCGGCACGGCCTTCGTCGTCGAGTCGATCCCCGAAGTCGACTCGAAGGGCTTCGACGCCGACATCTACTGGCGCACGCCTATCACGGGCCTGAGCCTGCAGGGCGGCGTCGCCTATTCCGACACCAAGTACGCCAACTTCAAGGCGTCGGACCTGATCAACCCGTCGCACTTCCCGGGTCTGTCGCTGCTGCCGGGCGCCCAGATGTCGTTTGCGCCCAAGTGGACGTCGTCGCTGGCCGCCACCTGGACCGGCACCATCGCCGATCTTCGGACCTCGGCCAACCTGACGGCCAAGTACTCGTCGAAGTACAATACCGGTTCGGACCTGATCCCGTACAAGGAGCAGGAAGCCTTCACGGTGATCAATGGCCGTATCGCCATCGGGCCGCAGAATCGCCGCTGGACGGTGGAAATCTGGGGCCAGAACCTGACCGACGAAGTCTACAAGCAGGTCGTGATCAACGCGCCGCTGCAAGGCCAGGGCTTCCAGTCGACGGTCCAGCCGAACGGCACCTACTACAACCAGGCGCTCGACTCCAACACCTACGACGCCTTCCTGGGCGCGCCTCGCACCTACGGCGTGACCCTGCGCCTCAAGTACTAAGCCTAAGCGGAAAAAGACGAACGGAGAGGGCGGTCCGCATGGGCCGCCTTTTTTGTTGTACCAATGCCGCCCGGCTCTGGCGGGTAGCCGTCCGATACGGTAGGCAATGCCGGTATGAACGGAGGCTGCCATGGACGACAAGCGCGTCGTATTCGATTTTGAAGTCGACTTTTCCAATGGAGGCGGCATCCAGGGGCAAGACTTCCGCCTCGATATCGCGGGTGACAACATCGCCGACACTGAACTGGCGGCGTTTATCGTCGCCGACATGCGCCTGTTGATGGTGGCCGAGGTTCGCATTCTCAACAAGCGTATCATTGCCGAACCGCACAAGCGGGCGGCGCCGGTACCGGCCGCTTCGGCCGCGACGGCGACCCTGATCGATCTGAGCCACGTCATCGAGGACGGCATGATCACCTACAAGGGCCTGCCGGCGCCGCTAATCTGCGACCACATTTCGCGGCTTCAGTCGCGCGCCACCTATAGCGAAGGCACCGAATTCCAGATCGGCCGCATCGAGATGGTCGGCAATACCGGCACCTATCTCGACACGCCTTATCATCGCTATGCTGACGGCTATGACCTGGCCTGCCTGCCGCTGGAACAGGCCTCGCATCTGCCAGGTTTGGTGGTGCGGGTGACAGGAGCAGCCGGCCGCGCCATCGACTGGACTGCCTTTGCCGCTGTAGACGTCGCGGGCCGGGCCATCCTGGTCCACACCGGATGGGACCGCCACTGGCGCACCGATGCCTATTTCGAAGGCCATCCCTACCTTACCCGGGCGGCGGCGGAATATCTGCGTGACCAAGGTGCCAAACTGGTCGGCATCGACTCTTACAATATCGACGATACCGGCGACGGTGAACGCCCGGTGCACACTACGCTGCTCGGCGCAGGCATACCGATCGTCGAGCATATGACCAATCTGGGAGCATTACCTGTCGATTGCTTCCGCTTCCATGCCGCGCCACCGAAGATCACAAAAATGGGAACCTTTCCCGTCCGCGCGCATGCGGTACTTGACACGTAAATTCAGAAAAATGAGAATTGTGATGTATGGCCCAAAAAATGGTGATGCGGTTGTCAGAGCATTGGTCCGGCATTTTCGCCGGGAATACTCATGTTTGTCGCGACGCCTATGCTGAAACAATATTCGGCGTGGGCAAAACGTTGCGTTCACGCCAGGAGCAGACATTCCGGAGGTGTTAATCCCCTCTTCGGCTTGACCTGCGCGGCCAACTGATGCCTCATGCCAGGGGCGAGGGGGAACAGATGAACTTTTTTAAAGTGGGGGCGCTCTCGGCTGTTCTGACAATAGCAGCGTGCAACAGCCCGGTAGCGACTCCGGACGCGTCGAATGAACTTCCTGATTCCTTAAACGGGTTCGTCATATATGGCGATTTTCCAACCGCTTCGCCCGCGGCTACCGACCGCTATCTTTTTTCTTCGTCGTACGATAGCGCGCGCCTCCAAACCGGATCAAAACTGGCGCCTGGAGCGACAGCTGCACCTATGGCTTCCGTGAGCCTCAAACTCCCTGATCCTAAAGTGACCGAGTGCGCTTCACTTGCACCTTTTTACACGGCGATTGGACTTGAAAAGTCAGGTACTCCTGGCAGGGTCATAGGAAACAGATTGGGGAGACAGTGGCTTGCCACAGGCCGACGCCAAGGTGGACTCGTAGAATATACGAATGCCTCCCCTCGGTATGAGGAGAAGGCGGGGATGGCCTATGCTAACGACGACCGGTCAATAACGATTGAATGCATCGACTCAGAAGTCGGTGTAATCAAAGAGTCGATTTGCGCAGCCTATGTCGAGGTTGTCCTGGATACCAAAGACGGCGTGGCGCTTGGGGGCGGGGTCGTCGAAAGGGGCAAGAGCGACATAGACCTATTGTCAAATAGGTCGCGCTGCATCAAGGCCACACTGCTTAGCATTTCAAAGACTGGTAGGTTGGGCGCGCAACGCAACCTGAACAGGGCGACGTTGGCCCCGCCGACTTTGTCAGCTAAACGCTGATGTGACGAGGCCTGTGCGCCGAAACTGACGTTCCATGACAGGTGGCATATTAACGAATATTGCGCGTAGGCGGCACGCTCTCGATGCTACACTGCTTACGGCATCATGATCGATGATGCCCGTTTAAGCACGGAGGTCTTATGTCGCTGGTGATAAATCTGGCTATGAAAGCTGCGGTGTGCGGCGCCAGGAGATGATCATGACCGACACTGCAAATCTGACCGTAACGAACGGTGCCACGTCTAATTTTTGGGGTGATCTCATTAAAAAGGTGCCATTTTCCGAGCACCTCGACAGGCTGCCAACGCCGATCAAGGGTTTCATTGACCGACGCCCCGGGACGGCTGTTGGCATTGCCGCGCTCGCCGCGCTTGGCCTGATGAGCATGAGACGTCGTTAAACGGGGCGAGCATTGAGTCAACGCTCCAGCCGAGTCAATCACGGGACTTCAAAAAGCGATTATTTACCCGCTTTCCGACGGCTTAGCCCTAACCATTAGATTTAATCTGCGGTCGCTCTCTCGGGCGACCGCAGATTTTGTTCGTACGTCTGCGATCGTCTTGCGCCCTAAGCGGAAATAAAACTAGAACAATTTCACGTTGGCGCCGCTGTTCGCCCTACGTTGAGCGCGGCCAACCATGAACAATGGGCACTATAGCTACGCTAGCTATCTGCACAGTTCCATCGTTTGCCATCGGAGCCGTAAGCAGCCCCATGTACAGAAATGCAAATTCTACTACCGGGCCTTCCGGCCATGAACATTTGCTTTGTCACCAAATCGCCTGGCACATCGAAGCGGAGCGCCAACTCGCTAACTCGGCACCAGCGGGCGGCTCAATCCCTGCCGCCCCACCGCCAGTGCCAACCGCCCTTAGTCTTGCGGGCG
>FSUR01000151.1_pt1 | contig 11645 bp, 8 predicted proteins | sample 1637491 | NCBI WGS metagenome assembly FSUR01 (sample SAMEA3914816, study PRJEB12502) | metagenome | biome: forest; material: soil | place: USA | collected 2011-09-16 | depth 0.3 m
ATATTTGTCCGTCCAGTCGAGGCCTGAGCGCGTCATCAACTGGACATGGCCCTGGTCGATCAAGGCCTCGGTGCGGTAGCCGTCGAACTTGATCTCGTGGACCCATTCGCGTCCTGCAGGGACAGCGTCAGCGAGCGTCGCCAGCTCCAGCTCCAGAAAAGTGAGGGGCGGGAGCCGCTTCGACGATGTCGACGTCTTGGTCTGGACCTTGTCGAGGCCGCCGGATTGATCTGCCATTTGGGCCTCGAATTCTGCGAGGGTGAAAGACAAAATCGTTGCGGGAAATTGGATAAGTTTTCAGTCGGAATTTCCTAGGCTAACAATCTGGCGGCCTCTTACACATCGCGGCTTGATGTCTGATCCGGAATCGTTGGCGAACACGGAGATCGATCATGCTCACGGACATTCGCGCCATCGCCTTTAAATCGGTGCTCGGACATTTAGTGGATACGGCCTTACCGGAACCGAGCCACGGGGAGGAACCCGCGCTCGACCTGATCGAGTTCATTGGGCTGCTTCTTCGCGATCGGGGCGACATCCACGTTTTCCGTCTGGGACTGTTTGTCAGGAAAGCACTGGGTGCTTTCCTTTCGAACCGCATCGCCCGGGCGACCTTGATCGATCAACTCACTGCGGCCGCGATCGCGGCCTCCGCGCGGGCCCTGCGGTGTTCCTCAAGGCAGTGCAGATTCCCCATGAGCAGGGGAAGGCAGATGAAGCTTAGCGATGGCGTCAGCTAAGGAGGCGGACCATGTGGACACGGCGTTTTTTGCTGAAGGGATGTGCTGCGTTGGGCGTCGTAGCAACGGTCGGATGTGCACAGCCCGTCAGAACTGCTCCGCCTGTGATCACCTTGTTAGGGGACTCGGTCTTTGCCGGATACGGCCTGAGTTCCAAAGACGCGCTACCCGTCAGGCTGCAGGCAGCACTAACGACCCGTGGCATCAAGGCTGTCGTACGCGGTGCAGGCGTATCGGGCGACACCACGGCGGACGGATTGGCTCGCCTCGATCGAAGCGTTGCCAGGGATACGACGGTTTGCGTCATCGAGCTCGGCGCGAATGATTTTCTGCGGATGGTCAACCCTGAGCGCATTACCGATAATTTGACAGCGATTGCCAAACGCCTGACATCCCGAGGCACGACTGTCATCATGCTCGGCGGTCTTGCGCCGGTCGGTACGCCGCCGGCTTATGCGAACAGGTTCAACGAAGCGTTTTCAAAGGCCGCCGCCCGCAGCCAAGTGACTTTGGTGCCCGATTTTTTCCATGGCATTCTGGAGTCACCTTCGCTCGTCCAGCCAGATCGCTTCCACCCAAACGCGCGAGGGGCACAAGTCCTGGCGGACAGGCTTGTCGCTCCGATAGCGGAAGCCCTTCGCGTAAAGCAGGTCGCTGACTAGGCTAATATTGCCAGCTTATCTATCGGCCGCGGCTATCCACCAGACGATAGCTTGCTTTCTGTCAGAATGAGGCCATTAGGCGTTACCGAAAAAATAGCACTGGCCGTTCACCCGATAAGGGTGGTTTGGGAGTGGCGTTGGTCCATTTCCAGCCAAGATGCTTTTTTTCTAGGAACCGAACGGAGATTGTCGCAATAAGCAGCTAATCATCGACCTGGAAGTACCAAACCTACCTGCCAAACGAAGGGCAAGTGATGACCAATGCAAGGACGAGGTACGTACTTATAGGAGCGGGTCTCATAACCATCACTGCCGCTCTTATATATAGTATAAGACCTAGGAATATGACGGATTATGGTCCGCCATGCGCGGCGGACGACCGGAATGCAGCGATCAATGTGTCACAATCCGACAATGCTCTCAAAGCCATGGCACTTTATCTGGCTACGGCGGAAGAGGGCTCCCGAGTTTCACAAAAGGATTTCGGACCGGCGCTGGCAATTGCGATGAAGGTCAAATTGTTTTCACGGTTACACAAAAAAGAGACGGCAACCGCATTCTGTAGGGCGGCCACCGCATGGAATGGCAGGACGAAAATTGCCGCACTTCCGTCCGGTTTTGAAGGAATTGCAAACCAATACAGCGCTACGTAATGCAACTTGGGATCAGGCGACCTGCGTCGTTGTCGAAATGGTCAACCTGGCATCACTAAAAAATCCAGAGTCTACGAAATCATTGGTAAGTTTTTGCCACCGAAGACAGCAAAAGTGGGGCGTGATCGGAACAGTAGGATAGGCCATGCGACAAATGGACGACGCAAGTGCTCACTCTTTCGCTCAAGGGCTAAAAAGGCGGTGGAACAGCCATGAGATATAGCGATGGAAAATCAGTCTGCATCGGCGACAGGGTGGCGTTGGGCGGTGGCATGTATGGCGTAGTGGTTGCTTCCATTGATGACAATGCCTATTCCGCCGGCCATTCGGAGCAGGACTGGGGATATTTAGAACGTGGCGTGATCATCGAGTCTAAGGAAGCCGGGATTGTGCATTTTCGAGCCGAAGATCCTGATCTGACGTTGCTTAAGAGGGACAAAAGCTAACGCTGCACAGTTCGCCGGTCGGTCGGATGCGTTGGGATTACAATACCGTCTTACCTGCCTCGTTTTCGATAGTTTCTAGGCCGTCAAAATGAAGCGCTTGGAACAAAAAGCCTGAATCGCGACAATGCAGTGGTGGATAGATTCAATTCGATAACGCAAAGGTACCAATGGCGTCCGGAATTTGAGGGCATCGAACTCCGTGGGCCGAACGATGCCGGCGTCGATGGCGATACATTGCTGCATCTCGTCGTGAGCAACGGAAAGATAGACGATATTTCGTATCTCCTATCGATTGGCGGCGAAGTGAATCGCCGGGGCGACATGGGAAACACGCCTATCCATTATGCGGCAATGGCGGGAAGAACGGATGTCGTCAAACTGCTGATCGAGGCTGGAGCGGATGCTAGCGTTGAAAATGAACTTGGCGACACCGCACTTTCGTGGGCAGAGGCTTGCCATCATGAGGATACGGTGAATTACCTATCGTCATTAAACGAGCAATCGAATAGTGGCGGCGCGAAATAACCTCCTGAGCCCTCAGACATCGAACGATGTCTGGGCCTGTAAGTAATTGAAATCAGAATAAACCACCCCGTTCGCAATAAGGATCGCAAATGTTGGCCATCGACGCTCAACATGACGTTGCCACCGCGACCGCAGCGCTACATGATTCCGCCATTGGAAAAGTGGAGATCGTTTGTCTGACACCTTCGATGCAGCCAAACGTTTCCCTGAACGCAGAGCGTCTGGGGCGATACGCCAACCGCCATATCGAGATTCGGGATATTGCTGGTGACCGAATGGAAACGTCTTTAATTTCGGCCGTCGAAAAACTGAAAGTAAAGCAGGGCGAGTACGACCCTGATCTCCATTTCGGCATAAAGTTTTACAACAGGTCGAGTGGGAATCCGCTGACATCCATCTACCTTGACCGTTGGGGCAAGCTTGGCACCGTCAACGGCGTCACTGTTGCGATATCGCCCGAACTGTTAAAGTGGGCAAAGACAAACATCGCCATCTGTTTTTAATGTTGGGTGCGACTGTCCTATTGAGTGCTCGGCGCTTAGCCGATATCGATACGGCCTCGTTTTGCAACCGTGGCCGAAGTCCGTGCCTATCGGGTGCACAATTGCCCCTGGACGGCACTGCACATGCTGTTGACGAAGCCTCCCTTGCGGCTATCCTTTATGATGCAGCATAAAGCCCACCTCGACCAATTGCCCCGGAAATAGGCGCGGTCCTAGCTGTCGCCTGTGTAGGTGACCGTCAGTGGTGGAACGTCCGTCTGTTGCCCGATCACATTTCAGGTGAGTCCACGGTCCTCTCTTCACAAGAATCGCTTTGTCCATATTCTGGAAGCGCTTGGTTAGGAGCGCGAGATGCTGGAACACGATATTATCGATGAGGAATGGACGCGGTACGACAATGGTGGCGTGCTGGCTGTCATCAAAGGCGAGGCCAAGTACCGCGGATCAGACCATGCCGCGATAATATGGGGGCCGGCTGGTGTCGAAGCCGGCATGCTGTTCGATGCCCGCAAGTTTGGCAAGATAACCTCCCGGCATGTCGAAATCGCCTGTCTCGCCCGGGCCGCGCCGGAACTTGCGCGAACGGTTCGGGCGTTGATGACCTGGGCGAAAGACAACGGCTTGCCCGACGACCCGGCTTGGGCCGAGGCCAGATTGCTTGCGGTCAAGCTTGACGAGGATCTCGCCCGTGCGAAAACATTCGGACAGACTGTTTCGGTCGCGGCGGAATAGCTATCAGCGAAGGCGCTTTATGGACGTCCGGTTCCCCCCGGACGCTGGCGGGATGCCGAAGCCCGCGATAGTGCGGGCAATGTAGCGATGTCCTTTCCTGCTGTCATCTCGTCAGGTGCTACGTGCGGCAGCCTTTTGATCTTGGGCAGGCACCTGCGCTTGTCCACAAGAAAGGCGCCTATGAAATCAGTCTGGATCTTGCGCCAAGCCCTTGAGGGCGTTCGGCGAGACGCTGTTTCCCTCAAGTCGCTCTACGGCGGTTTGTGCCGCCGGCATCCATCGGCCCTTGACGAAACGCACGAAAAGAACAAACATAGAACAAATATGTTAACGTCATGCCATTAGGTGTCCGTAGCGCGCTCCAGAAGGGATCATTCATGCTATGTCACAACAAGGTGCTGCACGCATCGCTGAGCTTCGCGATCAGATCGAACGGATCAGTGGCGTCACCAGCCGTGCCCGGATCGTGCTTCCGTTCGGCATTCCCGAGATCGACCGGCGCCTCCCAAAAGGCGGGCTTGCCCTGGGCGCTCTTCACGAGATTGCCGGCGGCGCCAATGGAGCGGTAGATGGCGCCGCAGCCGCTTCGTTCGCCGCCGGCATTGCTGCGCGTACGGGCGGGAAGGTCCTGTGGTGTTATAGCCAGGCCGACCTGTTTGCACCGGCCCTGGCGCAATCCGGTCTGACAGAAGACCGGGTGGTCTTTTTCGAGGCACGCGACGAGGCATCGATCCTTGGTTGCTTCGAAGAAGCCTTGCGCCATGGCGGCTTGAGCGCCGTCGTCGGCGAACTTGCCGGCCTGTCACGCGTCGCCTCTCAACGTCTGCAGATGGCCGCCGAAACCAGCGGCACCATGGGCTTGGCCGTCAGGCGATGGCGACGGCACGTCGACGCGCGCGACTTTGGCAATCCCACAGCCGCCTTTACCCGATGGCGGGTCACCGAAGTGAGTTCAGCCGCGTTGCCCGTTCGGGGAGTCGGGCGGGCGAGGTGGTTTCTGGAGCTGATGCGAGCGCGAGGCGGGGAGAGTTTGGAGTTCGAGGTCGAGGCGTGTGATGGCAAGGGTTTTATCGCTATTCCTTCCCTATTGGCCGACGGATCGGCTGAGACGGACGCTGGGCGCTACCGGGCCATCGGTTGATGTCCCGCTCGCCTTGAAGGGCTCCGATGGCCGGCGCCGCGTCCTGACTGCGGTCGATGACTTGGCGGTGCGGATCGGCGCCTATGTCGGCATGCCGGTCGCCAAGGCGGAATCCCTGTTTGCCGACCTTGTCGTCATGGATTCCGATCCGGCAGAAGACGCTGCCGCGCTGGAGAAGCTGGCGATCTGGGCGTTGCGGCTGTACTCGCCGATCGTTGCGGTGGATCCGCCCTCCGGCCTTGTGCTCGATATCCAGGGTGCCGCCCATCTCCATGGTGGAGAGCAGGGCCTGATCGAGGACGCTATTCGACGCCTGGCCGACCTGGGGATCACTGCGGTCGCCGCTCTGGCCGATAGCTGGGGCGGGGCATATGCCCTGGCGCGGTTTGGTGGCAAGCGCGTCCTGGTCGTGCCGCGTGGGAAGACAGGGGAAGCCCTGATCGGCCTGCCCGTCGAGGCCCTGCGCCTGCCGGCCGAAATGCTGCCTGACCTGCGCTTGCTCGGCATCGACACGATCAGCGAACTGGCGGCAAAGCCGCGGGCACCGCTCACTCAGAGTTTCGGGCCAAAGCTGTTTCGGCGCGTCGACCAGGCCTTTGGCCGGCTGGCCGAACCGATCGAGCCGGTCGACTCACCCGAACTGATCTCGGTGCAGCGCGTGTTCGCCGAACCCATCGGCGCGCCTGAAACCCTCGAGAAATACACCCGCCGCCTGACCGATCAAATCTGCGACCGGCTGGAGGAAGCGGGTCTCGGCGTCCGGCGCCTCGACCTGCATTTTACCCGGGTCGATAACCGCATCGAGACGATCTATGTCGCCACCGCCAAGCCGGTGCGCGAGCCAAAGCGGCTGGCTAAGCTGCTCTGCGACAAGATTGAGCAGGTCGATCCTGGCTGGGGTGTCGACACGATGACGCTTACGGCCGCCTTCGTCGAGCCGCTATCGATGCGCCAGGTCGTGGCGTCTTTTTCCGAGCCGCCGCGGCCGGACGTCGAGGACCTGTGGGACGTCATCGTCAATCGCTATGGCTCGGCCAGCCTCTATCGCGCGGTATCCGTCGCGACCGACATCCCCGAACGCGCCGTCAAACGGATGCCCCCGACCTCTGTCGAGGTGGGGTCGTTGCGCAATGCCGGTTATCGCCGGCCGCAGCGCATGTATCGCAAGCCCGAGCCCATTCTCGCTCTTGCCGTATTACCGGATCACCCGCCACGTGCCTTCACCTGGCGCGGCCAGCGCTACAGCGTCGCCCGGGCCGATGGTCCCGAACGGGTGCGCGGCGAATGGTGGCGATCCGACCACGAGAAGGGCAAGGTCCGCGACTACTTCATCCTGGAAGTCGAGAATGGCGAGCGGTTCTGGGTCTTTCGCGCCGGAGACGGCCAGCACGACGGGACAGGCTCCCTGAACTGGTACCTGCATGGAAAGTTCGACTGATGGCCTACGTCGAACTGCAATGTGCCTCCTACTTCTCCTTTCTCCAGGGCTGCAGCGCGCCGGACGACCTGTTTGCCCGCGCCAAAGAGCTCAAGATGGATGCGCTCGCCATCGCCGATCGCAACACGCTGGCCGGCATGGTCCGCGCCCATGTGGCGGCTCAGGAGCATGGCGTCCGCCTGATCATCGGTTGCCGCCTCGATCTGAGGGATGGCATGTCTTTGCTGGTCTATCCCGTCGGCCGGAGCGGCTATGGCCGGCTGTGCCGGTTGCTCAGCCTGGGCAAGACCCGGGCAGGGAAGGGGGGATGCGACCTCGACTGGTCTGACGTCGAGGACTTCCACGAGGGGCTGATCGCGATCTTCGTACCTGACGAGGCCGACGAGCTGTTTGCGGTGCGTCTACGCAAGTTCAAGGCGCTGTTCGCTGATCGCGCCTACATGGCGCTCACGTTGCGGCACCGCCAGAACGACCATCTGCGCCTGCACGCGCTGTCTAACCTGGCGGCCAAGCTTCGCGTGCCGACGGTCGCCACCAATGACGTGCTCTACCACAGCCATGACCGCGCCATGCTCCATGACGTCGTCACCTGCATCCGCCATCGCTGCACGATCGACACTATGGGCGATCTTCGCCACAAATACGCCGACCGCTTCCTGAAATCGCCGGAGGAGATGGGGCGGCTATTTTCCGACTACCGCCACGCGCTGTCCCGGACTGAGGAGATTGCCGACCGCTGCCGGTTCAGCCTGTCCGAGCTCGAATACCAGTATCCCGAAGAGAAGTTGATGCCCGGCATGTCGGCCAGCGAGGCCCTGAAGCGGCTGACCTGGGCCGGCGCCAAGTGGCGGTACCCTGAAGGCGTGCCTCAGAAGGTGATCGATCTGTTGAAGCATGAGTTGACCCTGATCGACCGCCTCGACTATGCGCCCTATTTCCTGACCGTGAACGCCATCGTCCAGTTCGCAAGGTCACGGGACATCCTCTGCCAGGGTCGCGGCTCGGCCGCAAATTCCTGCGTCTGCTATGTGCTCGGCATCACAAGCGTCGATCCGGATCGCAACGATCTCTTGTTCGAGCGGTTCATATCGGAAGAGCGCAAGGAGCCGCCCGACATCGACGTCGATTTCGAGCATCAGCGGCGCGAGGAAGTCATGCAGTGGGTGTTCGAGACCTATGGCCGCAACCACGCGGCGCTGACGGCGGTCGTGACGCGCTTCCGGACGCGCGGCGCCCTGCGCGATACCTTGAAGGTGCTGGGATTTCCGGAAGACACCATCAAGACCCTGGCCTCGGCGATACGCCATTGGCATTCGACGGGCTTCACCGACGAGATGGCGGCAGAGCTCAACCTCAATACCAAGGATCGCCGTCTGCGCCTAGCCTTTGAAATCCACCAACTGCTGCTCGACGTGCCGCGCCAGCTGTCCCAGCACCCGGGCGGCTTTGTCCTGACCCACGACCGGCTCGACGAACTGGTGCCGATCGAACCTGCGCGGATGAAGGACCGCCAGGTCATCGAATGGGACAAGGACGATATAGATGCGTTGAAATTCATGAAGGTCGACTGTTTGGCCTTGGGCATGATGTCGTGCATGAAGCGCTGTTTCGACATGCTGACTGAGACCAAGGGCATCCACATGGATATGTCCTGCATCCCGCCGGAAGACCCCAGGACCTACGCCATGATCCGCAAGGCCGATACGATCGGCACCTTCCAGATCGAGTCGCGCGCCCAGATGTCCATGCTGCCACGCACCAAGCCGCGCACCTTCTACGACCTGGTCATCCAGGTGGCGATCGTACGGCCCGGACCCATCCAGGGCGACATGGTCCATCCCTATCTCCGCCGGCTGGAAGGTGTGGAGAAGGTTACGTTCCCGACGCCAGAACTGGCGAACATTCTGGGCAAGACGCTGGGCGTGCCGCTTTTCCAGGAGCAGGCCATGCGCGTCGTCATTGTCTGCGCAGGCTTCACGGCCGGGCAGGCGGACCTTGTTCGCCGGGCCCAGGCGACATTCAAGAAGACGGGCGGCATTGGGCCTCTGGCGCTCGACATCATCAACGGGATGAAGCGAAACGGCTATACCGAGGAATTCGCGCTGACCCTGGTCAAGCAACTGGAGGGCTTCGGATCGTATGGCTTCCCGGAAAGCCATGCCTTCAGCTTCGCGATAATCTCCGAAGCCTCATCCTGGATGAAATGCCATCATCCGGATGTCTTCCTGGCTTCCATTTTGAATTCGCAGCCCATGGGCTTCTACGCACCGGCGCAACTGATCCGCGACGCCAAACTGCACGGCGTCGAGGTCAGATGGTTCTGCATCAATAGCTCGCGTTGGGACTGCACGCTGGAACCGACCGACAGGCCTGGCCGTTTCGCGGTCCGGCTGGGCTTCCGCCTGATCAACGGCATTCGTAGCGTGGAAATCGCAGACATGATCCTCGGCCGCGGCAACCTTCCCTACAAATCGATTCCGGATCTGTGGCGCCGGTCACGCACACCGGTGGCGACCCTGCGCAAGCTTGCCCGCTCCAATGCTTTTGAAACCGCGTTCAAGATCGCCCGGCGCGACGCGCTGCATGCCATCAAGATGCTGCGCGACGAAACCCTGCCTCTGTTCGACAGCCTGTTGGACGACACCGGCGGCAGCCTTTCGGAGATCGATCCGTCCGGCATCAGCTTCAAACGCATGACTGACGGCGCCGAGGTGGTGGAGGACTATAACCAGGTCGGATTTAGCCACGCCGCCCATCCTGTCTCTTTCCTCCGCCAGGACCTGAGGGAGCGCAGCATCATCACCTGCAAGGAGGCCATGACCTCGAAGGACAAGCGCTATGTCCAGGTGGCCGGCATGGTCAATGTGCGACAACGGCCCGGATCGGCCAATGGTGTGATCTTCATGACGATCGAGGACGAGACCGGCGACGCGAACATCGTCGTCTGGGAGAAGGTCGGTATCGAATACAAGCGCGCTGTCTTCGGCGCGACCCTGATCCTGATCACCGGCTTCATCCAGAAAGAAGGCGACGTCGTCCACCTCATTGCTCGTTCGGCTGTCGATCTATCGTCCATGCTGGCGATGATCGGCGACCGCGATACGCCGCTGCAGGTGCCGCACCAGCCAGGGGACGAATTCCGAAACGGCGGGCCGGGGGTCGGCCCGCGCGTTGTGCGCGAGAGAAGGATGGAAATTCAGCACCGGAGCCGGGATTTCCGGTGAGTAACAGGTATCAGCCCGTTGCCATTTCAACGCCGCCTGGTTTAAACAGTCCGGACGGGAGAGGCGGAATCTCTTGACGTGATACCACGGCGGAGCCGCACTGATCCGAGCGATCAATGTCGAAGCGCACCCCACCCTGATCGGCCCGCAGACCAAGCCGACGGACAAGAAGGTCCGCCAAAGCCGCATCTTCAACCGCAACCACGACTTGGCGACCATCTGAACGAACGGCACCGAGCACTTCAGCCAAATGCAACGCTCGGAAATCATCGATATGTTGGACAGGATCGTCCAGCAATAATGTCGTCCAACGCGCCCAGGCGCGGGACAAATGTACTGACAACAAAAACGCCAAGCCAGCGGCCCGCCGCTGACCGCTGCTGAAGACAAACTGTGGGTTTAACCCGTCGCCGACCTTGAGGCTAAGGTAACGCTTAACGTCGCCACGAATACCATAGTCTATCGACTTCCAGTCGGGGTGCGGACGCAGTCGTTGGTAAATTTCATTCAGCAACGGGCTAATTTGAGCCAATCGTTCATCGATAATTTCGCCGCTTATACGCCGGACGGTACGATCAATCGTTTTCGCATGGCTAAGGGCGTTTTCAGATACCAAGACTAAATTGGCAATCGCGTTGACTTCGGCCCGTCTACGCTCCATTCGGTCCTCAAGGGCAACCAACCGAGAAATTGAGTTTGAGGCTTCAAGTGTTTGGAGAGCACGCTCTATACTAATGAGTTGCTCCCGATCCTCAGTCAGCTTGCGTTCAAAAGCATTTAAGTCGTTGATATACGAAAGACTATAGCCTGATTTTCCCACAAGCTCGACATGCGCTTCCTCTTGTCGTCTCAAAGTTTCCAGCTGCTTTTGAGCCTCGTCAGTTGCCGCGCGCGCGGCCTCCAGAAAGACCGTTGCTGTGTCAAGTTCCGCGCGCGCAGCTGCCAGCGCCAATTGCGACGCATTCAGTCCACTCGACAGCTCCGATATACGTTGCCGGGCGCTCTCTAATCCGGTTAGAAATTCGGGCATCGTCCGGTGCGCGTCGCAAAGTGGACAGTGGTCATGATTTAAGCCCAACTCTTCTCCGTGTGTCACCAACGCTGAGAGCGACGTGGCGATCTCGCTGGCTTGTGTCTGAAGATCGTGGGTCTCGATGGCCCGGGCAAGATTAGCGTCTGCTAAGAGATGCGCCTCCGCCGCTTTTTCCGCCTGTTCAGCCAAGTCCACTCTATGTCTCTGGGCATCGTCTGAAAGAACAGCCTTCTGATTTATTTCAAGTTCTTTACCCTGAAAAATAGCCTCATTTCCGATCGAGAGACGCTCTCGCATCTGCGCGAGAACAGTGCGCCCGAGCGAGATACGAGCCATAAGATCGCGGTTGTCATCGGGAACTATTGAGGCGAGGACGGCCAACGCCGGTATCGTATCGTTCGATCGTGCAACGACGTCCTTCGCCTCTGAGAGCTGCGTTAGTTCAGACGTTAATTGAACGCGAGCCTGTCCGTAATTTGCCTCGTTTTTCCGATGAATTTCCTCTGCCGCGGACAGAATGGATTTGGCCCTGACCGCAAGGTCGGCGC
>FSUR01000001.1_pt1 | contig 11639 bp, 7 predicted proteins | sample 1637491 | NCBI WGS metagenome assembly FSUR01 (sample SAMEA3914816, study PRJEB12502) | metagenome | biome: forest; material: soil | place: USA | collected 2011-09-16 | depth 0.3 m
GCATCCGGACGATAATCATGGCCAGCGCCACCAAGATTTCGCCGCCGCGCCTGCAAATATCCAAGCTTCGCCGCGAGTTTCCGGCCGGCGAGGGGACGCTGGTCGTGCTCAAGGATCTCGACCTGACGATCGAGCCCGGCGAAATGGTCGCCATTGTCGGCCAGTCGGGCTCGGGCAAATCGACCCTGATGAATATCCTCGGCTGCCTCGACCGCCCGACGTCCGGGGTTTACAGGGTTGGCGACCGCGCCACGTCGGAACTGGCGCCCGACGAACTGGCCGAACTGCGCCGCGAGCATTTCGGCTTCATCTTCCAGCGCTATCACCTGCTGACCGACCTGACGGCCCAGGGCAATGTCGAGGTGCCGTCGATCTATGCCGGCGTGGCGCGCGATGCCCGCCGCAGCCGTGCCCGCGACCTGCTGGGCCGGCTGGGCTTGGCCGAACGCACAGACCACCGCCCGGGCCAGTTGTCGGGCGGCCAGCAGCAACGCGTGTCGATCGCCCGCGCCCTGATGAACGGCGGCGAGATCGTGCTGGCCGACGAACCGACCGGCGCACTCGACACGGCCAGCGGCGAGGAGGTCATGCGCATCCTCAAGGGCCTGAACGAAGAGGGCCACACGGTCATCATCGTCACCCACGACATGACGGTGGCCGAACACTGCAAGCGCGTCATCGAAATCCGCGACGGCGAAATCATCCGCGACCGGGCGGGCGAAGGCCGCGGCGAAGCCGACGACCAGGCCCTGCCGCCGGCCAACCTGAAAAGCGGCACGGGCGTCGGCGAACTAGCCGACAGTTTCCGCGAAGCCCTGTCGATGGCGCTGCTGGCCATGAACGCCCACCGCATGCGGACGTTTCTCACCATGCTGGGGATCATCATCGGTATTGCTTCCGTCGTTTGCGTTGTGGCGCTCGGCGAGGGGTCGCGCCAGAAGGTGCTGGAGAACATCGCCTCGATCGGCACCAACACGCTGCAGGTCATGCCGGGTTCGGGCTTCGGCGACCGGCGGTCCCAGGCCATCCGCACCCTGGTGGTGGCGGATGCCGATGCCCTGGCCAAGCTGTCGTACGTTGACAGCGTGACGCCGACGGTCACGACAAATGTCACGGCGCGCTCTGGCCCGATCGAAGCCTCGGCGACCGTCAACGGCGTCGGCACGCAATATGCCCGGGTGCGCGGGCTTCAGATGGCCGAAGGCGCCTTCTTCGACGACGATGCGGTGCGGTCCTATGCCCAGAACGCCGTCATCGACCAGAATACGCTTCAGACCTTTTTCCCGGGCCAAGACCCGCTCGGCAAGACGCTGATCCTGGGCTCAGTACCCGTGCACATTATCGGCGTGGCGTCGGCGACGGCCTCCGGCTTCGGCGGCAACAGCGATGCGCTCAATGTCTATCTGCCCTATACGGCGGTCAATGCGCGCATGCTGGGCACCTCGACGCTGCGCAGCATCACCGTCCGTGTCAGCGACACCACCGACAGCACGACGGCGCAGCAGGGCGTGACCGCTTTGTTGACCTCGCGGCACGGCACGGAAGACTTCTTCATCATCAATACGGACCAGATCCGTCAGACGATCACGGCGACGACGCAGACCCTGACCGTCCTGATCTCGGCCATCGCCGTCATCTCATTGATCGTCGGCGGCATCGGCGTGATGAATATCATGCTGGTCTCGGTAACCGAGCGCACCTCGGAAATCGGCGTCCGCATGGCGGTGGGGGCGCGGACGCGCGACATCCTGCAGCAGTTCCTTATCGAAGCGGTACTGGTCTGTCTGCTCGGCGGCATCCTGGGCATCCTGACAGCCCTGGCCTTTGGTGCCCTGTTCTCGCTGTTTTCCAGCGATTTCACGCTCGTCTATTCGCCGTGGTCGATCCTGGCCGCCTTCCTGTGTTCCACCCTGATTGGCGTCGTCTTCGGGTACCTGCCGGCGCGCAATGCCGCGCGTCTCGATCCTGTTGCCGCCCTAGCGAGAGACTGATGAAAGCCCGGTTTGCCTGTCTCGGATTGATCCTTCTCACGGCGTGCTCGACACCCTACCGGCGGCCGGACGTGGCCATGCCCTCGCGGTTCGCCCACGGGGGCGCCGTGCCCGGCGCACCCAGGGTGTCCGACCGCTGGTGGCAGGCGTTCGGCGATCCGAACCTCGACAGCCTGATCGACCGCGTCGTGGCTAGCAATAACGACCTGGCGGTCGCGGCGCTGCAGGTCCGGCAGGCGCGTTACCGCGCGGGACTGGCCGGTCTCGACCGCCTGCCGTCGGCGTCCGGCGGCATCAGCGCCGACAAGGCGAGCGGCCAGCCGGCCGACTACAGCGCGCGCGTTACCGTGTCGTACGAGGTCGACCTGTGGGGGCGCCTGGCCAATCTGAGCCGCGCCGCCGACTGGGAACGAACGGCGACCGAACAGGACCGCAATGCGGCGCAGCTGGCACTGATAGGAACAGCGTGCGAGCTCTACTGGCGCATCGCCTTCACCCATCAGCAGATCGGGGTGCGGCAGCAGAGCCTTGACTATGCCCGCCGTATCCTCGATCTCGTGCGCATCCAGCATCGGGCGGGCGCCGTGTCAGGCGTCGAGGAGGCCGAGGCCGAGCAGTCGGTAAATTCCAATCTGGCAGCCCTGGCGCAATTGCAGCAGCAACTGGTCGAGCAGCGCGCCGCGCTGGCGCTTTTGATGAATGGTGAGGCCTGGCCCGAGACCGACGAAGCGCAGACCCTGCCGGCGGCGCCGCTGCCCGAGGTCGATCCCGGCCTGCCGGCAGAACTGCTGGCGCGGCGGCCCGACCTGCAGTCGGCCGAGGCGCGCCTTCGCGAACAGCTGGCGGTGACGGATGCCACCCGGTCAGGCTTCTATCCGGCCCTATCCCTGACGGCGTCGGGCGGCGGGTCGTCGAGCGCACTCGGGACGGTGCTGGCCCACGCCTCAACCTCGGTCGGCGCCGCCTTGTCGCTGCCCTTCCTCGATTTTCCGCGCAATCACCTGAACGTGGTCCTGTCGCAACGCGACTACGACATCGCCGTGCTGAACTACAAGCAGACCCTGCTGCAGGCCTTGGCCGACACCGACAACGCCTTATCCAACCGCACGCAGCTGATGCGGCAGGGCGCGGCGCTTGGCGACACCCTGGCCAATGCGCAGCGCGCCGAACAACTTTATGCGGTGCGCTATCGGACCGGCTCCGTGGCGCTGCGCATCTTTCTCGACGCTCAGGAAAGCCGCCGCCAGGCGCAACTCGACCTCGACAGCAACCGGCTCGACCAGTTGATCAACCAGTCGGTCCTGTATCAGGCGCTGGGCGGCGGCTACTGACGCATGGCCCTGGCCTTCACGTCTGCATCAGCTTTTCCGGGTGGAGCTCGGGGTCTTCGGGCAGGATGCGAATCTCGATAAGCGCGGGACCGTCGTGGGCCAGGGCCGCGGCGATCGTTTCGCTGAGGCGTTCCGGCGTATCGCAGGCGAAGGCCTTGACGCCGCAGGCTTCGGCGACCTTGCTGAAATCGATCTCGGCCAGGTCGAAACCGAACGGCGTGCTGCCGATCTGTTTTTGTTCGGGCACTTCAAGCGACAGGATATTGTTCTTGAAAACGAAGACCTTGACGGGTGTGCGGTAGCGCGCCGCCGTCACCAGTTCTCCCATCAGCATGGTCAGTCCGCCGTCCCCGGTGATGGCGATCGACTGGCGGTCGGGATAGGCCAGTTGTCCGGCGACGGCGTAGGGCAGGGCGGGCGCCATGGTGGCCAGGTTGCCCGACAGGGCGATCTTCTGGCCGTCATGCAGGTCCATGTAGCGCGCGGCAAAGATGGTATTGGCGCCGGTATCCAGGGCGATCAGGGCGTCGCGGTTGATCTGCCGCCCGATCTCGGCAGCGGCGAACTGCGGCTTGATACCTTCGGCCGGTTCGTTCTCGCGGCGGCGCAGGGCATCGCGCCACTGCGCCATCGCGTCCTGGACCGATTGCAGGAAGCTGCGATCGTCCTTGCGCGTGATCTGCGGTAACAGTTTTCGCAAGGTCCCGCCGATGTCGCCGACCAGGCCGATTTCGGCGGGATAGCGCAGGCTGATATGCTCGGGCTTGATATCGACCTGGACGCACCGCGCTTTCCCCAGGTCGGGATAGTATTGGTAGTAGGGCATGGTGCAGCCGAGCACCAGCACGGTGTCGCAGTCCTTCATCATCTGCTTCGAAGGCGCGGTGCCCAATTGGCCGATGCCGCCGGTCGAAAACGCAGAGTCGTCATCGATCACGGTCCGCCCGAACAGCGACTTGGCGACCGGCGCGCCAAGCCGGTCGGCCAGGGCCTCGACATCGGGGCCGGCGCCGTCGGCACCCCGGCCGACAAGGATCGCCACCTTACGGCCTTCATTGAGAATGGCGGCAGCCCGCGCGATCTGGTCGTCAGGCGGCACTGGCAGGGGCGGCAGCCATGACGCCGAGCCCAGCGCCGTGCCGCGCATCATCGATGGCTTGTCGTCCGACAACGCCTTTTGCTGCGTGTCCTGCGAGATCGTCAGGTGCGCCACGCCCGGCCGTCCCAGCGCTGCACGGCAGGCCAGGTCCGTGACCATCCTGGCGTGCTGCGGCCCGCTGACCATGACGTTATAGATGGCGACGTCGTTCATCAGCTTGACGGCGTCGAAGTCCTGCAGGAAATGCGTGCCGACCAGGTCGTGATAGGTCGCGCCGGTGATGGCGATGACCGGCGTATTGTCGTGGGCGGCATCGTAAAGCCCGTTGACGAGATTGGCGGCACCGGGCGCGCCCGTGGCGATGCAGGCGCCCAGCCGGCCGGTATATTTGGCGTAGCCCGAGGCCATAAGGGCGGCGGCCTGTTCGTGGCGGGTGGTTATAAACCGAATACGGTCCTGCCGCTTGCGTAGCGCCTCGATTACGGAATTCACGCCGTCGCCGATAATACCGAAGACGGTATCGACACCCCAGGCGATCAGCCGGTCGATCATGATGTCGGCCGCGGTATCATCGGGCCGGGGCGGAACGGGAGTGCGCTCGATGTGGGCGTCGCGCAGCGAGGCGGGGCGTGCCGCGTCTGCTGTAATTGTGCCGGGTGCAGTATCCATTGCTCTTGCCTATGACAGTATTGGCTGAAATTCATGGGCCATATTGGAAGCCGTAGTTCATCAAAATTCGATAAGACACCATCGAATACTTATTGTCGGGCCGTCATTGTTTGCCACGAGCAATCGGCGCAAGACAGGAGGCCAATATGAAAGCAGTAGTGTTTCACGGTGTCGGCGACATCCGCCTCGAGGACGTTCCAGAACCGAAGATCGAGGGCAAGCGCGACGCCGTAGTGCGGCTGACGGCCAGCGCCATCTGCGGCACGGATCTTCACCTGGTGCGCGGGACCTTTCCGGGCATGCAGGCCGGTACGATCCTTGGCCATGAGGGCATCGGCATCGTTGAACAGGTCGGGTCCGACGTCAGCGAATTCGCGCCCGGCGACCGCGTCGTCATCTGTTCGACGATCGGCTGCGGCGAATGCGAATACTGCCGCAGCGGTTATTTCTCGCAGTGCGACAATGCCAATCCCAACGGGCCGCAAGCCGGCACGGCCTTCTTCGGCGGACCGAAGGCCTCCGGCGCATTCGACGGCATGCAGGCCGAAAAGGTCCGCGTGCCCTTCGCCGACTATACCCTGGTCAAGCTGCCCGATGAGGTCTCCGACGACACGGCCATCCTGCTGTCCGACATCTTCCCGACCGGCTATTTCGGCGCCGACCTGGCCAATATCCGCGAAGGCGATACGGTTGTGGTCTTCGGCTGCGGGCCGGTCGGCCTGTGCGCCATCATCAGCGCGCAACTGATGGGGGCCGGCCACGTCATTGCCGTCGACCGCATTCGTGACCGGCTGGGCAAGGCCGAGGAGCTCGGCGCCGAAACCATCAATTTCGAGAAGGACGATCCGGTCGCCAAGATCAAGGAACTGACCGACAAGCGCGGCGCTGACTGTGTCATCGATGCGGTGGGCGTCGATGCCGAACATTCCGAACACGGCCTGCAGCACTGGAAGAACATGCTGATGGGCAAGGAACACAAGCAGGAAAAGCTGGTCGATACGGTCGCGCCCAAGCAGAACCCCGACGGCGACCTGTGGCATCCGGGAAAGGCGCCCGGCCAGGTGCTGGAATGGGCGGTCAATGCCGTGAAAAAGGCCGGTACAGTTTCGATCATCGGGGTTTATCCGCCTACCATGGAAAACTTCCCGATCGGCGCGGCGATGAACAAGAACCTCAAGCTGAACATGGGCAATTGCAACCACCGCAAATACCTGCCCGACCTTATCGACAGGGTGGCGCGCGGTGAGTTCGACCCGACGCGCATCCTGTCGCACCACAGCCACCTCGAAAATGCCATCGACGCCTTCGAGCATTTCGACCAGCGCGACGAGGGATGGACAAAGGTCGAGCTGGTGCCGGAACCGGCGTAGGCGCCGCCTGACCGCGGACCGCCGTCAATGCCACTTAAACCGCCGACCGGCCCAGAGGCCGCTCTGTCCAGTGCAAGCGGATCCCCGGGCAAGCATCCGGGGATTGCGGCATACTGCCGGCGCGCCGGTATCATGGGCTTTGCCGGCGTCGGGCTCGCGGGCGTGGTGTACATGGCGCTGAACATCTTGCGCGACGCCCATGCCGTTAACGAGTCGCTGGCCAACGGCGCCTTCCTGTTCCTCGGTATGGCGCTGCTGGTTGCGCTGGGGTTCGAATTCGTCAACGGCTTTCACGATACGGCCAACGCGGTGGCGACCGTCATCTATACGCGGTCGCTGCCGCCGGTGGTCGCCGTGGTGTGGTCCGGCATATTCAATTTCCTCGGCGTCCTGACATCGACCGGCGCGGTGGCCTACGGCATCGTCACCCTGCTGCCCGTCGAACTGATCCTCCAGGTGGGATCGGGCGCCGGATACGCTATGATCTTTGCCCTGCTGATTTCGGCCCTGGTGTGGAACCTCGGCACCTGGGCGATCGGCATTCCCAATTCGTCGTCGCACACCCTGATCGGCTCGATCATGGGCGTTGGCCTGGCCAACGGATTGCTGGAAAAAGGCATGGCCGGCGGCGTCGACTGGTCGCAGGCGCTGAAAATCGGCCAGGCCCTGGTCTTCAGCCCGCTGATCGGCTTTGTCTGCGCCGGCGGGCTGGTGTTTGTCCTGCGCGGGCTGCTGCGCCGGCCGGAGCTGTTCGTGCCGGCCAACCGCGAACGCGCGCCGCCGTGGTGGATCCGTGGCCTGCTTATACTGACCTGCACCGGCGTCTCGTTCGCCCACGGCGGCAATGACGGACAGAAGGGCATGGGGCTGATCATGCTGATCCTGATCGGCGTCGTGCCGACCGCCTATGCGCTCAACCGCACCATGCCGGACGCCGTAACGCCCGTCTTCTCGACCGCGACGCGCGCCGCCGAGACCGTTCTGGCCGCCCATGGCGAAGGCAGCACGATCACGACGTCCGTTGAGGCGCGTCCCGTCCTGTCGGCCGCCCTGCGCGACCGCGCGATGACCGGTCCGGACGTCTATCGCGCCATGCAGGTGATGGCGGCCGACATCGACGCCCAGGTGACCGGCTATGGCACCTTGCGCCAGGTTCCGGCGGCGGCCACGCCCAATCTGCGCAACGACATGTATCTTCTGGATGCCTCCCTTGCCCGGCTGCTGTCGTCGCACGAACCATTGTCGACCAGCGAAATCGCCACGCTCAGGGCAGCGCAGAAAGGCTACGAGGCGGGTACGCGCTATATTCCCATCTGGGTCAAGGTCGCCGTCGCCCTGGCGCTCGGTCTCGGCACCATGGTCGGCTGGAAGCGCATCGTCGTCACGGTCGGCGAACGCATCGGCACGCAGCACATGAGCTATGGCCAGGGCCTGGCGGCAGAGACAGTCGCGGCCCTGACCATAATGGCGGCGGAGCGTTTCGGCCTGCCGGTATCGACGACGCACATCCTGTCGAGCGGCGTGGCCGGCACGATGATGGCCAATGGCGGGGGACTGCAATCGGCGACGTTGAAAAGGATCGTTTCGGCGTGGGTGCTGACCCTGCCGGCGGCGATGATCCTGGCCGGCGTCCTCTATGTCATCCTGCGCCGCGTGATGACGTGAAGCCGACACCTGGATATTTCACCCGGCCATCCGGCTGATACCGGGCAGGGGCTGAAAATGGCATAGATCACCCCATCTGTTTGGAGTGAGTGTCATGAACCCGTCCCTGTTTACCCAACTGTCCGACAGCCTTGCCGACGAAGTGGCGCGTTTCGCGCCCCGCGTCGCCGCCGTTTTGCTGCGCCACGGCCGCCATCTGACTGCGACGATCTGGCGCGACGATCTTATTATCGTTTCCGAACAGGCCCTGCCGCGGCGCGATGCCTTTCCGGTACGGCTACCGGACGGCGGCGAAGTCGAGGCGTCGCTGGTCGGCCGCGACGATGCGACGAATATCGCCCTGTTGCGTCTGTCGCGTGGCACCGGGCTCGAAGCGCCTGTCGCCGGAAGCCTGCGCACGGGGGGACTGGCCCTGGCGATCGGCGTGCGGGCTGACGCCGCACCGACGGCCTGTCTCGGCGTCGTCAACAGCGTCGGTCCGGCCTGGCGCAGCCAGCGCGGCGGGAAAATCGACGCCTATATCAAGCTCGATCTCGGCATGGCGACATACGAAGAAGGCGGGCCGGTGGTCGATGGCGGCGTCGGCGGCGTCGCCGGCATGACGACGTTCGGGCCGCGCGGCCAGGTGCTGGTCATTCCGCACGCCACGATCGATCGCGTCGTGCCGATATTGCTGAGCGGCAAGGCAGCTAAACGCGGCTGGCTGGGCGCGGCCTTGCAGCCGGTCGCCGTGCCGGATATCGGCGACGTGCCGGCCGGGCGCGGTTTCATGGTGATGTCGGTCGTGGCAGCTGGTCCAGCTGAGGCGGCGGGCCTGACGCCGGGCGACATCGTGGTCGCGATCGATGGTCAGCCCGCCGGGCGGCTGGAAGCGCTGATCGCGGCGCTCGACGCCGACAGCATCGGGCGGACATTGAGCCTTGGCGTCGTGCGTGTCCTCAAGGGCGGCGTCGAGACGGTTCCACTGGTCGTCGGGGAGCATCCGGAACAATGACAGCGGCCTTGCAGATGATAAGGATGGATGCGACTTCGGTATTCGTAGCGCCGGACATTGAGGTAGCGCTTGGCAGCGATGTCGTGCTGGTGCCGCATGCCGACCTGGCCGATGTCGTAGTCGCTGGTCCCAAGGGCTGGCCGACCGAGCGGCCTGTGGTCAGTCTGGGCGGTAGCGAGCGCTTCGCCGGACAACTGGCCGTGGACGCCTCGGCGCTTCAGGTCGTAGCCGCCGTGCGCGCTGTGGCGGCGGGGCTGCTGGTCCGTATGGCCGGGACGGAGGACGGTTTCGCGCCGCTGGAGGAGCCGGCGGCGGGCGACCTTCTGACGCCGCGCGAGCTCGACGTATTGCGGGCCATGGGTGAGGGCGGATCCAACAAGGTGATCGCCCGGCAGCTTCGCATTTCGCTGCACACGGTCAAGTTCCATGTCGAGGCCTTGTTCCGCAAACTCGACGCTCATTCACGCGCCGAAGCGGTCGCCAAGGGGCTGCGGTTCAAGCAGCTTTAACCGACGCGGAGCTGGTCGACAAAGGCGTCGACCTCGGCCTTCAGGCGGTCGGACTGGCGCGACAGGCCGGCCGACAGTTCGAGCAGTTGGCCAGATGCCTCGCCGGTCTCGTCGACGGCTTGGCCGACGGCGGCGATCGTGCCGGTGACGTCGTGGGTGCCGGCAGCGGCGCGGCGGGTATTGTGGGCGATCTCGCTGGTGGCGGCACCCTGTTCTTCGACGGCACCGGCGATGACGGTGGTCACTTCGCGGATCGTCTCGATGCGGCCGACGATGTTCGAGATCGACGCCACGGCCACTTCGGTTGCGCTCTGGATCTCGGTGATGCGCATGCCGATTTCGTCGGTTGCTTTCGCGGTCTGCTGGGCCAGCGACTTGACCTCGGACGCCACGACGGCAAAGCCCTTGCCCGCTTCGCCCGCACGGGCGGCTTCAATCGTGGCGTTGAGCGCAAGAAGGTTGGTCTGCGAGGCGATCGCCTGGATAAGCGCCACAACGTCGCCGATCTTCTGGGCGGCGGTAGACAGTTCGCGGATATTGGCGTCGGTGCGGAAGGTTTCCTCGGCGGCGTCGCCGGCCATGCCGGACGCGCGCGTCACCTGGGAATTGATTTCGCGGATCGACGCGGTCAGCTGGTCGGTACCGGCGGCGACCGTGGTGACGTTTTCCGACGCATCGGCGGCGGCCTGGGTCACGACCTCGACCTTGCGGCTGGTGGCGCCGGCCGTGCCCGACAGGGTGCGCGCCGTTACCTCAAGATCCTGCGACGAGGCAACGAAAGCCTGGGCCATGGCGCCGACGCTGCGGTGGAACTGGTCGGCCATGGCGATGCGCTCGTCGGTGCGGCGCTTGGCCGCCATCTCGGCCTGCACGGTCTGGTCGCGGCGCATGGCCTCGGCCTCACGCAAGCTGTCGCGGAAGACGGTCAGCGTGCGCGCCATGTCGCCCAGTTCATTACTGGTCTGCGTAAACGGAATTTCGGTCGACAGGTCGCCGGCAGCCAGGGCCTTCATGACGGCGATGATGCGGTGAATCGGGCCCGTCACCTGGCGGAACAGCAGGACGAAACCCACGGCGCCCAGGGCGAAGCCGGTCAGGATCGCCGTCCACGACAGGACCTGGGCGGTGCGATAGGCGGTCAGGTTTTTGGCAACGGCGGTGTCGGCGATGCCGTTTGCCATCTGCTCGGCATTGTTCAGTGTCTTGATGGTGGCGTCGAAAGTGGTTTTCGATTGGGCGCCGAACAGGTCGACGGCTTCGCTGACGTGGCCGGCGCCGCCAAGGTCTAGCACCTTTTCGTGCCATTCGTTGGCCGTGCGCCATTGCCTGTCGAAGGTCTCGGCCAATGCCGCCTGCTCAGGGTCGCCCGAGACCAGCTTGTGATATTCGGCGATCGAGGCGTCGATATCCTTCTGCGCCAGGCCGAGATCGTGGCGGTTCTTCGCGACACCTTGCGGATCGGTGGTTTCGGCGGTGCGCACGACGCGCAGGCGATAGCGGGTGAGGGCGTATTTGATGTCGCCGATCGACCGGACGATCGGCAGTTGACGGCCACCGACCAGTTCGAGGTCGGCGTGCGCGGTCTTCAGGTTGCCGGTCGTGATAAGCCCGATCAGCCCGATACAGCAGACGAGCGACGAGAGCAGGCCGATCAGCCAGGTCTTGATGGTAAGTTTCGTAAAGGTCCTCCCCCGCGGATACCGGTGTCATGGTGGCGGCGCGGCGTTTCTCTTTTTCCAAAGATTTGGGGGAAGACGATTAAGAAACGGTTGCACCCTTGAGGACGCTCAGTCGCCGACGCGACAGCAGCAGAATCTCATATCATGGTTTTTGGTCAGACCTTACTTGTCTTTAAGTCAGAAGGTACAGGTGTGACTCGACCCGTCATATAGCGTGTATCGTACCGGTTTTCGGCATAATTTTGAAATACCTGACCAATTTTCCCGCGCTTAATCTCGTGTTGCCCTGCAATAAAAGTACGGAAAATCCGCTGTATTATATTACTTATACC
>FSUR01000078.1_pt1 | contig 11466 bp, 13 predicted proteins | sample 1637491 | NCBI WGS metagenome assembly FSUR01 (sample SAMEA3914816, study PRJEB12502) | metagenome | biome: forest; material: soil | place: USA | collected 2011-09-16 | depth 0.3 m
GCATTACGCGACGCCTATATCGACCGGGCGCGCCGCACGGCCGGCATCTGAACGCAAATATAAGAGGTCTGGCCTCTTTTTTTCGCGGGCGCGGTTGAAAAATCGCGAAAGTTTCGCCTAATATGATCCGGCTCACCTTTTCGATGAGCAACCGGCGTCTGCCGGTGAATACCTGATGTCTGTGTCGGGGGCGTTGTGCCCCCATAAAAAGAAACGAGAAGGGCCACCAATGTCCCACGATAAAAAACAAAACCTGCAGGACACGTTCCTCAACAGTGTCCGCAAAACCAAAACCCCGCTCACCATTTTCCTGATCAACGGCGTCAAGCTGCAGGGCATTGTCAGCTGGTTCGACAACTTTTGCGTGTTGCTGCGCCGCGACGGTCAGTCGCAACTGGTGTACAAGCACGCGATCTCGACCATCATGCCGGCCGCGCCCGTCCAGCTCTACGAGCAGGAAGAAGACACCGATGATTGATGCCCTCATAAGGGGCGTTTTCATTGTCTGACCGTTATCATGACCACGCTCCCCCTGTGGAGCGTGCCGTCGTGGTCGATCCCGACCTCGGCCACCATGCGACCGGCATTGAACGCCGGTACGAAGAATCGCGCCTGGAAGAGGCCACTGGCCTTGCCCTGGCGCTCGATCTCGAAATCGTTGGGCAAACGACTGCCCGCGTCCGCAAGATCAATCCGGCCACCCTGTTCGGCCAGGGAAAGGTCGAGGAAATCAAGCAGATGTGCGACGATGTCCTTGCCACCCTGGTCGTCGTCAACGGCATGTTGACGCCTGTCCAGCAGCGCAATCTCGAAAAGGACCTTGAGCGCAAGGTCGTTGACCGCACCGGCCTGATCCTCGAAATCTTCGGCCGGCGCGCCCGGACGCGCGAAGGCAAGCTGCAGGTCGAACTGGCGCGGCTGGAATACGAACGCTCGCGCCTGGTACGTACCTGGACCCACCTGGAACGGCAGCGCGCATCGGGCACCACCGGCGGTCCCGGCGAAACCCAGATCGAACTCGACCGGCGCATGATCGCCGACCGCATCAAGGCGCTCAAGGAAGAGCTTGATGAGGTCCGCCGTACGCGCGCCCTGCATCGTTCGGCGCGCAAAAAGGTACCATATCCGATCGTGGCGCTGGTAGGCTACACCAACGCCGGCAAATCGACCCTGTTCAACCGCCTGACGCGGTCGGAAGTCTTTGCCAAGGACCTTTTGTTCGCCACGCTCGACACGACGTTGCGTACCCTGAAGCTGCCGAATGGCCGCTCGGCTATCCTGTCCGATACGGTAGGCTTCATCTCCGACCTGCCGCACGAACTGGTCGCCGCCTTTCGGGCCACCCTGGAAGAGGTGGTCGAGGCCGACCTGATCCTGCACGTCCGCGACGTCGCCAACCCCGAGACCGAAGCCCAGAAGGCCGATGTCGAAGAGGTGCTGAAGACCATCCTGCCGGAACTCGACCAGGGCCGGATGGTCGAAGTGTGGAACAAGATCGACCTGATGGACGAAGACGCCCGCGACGTCCTGTACGCTCGCGCCACGACGGCGCGAGAGGCCAACCGTCCCCTGCCGGTATCGGCGGTGAGCGGCGAGGGGCTTGATGCCTTGCTGAGCCACGTCGCGCAACTGGTCGACGCCGCCGGCGAGGAGATGGACATCGTGCTCGATCCGCAGCGCGGCGATGTCCTTGCTTTCCTGTATCAGAACGGCCGCGTGCTCGACCGCCACGATAACGAAGACGGCCGCGTCCATTTGCGCGTAAAGCTGTCCGACCAGGCGTATGGCCGCTACGAAAAGCTAATGTCTGGAGCTTAATTCCAACGGCGTTTTTCGCCGTTGGCAAGGGCGACCGCACGCCGCGCATGTTTGCGCGAGCCATGCGGCGTTTGCGCTGAAAAAATGCCTGAAACGGGAAAGTGTCTTGCCGAAATCGCGAGTCTCGCCTAAATAGTTAGACATCTAATTATTAGCTGGCAAACCATGACCCCCGAAGAACGCTTCTCCCGCGCATTGCACAGTACGGCCCGCCAGTGGCGCGTCGCGTTGGATGCGCGCCTGAAAGGCCTTGGCGTGTCCCAGGCCGGCTGGATGACGATCGCCATGGTCGCCAAGGCCGCGAAACCGCCTTCGCAGGGTGAACTGGCTACCCAGTTATCGGTCGAACCGGCGACCATGGTGGCGATGATCGACCGGCTGGTGAAGGCCGGGCTGATCGAACGCGTGGCGTCGACCACCGACCGTCGCATCAAGCATATTCACCTGACCGCGGCCGGTGAGGCTATTTCCGCCGAGGTCCACACCAAGGCCGAAGCCTTCCGGATCGACATTCTCCGCAGCGTCGACGCCGGCAAGCTCGACCAGTTTTCGGAATTACTGGAGCAAATTCAGAAGCATATAGAGACGTCTTCATGAGTGCCGTCAACACCACATCCCCGGCTTTGAACCGGCCCATGATCACGATGTCGATCATGCTGGCCACGATTATCGTCGCCATCGACGGCACGATCGCCAATGTCGCCCTGCCGCATATGCAAGGGTCGCTTAACGCCTCGTCGGACCAGATCACCTGGGTATTGACCTCGTTCATCGTCGCGACGGCCATCGCTACGCCGCTGACCGGCTGGGTATCCGACCGCATCGGCGCCAAGAAACTGTTCCTGCTGTCGATCGGCGGCTTCACCCTGGCCTCGGTGCTGTGCGGCGTCGCCGGCTCGTTGACCCAGATGGTCGTCGCGCGCCTGTTGCAGGGCGTCTTCGGCGCTGCGCTGGTGCCGCTGTCGCAGTCGACCCTGCTCGATATCAATCCGCGCGAAAAGCACGGCTCGGCCATGGCGGTGTGGGGCATGGGTGTCATGGTCGGCCCGATCCTCGGCCCGACGCTGGGCGGCTGGCTGACCGATACCTACGACTGGCGCTGGTGCTTCTTTATCAACGTACCGATCGGCGCCGCGGCATTGTTCGGCATCTGGACCTATATCCCCGACAACGGCATCCGCAAGCCGACCAAGTTCGACGTCTTCGGCTTCGCCATGCTGAGCCTGTTCATCGGCTCGCTGCAGATGCTGCTTGACCGCGGGCAACAAAACGATTGGTTTTCATCGGGTGAAACCTGGCTGGAGGCCGTTCTCGTCTTTGTCTCCCTGGGATTCTTCATCATCCACACAGCGACGAAACCAGCGGGCGCGACCTTCTTCAACTACCGCCTGCTGATGAATCGCAACTTCCTGACCGGTCTTTTGTTCATCTTCATTGTCGGCCTTGTGCTGTTCGCCACGCGAGCGCTCATGCCCTCCATGCTCCAGGGCCTGATGGGCTATACGCCGTACTATGCCGGCCTGATTACCGCGCCGGGCGGTCTTGGCACCATGGCGGCCATGATGATCGTCGGGCGCATGGTGGGCAAGGTGGATCTGCGCCTGATCCTTGGCGTCGGCTTCTTCCTGACCGGCCTGACGCTGTGGATGATGACCAAATACACGGTCGAAACGTCGCAAATGGCCATCATCATACCGGGCGTGATCCAGGGGTTTGGCTTGGGCCTTGTCTTCGTGCCGCTGTCGGCCGCGACCTTCGCCACCCTGGCCGGCGACCTCCGGCCTGACGGCACATCGATCTACAGTCTGGTGCGTAATATCGGTTCGTCGATCGGCATCGCCATCGTACAGGTCCTCCTGGTCAGCAACACCCAGACCACCCATGCCGGCATCGTCGCCAATGTCACGGCGCAACAACCCGGCATGCTGGCCGATCCCAGGACGGTCATGGCGCTGAACGGTGAAATCACGCGCCAGGCCAGCATGATCGCCTATATCGACGATTTCTGGCTGATGATGATCCTGTGTTTCCTGGCTATGCCGCTGCTTCTGCTGATCAAACAGCCCAAGCGCGCGGCCGCCCCTACGCAACAGGAAAAGGAACATATCGAAATGGCGGCGATGGAATAGCCTCAGAACAGGCTGAGGGTTTCTTCGACCGGGTCTGCTGCGATCTCGCGCACCGACTTCACCCGTGTCCTCGGGCTGAAGTTACGAACCAGCTTGCCGGCAAAGGCCTGTTTGTTCTTCTGCATTTCCGAAATGACCTCTTTCGGCATCTCGATGCGGTGTTCGTGCTTTAGGCTGAACAGGGTCATTTCGATAAGCAGAGGCGCCAGGTCAGCGCCCTTCTGCGTCAGGGCGTAGATGTATTTTCTCGCGTCCGCCGGATCGGCGACCTTGCTGATCAGCCCGTTCTGCTCAAGCTTTTGCAGGCGGTCGGCCAGGATGTTGGTGGCGATGCGCTCATCCGAACGCAGGAAGGCCTGGTAGCTGGTATGGCCGCGCAGCATCAGGTCGCGGATGATCAGCATTGACCACGAGTCGCCGACGGCTTCCAGGACCAGGTTGATCGGACACAACGAGCGGTTCTTCTGGGCGCGCGGGGGCAACGGCTTGACGGCCTTGGCCTTGGGGGCGTCGCCGCGGATCAGCCGCGAACGTGGTGGCGGCGGGGCAGGGGGCTGGGTCGATTTCTTCTGACGCGGCATGATAAAACTCGATAGCGATTTACAAGTCTTAACGCCAGCGACTCACGATTCGCAATCCGCAGGCGACGTTTACTTGTGGAGCGAAAGTGAAAATCAGGGATGGTTGCGACGCAAAACCGAAGGCGGAGAGCAAGCTATTTAAGCGACTTCAGGATCGCTTTCGACGGCCGCGCGATAATGGGCGAAGTATCGCCGCAGGCATAACGGATCGACACCTTGCGATGGTCCTGCGTCAGCGCCAGCAGGCAGACCTCGTCCGCGCCGTTCGTCCGCCACTTCGCCACGTCCTGATCGAGGAAATGCACCCCGCGGAAAGCCACCAGGATATTGCGGACGGCAAAGGGCGAAATCGTGCGCTGCGTCTTTTGCCCGGCCTGGGTCATCTCGGTCCGTCCGCCGGCGTCGATTTCGACGCGCTCGATCGCACAAGCGCCGCCGCAGCCCATCCTGGCGAAGACGATCTCTGTATCGGGCGGAATAGGGCTTGAGGACACCGTGGCGTAGTAGGCGGCGATCAGGCCGGCGCAGATGCCCAGGCTGATCAGCGTATTGCGCAGACCCTTTTGCAGCGCCATTAGCCGGCCTGATGCTCCGCCTGTTTGACACGCGTCCAGATGGCATCCATCTCTTCCAGCGTCGCGTCTCCCGGCGTGCGGCCTTGCGCCTTCAGCTCGGCCTCGATCACCGAAAAGCGGCGGACAAACTTGCGGTTGGTGCCGCGCAACGCGTCCTCGGGCTCGACATCGAGCTTGCGCGCCAAATTGGCCATGACAAACAAAAGGTCACCCAGTTCTTCCCGGGCCTTTGGAAGATCGCCGGCTTCGATCTCGGCCTTGAGTTCGAGGGTTTCCTCATCGAGCTTGTCGAGCACTTCGCCGATGGTCGGCCAGTCGAAGCCGACACGCGCCGCGCGCTTGGTCAGCTTGGCGGCCCGCGTCAGAGCCGGCAGGCCAACCGGCACGTCGTCGAGAATTCCGGCCTTATCCTTGGCCTTGCGTTCTTCGGCCTTTACGGCTTCCCAGGCAACGGTCTGTTCGTCGGCCGTGCGATGGCTAGCCTCGCCGAAGACGTGCGGATGACGGCGGACCAGTTTATCGGCCATGCCGCGCGCCACATCGTTGAAATCGAACAGCCCCTGCTCCTCGGCCATTCTCGCATGGAAGACGACCTGGAACAGCAGATCGCCCAGTTCTTCTTTGAGGTCGCGCATGTCGTTGCGCTCGATGGCGTCGGAAACTTCGTACGATTCCTCGATCGTATAGGGGGCTATGGTGGCGAAGGTCTGCTCGCGGTCCCACGGACAGCCTGTTTCGGGATCGCGCAGGCGGCGCATGACCTCAAGCAGTGCGTCTATCGGATGGGTCACGTCAGCTCCCGGGCTTTCAGGCGCGCCATGATATCGGCATGGCGCTGGGACGACAGATCATAGTCTTTCATAACTAGCGCGCCAAGCAGCAGGAACAGGACCGGCAGGCCAATAAACAGAATTTGTAGCCATTGAAGCGCCTCAGGCGGGCTGTCTGCCGGCGCCTTGACGTTGAAGTGCAGCCAGCCGACCACCGTGATGGTGAAGGCCGACAGGGCATAGCCGATCTTGGTCGTGGCCGACAGGATCGCCATCAGCGTACCCTTGTGGTCATGCCCAGTGTCCAGCATGACTTCGTCGCCGATATCGGCCATGCATGCGCGTGTCAGTAATAGCGATGCGGCGTAGGGGATGCCGTTCAAAAACGTCATCGCAGCGCAGACCGGGAAATTACCCTTCGGAGCGAAATACATGGCGGCGTAAAGAACCGCGAAGATCAAACTGGAGACGATCAGTGTGGCGTGCTTGCCGATGCGCTTCGACACCAAAACCCAGATCGGCGCGCCGACGATGCCGGCCAGGAAATAGAGCAGCATGGCGATGCTGGTCTGCAGGCGATCAAGCCCCTTGGTCTGCTCAAAGAAATAAAAGAAAAGGGCGCCCATGACGCCCGGTGCCAAGCCCATGAACAGGTCGCACCACAGGATGGCGCGGACATTGCGATACTTCCACATATCGAAATAGTGGCTGAGTTTGATGTCGTGGGTCGCGGCGTCGGACACCTTTTCCGGCACGATCCATAGTGCGACACCGATCGTAATGGGCAGCGTCAGCATGATGAATACGCCCATGGCCTGCACGCCCTGGACATAGGTATAGTGCAGGGCCTGGGCGATCACCGGGATCAAGGCGACGCACAGAATTCCGAAAATATTGCCGACCTGCCACCAGGCGAAGACACGCGAACGTTCGTTATAGTCGGACGACAGGACCGAGCCCCAGCTGGCCTGGCTGAGCGCGGCGATCGAGAAGCCGACATAGAGGACGAAGAGGCAAAGGCCTAGATATTCGGCACCGACCCCCTTGTGCGCCAGGAAGATGAATCCGGTCGAGACGAACAGGATCGGCAGGCAGATCAGCATCCACAGCTTGAACCGGCCAAGCCTGGTGCGCGTGCGGTCCATCCAGAAGCCCAGCGGCGGGTCTATGAGGATATCGAAGCAGCGTACGATCAAAAAGACCAAGCCGACGACACCACCGACCTGAAGCTGCGTGCCGTAATATTCGGGCAAGGTCACCGCCAGCGGTAGGCCCAGCGCGGCAAAGGGAATGCATGGTCCGATAAAGGCCAGCAGATGGCCCAGTTTTACCTTATCCGATGATCCTGTGCCCGCCATGATTCCCCCGTCCAGTTATCCTTTAGGCTTATGCGAGGCAGCGGCATTTGCCAACCACAACCGAATTCGACGACAAGATCCGAAGCGAAATACGGATGTACCGAGGGCACGATGGGGGCACACAAGCAGGAGTTTCCCATGCCCTTTCGTATCACCGGCCTCGACCCGCAACCCTTCCGCCGTTTCTATGGCCTCAGCGATCAGGCGCTGTCTGCCCACGGCGTTCGCCGCATGACCGTGGACAAGATGCCGGGCTTCCCGGAGCGCGTAGAATTGCGCGACCTGGAGATCGGTGAAAAAGCTTTGCTTTTGAACTATATGCACCAGCCAGCCGATACGCCGTATCGTTCCAGCCACGCCGTCTTCGTGCGTGAAGGCGCCGACCGTCCGGCTGATCTGACGGATGAAGTTCCCGACGTCATTCGTCGCCGGATGATCTCCTTGCGGGCCTTCAGTTGGGACGGGGACATACTTGATGCCGATGTTATGGATGGCACCGAAATAGAAAATACAATCAGCAGGTTCTTCGAAAATTCTTACATTTCATATTTGCATGCCCACTATGCCAGATACGGGTGTTTCGCGGCGCGCATCACGCGCGACTAGACAGTCCGGGAATTGAAATTCGAGACCAGGAAATCGAGCAGGGCGCGCACACGGCGCAAACTGCTGCGTCCAGGCGGGGTCAGGAGCGTAATCGGCGATACCCCCCAATTGATATCGGCCAGAACTTCGACAGCCTCGCCTTTGCACACGGCGGAGCGCGTGACGTAAGACGGCAATACGGTCAGGCCCTGGCCGGCGGTTACGGCCGCCATCAGCGTCGTGGCGCTGTTTGATCGCAGTTGCGGCGTTACCCGCAGAACGATGGTCTCGTCGCCGGCGTGATAGCGCCATAGCTCCTGCGGATAGAGGCTGCTGTAATGCAGGATGCGGTGGTCGCACAGGTCCTCCGGCTGTTCGATGGGGGGCATGCGTTCAAGATAGGCCGGGCTGGCAACCAGGGTACGGCGCGAATGGCAAAGCAGGCGGCCGATCAGCGTGGAGTCGCCAAGATGGCCCGTACGCACCGCCACGTCGAAGCCTTCGCGCACGATATCGACTTTGTCGTCCGAAATGCTGATGTCGAGCTCGATATCCGGATGCAACTGCATGAAATCGGCGAACAGAGGCGCCAGGTAGTTGACGCCAAAATAGATCGGGATCGTGATGCGGATGCGCCCGGATACGTCCTGCGCCGCGCCGCCCACCGACTCGGCCGCGCCGTCGAGCTGCTGCATGGCGGCGCGCGCCTGCTCGTAATAGATATGACCTTCTTCGGTCAGGACCGCGCCGGACGACGTCCGCTGAAGGAGCGCGACCGACAAGGCCTGTTCCAGCCGGGCGACGCGGCGCGACACGATCGACTTCGCAGCCTCAAGCCGGTGCGCCGCGCGCGTGAAGCTGCCGGTTTCGGCAACCATGAAAAACGCTCTGAGATCGGCTAATTCCAAAGCATTGAGATCGGCACGCATAACAATTCCCCGGTGCGCCCGTCTGCCGGATGGCTCGGATGACGAGGCTTTTGTCCAAAACAGCGTTACGCCGATTCGGACCAAAAACTCCGACTTAGTCGAAGGCCTCAGGTGCAAAGGTCGCCGGCAGAAGCTCGGCCAGGGTAAGGGCCTTTTGCGGGCCGGATGCATCGCACAGCCAGACGCGCGTTTGCGGCCCGGCGAACTCGGACAGCTTCTGCCGACAGCCGCCGCATGGCGGGCATAGGGCCAGTTTTTCGGCGATGACCGCGACTTCGACGATTTCGTGGGCGCCGCCCATGATCATATGGCTGATGGCCGTGGTTTCGGCGCACCAGCCATCGGGAAAGGCGACGTTCTCGATATTGCAGCCGGAATAGATGCGGCCGTCGGCGGCGCGAACAGCGGCGCCGACAGGAAAATGCGAGTAGGGGGAATGAGAGAATTGCATGGCGGCGCGGGCCGCCTCGAATAGATCCTGTGCCAAAACCTTCGTCCTTGGAAGATGGCTGGGCAGCGTCGCACGGGATCCGGCCTAGGTCAATTTTTGAGACCTGCCGTATTTGACCAAGAAATTCTCATATGGCGCCGCAGGCATTCATCGCATAATAAACATTATGGGAAATTAAACGCCAGTTCTGGCGCATATTCGGTAGATCGACGCACCCGTGGCCGATTTGTGACACTGGAAGCTGCTTATCGCTTCTTTAGCGTCCACGTTTTTTGCCGCACATATCTCTTATCCGCGATGCCGTAGCGTTTTCCTCAGGCGGACTTTTCCGCACGCTCATTTTCGGCAGTTGCCGATTTGTCAAGGATCGCTCTCCATGGCTACGCCCGCGATGTTTAAACCTTATGCTGACGGCTTCGGCCATCTTACGCTGCACGCGACCATTCTTGGCGACGGTGTCGTTATGACGCCCGAAGATCGCCGCAGCCACGTCAATATGCTGATCGTCATTGCCGCGATCCTGAGCCTCATTTTAGCAGTCGTCAGCGTCTATGCGCTCGACAAGATGGCCTTTACGGGCCACGATCGCTCGGGTCAGCCGACCTTGGCCTATAACGGCGTGATGGTCGATACTGAGTGAGCCCAAAATGCTGCGCCGTTAACGAATAGGGGCAGGCCGGATTTCATCATCAGCCCTGTTAACTTTTGCGCGTTAACACCTTGGTGCCGTTAACGAATCCGCCCCTGTTAACCTTTGGGTGCATTTTGTTCTACAGCGGCACGTCGAGCGACATCAGATCGTAGGCCGGCTCGACATTGGCCGGCAGCTGCGATTTCAGCGTCTCGTAATCCATATCCTGGTGGAGATTGGTCAGGATGGCGCGTTCGGGACGCACACGTTCGATCCACGACAGCGTTTTTTCGAGATGCGAATGCGTCGGGTGCGGCTTTTTGCGCAAAGAATCGACGACCCACAGCTTAACGCCGTCCAGCGCCGCGAAACTGTCTTCCGGGATATCCGACACGTCGCTTGAATAGGCAATGTCGCCGATACGGTAGCCGACGCTGCGGATCGGCCCGTGGACCTGATCGAAGGTCGTAACCGGCACGGCGCCCCCCTCACCGCCTATCAGCCACCGGTCGCCGTGCGGCGAAATCAAGTGATCCTTGTAAACCGGCGGATAACCGAGATTGCCGGTGAAAACATAGGTGAAACGGTCCATCAAGGTCTTATGCGTCGGCGCGTCCATATAGGCGTCGATGGGGGCCTCACGCTTGAAAATAAAGGCGCGCAGATCGTCGATACCGTGCGTCTGGTCGGCGTGGTCGTGCGTCCACAGCACGGCATCGACGTGCGGTACGGCAGCTGAAATCACCTGCTGATGCAGGTCGGGCGACGTGTCGATAATGATGCTGGTCTTGCGTTCAGGCGCATCGTTATCCCATGCCGACACCCAGGCGCAGCAACGCCGGCGGCGGTTTTTCGGGTTTTCCGGATCGCACGCCCCCCAATAGCCGTCGACGCGCGGCACGCCGGTCGAGCAGCCCGTTCCCAAAAGGACGATGCGCAGTGTCTTCGTCATACTGCCAGGCTCCCGATACGGGGAATGCGATCGAACAGAGCAAAGAAGGCATCGTGCGTCCGGGCGCGCGTGTCTTCGAGCGTCCAGCCGCGGATCTCGGCCAATTTCCCATAAACATGCGGCACGAAGGCGGGTTCATTGCGCCGGCCGCGCATGGGGATCGGCGCCAGGTAAGGACAATCCGTCTCGACGATGATACGATCGGCCGGCATGTCGCGAATAATCGCGCGCACGTCCTCCGCCGCCTTAAAGGTGGCGATGCCCGATACCGAAAAGTACCCGCCCAGTTCGGCGCTGATCCTGGCCAGTTCCGGCCCGCTGGTATAGCAGTGCATCAGGAAGCGGAAAGCCCCCTTCCCCATCTCGTCCTTCAGGATTTCGGCCATGACGTCATCGGCTTCGCGCGTATGGACGACCAGCGGCAGGCCGCTTTGACGCGCCGCGGCGATATGGGCGCGGAAGACCTGGGCCTGTACATCGCGCGGGCTCCAATCGTAATGGAAATCGAGCCCGCATTCACCGATGCCCACGACCCGGCCGCGCCCGGCCAGGGTCAGCAGGTCCTGGGCACTGAGATCGGGGTTTTCCTTGGCATCGTGCGGGTGCGTGCCGACCGTCGCCCAGATGTCGGCGTTTTGGTCGGCAATGGCGCAGACGGCATCGAAGTTCGATATGCGGTCGCAGATA
>FSUR01000247.1_pt1 | contig 11410 bp, 11 predicted proteins | sample 1637491 | NCBI WGS metagenome assembly FSUR01 (sample SAMEA3914816, study PRJEB12502) | metagenome | biome: forest; material: soil | place: USA | collected 2011-09-16 | depth 0.3 m
CGGCGTCCGACGCGTCGATACCGATGACGTCCTCGATCTGGGCGCGCACGCGTTCGGGCTCTGCCGCCGGCAGGTCGATCTTGTTGAGGACCGGGACGATTTCGTGGTTGTTGTCGATGGCCTGGTAAACATTAGCCAAGGTCTGGGCTTCGACGCCTTGGCTCGCGTCGACCACCAGGATCGAGCCTTCGCAGGCGGCAAGCGAGCGCGACACCTCGTAGGCAAAGTCGACGTGTCCCGGCGTATCCATCAGGTTCAGGACGTAGGTCTTGCCGTCCTTGGCCTTGTAGTTGAGGCGGACGGTCTGGGCCTTGATGGTGATGCCGCGTTCGCGCTCGATGTCCATATTGTCGACCACCTGCTCCTTCATCTCGCGCGCCGTCAGCCCGCCGGTAAACTGGATAAGGCGGTCGGACAGGGTACTCTTGCCGTGGTCGATATGGGCGACGATGGAGAAGTTGCGGATCAGGGACAGGTCAGTGCTCATGCGCGGGCGATAGCATGATGCGCCACAAGACGCAAAGGGTAGAGGGGCTTTGCGCTATTTCACCACGACCGGAGACTGCGACGATTACCTGCCTCCGTCTTTCGTCAGCGGCAGGACCTCATTGACCAGGGTGACCAGAAATTTTCCAGGCTCTTCCTGAAACGTCATGTGCGCGGAATCCTCAAGCCAGATCAGTTTCTTTTTTGGTGCGTGCACCGTGCCGTACCATTGGCCGAGCAGCGTGGCATTGGTCCCGACATCGTGGCGTCCCTGGATGAAGAAGACCGGTTCCTTGAACGTCGTGTCGCCGCGAAGGTCGACCTTGCCCAGTTCGCTCCACAGCGCCTGGATGCTGAATCCCTGGGCGGTATCGCGGACCTTGAGTTCTTCGTCGCTATAGTCCGGGCTGAACGGGTTCAGTTCGCCTTCGTGACCGACGTTATTGCGCCAGTAGTAGCCGCCATAATGGGCCAGCCAGCGGCGTTCGGTCCCGAGATTGGCGATATTGCGGTCCGGATGCGCCATATCAGGAAATGGCGCGATGCGTTCGAGATCGCGGATGGCGTCGGCGTTTCCATCCTTGCGCGCCGCCGCAAGCGTCGCGTCGTAGCCCATGGTCTCATTGAGTTGGAAGGCGACGAACTGACCTGTGCCGACGTAGGCGTAGAACCAGTCCGGATGCAGCCGCGCCAGTTTGACGCCGACGATCGACCCCCACGAATGGCCGACCAGGACGATTTTGCGCCGGCCGTAGGTCTTGCGCAGATAGGCGGCCATCTCCTCGGCGTCGGCGACCATCCTGTCGATCGTCATGGTCGGGCGGACCTTTTCGGGATTGTTGGCAGCGTAAGTCTTGCCGGCGCCGCGCTGGTCCCACTGCACGACCGTGAAATACTCGCTCCAGTCGCGCATGTAATAGTAGCTCGACGGCAGGGAGGTGAAGCCTGGACCGCCGTGGATAAACAGCAGGATAGGCGCGTCTTTGTGACGCCCGCGGATAGACATCCATTGCTTGATGCCGCCGATGTCGACGAAGCCGTCGCTTTGAATGGCGTCCGCCGTGGGGATATTGTCGACTGAGCGAAAGACGTCTCGTGGGTTGGCGGTTTCGGCATGTGCCAAACCGGCGGCTGCACTCAAGATGAGAGCGATCGCCAGAACAGCATATCGTCTTGGTCCGGATTTGGGCATCGGGCTTCCCTGCGTATCGGACCGAAAGCCGGCCCGTTATGACCAAGAGGCCGGTAGCGCTAACATCGGATGCAAGATGGACAGAATTTAATATCTGCCGAGGCCGCGCACCGCTAACCCTTCGGCATAAATACCGTATCGACCTTGTAGATCATGGTGTTGCCGCGATGGATGCGGCCATGGGTCAGGGTCGAGGACACGCCATTCTGATCGGTCAGCGTCACGACGTTGTGCACCTGGGTCGCCGTCAGCACGCAGCCGCCGCTCGTCACGATCGGCAGGCTGCCACCGTTCTGCTTGATGACGCTCGACAGCGTGCCCGGTGTCAGGTCGGCCGGTAGGACGTGACAGTTCACCACCTGCGCCAGACGATCGCGGTCGCCCATGACGTCGCTTGTGTCTGACAGCTTTTGCAGCGCTGTATTGGTGGGCGCAAATACGGTCACCGGGCCGTCGCCTTCCAGCCTGCGCGTCGCGCCGGAGGACTGGATGGCACCGGCAAAGCGACTGACAGACTTGTCTGACGCCAAAGTCACAGCGACCGGCGCGCGATGCGGCCAGAAATGGACGGAGGTCGTAATGTTGCTGGCTTGAGGCTTCGCCGTATCCGTGGCGCAGGCCGACAGCGCCACAAGGGCGGCGAATGGGGCAGTGAAGCGAAGCAGGGTCCGCATGACCGATCTCCTGAGCGCACGAACAGCCGGTAGAAGGGTAGCGAGTGCGGCAAGTACAGGGAATGCGCAAAGGGGTGCGCAAACCTCAGAATGTCATCAGGACAAAAAAAGACCCGGGCGTCTGGGCTAGAGACGTCCGGGTTCAAGTTACCGATGAGCTTGGAGCCATTGGCCAAGAGACACCAGGATGAGAGGGCACGGTGTCTCTTGTAACAGGAATATAGGTTGCAGAATTAACCAATCAAGGTTTTGAGAACTAAAATTTTTTCGACTTCGTTTTAACATGATGGAGTCGCGATTTAGCGATAATGCTGACATGTTTATGACATTATTAAATTTCGAATTTTGGCACGATATCTGTCGCGAAAACTTAATTACGCGCAGTAGTTTATTCAAGGTGTGGACAGGGCGTGAGGGAACGCTTGACAGGTTGGAGGCGCGTTCTAGTCTCCATCGAAACATCCGGAGACCGTCATGCTGAAACGCGCCCTTTTTGCTTCCGCCGCCGTCCTGCTGGCGGCGATGCCCGTTTTGGCCAAGGTCCCGGCAAAGCCCGCGCCGTTGATCAGTGCCGCGCGTATCTCTCAGGACGTGAAGGTGATTTCCGGCGACGATTACGAAGGGCGAGGCATCGCCACGCCGGCTGAGCCCAAGGTCATCGACTACGTATCGAAAGGCTTCAAGGCGGCGGGCCTTCAGCCGGGCGGCGAGAACGGCGGCTGGACCCAGGCCGTCCACCTTCGCAAGTTTACGGTCTCAGGTGCGCACCTGGCCTTCGATACGCCTGGCGGCATGATGGCGTTGCGCCAGGGAGAGGACATCGTGACCTCGACGCGCGGGACCGTGGGCGACGTCGCCTTCGATCACTCAGCCCTGGTCTTTGTCGGCTACGGCGTGACGGCGCCCGAGCGCCACTGGGACGATTTCAAGGGCATGGACGTGAGGGGCAAGATCCTGGTCGAGCTGGTCAACGACCCCGACTTCGTCGAGCCCGAGCTCAAGACCTTCAATGGCAAGGCCATGACCTATTACGGGCGCTGGACCTACAAGTACGAGGAGGCGGCGCGCAAGGGCGCGGCCGGGGTGATTATCATCCATGACGCCGACGCGGCGTCGTACGGCTGGGACACTGTGCGCAACTCGTGGACTGGCGACCAGTTCGATATTGTCCGCCCCGACCCGTCGGCCGTCAGCCCGAAACTGGAAAGCTGGATTACACACGATACGGCCGACAAGCTGTTCAAGGCGGCCGGGCTGGACCTGGCCGCCCTGCGCAAGCAGGCGCGGTCGAAGGATTTCCAGCCGGTGGCGATGAACGTCTCCTTGAGCGGTGGCTATAAGGTCGCGTCGTCAGAGATCGTGACGCATAACATTATCGGCCGCCTGCCGGGCACGATGCATCCCGATGAGACAATCGTCTATACGGGGCATTGGGATCATCTGGGTATTTGCGCGCCCAACGCCAAGGACAAGATCTGCAATGGCGCCGTCGACAACGGCACGGGCGTGGGGACGCTGATGGAACTGGCGCGGGCCTTTGGGAAAAAGCCGAACGACCGGTCGGTGGTGTTTATCGCCTTTACGGCGGAGGAAAGCGGGCTTTTGGGATCCGAATACTATTCGTCGAACCCCTTATATCCGCTGTCGAAGACGGTCGCCGGCATCAATATGGATGCGCTGAACGTCAACGGTGCGACGCGCGATATCGAGGTCATCGGCGCCGGTCAGTCGTCGCTGGAGGACCTGCTGGCCAAATACGCCATGAAACAACATCGCACACTGGTGCCCGACCAGATGCCCGAAGCCGGCAGCTTCTTCCGCTCCGACCACTTTACCCTGGTCAAGCGCGGCGTGCCGATGCTCAACGCCGGTTCGGGCCAGGACATGGTCAAGGGCGGCGTCAAGGCCGGGCGCGCGGCGACCGACGACTATATCCGCAACCGCTATCACCAGCCGGCGGACGAATGGTCGGCCAAATGGGACCTGTCGGGACTGGTCGAGGACGCGACGCTCTTTTACGATATCGGCCATGAACTGGCCAATTCGCGTGAGTGGCCGGCGTGGCGTGACACTTCGGAGTTCAAGGCGGCGCGCGATGCATCGGCGGCCGACCGGAAGTAAATACCCCTTGACCCTCACGCGGCGTGATAGCCGATAGACCTGACTGCGCCGTCCATTCCGGACGCGCGGAGGTGGACAATGGCACGCTATACCGTCAGACAGCTCGCGGATATTGCCCGGATTTCGGTCCGGACGCTGCATCACTATGACGATGTCGGCCTGCTGAAGCCCGCCTTCCTTGGCAACAACGGCTACAGATATTACGAACAGCCGCAGCTTTACCGCCTGCAACAGATCCTGATGTACCGCGATTTCGGCCTCAGCCTGGATGAGATCAAAAACCTCGTCGATGCGCCCGATTTCGACATCGGGTCGGCCTTGCGGCGGCATCGCGAACGGCTGATCGAGCGTCTGCAGCAGGATCAAGAGCTGATCCGCGTCATCGACGACACGCTGGCGCGCATCGGCGGAGGCAGCACAATGGACGACAATACACTGTACAACTGGCAATCCCCCGAAAAGCAGGCGGAGTACGAAGCCTGGCTGGCCGAACGCTACGGCCCGCAGGCACACGACTGGATCGCGCACAGCCGCAAGCGGTTCGATGCGCTCGACGATGCAGAACGCCAGGCGGCGATGGATCGGCTGAAGGTCATCGAAGGCGATCTGGTTGACGCCTTCCGCCGCGGCGTGGCGGCGGATAGCGCGGCGCTCAAGCCCGTACTCGACCGGCATCGCCAATGGGTGGGCTATATGTGGAACCAGGACTGTCCACCCGGCGCCTATGGCAACCTGGCCGACATGTACCGCGACCACCCCGATTTCGTGGCGCGCTTCGATGCGATCGCGCCCGGCTTTGCCAACTGGCTGTCCGAAGCGATGAGGGCCTACGCCACGGCGCAGACTTAATAGCCGGCTTTGCGGCGCGGCGCGGACGGCGTATAATCGGGCATGATCTCGCAACTCGACATGTTCGATTCGCCCAAGCCGGCAGACCCGGTTGTCCGGCCGCGCCCGAAGGCCAAGGCCTTGTCCAGTGAAGACATGGCGCATAGACTGGCGGCGACGGGTGATTACAAAATCCTGCGCCGGCTGCCGGTGCGCGACGTCGTGGCCAATCCGCGCCCGGGCTTTCCGCGCATCGGCCTGCTGGTCGATACCGAAACAACCGGGCTGGATCATCGCGTGGCCGAGGTCATCGAAATCGGCATGGTCGCCTTTACCTATAATGACGACGGCGCGTTCGGCGACGTCATCGGCATTTTCGGCGGCATGCAGCAGTCGTCGAAGCCCATTCCACCCGAGATCACCGAGCTGACGGGCATTACCGACGAGATGGTGGCTGGCCAGGTGATCGATATCCGCGCCATGGAAGAGCTTCTTGCGCCCGCCGACATGGTGATCGCGCATAATGCCGGCTTCGACCGGACCTTTTGCGAGAAGCTGTCGGATCGGTTTCGGGCCAAGGCGTGGGCGTGTTCGCACCTCGAGGTCGACTGGAAAAGCCGCGGCTTCGAGGGTTCGAAGCTAGGTTATCTATTGGGACAATGCGGTTATTTCCACGACGGTCACCGGGCGGTCGACGACTGCCTGGCGCTATTGGAAGTCCTGTTGCACGGCTCCGAGCCCGCCTTGCCGGGCCTGATCCGTTCAAGCCAGCGAACCATGGCGCGCATCTGGGCGGAATATGCGCCGTTCGATCAGAAGGACAGGTTGAAGGCCAAGGGTTACCGCTGGGCCGATGGAACCAACGGCACCACCAAGGCATGGTGGGCCGAGGTGGCGGCGGACGACCTTGAGGCCGAACTGCACTGGCTGCGCACGCAGGTTTATTTGCGCGCCGAAGCCGACCCGCCCGTGCAGATGATTTCGGCGGTCGACCGGTACCGGAAGTAGGAAGTCCTGGCTATGCTGACGGCAGAGCGCCTGCGCGATATCGCCCTGGAATTGCCCGGCACCGAAGCCGGCACGGCGTGGGGTCAGCCGGTGGTCAAGGTCGGCAAAAAGTCGCTCTATTTCTGGAACCCGAAATGGGGCCCGGTCTTCGGCATGGATTTCGACACGCGCGACTTCTGGATCGAATGCGATCCGGAGACGTTTTTCACGACGGATCATCACCGCAACTATCCGTGCGTGCTGGCGAGGCCCGAGCGCGTCGAGGAGGATTGGGTTCGCGAACGCCTGCGCGAAAGCTGGCGGATGAACGCGCCAAAGAAGCTGTTGAAGGCGGAAGGGGCGATTTAGGCATTCACATCTGCGTAACCAATAAGGCGAATTGGGACCTAAGTCAGCCTCATTCGCGACACAGGCGCATTGCACGGTGACGTGAAGCGGGGAGGCTGCGCAGGCTTGTTCAGGTCCTGTTAACCACAGCTTCCCTAAAACGAACCTATTGTGCCACAAGGAGTTGCCCCGATGGAACGCCGGACCTTTATCCTGTCGAGTCTTGCCACCGCCGCTGTTCCGCTGGTGCCGGGTCTGGCCGAAGCCCAGACGGAGACCTCAGCGTCGTCTTCGTCCGCAGCACCCACGGGCTCCAGCCGTACCTATTACGACCGCGACGAGATCATCGCCGCCGGTTCGAATTTCCTCGGTGTGACAGTCGAGGCGCTCGGCGGCGCGCTGGAAAAGATCTTCGGCGATTATGGCGACCATCCGACGGCCTATATCGCCGGCGAAGAGGCCTCTGGCGCGATCGGCATCGGCCTGCGCTACGGCAAGGGCAACCTGTTCATGAAGAGCGAGGCCGAGCCCGTGCACGTCTTCTGGCAGGGACCGTCTATCGGCTTCGATACCGGCGCCAACGCGTCGCGCGTCTTTTCGCTGGTCTATAACCTGAAGGAGCCGTCGCTGATCTATCGCCGCTATCCGGGTGTCGAGGGCTCAGCCTACTTCGTAGGCGGGCTTGGCGTCACCTATCAGCGCGCCGAAGGCATCGTGCTGACGCCTGTGCGGGCGGGCATCGGCCTGCGCCTGGGCGCCAGCGTCGGCTATATGAACATCTCGCGCAAGCGCCGGATCTTGCCGCTGTAAGGTAAATGGCCCACGGATTACACCGATTATACAGATTTTTCCGTAACTTACTGGCGGACGTTACCGTCGGCTGAGATGGCGCGTTCCGCGTGGCGTGCAAGATTCGCCGCCGGCATGCAGCATTAGAACCTACGGGTAATGTACTGAAAAACCTGTGTAATCTGTTGGCCTCTTGACGCTTTTACATTCGACACGGCAGCCGATGGCCCTTCATGGCGCTTTCGAAGCCGAGCGCCAGAATTCGCATCACCTTCAACGCATCCTCGGCGGGCACGGGGTTGTCCGCGCCTTGTGCTACGGCGCGCGCCAACTGCTCGTAATAGCCAAGATAGTTGCCGGGCGTGACGGTGACGGGTTCGATTGTGCCGACTTCGTCGCCATGGGTTGCCGTAAACGTTGCCGCAACGGGATCCACGCCCCAGCCGGGTGAACCGGGTTTGATTTGCGCCTTAAGCTGCTCTTCCTGCGTATCCATGCCGTATTTGACGAAGCTGCCGGCGCTGCCTTGCACTTCGATGCAGGCGCCGGGCTGCGAGGTCAGCGTCGAGGAATGCAGGATGACGCGCAAGGTGCCGTAGCCCAGCACGACGTGGAAATAGTCGTCGGTCTGGGCGCCGTCGCGCTGGCCGGCGATGTCCGCATTGATCCAGTCGGGCCAGCCGAACTGCGATAACGACTGGTCGACGAGGTGCGAGCCGAGGTCGAACCAGATGCCGGAACCCGGCCCCTTGCGTTCACGCCAGCGGTCACGCACCACCGGCCGCCAGCGATCGTAACGCAGCACGACCTGGTGCAGCGTTCCGAGGCGCGGTTTCAGCGCCGACAGGGTCAGGTTATTGCTGTCCCAGCGCCTGGAATGAAAGACCGAAAGCAGCCGACCGGCGCGTTTGGCGTGGGCGATCAGGTCCTGGGCCTCGCGGACATTCAGGGCGAAGGGCTTGTCGATGACGACGTGTTTGCCGGCATCGAGCGCGGCATGGGCTTGGGGCGCGTGCTGGTCGTTGGGCGTGGCGATGACGACGACATCGAGGCCGGGCAGGTGGAGCACCTCGTCGAACGGCAGGACGCTGACGGTGGGGATATCGGCGTGGACGTCGGTAGGACGGCTCGACACAATGGCTGCCAGTTCCAGGCCCTCGGCGGCGCGGATCAGCGGGGCGTGGATGACACGGCCGGCGTAGCCGTAGCCGACAAGGGCGACTTTAACGCTCATAGATTTAGCTCCAGACGGCGGCCGGCAGCGGCGCTTTCGATGGCGAGGTCGAGGATGGCCATGACGGCGAGGGTCTCGTCAAGCGGTACCGGTACCGGCGCACCTGTGGCGATGGCGGCGGCGAGGCTGCTATAGAAGGCGGGATAGTCGCCGGGGAGGCTGGGGACGCTTACCGGCGGCCCGCGTGTCTCGCCTTCGGCCGGTGTGAAGGTGCCGGGATTGGCGTCAGCGCCCCAGCCGGGGCTACCCGGCGTGACGCGCAGTTTCAGCCCGTCCTCCTGGGTGTCCTCGCCCCATTTGACGAAGGCGCCATGCGTGCCCTGGATTTCAACGACCGGGCCGGGGGCGGGGCTGATGACGCAGGAATGGAGCACAACGCGGAAAGCGCGGTACCCCAGGATAACGTTGAAATAGTCGATGGTCTTGGCGCCCGGGCGCTGCGCCTGGAAGTCGGCATAGACGGTGAGGGGACGGCCGAACAGATGGACGGCCTGGTCGACAAGATGCGAGCCGAGATTGAACCACAGGCCTGAGCCGGGGCGGTCCTCGTCGCTCCATCGGCCGGGGACGATGGCACGCAAACGGTCGTAACGCAGGGCGACGTCGGAGATATCGCCGAAGCGCGTGTTGTGCAGCAGGTCGCGCGCCGTCAGGATATGCGTGTCCCATCGCCGGTTCTGGAAGGCCTGGACGATGCGGTTATTGGCGCGCGCCGCGTCGGCGATGGCGCGCGCTTCCGGCAGGGACGTGGCGAAGGGCTTGTCGATGACGACGTGTTTCCCGGCGTCGAGCGCGGCGATGGCCTGCCGTGCGTGGTGCTCGTTGGGCGTGGCGATTACGACGGCATCGATGGTGCTGTCACCGAGCGCGGTTTCGAGGTCAGGGATGACCGTGACGTCCGGCCAGTCGGCGTGGACGGCGTCGGGCCGTGAGGATACGATGCCTGCCAACTCAAGGCCAGCGCAGGCCTTGATCAAGGGCGCGTGGATGATCCGCCCGGCCATGCCGTAACCGATTACGACGACACGGGGCTTTGGATTGGGCATGGATATCTCCGGACGTTGGTTCAAACACTCATTCGGCCCTCCCCGTAAACGGGGAGGGCCGAAAGCTCGAAGTTTTTTGGCCGATCAACTCAAGCATAATTGAAACTGACCGAAATACGTACGTCTTCACTGAGGTTGATCGGCACTTCGTGGCGCAACCAGCTTTCCCACAACAGCAACGTACCGGCGACCGGCGCGACGGAGGCGAAGCTCTGGTGGTCGGGACGGGCATTCGGCTTGCGGCCGGGCGCATTCATCATCAGCCCCAGCCGCGGATCCTCGAAACGCAGGGCGCTTGAGCCATCCGGCACCGCCACATAAAACGTGCCGGAGATGACGCTGTGCGGGTGGATGTGGCCGGAATGGGTGCCGAGATGCTCCAGCACGTTGATCCACATATTGTCGAGCTTCGGCTTGTGATCGTAGTCGAGCGCGTTGGTGAAGGCCGCCACATGGCTGTCGATAAACGTTTTCAAACTGGCAAAAACCGGCGCGCGCTGCGGCAGGTCGTTCAATGATGCATAGGACGTGTAGCCAAGATAGGCCTTCTGCTGCGACCAATCTTGCCCGGCCTCGTCCTCGTCGGCGATGGCGCGGCAGGTGTCGTCGAGCTCTTCAAGGAAAGCGTCGGCATCCGGCATTTCGGCGCGGTAGATTTCAGTGACGAAGAGGGGTGTGATCAGACCGTTTTTCATGCGCCCTGATTAGGCTGTGCGGTCGCGCCCGGCAAGGGGGCGCTACCGGGAAAGGACTATATGCGTCGCCTTCTCCGTCGCGACGTGCTCGGTAACGCGGAAACCAAGCGCCGGCAGGTCGATACCGGCGAACATCGCTTCACCCTGGCCGAGCACGACAGGGGAAATAGCAAAATGCAGTTCGTCGACCAGGCCGGCCTGAAGGTACTGACGGACGGTGCTGACGCCACCGCCGATTTTTACGTCCTGGTCGCCGGCCGCGGCCCGCGCCTGTTCCAACGCCTCGACGACGCCTCCGGTGACGAAGTAAAAGGTCGTCCCGCCCTCCATGACGATGGGCTCGCGGGCATGATGCGTCAGGATATAGGTCGGCGTATGATAGGGCGGATTGTCACCCCACCAGCCCTTCCAGCTGTCGTCCGGCCAGTCGCCGCGGATGGGGCCGAACATGTTGCGGCCCAGGATGAAGGCGCCGAAACCGCTCATGCCGCGGGCGGCAAAGCTTTCGTCCGAGCCGTCCGAGCCGTCCGAGCCGTCGCCTAGCCCCACCATCATGCGGAAGGTTCGCGTACCGAAGAACCATTCGTGCAATTCCTTGCCGCGTTTGCCCAACGGATCGTTCAGGCTTTGATCGGGACCGGCGCCGAAGCCATCTATGGAAAGGGAAAAACCCGCGACCCGTACACGTCCCATAACTGCCTCCGAATGACCCGATGTCGGTGTAGTCTAGGGTATCCTGCGGCCAGGGACTACCGCTTTTTGCGGTGGACCGAGATTAGAAGACGTCGACCGTCGCGGTTTGCAAGCGGTGTGGCGGCGGCCCGAAGCGGTTAATGCCTTTGTTGCCGGGGACGAAGCACAGAATAAATACCCCGACCAAAATGCCATAAAATATTATCGTCAGGGCAAGGTGCCAATAATGGAAGTTCGCCAGATGATCGGGCTGTGTATTTGCCAACACCCAAATACTTTGGCCGATAGCGATCGCAAATTGCAGCAAGTGGATGAGC
>FSUR01000064.1_pt1 | contig 11389 bp, 6 predicted proteins | sample 1637491 | NCBI WGS metagenome assembly FSUR01 (sample SAMEA3914816, study PRJEB12502) | metagenome | biome: forest; material: soil | place: USA | collected 2011-09-16 | depth 0.3 m
AGCCAGCTCAAGTCCGCGGCGTCGACAGTGCCTGCCGCGGGCGAGATCTACGATTATCCGGCCGTCACCTCGCACAACGATTTCGACGCCATCGCGTTCCGCACCGAGACCCGTTTAAAGGCGATCGAAGCCAGCCGCGCCGTTTATACGGCACACGCGCAGTCTTCCGCCCTGACCGTCGGCAGCAAGGTCACCGTTGCCGAGCACCCTTTCGAACGGTTCAACATCGACTATACGATCTCGCACCTCAAGACGGTCGTCGTCGGCGACATCTTCGAGGAGGACAGCGACGGCCAGCTGGTCGCAAAACCGATCGCCGGCGGATGGTTCACCGCCGTCCCCAGCAAGATCAAATGGGCGCCGCCCCAAACCACGCCCCGGCCCGTTGCACGCGGCCCCGAAACCGCGGTCGTCACCGGCCCGGCCAACGAAACCATTCATACGGACGAATATGGCCGTGTGAAGGTCCAATTCCATTGGGACCGTCTGGGCAAGAAGGACGAAAAAACAACCTGCTGGATCCGGGTGTCGCAGACGGGCGGCCTCGGCAACATCATCCTGCCGCGCGTAGGCCATGAAGTCGTGGTCGATTTCATCGACGGCAATCCGGACCGGCCACTGGTCGTCGGACGGGTGTTCAACGCCACCGACATGCCGCACTACAAGCTGGACAAGCACAAGACGCGCGCGCTGTGGCGGTCCAAACCCTATCCCAAGGATGACGGCGTGCTGGACACCGGCGCTGTCGATTTTCCGGAGTTCAAGAAGTTCTACGACGGCGATAAGGCCGCCCCTCCCGGCAACGAGTTGCGGTTCGAGGACCGGAGCGGCCAGGAGCAGGTTCTGATCAACGCGCACCGCGACATGTATACGCGCGCGCGCAACAAGCACCTCCTGTTCGTCGGCCAGGACCAGACAATGATGGTCGGTCAGGACGAGACCCGTGAGGTCGGCCGCGACTTCAAGGAAAAGATCACCAAAGACGTCACGATCGAGATCGGCGGCAAGGAAACTCTGACCACGACGGGCGACCGTACCGAGACACTGAAGGCCAAGCATTCGATCACAACCACGGGCGAGACGACGCACGAAACCCAGGCCGCCATTTCAGTCACCGTCAAGAGCGGCGACTATACGCTTAAAACCTCATCCGGCAGCGTTACCGCCGAGGCGGGGCAAAAGATCACTCTCAAGGCCCCGGCAGGCATCAGCATCGAATGCGGTGCCAGCAAGATCACCATGACGCCAACCAGCATCAAGATCGAAGCGGTGACCATCGAAATCGCAGGAACGGCGACTACCAAGGTATCTGGCACCGGCATGGTCGAGGTCCAGGGCGGCCTGATCAAGTTGAATTAGGGGATACGGCCATGAGCGAATGGACAATGGTACAATGGTCGCAGGCCCGCCAGATCACCGACCTTCTTGGTGTCAAGCCGCCTGAGGCACCGCGTGCGGGTGTCGCACCCGCCGACTATTTTGCCGGCCTGGTGGAGGCCGAGCGCCGGCGCGACGCCGTGAACTTTCTTGCCCTTGCCCTGCCGCGCTATGAAGCCATCGCCTGGGCCAGCGATGTGCTCGGCGCTTTTGGCGGTACCGACCGCGACCTCGACGAACTGCGCGCCTTCGAAATTGCCCGTGAGTGGATTCGCAGCCCGTCCGAGACGCTGCGGCGCCGAGCCGAAGCGCTGGCGAGTGCGATGGACGGGGAAACACCGGAAAAGCACCTGCTGATGGCGATTTTCTTTTCCGGCGGATCCATTGCGCCCGAAGGACAGCCGCCGGTTCATCCGCGGGATGACCTGACGGGCCGGCTGGCCGGTGCGGTCATCGTCCTGACAGCGCTGGCAGCCAGCGACGAGAAGGCGGCGCTTGCAGAAGCGCTGATTATCGGCGAAAGACTGGCCGAACGCGCGGAGCAGTAAGGCCGGTATGTCGCTTATCCTGAAAATCGCGGGGCTTGATACGCTCGAAAACGGCTTGCCTGCGATGATGCGGCTCAATGAACGCGGCGCCATTGTCGGCCGTTCGCCGACCGTCACCTGGTGCCTGCCCGATCCATCCAGCCAGATTTCCTCGCGCCATTGCGAGGTCAGTTTCCGAGACGGGCGCTACACCCTCACCGACACCTCGACCAATGGCACCGTGGTCAACGGCCAGGTGCTGACCGCGCCGCACGTCCTGCACACCGGGGACACGGTGACCATCGGACACTATCAGATCATCACTGAAATCGAGGGGCAGGCTGCCGCCCCAGGCGGTGCCGCCGATGCGGCATCCTCCGCATCGGCGTGGGACGCCTGGGGCGCGCCGCCTGAACCGGCAGCGCCACAATGGACGTCGCCGCAAACGCCTCCACCACCTCCGCAAGCTGTTCAGCCTGCCGCCGAATCGGCCTGGCCCGCCGCCAGCGCGGACGCATCTTGGGCCACGCCGCCATCGTCGCCCTCATCCTCGGCCCCAGCCGAGTCAGCCTGGGCAAGCCCCCCGGCCGAAACAGCGGGTTGGGCGCCGGCGACGACCGAGGCGTCTCCGTGGGATACACCCGCGCCCCCCGCGCCTCCACCCGCTTCGGGATGGTCGAGCCCGGTTGCGGACGTGGCCCCGCAGGCCACGACCGACGATATCTGGGGCAAGCTGGCGGACGGCTATGTCGTCGACTGGGCGCGCGGCGGCTTCGGTCAGCCCGCCGCCGCCGCCGACCCGCTGGGCGTCGCGCCGCCCGCGCCACCCGCGTTCACCGAACAGCCCGCGCCGCTACCGTTCGTCCAGCACACGGTTCCGCCCGTCTCACCGCGCCCGGCGCCTTCCCCGGTCCCGGCACCTGCGCCCAACGTTTCAGGCAGCAGTCTCGACGGCTTTTTTCGCCAGTTGGGCGTGCCGGAAGACGCGCTCAGGTCCGACGATGAAGAATTGCTGGCGACGACCGGCCTGGTTTTGCGCCGCCTGGTTGCCGGCATGGTCGTGATGCTGGAAGCGCGCGCCCGCGCCAAGTCGCAGATGGGCGCCCAGGGCACAGCTCTGCAGTTCGACGGCAATAATCCGATGAAGTTCGCCCGCACACCCGAACAGGCCCTGCTTCAGCTTCTCAACCCGCCGGAACGCGGCTTCATGTCGGCCGAGCGCGCGATCGAGGACGCCTTCCTTGACCTGCAATCGCACCAGATGGCGACGCTGCGGGCTATGCAGGGCGCGCTGAAGGCGACGCTCGACCGCTTTTCGCCCGATTCGATCCGCCAACGCGCCGAGACGGGCGGCTTCATGGCCAAGCTTTTCAAGGATTCGCGCGAGGCCGCCCTATGGAAGGCCTACGAAAAAGAGTTCGGCGGCGTCGTCCAGGGTTCGGACGAGGCCTTCATGGACGTCTTTTCGCGTGAATTCCGCAAGGCCTATGACGACCTGACTGTGCGTAAAAGCTAAACCCTGCTTCGTTTTGAAGGAAACGAAGCAGGGTCTAGCGTCCTTGTTGGTCGCATGCTTTACGCGAAAACCCGGTTTCCACTTTTTCGCAGCATGCTCTAAAAAGCTTTACGACCCTTCGACGGCGTGCAGCCAGATCATGTCCGAATGCCAGCCCTTCTGCGCCGCCGCCGCGTGGAAAGCCTGCTGCCAGTTGCCGTCGCGATGCGCCATATCGGGATTGAGCAGCGACGCCGTCATCGGCCCCTGCCCTTCGACCAGGAGTACGCCGGACCAGCCGGCTTCGTCCTGGTTGGGCGAGAACTGATAATTGCCGTTGCCGCGATCGGTAATCGAATAACGGTGCAGGAAGGTGTCGTCGGAAAGCTGCGCCTTGCTGGTGATCAGCGGCGTGACCGCGCCGCTGGTTTCGAGACCATACAACACGATATCGGGCGTGTCGGGGCTGACCGAGAAATTGATCACCGGCCGCGCCTGCTTGACATTGGGCGCGTCGGGCCAGGCCTGCATCGTCCATATGACCTGCGGCATCGACAAGGCGCCGGGCCCGACGGTCCGGATGCGCGTATATTCGTTGAGCAGCGAGCAGACGCTGCTGTCGATCGGCGCGACGCTATCGGTATTGAGGCTGCCGAGCTTGAGCCCCTTGTCGGCCACAGCCTTGGCGATGGCGCCCTGGACCGCCGGCGTATCGGCCGCCACGCCCTTGAGCGAGACATTGACCACACCGCCATCGGCGCTGAGCGAGGTGACGTCGAGCCAGGCGCAGTCGGTGCTGGGCAGGACGGCGTTGATCGCGGCGCGCGCCGTCTTGTTCGGATCGCTGGAAACAGCCACCTCGCCACCGCCTGCTGCGGGTTTATGTCCGCCAAGAACCAGCGCGCCGGCGATCCCCAGCACCACGACCGCGGCCACGCCCCCCAGTATGTAGACCAGGGGCGGCTTCAGGAAGGCAGGCTTGTCACCGGCATTGACAGGGGCTGACGGTGTTGGGCGCGGCTGTGCCGCGGGCGGCGCGGTCCTGCGCAGCGACTCCGCCGACGGCGACACGGTGTCGAGCCGCTCCATCACGTCATCCATGGAACGCAGGCGTTCGGCAGGGTTGGGCTTCAGCATGTCGCCCAGGATCGGGCGCAGCATTTCGGGCGCGCCGGACAGGTCAACGCCATGGCGGCGTTTGTCGCCCGCGTCGACCAGGGTGCCGCCCATATTGACCGGCCCCCCCTGCGCCACCGCCAGCACGACCAGCCCCAGGCTGTAGACATCGGTCCACGCCCCGACCTGCCGGTCGAAATCGCCCAGTTGCTCGGGCGCGACGAAGTTGAGCTTACCGGCAAAGCCATCGCCGACAATCGTCTTGGCCGACGGGTCGAGGTTTTTGGCGATGCCGAAATCGATGATGCGCGGCCGCGAAATGTCGCCGTCTTCCAGCAGCACATTGTCGGGCGAAATGTCGCGATGGATATTGCCCATGGCGTGCGCCGCCGCCAGTCCGCCCGCCAGTTGCCGCAACAGGGCGGCCAGTTGGCCGGCCGTGGGTTTCAGCGATGTCAGGGCGTCCTCGAGATTGCGGCTCTCGACATATTCGGTGACGATATACAGCACGCCCAGTTGCGGTTCCGTTGCGATCGTCCGGTACTTGACCAGCGCCGGATGGGTCAGCTTCATCAGCGTCTTGGCTTCGTTCTTGAACAGTTGAACGACATTGGGATCGGCTGCCAGCGCCGGCAGGATAACCTTGATCGCCACGCGTTCGTCGCTGTTGATATTGACGCCTTCGAACACCTCGCCCATGCCGCCGCGCGCGATGAAGCGGCGGACCTCGAACATGTGGTTGAGCACATCGCCGACCTTGATGCGGCCGTCGCCGGCCTTGGGCGTCACAGGCGTCAGCCCCGTCACGCTCAACGGCAGGGGAGCGGGCGCTTCCGCTGCCGGTTCAGGCGTGTCGGCCGGCTTGCGCGAACGGTTCCGCTTCGGCGCAACATCACTCGCCGGTTCGGCCGGCGCAGGCTCGGGCTCAGGCGCAGGTTTAGGCGATTGCGGCGGCGTCGTCCCGCCGCGCGGGATGAAGACGGTCTTGTCGGAGGGAATATCGTTGTCGTCGGTCATTGCGAGAAAACCTGTCCGGGGGTGCCCAGCGACAGCACGGTCGCTTCGGACGCCTTGACCAGCACCACGGTGACATTGTCGGGCGCACCGCGCGCCAGGCAGGTTTCGATCAGCCGCGGCGCGACATCGTCGATTTCGCCGGCCTGCAGCGTTGCGGCGATCTCATCGTCGCCGACGACACCATACAGGCCATCGCTGCACAGCAGGAAGACATCGCCGGCCTGCCATTGGTCGACCATGGCGTCCAACTCCAGGTCCGCCATGACGCCGACGGCGCGCGACAGAACGTGCCCCATGGGATGGCCCTCGGCCTGTTCGGGTGTCAGCAGCCCGCGGTCGATCAGTTCCTGGACGCGCGTATGATCGCGGGTCAGTTGATGCAGCGCGCCGTGGCGCATGATGTAGGCGCGGCTGTCGCCCGCCCAGATCACGGCGAAACGGTCGTCCTTGAGCACCAGGGCGACGACCGTCGTGCCCATGCTTTGCCCGATGGTCTTCGATTCGGCGTGAATGGCGGCATTGGCGACGTAGATGGCCTTGGTTGTGCCTTCAACCAGCCGGTCGAACCGGTCGGCCTCGATGAGATCGCCCAGCGCGTCGACGACCTTGGCCGACGCCCATTCTCCGCGCTCGTGGCCGCCCATGCCGTCGGCGACGGCCCAGACACCGACAGCGGAATCGGCAAAAAGCGAATCTTCATTATGTTCGCGCACGCGGCCTTCGTGGGTCTCGGCCTGCCAGTCCAGTCTCAGTTGGGGAATCATTGCGTCAGCCTTGCCGCTTCGATCATTCTGGATATCAGATTAGGGGGGTACGCACCAGACAAAGCCTCGACCACGGCGCCGGCGCCGTCCTCAAGAAACCAACGGTCGGCATCTGTGTCCGCCGGCGCCGCGTCGGGCGCCGAGGCCAGTGCCGCATACAGCGCGTCGGCGTTCAGGCCTTCGGAAAACGCGGTGTAGAGAGCCGCCTCGCACGCTTCGATCAAGGCTTCCGATAGCCCACGCGCACCCGCCACAACGGGAAACCGGCGCCCGACGGAATCGACCGACAGCGCAACGATACCGCAATGAGGTATCCCGTCGAAAGTGGCCGTGAACCGCCAGGCCGGCGCAAGCGCATAAAGTTCGTCAAAACCAGGCAAGCCGGCCGCAGCATCCAACGAAGCCGACAGCCAGCCGTCGAAGGCGCGGCTTTGCGCCTCGCCCAAGCCTCGCGACACGAAATCGCCGTGGCTGGGCAGCTTTCCGAAAAGGATCGCGTCGGCCATTGCAGGCTTACAGGGTGACGGGGCAGCGGAAGGTCCACAGGCCGCCGCGGCTGAACGGATTGATACTCGACGGCAAATCGACTCGAATCACCGCCGACTTCGTGCCTTGGCCGAACGTCGCCAGGAAGGCTGTCGTACCTGCATTCTGGCGCGCAGCGGCGGCGTCCATGACGCGGAACAATGCCCACGGTCCCTCGGCCGCGAACGAAGCCACCGTCTGCCCGCCCTTCAGCAGGGTGACGTGGGCTTCGGGCAGGCCTTGCATTGTCCACATCAGCGGCTTGGCGGCAGTGCTTTGCGCATCGAACCTGTAGGTCGTGCCGCCGGCGGAAATCTCGACAGCGTCGACATCCGGTCCCAGCGAAGCCGCCGCGACCTTCAGCGCCAGGCCGCCGACCAGGATGTCACGCAGTTGCGCGGCACGCGACATCTCTTCAGCGCTGGCTGGATTGAAGGTCGCGGCAATCGCATTGTCCTGCTGCCAGCGCCATACCGGCCCGGACGTATCGAGCAGCGGTTTGACGCGCTGGCTGACAAAGCCGTCCATCGTCCCGCCCGGCCCGAAGGTGCGCAGCGTATCGACGACCGCCAGATCGACCTTCGAGTCGCGATAGAAGGGATATTTGTCGGTCGTCGCCTGTTTGCAATCCGGCAGGACCAACGAAACGTAGGTCTGGCTGATCGCGCCTTCCGCCGCCGAGGTCTGGGCCGTGGCCCCGCCCTTGGCCGCACCCGCTACGAAGCCCTGCAGGGCCGGCGGCGCGACGGCATTCAACGCCGCATTGGCCTGCGCCATCTGCGCCTGCGCCGCGTCGGAGCCGGCGCCGCCCTGCAGCGACTTGGCAGCCAGGGTCGCCTGACGCGCCGCTTTCAGTGCCGTGACGAAATCGTCGATCGGCGCCGGTGCCTTGCCGTCGCCGACATAGTCCTGGATTTCGGCAAAATGTGCCTGGATGGCCTGGCCTGCATCAGGGCCCGTCCGGTCGTCGAGCAGCTTGGCCTTGTCGCCCAAGGCGCCGACAATGCCGGCCGCCGCCTTGTTCACCCCGTCGAAACGCGTATTCTTGCGCAATTCGGTCAGCAGCAGCTTGAGCGGCGACAGCGGCCGCGCAAAGGCGTTGAAGGCCGCGTCGTCGGCGAAATAGTCGGCTGGCTTCGGCGTCGTGACGACCTGGTCCCAGGCCGCGGCATAGTCCTGGACGTAGTGGGCGGTGACGCCGGAGCGGATCTCGCCCATCTGCGCCTTGATCGACGCGGTGTCGGCATCCTTGCCAAAGACCCACAGGTCCTTTTCCAGATCCGCCCTCACTGTCACCAGGCCCGGAATATAGAGCTTTTCATAGCCGGCGCGCGTGAAGAAGTACGGCACTTTCAGCGCCAGGACGTCGGCACCGTTGGCGAAGGCCGCCCCGTCGCCGGACGCCAGCACGCTTGAAGCCTGCCAAGGCGCTTCGGACGCCGCCAGGGCCTTTTGCGCCAGGACGGCATAGGCACGGTCGGCCATGGACAGGGTCGAAATCGCCGCGCGGGCGTGGTCGATCAGCCCCTGGTCGAGCGGTGGCGCACCGTCCGGCCACACGCGCGCCATGTCCTTGTCTTCGAGCAGCGCATCAAGGTGCTCGGCCAGATGCTTGCGCAGGTCGCCATTGTCGGCGCCCGGAAAGACCTCGCGCTCCCAGTCGGCTTCGGTCCATGCCGCGACGGCCTTGGCGTCGATGGCGCCAGGCTTCTGGCCGCCGAGCATCAGATAGGCCTTGAGCGGCTCATAGACCTTGATCGGGTCGCCCATATTGGCGGTCATATAGGTTTCGAGGCGCAGCAGCAGGCGCGGCAGCAGGATGCGGCGCAGGCCTTCGCGATATTCCAGTTCGGCGCGCTTGCTCAGCCCGTCCTGGAACAGGCCGAACCCCAGGAAAAGCGGCGCCCCGCCCTTTTTGCGGTCCGCATAGCCGTGCGGCAGGGCGCGCAGGGCATCGAGCGCGGCGGCGGCGTGCGACAGGTCAGCGTCGTTAGGGCCGACCTCGACCAGATCGACGCCGGAATCCTTGAGGGTATCCGATGCGGCCGCGGCCTGCGTATTCAGCGCGTGTTGAAGGCCGATATTGCCAATGAAGCTGACGACCCACAGGCAGAAGATAAGCGCGCACAGCCCCCCGATACCGGCGAAGATGCCCAGCATCTGCGTGCGCCGGCGGGCGCGGGCCTGCGGATTGGCCTGGACCAGTCCGGCTTCCGGGAAGACGACCTCGCCGAGCAGCCGGTTGAGGAAATAGGCGCGGCCGCCTGCGGCCGCAGCACCTTGCGGTTGGTCGCCGGCTTCGGCCATGCCGGCCAGCAGGCGGTCGATCGGCGCGCCCTGCTGCACACCGCTGGTCAGGTAAAACCCGCGCAGACGGCCGGCCGCTTCGTCATTGCCCGCGACGGCGCCTTCGAGGAAGCGGACGATGCGCGCGCGCAAACCGTCGATCTGCGCCGGAAAGGCCAGCAAAAGGCTGCGGCGACGGGCGTCGGGCTCGTCATTGAGACGCTGCGCCTGGCGGGCAGACACGGCGTTGGACATCTGGTCGAAGGCCCGGGCAATGGCGTCCGCCGAAGGCTGACCATCGGCGTGCGCCAGGGTGTTGCCCAGAACGGCACGCCGCCCCTCGGCGTCGAGGTCCTCGAAATATTCGGCAAAGCCCGCCAAAAGATCGGCCTTGGTGAACAGGACATAGACCGGCATGGCGATTTCCAGCGCCTGGCGGACTTCGGCCAGGCGGCGGCGGACGGTCGCCGCATGACGGTCGATGGCCGCCTGGTCGGCGCGGATAATGTCGTCGAGCGGAAAGGCAACGAGAATGCCGTTTACCGGCTGCAGCGGCCTGTGCCGCTTCAGCAGGCCAAGAAAATGCGACCAGGCGCTGGCGTCGGCCTGGGCATGGCTGTCCTGCGAGGTATAGCGTCCGGCCGTGTCGATCAGCACCGCCTCTTCGGCGAACCAGACGTCGAGATTGCGCGTGCCGCCGACGCCCTTGAAAGCCTGGTCCGAGAACGGAAAGCGCAGGCCGGAATTGAGGAGCGCCGTCGTCTTGCCGGCGCCCGGCGGACCGATAATGACGTACCACGGCTGCGAATAGAGATAGTCCTGCTTTTTGGACGAGCGGCCGCGAAGGCTGGCCAGGGCCTCGCCCATGCGGCGGCTTATTTCATCTGCTTCACCACTGCCCGGTTGGGCGGCGGCCAGTTCCCGGGCGATGGCGTCCGACGCTGCCTTCGCCTTCAGGAAACGCAGGATCGCAAAGGTTCCCCATACGGCGGCGATAAAGGCTAAGATCAACAGGCGCACCCACCACGGCCTGAGGAACGGGACGAAGATCGGCAAGGCGACAACGAACAGCACGACGCACAGGACGGCAATGGTGATGGTCACCACCCACCAGTTCAACAGGGCGCGTTTGATTGTGTCCATTTGGCCGGTTTCCCCGTTTATCAGTCTTGCCGCTGCAGCACGATTTCGACGCGGCGGTTTTTCGCCTTGCCTTCGGCTGTGTCGTTCGACGCGATCGGCTGGCTGTCGCCGAAAGCCTGCGCCGTGATGCGCGACGGCTCGCGCAGCGCACCGGCCATGATGCCGGCGACCGCGTTGGCGCGGGCACCCGACAGGGCCATATTGTCCGGAAAGCTCAATGAAGAGATGCGATCCGAGTCGGAATGCCCTTCGACCGTGACAGGGCCAGCTTCGGTGTCGACGGCCTTGCCGATGCGCTGGAACAGGCCAGCCTTGCCTGTTTCGAGCTGGTCGGAGCCGGATTTGAACAGTTGCCCGACCGTCGTGCGCACGCGCACCGTCGAGGCATCCTCGGTAACGACCACCAGACCCTGCTGGATTTCCGGCGCCAGGAAGGCCTTGAGTCGCGAGGCCTGGTTGCCGGCCGGAGCAGGCGGCGCCGCGGCTTCGCGCGAAAGCCGCAGGCGATCACCGGGCATCAGCGCGCCCACGGATTGCCAGGCGGGATGCCCCGTCGACACCAGGATAAGGCGCAGCACGATATAGATCAGCAGCATGATGCCGAACGCAGCCGCCGCGAACAGGGCGATATAGCTCCAGAACCCGACCTTGGCCGGCGGTGCGGCCTCGCCCTTCCAGTGCGGCACCAGTTCGGTGCGCGACATCGATCGCGGATGCTCGAGCGCGGCGAACAGCGCCGAGCTCTTGTCCTGAAGCACACGCCGGCCATCGGGCATGACGCGGAAGCGGCCTTCGAATCCGGCGGCCAGGCAGGCGTGGAACAGTTCGATCAGGTCGCGGTTTTCCGCCGGCGCCTGTAGCATGAGGTCGACAAGCTGCCAGAAGCGGTCGCCGCCGATATTTTCGCGGAAGAAGGTAACCACCATCGAACGCCGCGCCCATTCGGCCGTATCCGTACCTTGCCCCGGCAGGGTCTGGGCGATATCGTCGACCGTGGCGCACAAGGCATAGCGGGCGCGCTGAAACGTTTCGTCGGGCACTGTGCCGCCGATGACCTTGTCGAAGCGGGTGATGGCGTCGGTAGCCTGGCGGTGAAATTGCGACAGCGGCGGCCGGATGCGGCCCGAGCGCAGCGACGC
>FSUR01000230.1_pt1 | contig 11387 bp, 11 predicted proteins | sample 1637491 | NCBI WGS metagenome assembly FSUR01 (sample SAMEA3914816, study PRJEB12502) | metagenome | biome: forest; material: soil | place: USA | collected 2011-09-16 | depth 0.3 m
ACATTGGTGATGGGATGGTCGAGCCGGTTTACAAAGACATCGACGTCGAAGAACCGCGCGGAATTGCCGCCGCGCAGGCCGATTTCGGCGCCGCGCAACTGTTCCGGCACAAGATCGGCATTGGCATCGGTAACGTCGTTGCCGACGCGGAACGGGCGGTAAAGTTCATTAAGCGACGGCGGGCGGAAGCCTGAATAGGCCGCGACGCGACCGGTCATGCCGCCGAAATCGCGCGTAGCGCCGATCCGTCCCGACAACACTGTCCCGCTGCGCTCTGCGAAGGCCAGGCCCAGGGTCTGCGCGCCCGTCGCCGTATCGTTTTCGCTGCGGTGACCGTCCATCGTCTTCCAGATATCGGCGCGGATTGCCGCGCTGATCAGAGTGCGGCCGAAATCGCGCGAACCTTCGGCATAGAGGCCGGATACCGTTTCGCTGCCGCCGGACACGCGATATCGCGTCGGGCTGCCGGAGATATAGCGGAAGAATTCGCGCGACTCGCCTTCGAAACGGCGGCCGTCGGCGCCGATCTCCCACTCGATCCCGCCGCTTTTTCGTCTTAGCGCCGCATTGAAACCGTCGCCCGTTGCCGGCGTCGCCACCTGATTGTTGGCCAGCGTCGTCGCGGTCCGGCCGGCGGCGACCGCCACCGAGACGTTCGACAGGTCGGAATCGCGATGCCAGACCTGCAGGCGCCAGCCGGGATTTTGCGCGTCGGGCTGGCGCGTCAGGCTGACGGCCACCTGATCGCCCGACGATGTCGCGGTGGCGCCGCTGAGCCCCGTGTCGCGGCGGCTATTGTAACTACCGGCCATGATCGCCAGTTCGCCGCAGTCGTCGCACAGGGGAAACTGTGTATGGGCGAACAGGGCGCGATCGCGGCCGAACGTGGCAACATCCGCGGCGCCGGGGCCGGAACGCACGGGAATGTCGCCGTTCAGCGTGCGACCCGCTGCGTAAAGCGCGACAGGCCCCAGCGTCATACCGGCACGGGCGTCGCTGCTGCCACCCTCGCCTGCCACGCCGGAAACTAAGGCCGCGCCAGGTTGCGGCGGTTCCAGCGACAGGTCGATGACGCCCGTAAGTGCGCCCGCCCCATAGGCACCACCGCCGGCGCCTTTGACGACGTGGGCGTGGGTGATCTGGTCCTCGGGTAGGGCCGCCCAGATCACCCAGTTGCCGAAGGGATCGTTCTGCGGCACGCCGTCGAGCGTCACTAAGGCGCGGCCGGCACCCGACGGACCGATGGCGCGCAAGCCTATGCCCTGGACGGTCGGGTTGGCGGTCAGGCTCGACTGGCGGCGAAATAGCGAAGCCTGCACCTCGCGCTTCAGGCTCTGGTCGAGGCTGGAGCCGCTAAGCGCGGCACGGTCGAGATTGGTCGCGCCAAAGGCGGTATCGCCCTGATAGGCGGCCAGCCGGCTCGATCGAACGATGACCTCGGCAGGCTCAGCCAAGGCTGGCGCCGCCAGTATCAACGCAATCAGCGATACGGTAAGTGTCCCCTGCATGCAGCCTCCGGTCCGGGCGTAACACATGCCGAAGCGCGCATAAAGACACCGTACGGAATTCAATTCGACCCCTTGGCCCAGGCGTATGACGAATGCTAATCACCCCGTACGGAGGTTCTGTGTGATCAAGAACTGGCTGCGCAAATTTCCCAGCTATTTTCAGCCCTTCGACTGGCACCATTCGGCCGTCAGCGCGCCAGGCATGGCCGCGTGCCTGATCTATGGCCTGATCAGCCATGACACGGTCACCGCCGCCATCGCGGGCGGCAGCGCCTTCTCGGCCGGCTTCGGCCTGAGGCGCACGCGTGAGACCCTGTCCATGTTAGGCGCCGCCATAGTCATGACCATTGCCGCCGTCGCGGGCTCGCTTATCAGCGGAAACCTGCTCGTCTTTACCATCGTCGTTGCAGCCGCCGCCGCCGGCTGCGCCATGCTGGCGCTTGTCAATGATGACAGCTGGTGGGTGGCGTTGCAGGCCACGATCGCGCTTCTGCTGGCCAGTCATTATACGGCCGATCTCCATGGCGCATTGGCGCGGGGCGAAATCGTCCTGGTCGCCGGCCTGGCGCAGCTGGTCCTGGTGCTGCTGCTCAACCGCGTCGTCCCGGAAGGCCATCCCAAGGCCGCGCCCAACGTGCCCATTCCGGCCACGAAACGGGCGCTAATGCTGTATGGGCTGGTGGCAGCTTTAAGCGTCGCGGGCGCGCTGCTGCTGGCGCATTTGGTCAGGCTCGACAAGGCCTACTGGGCGCCGATGACGGCCTTGATCATCCTCAAACCCAAATATCATCTGACGCGCCAGCGCGGCTTCGAACGGCTGGGCGGCAATGTCGCCGGCTGCGCTCTGGCGACGGCCATCGCCGTCCTGTTGCCGCCGCTGGCCTGGTTCGACACCGTGCTGTGTATTGTTGGCTCGGCCGCAGCCTACGGTCTGATCAAGGCGCGCTATGCCGCCTTTTCCTTTTCGGTCAGCTTCACCGCGGTCATGCTGCTGTTCACCGCGCACCAGTCGGCAATCGTCGGTGCCGAACAGCGCATCTATGCCACCGTGCTGGGCGGCGCCATGTCGATCTGCGTCATGTGGCTGGTCAGCAAGACGATCGCCCGCGATTATCTGTTGTGAGCCCGTCCGGCGGCGGCTATTATCGCGGTCTGCCGTAAAACCAAAAACATTCAGGGACAGCGACGATGCGCCACACAATGACACCGGTTTCCGTTCTGGCATTTATGGCCGCTATGTCCGCCCATGCCGAGGCTCCGGTCAATACGATGTGGAGCACGGTGTCGGAACCCGCCTATCCCGTCCGCGTATGCGCCACGCTGAAAGGTAGTATCGCGACCAGGGCCGGCTCGATCGACTATGTCGACGCCGACGGCAAGACGACGCACCCCGACCACGACCGCATCCAGCAGGCGATCGATGCGTGCTCCGACGGTGCGGTCAAGCTGACGGTCGGCGATCACGGCGAGGATGGCTTTTTAACTGGCCCGATCGCGCTCAAAAGCGGCGTGACCCTGTGGGTCGACAAGGGCGCGACCCTCTATGCCTCGCGCGATCCGAAGGATTTTGAAAACGGCCCCGGCGATTGCGGTATCGCCAATAATGAAGGCCACAAGTCGTGCCATTCGCTGATCGAAGGCAAGAACCTCAAGAATTCCGGCGTCGTCGGCGAAGGCCGGATCGACGGCCGCGGCGGTTCGATGATCCTGTCGGGTCCCAATGCTGGCAAACGTTCGTGGTGGGACGTGGCGTGGCAGTCGAAACAGGGCCTGACCCAGCACGTCTTTCGCCTGGTGCAACTCGACGGCGGCGAGAACCTGACGCTCTATCGCATCACCTTCGCCAACAGCCCGAACTTCCATCTGGTGCCCGGCGGCTTTACCGGCATCACCGCCTGGGGCATCAAGATCCTGACACCGTCCCTGGTCTATACCAAACCGGGCTATGCCTGCCCGGAAGGCACCACGCCCGACAAGCTGACGCCGGCGACCTGCTTTACGCCCGACACAGTCAAGAACACCGACGGCTTCGATCCGGCCAATTCGAGCAATGTGCTGCTGGCCTATTCGTACATTTCCACCGGCGACGACAATGTCGCGGTCAAGGCCGGCAAGGGGCTGCTGTCGAAGAATCAGGTCTATGCCCACAACCAGTTTTATTACGGCCACGGCATGTCGATCGGGTCGGAAACCAATGGCGGAGCAGAGAACTTCCTGATCACCGACCTGGCGCTCGACGGCATGGACAGCCCGAACGGCAACGGCCTGCGCATCAAGTCGGATTCGACGCGCGGCGGGCCCGTGACAAACATCGTCTTCGACGGCGTCTGCATGCGCAACACCCACTATCCCATGGTCTTCGACACCCACTACAGCGACAAGATTGGCCAACTCTATCCCAGCTTCACCGGCATCGTGGTGCGCGACTTCCGCTATATCAGCGGCGGCAAGTACGACGGCGGCGTCCTGGACTTCCGCGGCTTCAAGGAAGACGGCCAGACCCTGCCGCTCGACATCGCCTTCGAGACCGTGCAGTTCGACGGCGCCCAGCCCTCTGTCACCGGGGGCAAGGGCAAGAACGCGCCATTCGCTGCCCACATCACGGTTGCACCTGGCGCGCTCGCCTTCGCCAAGCCGCTGCTGTTGCCGTCGCCCGAAAACGACGTCACGGTTTCGTTTGTCGAAACGCGGTCGTCGCCGAAGCTTCGGGATTGTTCTCAAGCCTTCGTTCCCTATAAATCGGTGCTCGCGGATTCACCGATCTGAGGAATTTGACCATGGCCCATCCTGCCCTGAAACCCGGCAATCATGCGGTCATTACGGGCGGGGCCTCAGGGATTGGCCTGGCGATCGCCAAGCGCTTCGTCGCAGTGGGTATAACCGTGACGATTCTCGATCGCGATGAGGATCAGATAAAAGCTGCTCTCGAACAGCTCCTTGAGTTAGCAAAGTCCGAAAAAGGCTTCTCTGTTATGGGCGGAAAAGTCGATGTTTCCGACCAGTCGGTCATGGCTTCCACTGCAGAGTCGTTCAACCAGAGCTTTCCCATCGATATTCTCGTCAATAACGCTGCGATCAGCCCGCCGACGTCGGTGCTCGACGGCGCCAACTGGCAGGCCATGCTCGACACCAATTTGTGGGGCGTCATCCACGGAACCCAGGCTTTTGCGCCAGCCATGGTCAAGAGCGGAAGGCCGGGCCTGATTATCAATACCGGCTCCAAGCAGGGCATCACCACCCCGCCCGGCAATCCGGCCTATAATGTCGCGAAAGCCGGGGTGAAAGCCTTTACCGAAGCGTTGCAGCACGAACTGCGCAACGGCCCGAACCCGGCCGTAACGGCGCATCTGCTGATTCCGGGCTTTGTGTGGACAGGCCTGACGCGTGGTGATCGCACCGAAAAACCCGCCGGCGCGTGGGAGCCGGAACAGGTGGCGGATTTCATGATCGACGGCGTCAACCGCGGCGACTTCTATATCCTGTGCCCCGACAACGATGTACCGCGCAAGCTCGACGAACAGCGCATCGCCTGGGCGGCGCTCGATATCATCGAAAACCGGCCGCCGCTGTCGCGCTGGCACCCCGACTATGCCGACGCGTTCAACGCGTTTTTGGAGAGGTAGTCACTTCCCCTTGGCCAGGTCGTCAAACGCGCGCAGCGTCCCGATCAGATCGGCCATCTCCTCGATGCGGATCATGTTCGGGCCGTCGGACGGCGCCCGGTCCGGATCCTGGTGCGTTTCGATAAACACGGCCGAGACGCCGACGGCGCAGGCGGCGCGCGCCAGAACCGGGGCGAACTCGCGCTGCCCGCCCGAGGTCGCGCCCTGGCCGCCCGGCTGCTGCACGGAGTGGGTGGCGTCGAAGACAATGGGATAGCCCGTCTGCGCCATGGTCGGCAGACCGCGGAAATCGGTCACTAGGGTATTGTAGCCAAACGACGTGCCGCGATCGCACAGCATGATGCGCTCATTGCCGGTCGAGGCGATCTTGCTGGCGACATTGGCCATGTCCCACGGCGCCAGGAACTGGCCCTTCTTGACATTGATGGCGCGGCCGGTCGCGCCGGCGGCCAGTAGCAGGTCGGTCTGGCGGCAGAGAAACGCCGGGATTTGCAGCACGTCGACGACTTCGCCGACGGGCGCGCACTGATGGGCGTCATGAACGTCGGTCAGGACCGGGCAGCCGAACTGCTGGCGGACCTCGGCCAGGATCGACAGGCCCTCATCCATGCCGATACCGCGCGCAGTGCCGATCGACGACCGGTTGGCCTTGTCGTAACTCGACTTGTAAATGAACTTCGTGCCGGTCGGCTGGCAGGCCTCGGCGATCTTTTTGGCCATCATCAGCGCGTGGTCGCGGCTTTCGATCTGGCACGGCCCGGCGATCAAAGCATAGGGCTCGTCGCCACCGATGCGGATGCCTCCGACCTCTATGATGCGGGTTTTGACGTGCTGGGGCTTTATGGGCATCAGATTACACTTTCGATTCTGGCAACATCGACGGGGTTGTTGAGTTCCCAGAACACACGTCCCTTGCCGTCGACCTCGACGCAGCGGATGGGCATGCCGTTTTCCAGGAAGCGAAGCTGTTCCAGCCCTTCGAAGCGCTCGAGCGGACCGACCGGCCACGAGCCATAGGCAAGGAGTGCCTCGGGGCGGTAGGCGTAGACACCAACGTGATGGAAGACGGGGATGTCGTCGCCTTCGACAAAGGTCTTGCCGGTATAGGGGATGACTTCCTTGGAGAAGTACAACGCATTGCGGTTGCGGTCAAAGACCGCCGTCGTGCCGCCGACCCGGCCATTCTGACGGTCGTCGACGAAGTTGGCATAGGTCTGGGCATCGCAGCGCAGGACTGGTGTCGCCATCTGGACGTCGGGGTGCGCCCGCATTTCCCGGATCAGGTCCTCGACGAACCAGGCCGGCGTCAGGGGCGCGTCGCCCTGCAGATTGACGTATAGGTCCGCAGTTTCCGGCAGGTGCGGAAGCGCATCGGCCAGGCGCTCGGTGCCATTGGCACACGACTCCGCTGTCATGACGACCTTGGCGCCGAAGGCCAGAGCCGCATCGCGGATACGGTCGTCGTCGGTGGCGACATAGACATCGGATACGCCTTCGACCGCCATGGCGGCTTCCCACGAACGCTGGATCAGCGACTTGCCCTTCAGCATGACCAGAGGCTTGCCGGGATAACGGCTCGACGCATAGCGGGCAGGGATAATGATGGTCGTCTTCATACGTTACTGCACCCCCGCGCGCAGACAGTCGTGGATATGGATCAGGCCGACGGGTTTGCCATCGTTATCGACGGCAAACAGACAGGTGATCTTTTTGTCATTCATAATGCCGAGCGCTTCGGCCGCCAGGGCATCCGGACGGATGGTCCGCGGCCCCTTGTGCATCACCTGCACAGCGGTCTTGTCCATGAGACCCGTCATATTGCGGCGCAGGTCGCCGTCGGTAATGATGCCCGTCAACCTGCCGCCCGTATCGGTGATGCCGACGACGCCGAAGCTTTTCGCCGTCATGACCAGAAGCGCGTCGCCCATCGGTGTGGTCTCGGCGATCAGCGGCAGGGCGTCGCCGGCATGCATCAGAGCTGAAACACCGAGCAACTGCGCGCCCAGCTTGCCGCCGGGGTGAAAGGTATGGAAATCGTGCGGCTGGAAACCACGCTTTTCCATGACGGCAACGGCCAGGGCATCGCCGAGCGCCAGGGTCATGGTCGTCGACGTCGTCGGCGCCATGCCGATCGAGCACGCTTCCGGCGCGTCGGGCAGCACCAACGCAATATCTGCGGCCTTCAGCAGGGTCGAATCCGGCCGCGACGCCACGCCGATCAACGGAATGGAAAAGCGCCGTGTGTGGGCGATGATGTCGGACAGCTCGGCCGTCTCACCGGAGTTCGACAGAACAAGGCAGACATCGTCCTGGGTGATCATGCCCAGGTCGCCGTGGCTGGCCTCGGCGGGATGAACAAAATAGGCCGGCGTGCCGGTTGACGCCAGGGTCGCGGCGATCTTGCGCGCGATATGGCCCGACTTGCCCATGCCCGACATGATAACGCGGCCTTTGGCGGCGTAGAGCGCCTCGACGGCATCGACAAAGCTTTGCGACAGCTGGCCGGCAAAGGTCAAAAGCGCCTCGCCTTCGGTGCGCAGGACGCGCGCGCCGGTGGCCAGTATGCCGGTGCTATCGATAGTGTCGGAGATACGTGGCACGGGCTTGGTCATGCAGGCTCATATGTTGGCGCGGTCTTCTCTTAGCAAGGATAAAAAGTCCGAACAATGATTTGATCTTTTAAGGGCCGTGCGACAGATTGGTGCGCGGAGGGGGATGTGATGAACCAGGGCGAACGGGAAAAATCGCTGACCGGCGTATGGCATGGTACCTACAGTTATACGACCTATCCCCAAATGCCCGAAAGTCATTTCGTAGCAACCCTCATCGACAGTGGCACAACTCTATCCGGCACGATCCACGAGGTCATGAACCACTATCGCGGCGGCTTCGATACCGTCAATGCGATCGTGACAGGCAGTCACGACGGAAACGCCGTATTATTTCTGAAGTCGTACGATGGAACTGCCGGACTTAGCCACACCGTGCACTATTCAGGGAGCGTGAGCTGGGATCGACTTGAAATCGAAGGGAACTGGCATATTCCGTCGCCACGGGGCCACTTCCGCGGACGCTTTCTCATGATCCGGCGGCGAGGCCAGACCGAAATGCCGGCGATCGAAATCGCAGAACATGTCCAGTAACACGCACCCCCTCGCCCCTTTCCTCCAGCCGGCGCGATTGTGGATACGCCGCACCCTGCTGCGCCTGCCGCAGGGCTTGCGCGAATTCGTCCTGTTCGGGCTCAAGATGGCGTGGTCGTGCCTGTTCGGCGCGGCAATGCTCAGCCTGATGATCGCGACGCACCTGATATGGCCGCAGCACTCAGCCCTTTATCGTTATGATTTCCTGTTGCTATGCGCGTTGGTCATTCAGGCGCTGATGCTGTGGACGCGGCTCGAAAGCTTCGACGAAATGAAGGTCATCCTGCTGTACCACCTGATCGGCACGGTCATGGAAATCTTCAAAACCCACGTCGGCTCTTGGACCTATCCCGAACCGTCGATCTTTCACATCGGCGGCGTGCCCCTGTTCACGGGCTTCATGTACGGCTCTGTCGGTTCATTCATCGCGCGCGCCGTCCGCGTCTTCGACATGCGCTTTTCATCCTATCCCAAGGCCTGGACGACCGGGCTGCTGGCGGTCGCCATCTATATCAACTTCTTCACCCACCACTATATGTGGGACCTGCGCCTGGCGATCTTCGTTGTGGCGGCAGCGCTCTATTTGCGCACCTTCGTCTGGTTCCGCGTCGATCAACGTTTTCTCAGCATGCCCTTCCTGCTGGCCGGGATACTGACTGCCTTCTTCCTGTGGCTGGCCGAAAATATCGGCACCTTCACGCATACCTGGACGTATCCGGGAAAAGGCTGGCACCTGGTATCGATTCAGAAGATGGGCGCCTGGGGCCTGCTGCTGATCATCAGTTTCGTGACCGTTTCGCTGGTTTTCCCACCGCGGGCGCCCGACTCGGAAACGGCTCGGACAATAGGCTATCGACACTGGCTCAAAATCTTACTGCGCGGTAATAAACCCTCGCTCGGCAACCTAAGAAACTGATTATATTATCCTTATATTTTAAGGATTACAGCGGCTCGAAACCTTGCGAATACGTCATATAAAGTTTATATGAGGAGCAGTACAACAGCGACCGTGGCTTATAAATTCGGTCGCACTTACAGGGCGTAGACATGACTGTGGCATCCCGGACCGGGCTTATGGGCGACCCGGCGCCTGTATTCGTTCTCCGCAACCCGTTCGGCTGGGTATACGGATTCACGCTGTCGGCCGCCATGTGGCTGGTCATCTTGAGCATCGGCTTCGTCGCCGCCCAAAAGATCCACGACTTGGGCCATCCCCCCGCAATTACAGCGCAGCCGTAACCGGCGGCGTCACCGCTTTACCAGTCCTGCCAGCGCGTCGAGATAATCGGCGAACGCCTTGCGTCCTTGTGGCGTGACGTGCACGCGCGTCAGCGGCTTGCGGCCCTGAAAGCTTTTGACGATCTCGACATAGCCGGCCTCTTCCAGCTTGCGCAGATGGACCGAAAGGTTGCCCTGGGTCGCATCGAGCATGGTCTTGAGCTCGGTAAAGTCAGCGGCCTCGACGTCCATCAGGTACGCCATGATGCCCAGCCGCAACCGGCCGTGGATGGCATCGTCAAGACGGGTGACATCGAATCCGGCCATAGGCCTCAGCCCCTCTTCCGCGCCGAACGCATCAGGCCGTAGCCTGAGCCGCCCATGATGAACAGCAAGGCAAGCCCCAGGATCAGCACGTACCATTGCGGCTTGTGGACCAGCAGGCCCAGTCCCAGGGTCGTCACGAACCAGCCTGCCGAGACGCCGGCCAGCCAGAGCTTGCGCCGGATCATATAGGCAATGTACCAGACCGCGCCCTGAAAGGCGCAAACAACGACGGGGTAGAAGAGCCAGACGGTCAGGCTCTTTTCCAGAAATGCATTGTAGCCGAAGACCGCGACCATAAACATATTCGCGAGGCCGGCACTGCCGAAGGCGGCGTTGAGTGCGCGCGTCGCTACGCCTTCCTGGCGGTTCTTGCGGTCGCCCCAAAGAATGACGCACAGTACGATCGTAAAGACGGCCGTCGGCGCGATGCCGATGATCAGACCCAGTAAACCGTAAGGCAACCAACCCATGGTTTCGGCCCATTGCAGCAGGCACTGGATGCCGTAGCACAGGCCGCCGGTTATGAAGGCCTTGCCGGCAGAGGCTTGCGCCTGCCCCCCTTCGGAGACAAGCGCGCGCACAAAGGCCAGGTTATCGTGCAGGGTTTGGTTGTCGTGGTCGTCGTCCGTCACGCTGTCGCCTCCCGGGTTTGCATGCACTTCGCCAGTTTCCGCCGGCCGTTGAGAATCGTGCCGATGAAAGTGTATCGCACGAAAAGCGCATAGCTCAACAGCGCGACGCCCAGCGTCCCGAAGATGACAAGACCGGCCTTGTATTCGACCAGCCAGGGCTGATCCTTGACCAGGTACTGGAAAACCATCAGCAGCGGCACGTGGACGATATAAATCCAGTAGGACGCGTCGGCCATGTAACGGACATAGGGAATCTCGGCTTTCAGCAAGAGACGCGCCCAACCGATCAGGGCAAACGACCAGGCCCAGGCCGCTACCGGATAAACCAGGCAATAAAGGGCATGATCGTGGCCAGCGGTCGGCGCCAGGCCCGGCGTCTTGCCGATGGTGGCCAGGCACCACCACGTGCCAAGAACGGCGACAATCGTGTAGAGCCAGGCGCGGCCGGCCATGTGGTCGAGCAGATCGCTGCGGCGGTTAAGCCACCAGCCGAACGCGAAGGCCGTGACGAAACCAGCGATCGCCATGACGTTGGGGATCAAACCGGTATCGGGCGTTTGAATTCCAAACCACATCATCCAGGCCGGATTGGAGTAGAAGGCAGCCGCCACAGGCAGGGCGAAAACGACGATGGCAAGTTCGCTCTTGACCAGAAGCCCGACGGCGCGGTCGAGAACCCTGCCGAACGCTCCACCGATATGGAAGAGGTCGGTCACGACCTTCACCACGACCGTGCCCGTGTAGAGCAGAAGCAGGGCATAGAGGAACCAAAGATGGGTAAGCGGAAAGGTCGCGACCGAAAAGGCCGGTGGCGGTACGGGCGGCGCGGCAGCAGCTCCAGGCGCGGGCATGTTGGCGAAGATGGCGATGGCCACGATCGCCACCGTTGTCAGCGGCCAGAAGGCGACAAGCGGCAGGGCCACGCGCTTCAGGCGG
>FSUR01000239.1_pt1 | contig 11324 bp, 9 predicted proteins | sample 1637491 | NCBI WGS metagenome assembly FSUR01 (sample SAMEA3914816, study PRJEB12502) | metagenome | biome: forest; material: soil | place: USA | collected 2011-09-16 | depth 0.3 m
GGTGATCCACGATCTGAAGGACGCCAAAGGGCCGGTGGTCATCATCGGCACGATCGGTCATTCAGCCATCATCGACGGTCTGGTCTCCGCCGGCAAGGTCGCGGGCGATATCAAGGGCCAATGGGAGGCCTATCGCCAGACGGTAACCACGGTGCCGGGCATCGGCCAAGTGCTGGTCATCGCCGGCGCCGACAAGCGCGGCGCGGTCTTTGGCACCTACGATATCTCGGCGAAGATGGGCGTGTCGCCCTGGTACTGGTGGGCGGACGTACCAGTCGAACACCATGCCACCGTGACGGTCGGGGCAGGGTCGCGGGTGGACAGGCCGGCCGTGAAATACCGCGGCTTCTTCATCAACGACGAAGAGCCGGCCTTTGGCGGCTGGGCGCGCGAAAAGTTCGGCGGCATCAATCACAAGCTCTATGAAAAGGTCTTCGAACTCGACCTGCGCCTGAAGGGCAATTACCTGTGGCCGGCCATGTGGGGCAAGGCGATCGCCGCCGACGACCCGGAAACCCTGAACACTGCCGATGACTATGGCATCGTGCTCGGTACGTCGCACCACGAACCGATGACGCGCGCCCAGGACGAATGGCACCGCAATACCGATCAGGGCGTCACCGGCGGCAAGTGGGACTATACCAAAAATGCCGACAACCTGCGCACCTTCTGGCGCGGGGGGATGGAGCGGGCGATGGGCTCAAGCAGCGCCAGCGGTAGCCCAGGCAAAAATGCACATGAGTATCTCGTTACCGTCGGCATGCGTGGCGACGGCGACGAACCGATGACCGAAGGCACGGCGACGCAACTGATGGAAACCATCGTCGCCGACCAGCGCAAGATTATAGCCGACGTTACGGGTAAGCCGGCATCCGAAACGCCGCAGGTCTGGGCGCTGTATAAGGAGGTCCAGGACTATTACGACCACGGCATGAAGGTCCCCGACGACGTGACGCTGCTGTTCTCGGACGACAACTGGGGCCAGATCCGCCGCCTGCCTAATCCCAATGCGCCGAAGCGGGCAGGGGGCTACGGCGTCTATTACCACTTCGACTATGTCGGCGGCCCGCGGAACTATAAATGGGTCAATACCAACCAGATCGAAAAGACCTGGCAGCAGATGGAACTGGCCTATGAGACCGGCGCCGACCGTCTCTGGATCGTCAATGTCGGTGACATCAAGCCGATGGAATACCCCTTAAGCTTCTTTCTCGACATGGCATGGAATCCGAAGGCGATGACGCCGGAGGCGCTGCAGGCCTATCCCAAGGCGTGGGCAAAGCAGCAGTTCGGAGCCGCGCATGCGGCCGAGATCGGCGAAATCCTGACGCGCTATTCGCAGTACAATGCGCGCAGGAAGCCCGAATTACTCGATGCCAAGCTGTTCGAGACCTATCCGGATTTTCGAACGATGAGGTTCGAATACCAGCTTCAGGCACCATCTTTAATACTTGCTCGCCCCGGTAAGGCTTATGACGCTGCATGGTTTCAACTGGTGGACTATCCGGTTCGCGCTGGTGCCAACCTCTACTCACTTTATGACTTTACGGCGCGCAATCACGAGACCGCCGCTCAGAGTCTGGCCTCTGCCCAGGACTATGCTCAATCTGCCAAGGCGGCGTTTGAGCGTGATCGTCAACTCGGGAAGGACTATAACGCCTTGCTCGACGGCAAGTGGAACCACATGATGGACCAGACGCATATTGGTTATACCGGCTGGCAGCAGCCGGATGCGGATGTGATGCCGGAATTAAAGACCGTTGATGCCGCCGCAGTGCGCTACGATCAGAAGGATGGCGTCCACCTGAGCGATCAGGTTGGGGTGGCATACGTCAAGATAAAACAAACCAGACGGACGTTCATCGAAGGCAATGGTGCGGTCGCCATCGAAGCCGAGCACTTTGCCCGCAAGATCGACGGCGAGGCCGTGCGCTGGCAGGTCATCCCCAATCTTGGTCGCACATTGTCGTCGGTGATTTCCCTGCCGCAGTCAGCACCTTCAACCTCGGTCGCCGATGGTGTGCGACTCGAATACGACGTGAAGACGCTGAAGGCCGGCGACGCGACGCTGAGGCTCTATCTGGCGCCGACGCTCGATACGGCGGGCAGGGGCGGCCTGCGCATCGCCGCGGCCGTCGACGACCGCCCGGCGGAGACGCTGAGCTTCGACCTCAGGCCCGACAAGGCCGACTGGAATCAGGCAGTATCGAACAACATCCATATCCTCGGCCTACCGGTCAAAGGCCTGACGGCTGGCAAGCACACGATTAAGATCTACCGTATCGATGGCAATGTCGTGCTGGAGCGCGTGGTGCTGGAAACCGGCGATGTGACACCGACCTATCTCGGCCCGCCGGAAAGCGGAACGGCGAAGTAAGGCCGGGTGATTGATATACCTTGGCCCTCCCTGTTTATGGGCGGAGGGCGAAGTCGCCCCGGTCGGCAAAACGCTGGCTCTATCTGTAACCCCAAGACGCACGAAGTGATTCCGCGCAGCCACCGCATCGGTTAGGGTAACGAAAAACAATGCCGCACCGAGACCGCCGATGACCCGACCGACCGACCACGATTTGCGCCGTCCGCTCAGTGACCTGATGCACGAACGGACGATCCCGATCTTCGCCGCGCCGGTGGTGCTGCGCAGCTGGGTCTACCTGGTCGCTGACGACGACCGCCCAGCCGAAAGCCAATGGATAGCAAGCCTTGCCGGCGATGACGATCTTGACCGCTGGCGGCACGCGGAAATCACCGGCACGGGCGGTTCTATCTGGGAGCGCCACGGCGAATTCTCGACCTATCTCACCTTTTCAGCCGCCGCTAAAACGCCGGTTTTGTTGCGCAACAATTTCGGCTTCTGTACGCTGCGCACCGAAGACTTTCCGTGGCTCGACGGCGCGCCAGGCGCCGTCTTCCGCAGCGTTGAAATCGCGGTCCTGCCGCACGCGCCAAAGCCCCAATTGCTGCAGACGCATATCGACCTGACGTCGGCCGTCAGCTGCGATGTCTTCGACGGCAAGGCGCGCATCTGGTCGGATTTCCGCATGCACGAGGGCGGCGCCGGCCGTATCTATGTCCAGGACAAGGGCTTGCGCAATGACGAGCTGTCGCGCCTGCTGCAAAGCCTGATCGAGATCGGCCATTACCGCAAACTGGCCCTGATCGGTTTCCCGGTGGCGCGCGAACTGATGGGCTGGTTGAAGGACGCCGAAGCGCAACTCAACACCATTACCGCCGACATGGCCGGGGGGGCAGCCTCGCAGCAGCAGATACTCGACCGGCTGATGACCCTGTCCGCCGGGGTCGAACACCGCATTACCTCGGTGCGCTTCCGCCAGGGCGCGACTGAGGCCTATGCCCGGCTGACCCATGACCGTCTCGACAGTTTGCGTGAAGCCAGGGTCGAGGGCTTTTCGACCCTGCACGAATTCATCGAACGCCGTTTGCAGCCCGCCATGCGCACCTGCGAGGCGGCGTCGCGCCGGCTCGACGACCTATCGCAGCGCCTGGGGCGCGTCAGCGACCTGCTCCGCGCCCGCATCTCGATCAGCCTCGAAGTGCAGAACCAGGATCTGCTGAAAAGCATGGACCTGCGTTCGAAACTGCAGATGAAGCTGTCGCACCTGGTCGAGGGCCTGTCGATCTTCGCTGTCAGCTATTACGTCTTCAACCTCGTCAAATACATGATCGATCCGTGGTTCGTCGGCTACGAGGACCTTGCGCACAAGCTCTATGCCGTGATCATTGCCGCCATTATCGGACTGGCGTGGCTGTTCATCAGCCACCGTAAGCGCGCGATTACAGGGGAAACGGCCGAGTGAGACGAAGTCTTCTGCTGCTCTTGGTGTTGCCGGGGACGGCCCATGCCGCGGCCGTGGCCGACTGGACTCAGGCCTGGCCGAAGGGCGAAGTGCCGTACCGTTTCGCGCCGGAGTTCCTCAAGGCCGCCGGCGCCACGGGCAAGGACTGCGCAGGTTCGGAACACTGGAAATCGGGCGCAGCCAGGCTTGCCTGTCGCGCCATGGCCGAGTGGTCGCAAAAGACCGGTGTGCGCTTCTTTGCCGCGGACCGGCTGGACAGCGTCGACTTCATTCCGGGCACAGGCTCGGACGGTACGATCGGCCACTGGCCTGTCGGCAACCATATCCATATCGAAAGCAAAGCGACCTATGGCGCAGTGCTGCACGAACTGGGGCACGTGCTGGGGCTGATGCACGAACAGCAGCGGCCCGACCGCGACCGCTATATCCGGCTGTCGCAATTCCTGCAGGACGACATGAAGCACTGCACCGCCGGGCTCAATGTCTGCGTCGATGTGGCGACCAACTTCCCGACTGTGAAGACGCAACTGCAATCGGACTACGATCCGTGCTCGCTGATGCACTACTTGTCGAACCAGACGCCCCGCCACCGCGAAGATCCAAGCTGGTCCCGGATCTATAGGCTGATGCCCGACGGGGACGCGGCGTTCCGTAAATGCCGGGTGAAGCTCAAACACCTGCCGCCGAGATGCGACAAACCGGGACAGAAATGCACGATCACGGCCGATGACGCGGATATCGTGCGCCGGTTCGAGTTTGGAAAGTAAGGGCGGCGAGCGAGATTTTTTTCCTCTCCCTATTCCAGGGGAGATAGAGGGTGCTCGTCGTGGCCGCCTTCCAGGACCGGCAAAAACCAGTCTCTGAACGCGGCCACCGCCGGATGCGTCGCCAGTTCCGAGCGGTAGGCCAGGGCATAGAACCGGCCGCTCGGTTGCGAGACATCCGGCACGGCCTGCAAGGTCTCGGCGCGCAAATCGGCCTCGGCCAGGCGCCGCCGCGTCCATATAACGCCCAGGCCACGCCGCGCCGCCGACAGCAGAAGCGCCGCGTCGTTGATCTCCAACCCCTCCGGCCGCGGCCGCACCTTGCCCAACCGCGCTGGCCACGCCGTGTCGGTATGGCGCAGCATATCAGTCGGTGCCCAACTCCCCGGATCGGTCCCGTGCCGTTCGATCCACGCCGGCGCTGCCACCGCCAGGAACGTTTCTTCCGGCGAACGGTGGACGGTCAGGCCCGCCTCGTCGAACACGCCGAAGCGCACCGCCGCGACCGGCAGGGCGGGCGGCAGGCTCATCATGGCGTACTGCGTCAGGATCGACAGACGGATATGCGGATGGCACGCGCGAAAGTCCGCCAGATGCGGCAGGATCAGGCTCTCGGCTATCGACGGCAGGGTGAAAAGGCTGAGCGGCGTTTCGCGCCCAGGACCTGTGGCGGGCAAAAGCGCGTCGGACAATGCCTGCATCGGTTCACTCAGCCGGTCGCGCAAAGCCTGGCCTTGCGGTGTCAATGTCACCTGGGGGCCATTGCGCGCGAACAGCGCCGTGCCATACCAATGCTCCAACGCCTGGATATGTCGGCTGACCGCGCCCGGCGTCAGATTGCGCTCGGTGGCGGCGCGGCTGAAACTATTGAGGCGCGCGGCGGCCTCAAAGGCTTGCAGAACGGGCAGGGGCGGCAAGTGTTTCATATTGTGTATCGCTCACGATGATTGCGACAATATAGCGCTTTATATTGCAAAAATAGACATATAAATTGCGATCATGACCGATGAACTGACCCTGATGCAAGCCGCCGACCGCGCCGCTGCTGACTATATCGCCAGCGTCGATACGCGCCGCGTCTTCCCCGATGCGGAGACCCTGACCTTGCTCGACGGCTTCGATGAAGCGATGCCCCGGCACGGTGTCGATGCCGGCGCGATCGTCGACCAGCTTCACCGCCTGGGATCACCCAATACGGTGGTCAGCAACGGGCCCAACTATTTCGGCTTTGTCCTCGGCGCGGCCCTGCCGGTGGCCGCTGCCGCCGACCGCCTGGCACTGGCCTGGGACCAGTGCGCATCGTCGTGGGACGGCTCGCCCGTCGCCGACACGCTGGAACGAACGGCAGCGCGCTGGCTTCTCGATATTCTGGATCTGCCGCGCGACAGCGCCGTCGGATTTGGGACCAGCGCCACCGCCTGTTCGCTGGCTTGCCTGACGGCGGCGCGCCGCGAACTGCTGAAGCGCAAGGGCTGGGATTTCGACGCATACGGACTTGATGGCGCACCCAAGGTCAGGATCGTCATGTCGCAGGCCATCCACATCACGCTGAAACGCACCGCGCGCGTACTTGGCTTCGGCATGGACCATATTGTCTTTGCGCCGTGCGACGAGTTCAATCGCGTCGATCCGGAGCGTATGCCGCCGCTCGACGACATGACGATCCTGTGCCTTCAGGCCGGTGAGGTGAATACCGGCGAATTCGATCCGTTCGGCGCCATCATTCCGGCGGCAAAGGCGGCTGGCGCCTGGGTCCATGTCGACGGCGCCTTCGGACTGTGGGCACGGGCGGGATCGGACAAGGCGGTGACAGATGGCGTCGACTTGGCCGACAGCTGGACGACCGACGGGCATAAATGGCTGAACACGCCTTACGACGGCGCCATGGCGATCTGCCGCGACGGCCGGACCCTGGGCGACGCCATGCAGAGTGATGCGGCCTATGTGCCGGCGGTGTGGGACGCGCAAAAGAACCTGACGCTTGAATTCTCGCGCCGGCCGCGCGGCATCGCCATCTGGGCGGCGCTAAAGGGCTTAGGCCGTGACGGTGTGCGCGACATGGTCGACCGGCATTGCGTCCTGGCGCGCCGTATCGCCGACGGCGCGAAGGCCGCCGGGTTCGAGGTGCTGAACCGCGTCGTGCTCAATCAGGTCCTGGTGCGGGCGGCGTCGGACCAACAGACTGGGGCTGTCATGGAATACGTCCAGGCGTCCGGCCGGGCGTGGTTCGGCCCGGCCGTCTGGCAAGGCCATCCGGCTTTCCGCATCAGTGTGTCGTCGTGGCGGACCGAAGAGGTCCACGCCGACGCTCTGGTGGCTTTGCTGGCAGAGGCGTTACGCGCGACGGCGAAGTAAAGGACGAGGTCCGCCGATTACACAGATTTCACCGATTGACGGCGCAAAGCGTCGTCGGACAGGTTGAGGCGATCGAGCGCGGTTGGCTATTCGAAGCACGGATCAATCGGTGAAATCTGTGTAATCGGTGGATAGCCTTTTCTTGCTTACGCCCAGTCCGGCTTGTCGCCGCGCCAGGCGATGCAGTTCGGCGCCGACAGGTCGATATCGAAGCGGCGTTCGTGCCGCGACTCGACGGTCGACTTCAACGGCGCCACGGTCTTCCACGTCTTTGCCGCCAAGAGATAAGCCGGCTTCAGGGCGTTGGGCGTACCGCGCGAATTCAGCGTCAGGCCCAGGGCACGCTTCAACCGACCATTAAGGTAGAACACTCCGTTGGTCAGGATCGAGCGCGGCGTCGAATATTCGATCGAGATCGAGACGTTGAAATCCGGCCCGTTGGTCACGCGGTGCGGCGAATGGATCGGCCACGACACCGCCTCTCCCGGCGCCAGGTCGACGGAGACGACGGATGCTTCCATATCGGCACGATAAGGCAGGTCGCTCAGGTTTTCCTTGAGCAGGATGGCTTCCAGGGCAGCCTCGGTGACGAAGTCCTCGCGCGGCGGATAGACGTGGATCGTCTTGTGGCCGCGGACGTGCCACAGCATGGTTTCGGCCGGATCGACGTGGAAGAAGATGCCCATGTTCGGGCTCGACAGCAGGATAGCCCCGTCGGAACTGGTCATGCGCACGCCCGTCGCCGATGCAAATTCGTCCATCATGCGGCGGAACAGTGCCCCATAGACCGGATTAACCGTCATAACGTGGCGCGGGCTGACCCACAGATGGCCGCGCTTGATGGCATCCAAAATCTGGCCGCCATCGAGCGTCTTCGCTTCGCCGGCGATCCAGCGTTCGTGCGCCGGCGGGTTGGGCCGCATGGTGCAGATGGTCAGTTCATCGCGCGGATGGCTGTCGAGCAGACGTGACAGTGACTCGTCCTCGAACAGGCCGGTTTCCGCCAGGCGGTGCCGAAAGCGGACGATTTCGTTACGCACGCGCGCCGGCTGCAAAGCCCAGCTGTCGATAAGAGTGTGCGGATTTGCGTCAAAAGCCATGGCTTGTCTCCGGCGGGCGGTGTTCCAAGCCGCCGCGCATCAAGAAACATGCCATGGTGAAGGGTCAGGCCTCGTTGCTGGACAGGACGTCGTCCTTGCCCAGCACGACAGCGCCTTGCGTGCCCAGGATCACGGTCGCCGGCCAGCGCGCGGCGACCAGACGGCCCTTGGCGACGCGGGCGATGCTGACGCTGTCGGACTGATTGCCGCCGAGTATATGATAGGCCTCGTCGTCCTCGCCGGCATAGAAGCCGACATGGCCAAGGCCGCTGCCCTTTTTGCCGCGCGAAAACACCATGACGGCGCCCGGCTGCTCTTTGGTCGGAGCGCCGAACTTCATCCAGTTGAGCGCGCCCAGCGGGTTACGCGGCAGGGGCTCGGTCGCCAGGGTCGAACCGATACAATGCGCGACGAACAGCCCGCACCACGGTATGTCATCGCTCTTGTACGGAATGCCTTCGTCCGACGCCCATTGCAGAATGGTCCGGTTGCTTCCGGCCCCGCTGACCTCATGCAGGCCCAGAAGCCGGCGGGCTTCCTGGAACCACACCAGCCCGACGTCGTCGAGCTTCTGCGGCATGTCGGCTAGCCCGAGCGCGGCCGCGGTCTTCGGACCGACAATACCGTCGACAACCAATGCATTGGCGGCCTGGAAGCGGCGAACTGCCTGTTCGGTGTGCCGTCCCCATACCCCGTCGATGTCACCGGGACTAAAACCCTTGGCGGCAAGCGCCTGTTGAACTCTGGCAATGGATTGCGCGACGCCCGGCATGACTGAACCCCTTTGTGCATTTCCTGAAACGCGAACAGTTTAACCATGGGGCGAGTGGTCGTGATAGGCGCAATCTTTGCGACGGCAGGCTATTTCCCGAAGTGTGGCTTTTCCATCCGCGCCGGATTCAGTCTCGATCCGGCGAAAATCGGCTGGCAAACATTTTCGTGTCTTGACGGGTTATGGTCCGCCGGAACAAAAGCAAAACCGGAAGCGCAAAAAGCCGCTGTCGTTCAAGGCCAAATCACCGCACAAGCGGGCAGGGCCTGATGTTCAGTGTGGAGTCTTTGCGTGGCGCGGGGCGTAAATCGGCAGGTCTATGCCGACAAACTTTTCGATTGTTGCTGGGTTGAGTTGCAGGGCCATGTGCGCGCGCAACTGGTCGTGCAGAAGAAGCTCAAACCCAGGATATTCCGCATCGGCGATTTCCTGTACGACGAGCGCGGATCGGCTCTGCCGTGCGACGGTGAAGCGCCGCAGGTCCTGCTGATCTACAACACGACGATTTCACCGCGGCGCATCGTCGCCTGATCATGCCGCCTTCGCCCAGAACAGCCCAGTCTTCAGCGTGAACGAGCCGTCGCCGGTGATGGCAAGGGCGTCGCGGACTTCGGCGGAGGCATCAGCCACCAAGGTGCGGATGGCGGCGACGCGGGCGGGCGGGGTGCGCATGCGGGTAACCCAGGTATCGAAATCGAGCGGCAAGGGCCAGGTGCGCTGTTCCAGCAGCTCGAAGCCGGCGGTGGCGATCGCCTGACGCCACTGCGAGGCCTTGAGGTTGCGGACGTGGCTCTTGTCGCGCAACAACTCCATCGCCTGCAAATGCGTGTCGACCAGGTCGTCCTCATCGCCCAGCACGTCGATCATCAGCAGATAGCCTCCCGGCTTGACGACGCGGCGCATGTCGCCGAGGCCGCGCGCGATGCTTCCCCAATGGTGCGCCGAATAGCGCGAGGCGGCGATGCAGACGGTGCCGCTGTCGAACGGCAACGCGCCGGCCGCGGCCTGTACCGTGTCGATGGGCAATCCGCGTTCACCGGCTGTTAACCGAACTGTTTCAAGCATTTGTCCGGACGGATCGATCGCGACGACGCGCGCGACGTGTGGTGCCAGGGCATAGCTCAGATGGCCGGCGCCGCAACCGAGATCGAGCACGACGCCCTTTTCGGCGGGAACGGCGCCCGACACCAGTTCGGCGACGCGGATGAGATCGGGGCCCGACGCGTGGACCACGCTCGACAGATAGGCCTTGGCCTGCGGATCGAACTGGGCGTGGACGGTGTCGGTGTGGCGGGCAGGGGCCGTCATTGTGATCTCCTGTGATTTGTCCGGGAGCATAACGGTCGCTTATACTGGTACAAGTTCACCTGTTATCCTAGTATAAGTCCTACCTCCATGCCGATCACAGAACTCAGCCAGTTGGGCGATTTCGTCCGCGCCGTGCGCCAGCGCCTGCGGCCCGAAGACTTTGGCCTGCCCAAGGGCACGCGCCGGCGCACCCAGGGTCTGCGGCGCGAGGAGGCGGCGCTATTGTGCGGTATCAGCCCGACCTGGTTCACCTGGATCGAGCAGGGGCGGACGACTGGTATTTCCAATCCCAGCCTCGAGGCCATGGCGCGAGGCCTGCGCCTGTCGCGCGCTGAACGGGCCTATCTGTTCACCCTGGCCGGCCGTGCGGAGCCGCCGGGGGCGGCGGTCGAGACCTCCGATCCGCACGATATCGAGCCTTTGCTGGCGGCGATTTCAGCGCCGGCCTATGTGCTCGACCGGCATTGGGACGCGGTGGCGTGGAATGAGGCGGCGAGTGAGCTGTTTTCCGGCTGGCTGGGGGGAGCGGGTGGCAACCTGTTGCGCTACGTGTTCACCAGTGCAGATGCGCGCAATTTCATTGCGGACTGGCCGGAGCGGTCGCGGCGTCTGGTTGCGGAATTTCGCGCCGACACGGCAGCCTTTCGCGACGATCCGGTGTTGCACGACATGATCGAGGACTTAAGCCGCTCAAGCGCAGCCTTTGCCTCTGCCTGGAAATCGCAGGAGGTCCTGGCGCGCGAAGGCGGCGAACGGCGCTTTATCCATCCGAAATCGGGACGCTTAAGTTTCACGCAATATACGCTGCGCCTGACGGCGTTTCCGGATTTGAAGCTGATCACGCTTGCATGTTTAGAAGTTTAAAGCTTGGTGCGATTGGCAAGGTAATAAAAGCGGTGGCGGCTCCGAGGTTTTCCCGGAGTTCTGGCAATAACCTTTTTCGCCTCTAAGCTCTCTAATATTTTACTGGTGTCTCGCCAATCCTTTGCAATGACAAGACCTGCATCTGTAACATTAACTTGTTTCTTTTCTGCAAGATAATTTACTATAAGCTTTTCACTTTCGGTGAGAGATGCATAGACATCAGGGTTGATTGCAGTAGCTGCCTCAGATCGAACGAATTGTTTTCGGTGTTGCACATCGTTTTCAAGTGTCACGGTTACTTGGAATGTGCCTATTTGCTTCTGAACAAATTTCGGGTCAGGAA
>FSUR01000348.1_pt1 | contig 11320 bp, 9 predicted proteins | sample 1637491 | NCBI WGS metagenome assembly FSUR01 (sample SAMEA3914816, study PRJEB12502) | metagenome | biome: forest; material: soil | place: USA | collected 2011-09-16 | depth 0.3 m
GCCGGCAAGATCGGCCTCGACGATCCTGTCGGCCGCTATGTCGACGGGTTGAAGCCGGAAACAGCGGCGGTGACGATTCGCCAGTTGCTGATGCACACGTCCGGCCTCGGCAACTTCTTCACGCCCGACACCGTGCCGCAATTGCAGCACCTGAAAAGCCTCAGCGACCTGATGCCGCTGATCTCCGGCGACACGCCGCGCTTCGCGCCGGGCAGCCGCTTCGACTATTCCAATACTGGCTTTGCGCTGCTGGGCCTGGCGGTCGAACGCGCCTCGGGCACGAGCTACGGCGCCTATCTGTCGAGCCATATCTTTATGCCGGCAGGCATGACGGCGACAGGCCTGTCATTCAGCGAGGGCAATACCGCCGTCGGCCTGAGCTCGGGCGGCGGTGGCGGTATGCTGCCGCCACGCGACGGACCGGGTGGTCCCGGCCGTGAGATGCGCGGCCCTCCGCCGGGGGGCGCACCTGATGGCGGCCAAGGCCTTCCTGGTCGTCCCGCGCCGGAGCCCAGCCTTCCCGCCACGTCGGCCGGCGGCCTCTATAGCACCGCCGGCGACATAACACGTTTCTTCCAGGCACTGAATTCTGGCAAGCTCCTCCGCCCCGCCACCTTTACAGACTTTACCCGGGCGCAGATCGAGTCCGCACCGGCCAAGGGCGACCTGCCGGCCTTGCATTACGGCTTCGGCTTCGGCACGGGCACTTTCGAAAACCATGCCTGGTTCGGCCACAATGGCGGTGCGCCGGGCCTGAATGCCGAAGCCGTCATGCTGCCGGACGACGACCTGATCATCGTTGTGCTGGCCAATCGCGACCCGCCGGCGGCCACTCAGGTTTTCCGGGCCGTCCGCCAAGCCGTCCTGCACGCCGGGACGGGCCAGCCGGGCTGTTGATGTGATTGCCCGCGCTGGCTTTTTCCGCAGCGATGATCAGTCGCGGGACGGATTGACAGCCTCACTGGTCGCGTCCACCCGGCCGCGCATGGCGCCGAAGAGCAGGCCAATGGCGATGATCGCCCAGATGGCAAAGACAGGCAACTGCTCGAATACCCAGGGCTTGTCGGCGGCCGGAATGTCGTAGAACAGCCATCCCATGGCGCCGGCATTCATGCCCTGGTGAATGATCATCGAGAGCAGAACGTTGCCGCGAGCCCGTGATATCATCCATGCAGCAATGATCGATATGCCGACCAGGAACAGCCAGTAGCAGGCGAGGCTCTGCGCCGTGAGACCGCCGCCAGACAGGCTGGAGCCTTCGCTGGCGAACCAGAGCGGTGTATGCCAGAAGGTCCACATCGTACCCACAATGACGCCGGTGACGAAGACGCCATAGCGGTTGAACAGCAGCGGTTGGGCGAACCCGCGCCAGCCCGTCTCTTCGAGGAGAGGGCCGAAGAAGATGGCGACGCCGTAGAAGGCGGCGATGATCCACCAATGGTCCCAGCGGACGGGGCCGGGAGAATGACCGAGCGCGATGTAGATGGCGACACCGCCGCCTGCGACCGCGAGGGGGAGCAGGAAGGCCATCACGAACCACCCGCTGTTGACGCGCCAGCGGGTAAGGCGCGCCAGCAGCCGGCCGACTTCGCGCGGCCCGCCGATGACGAGCGACAATATGATAGCCGCGGCCGTCGGGCCGAGGCCGCCCAGAATCATGAGGCACAGGGCTTGCGGCGCCATGCCGAGCAGGTTGGGCTTGATATCATCGAGTATCGGCCGCCAGAACAGGGCGGACCAGCCATAGGCCAGGATGGCGAAAAGCATCGTCAGCATAAGCGGATGTTTTGATTTCCATGTTTGCACGTGAGGTCTCCAGTTAAGGTGTGGCCAGACTGGGGTAGCGGCAACCGGTTGTCGTCCCGTCGAACAGGGTGGGACAGTCGCTTGTGTCCCGGCGTGTGGGATGAGACAGGCAAACCTTGTTGCTGGGCGGCACTCCGGTTAAAGCTGCGCGCAGACTTCAGGGGCGGGGGGGCATATGGCGAACGGGCTGTTGGTGGCGTTGACGGCGGCCATGGTGGCGCAGGCCATGTTTTGCGCCGTTATCCTGATTGTCAGGTCGCGCGAAACCGCCGCCAGCCTGTTGCTGGCCGCCGTATTCCTGGCCCTCTGTTTTGCGGGCGGCGGGCCGTTGGTCCGCCTGTTCGCGCCGCAAGTGCAGGGCCCCTTCTTCGAACTGTCGGTGCCGGCCTATCTGATCATGGGACCGGCATTGTGTTTCTGGATCGAGGGAATGACCGGTGAAAGGCAATGGCATTTCGAGCGCCGCCACCTTGTCCACCTCCTTCCCGCCGCCATGAGCCTGTGTCTCGTGCTGCTGGACATCGCCGTTCCGGACTTTGCCGCGCACACACCGGTGGCGGCCCTCGGCAAGCAGGCCTACGCCATCGCGGTCGCCGGATTGTGGATTGTCACCTTCGTCGCCTGGGCGGGCCAGGCGATTTATCTGGTCAGGGACCTTATGCTCCGCCTGCCGGCATATCGCGTGCGGCTGCGCATGCTCGTTTCCAATACCGACCATAGCGATATGCGTGGCTTGGCCGGGATCGGTGCGGCGGTTGTCGCGCTATGGGTCGGCGTGCTGATGGCCGTGATCGTGCGCAATGTCCTGGGACTGGCGCTATTGCCAGAGTGGACAGCGGCCGTCTTGTTGTTGGTGCTGGTGTGGTCACTGGGGATCTGGGGCCTGAACCAGACAGCCGGCCTGCAACGCGTCGATGCCGGGTTCGCAGCAGACGAGTCCGAAGCGGCGGAAGACGGCGAAGACAATACTGGAAAATATCAGAAATCCGGTCTTGGGCAGGATCAGGCCGCCCGCATCGCCGCCAGGCTGCACGACGCAATGACGGTCGACCGTCTCTATCTCGATCCCAGCCTGTCGCTGCCCAAACTGTCCCGCCATATTCGCGTGCCGTGCAATCACATTTCTCAGACGTTAAACACCGCCCTTGGCCAGTCGTTCTTCGACTATGTCAACAGGTGGCGTGTCGAGTCCGCCAGGGCGGAGGTCATGCAGGGCACAAGGGGGATATTGGACATCGCCTTCGATAACGGGTTCAATGCACGGTCGTCTTTTTACCGCGCTTTTCGCAAGGAAACCGGGCTGACACCCGGCGAGTACCGGTTGAAAAACCAGCAATGACGGACCACGCCTTTCGACAACTTGCCGGCGCCTGATGGGCACAGACCTCATCGCAACCTTATGCGTTGCGGTCTAGGCTCGGCAGGCTTGAGCCGTGCATTGCGGCCGCCAGTGGTGGAAAAAGGTGCGCTTATGACTTCCCGGTCGAACTCCGAACCCGGTCTTCAACGCAAGATACTGATCGTCGAAGACGATGCGGGCTTGCGCAATGTGCATAACATCTTCTTCGGCATGAAGAATTTCGACGTGTCGATGGTGACCGAGGGTAGGGCGGCGATCGAGCATATCCGCAAGGCCGAGCCGGATATTGTCCTACTGGACCTGGGCCTGCCCGACATCGATGGCCTGGAGGTCTTGAAGACCGTGCGCCAGTTTTCATCGGTGCCGATCATCGTCATGACGGCGCGGACCGATATTCATTCGATCAACCAGACGACCGCCCTGGGCGCCAACGACTATATCAACAAGCCCTTCCGCCCGGAAATCCTGCTGCACAGGATCGACCTGCTGACGCGCGAGACGACGTAGACCTAGCCCTTCGTCGCCGCCGCGAATACCGCAGCCTGCGCCGCGAAGGCACGCTGGAAGGCCGGGCGGGCTTCGCCGCGCGCCACATAGGCCGCCAAGTTCGGGAATTCCAGCAACAGCCTGGATGAATGCAATCGGCGCAGCACGCCGACCATCATCACGTCGCCGGCGCTGAAATCGCCATCGATCCACTCGGCGTCGCCGAGATACTCGGACAGGGGTGTGAGCCGGGCGCGTATGCGGTCGAACACCAGCGCCATGCGCTCGACCGCCCACGGCTTGTCGCCTTCGACAAACTTCGCGATGACGATCTCCAGGATCGGCGGCTCGATCGAGTTGACGGCGGCGAACATCCACGTGATGGCGCGCGCCCGTCCATTGGCATCCGCCGGCAACAGGCCCGCATGGGTTTCGGCGATGCGCAGGACGATCGACCCCGACTCGAACAGGGTCAGGTCGCCGTCTTCGTAGGTCGGAATTTGTCCGAACGGATTGAGGGCGCGGTGCGCCGGTTCTTTCAGTCCCGCGAACGACACCAGGCGCACGTCGTAAGGCTGGCCGACTTCTTCCAATGCCCAGCGGACGCGCATGTCGCGCGCCTGTCCCTGGCCGCGATCGGGAGACAGTTGAAAAGCGGTGATGGTCGGTTTGACGGTCATGATGCACCTCGATGTGCGACGTGAGAAAGGAAGAGCCCCGCCCACCGCGCTCCGCGTAAACGGGGAGGGCCAAGTCGTCTAATCTCTTCGATATGAGGCGCGAGTCAACTTCGTCCTGTCAGCAGGGTTTCCTTACCGATATGTCACCAGGTGTCACGGCACAGGCCGATAGCTGACAAAGGCCAGGTGCGTGCTGTCGGGCGACCATGACGGCACGTTCATCGTGCCCTGGCCGCCGAACAGCTTGGCGACGACGTGCGCCGTCCCGCCCGACACCGGCATGATTTTCAGCGACACGAAGCGGTTGGCCGGGTGGTCGCCCGCCGCGACGTCAGTGCCGAACGAGATGTAGGCGATCCACTTGCCATCGGGCGAGACGTGCGGGAACCAGTCACGGCTGTCGGCGCCGAAGGTCACCTGTTGCTGTTGGCTGCCGTCGGGGCGCATGCGCCAGATCTTCATATTGCCGGTGCGCACCGAGTTGAAATAGATCCAGCGGCCGTCGGGCGAATATTCCGAACCGTCGTCCAGCCCGGGTGCCGTCGTCAGCCGCGTCTCAGGGCCGCCTTCGGCCGGCACGCCATAGATGTCGAAATCACCGTTGCGCTGGGCGACGATGGCCAGGGTCTTCCCGTCGGGCGACCAGCCGTGCCAGTAGGACGGTCCCTGCGCCGTCAGTTGCCGCGGCGTGCCACCCGTCATGGGCACGACATAGACGCGCGACTGGTTGTCCGCGCTGCGTGTCTGGTCGCTGATCGCCAGCCATTGCCCGTCGGGCGAAGGACCGTGGTCGTTATTGATGCGGTTCAGGTCCTGGGTATCGAGCGGCGCCGGCGTGCCGCCCGCTACCGGCAGGGTGAAGATGCGGCCGGCGCTGTTGAAGATGAAGGTTTTGCCGTCCGCCGACCAGTTCGGTGCCTCGATATGGTCAGCGGTGTGATAGACGACGGCGCGATAGTCCGAGGTGATGTCGACCGTCTCAAGCGTGCTTTCGACGTGCGTCTGCGCCGTGATGGCGGGCAGGGCGACCGGTTTGGTGATGGCGACGTCGGAGAAATCGACGGTCTTGGTCTCGGTGTCGCTGTGCGAACAGACGGCCAGGCCGACATAGTAGGATCCGTCCAGCTTGAGGCGGAAACCACCGCCGGCGTGGTGCAGCGTGCCGTCGGCGTCTGCCACCGACATGAAGACATAGTCGCCCTGGCGTTCCAACTGGAAGCGTCCGGGCCCCGTATGCAGGGCTTCGATCTCGTAGGTGTCGCCGCCGCGCGTTTCGCGGTACTGCAAGGCGACGTGACCGTTCTGGTGCACCACAATATCGGCATAGGGACTGTCGGCCCTAAGGTCCTGGCGGACCATCAGCCCGGCCTTGCTGTGCGGATCGGTGCTGCCGGAGATCAGTGCCAGCGTCGCGGCGATGGCGACATCGCCGCTCACCGTCTTGTGGACAAAATGGAAGTCGTCGCGGGCCGCCCACAGGTCGTCACCATTGCCGACGACGCGATAGGTGCGGGTCCTGGCATCGTATGCCGCGCGGCCCTTTTGCTTTACCGTGCCGACGTCGCTGCTGTCGGTGAAAATGCCTGCGGCAGGGTGTTGGGTCGATCTGGCGGCAGTGTCTCCCGCCGTCACCGAACACAGCGCAGCCAGGGCGGCAGCGAGGGTCGCGATACGTTTCATGTCTCTCTCCCTTGGCCGCTCTGTGGCGGCTGTAATCGATTACGATTATCAGCGGTGGCCGGAAGAAACAATAGGCTCGATTGCGTCGAATCTGATCGGGCGATCCTCTTGAAACTGCCAATCAGACTCCTATATCCACTTCAACGTTCAACAAGCGAAAGGAGGTGGTCTGATGTCTCATTGTCAAATGCCGCAAGCGGCGAATCTTTTGAGCACGGCCTTCATCGCAGGGGGCCGGCTCGCCTGAGCTGTCCGCGTGCACTGCTAGACAATGGAAGGGCCGTCCGTCAGGGGCGGCCCTTTTGCTTTTGCGGTGGCCAGGGCGGCAACCGCGCAACCTGAAGGGATAGGTTGCGTCGGCACATTGCCGATTTGTAATTTGACTACGATCGCGGCAGGGCCCGTTCTGGAGGTGGGATCGTTGACCTCCAGGGGGACGTCATGTCCCGTCTCCTCGTCAAGCGCCTACGCCTATCGCAACGATCTCGACACTTTCACCAGGGTTAAATCGATGAGCGGACGACCAACGCGCAGATTGCTATTGGCGCAAGCCACCACCCTGGGCGCGGCCCTGGCTTTCGGTCGAAGCCGTGCCTATGCCTCGGCCGCGTCGCGTACCGAAAGACGTGACCTCTACCCACAAGGCGTAGCCTCCGGCGATCCGGCCCCAGATAGCGTGATCTTATGGACGCGGCGCCAACCGGAAGCGGGCGCGAAGGCGCACCGGTTGACGGTCGAAGTCGCCAGCGACGACGCCTTCGCGCACATCGTGGCGCACGGCGCCGTCGAGGTGAGCCCGGCCACCGACTGGACGTGCCGCTTCCTGGCGGCGGGTCTCAAACCGGCGCGCGAATATTGGTATCGTTTCATCGACGTGGCGGGAAACATGAGCCGCGTCGGCCGCACAGTCACCGCGCCCCTTGCCAGTGATGATCGTCCGGTGCGTTTCGCATTTGTCAGTTGCCAGGACGTCACCAACAGCGCGCTCAACGCCTACAGGCGGATGATCTACGAAGACGTGCGGCGGCCGCCTGCCGAACGCTTAAGTTTCGTGCTGCATCTCGGCGATTTCATCTACGAGATCATCAAATATCCCGAGGATGCGAAAGACGGCCTCGACCGCGGCCGGCGGCTGCGTGACATTATCCGCTATCCGCACGGCGAGAAGCTGCACAATTTCCACTTCCCAACCGATCTCGACGATTATCGCACGGCCTATCGCAGCGTCCTGACCGACCCCGACCTGCAAGATGCGCGTGCGCGCTGGCCCTTCGTGCCGGTGTGGGACAATCATGAATTCTCGTGGAAGGGCTACCAGAGCCAGCAGCAGTTGTTCAACGATCCGCCGCGCCCGGCGCAGACGCTGAAGGTTGCGGCCAGCCAGGCCTGGTACGAGTACCAGCCGGCGCGCGTCATCAAGCAAGGCGCCGGTGATCCGTTCGTGGCTCCGAGCGTCACCAACACCCCGCTCACGAATTTGGATGCGCGCGGCGTCGGCCAGGAGGCCAACAACCTCACCGCCATTCACGCGCTGCGAATCCATCGCGCCTTCCGCTTCGGCAAGAATGTCGACATGATCCTGACCGACAACCGTTCGTACATGTCTGCGCCTGTCAACGACGCCAAAGTTCCATCGTTCGACTTTGGCGGAAACCCGCAGGACGTGAACGACATCCTGGATCAAGGACGGGCCTACGGCGGCGGCTCGCCACCCGCGACCATTCGCGTCGGCGAGCACGAAGTCGCCAATCCGCAACGCGATGCACCCCCGCAATCCTATCTCGGCATCGAACAAATGGCGTGGTTCAAGGATCGCCTGCGCGCTGCCCGGGCGCCGTGGAAAATCTGGGGCCATTCCTTTGGCACACTGGCCCAGCGCTCGGATCCGCAAAACCTCCCGCCCGAATTCGCCCATAATTGGCCAAGCCCAGAGTATAGCTATTTTGAGCGCCGCTATACGGTTGAGAATGCTGAAATCTTCGGCATGGTGCGCGCTGAAGGCATTACGGGTCTGACCATCGTCGCCGGCGATAAACACTCCTTCTGGGCTGGCTTCCCGAGCGAGAATTTGCCGCCGCATCCGTTCGAGCCCGTGGGAGTCGAATTCATATGCGGCTCGGTTTCGCAGGCGGGATTGGCGGAAGTCCAGGCGCTTACGCTGCCACACGATGACCCGCTGCGGGCGTTCTCCGTGCACGACCGGCCCGACGGCTCCATGCAGTGCGCGTTCAATACGACCGTTCTTCACGGCGTGCGCGCGGCCCTGGCGCTTCGCGACACCGACGACCCGGCGCGCGCTCGCGCCGCGCGCAACCCGGATGTCTCACCGCATCTCACCTTCACGGACTGGGGTGGGTACGGCTACACCACGGTGCGCGCTTCGCCGGACGCACTGGAAGCCGAGTTTGTGTGCATCCCGCCGCCACTCGAACGGAGCGAGGGCGAGGACGGCGGTCCCCTGCGCTACCGCGTCGTGCATCGCGTCGCGCGGTGGGCACCAAGCGAACGCCCACAGATGCGGCCCGAAGTTCTGGAAGGCGACGCCGGTCTGTCAATCTGAATCAACCGTCGGTATTCGGGACAGGCCTGATCCGGAAAGCCGATCGGGAAAAAAAGGAAGATTGGCGTCGATTACGGCTGCCCGCTGCCGCCTGCCGCACCATAGATCTGTCCTGTGGCATAGCTGGCGTCGCTTGCCGCCAACTGGACGTAAATGGACGCCAGTTCGGCCGGCTGACCGGGACGGCCCAGCGGTGCATCGCCGCCGAACTTTTCGATCTTTTCCTGGGTGGCGCCACCGCCCAGTTGCAGCGGCGTCCAGATCGGACCGGGAGCGACGCCGTTGACGCGAATGCCGCGGCTTCCGAGCTGTTTCGCCAGCGACTTGACGAGGTTCATGGTGGCGGCCTTCGTCATCGCATAGTCGACCAGATCGGGCGACGGGTCGTATGCCTGGACCGAGGTCGTGCAAATGATGGTCGCACCGGGTTTCAGATGCGGCACGGCGGCCCTGATCAGCCAGAATGGCGCGTAAATATTGGTCTTGATCGTCTGGTCGAAGTGTTCGGGCGTGATCTCCTGGATCGACTGCGCCGTCTGCTGAAAGGCCGCATTGCTGACCAAAAGGTCAAGTCCGCCAAGGCTTTCCGTTACGCTTTCGACCAACTGCTGGCAGAAGGCCTGATCGCGCAGGTCACCGGGCATGGCGATGCCGGTACGGCCCTCGGCCTGGATCAGTTCGATCACCTGGCGCGCATCCGGCTCTTCGTCGGGATGGTAGTTGATGGCGACGTCGGCGCCTTCCCGCGCAAACGCTATGGCGGCGGCGCGTCCGATACCGGAATCTCCGCCGGTGACCAGTGCCTTTCGACCGACAAGTCGGCCTGTGCCGCGGTAAGAGGTTTCTCCGTGATCCGGCACGGGGCGCATACGCGATGCCAGGGCCGGCCACGACTGGTTTTGATGCTCGAACGGCGGCTTTGGATATTTGGTCGTCGGATCGTGCAGTGGTGAAAGTTCGGGATCGCGCGTGTCCATGGTTTGCCGCCTCGGATATGAGAGTAATCCGCGAAGTGTCGTCACCCCCCGATCAAAAGACGATTGGGGCGGACGGCAAATAAGTCAGGGAAGCGCAGGGTTTGCGATCTTGGGTAACGTGTAGGCTTATTGCCCTAAACCCGCGCCGCCGCCTTGCGAACGCACGTTGTATGTTCACGCTGAATATGTTACTTGATGCGTGATGTTTGATGCGAGGTGACCCGCGATGCGCACCACCCTTACTATCGACGATGACGTGCTTTACGCGGCGAAAGCCGTGGCGTCTCAGGAACGCCGTAGCGCGGGCGAAGTCATATCCGAGTGGGCCCGTCATGCCCTTTACAAGAGCGCGGCGCCGACCCTGCGCAATGGTATCCCGCTGCTGAAAAGCCAGGGGGCCGGTGTCATCGTCACCCCCGAACTGGTCAATCAGTTGCGCGACGAGCAGCCTTGACCTATCTGCTGGACGTCAATGTCCTGATCGCACTGATCGATCCGGCCCACGTCGCGCACGATGCCGCCCACCTGTGGTTTGGCGACCTGGGTGATGAAAAATGGGCGACGTGTCCGATAACGGAAAATGGAGTCATTCGGATTGTGAGCCATCCGAAATACCCAAACAGTCCGGGAAGTCCCGCTGCCGTCGCCGCTATCGTAAATACTCTGCGTGAACTGCCGAGCCATGTCTTCTGGCCCGACACTGTTAGCCTTCTGGATGCCGCGCACGTCGACGCCTCCAGGCTTGCCGCCTCAGCTCAGATTACCGACACTTATCTGCTGGCGCTGGCCCGTGCGAATGCGGGGAAGCTCGTGACATTTGATCGCCGTTTATCGGTAGCGGCGGTCGTAGACGGCAAGCAATTTCTCCGGATTATCGCATAGGCCGGATTCTCGCATAGGAACCGTTTTCATCCCGCGGCATTGCATGCCCGCACCGTCACAATCCGGCCTTCACAAAAGCGTCACAATCGAATCGACTCTTCGCGCCGGACCTGTCAAAGAGGCGCGACTTTCGCCCCAGGTCGCGGTGTCGCGAGCTCGATGAGATTGCCATGTTTGACTCTTTCGCGGAAAACAAGACCCCCGACTCAGCCAGGCAATCCCCGAATCCGGCGAAGCCGCGCGCGTGGATAGCCATGGTGCTGTTCGGCGCCCCGATCCTTTTGGGATTATTGTATGTCGGCTTCAGCGTCCATCACGACGCGCTGAAGACCGGAGAGCCGATCGCGCCCGGTGCCTTCCTGTTTCTCGGCCTGGCCTTGCTGATCGCGTTCGGCTTCGAATTCGTCAACGGTTTTCACGATACCGCCAATGCCGTGGCGACGGTCATCTATACCCATTCCATGAAGCCGCTGACGGCGGTCGTATGGTCCGGCCTGTTCAATTTTCTGGGTGTCATGGCGTCGACCGGCGCTGTCGCCTACGGACTGGTGCAGCTGTTGCCCGTCGAACTGATCCTGGCCGTCGGCACGGCGGCGGGCTACGCCATGATCTTCGCCCTGCTGATTTCCGCCATCATCTGGAACCTCGGCACGTGGGCGCTCGGGATACCCAACTCGTCATCGCATGCCCTGATCGGATCGATCATGGGCGTCGGCATCGCCAACCAGCTAATGACGTCGGTAGTCAATGCGACGTCGGGCATCGACTGGAGCCAGGCGGCGAAGATCGCCAAGGCGCTGGTCTTCTCACCCTTGCTCGGCTTCGCGGCGGCCGGGTTGCTGCTTCTTGCGATGAAGGTCTTGATCCGCAATCCGAAACTGTATGAGGC
>FSUR01000453.1_pt1 | contig 11302 bp, 11 predicted proteins | sample 1637491 | NCBI WGS metagenome assembly FSUR01 (sample SAMEA3914816, study PRJEB12502) | metagenome | biome: forest; material: soil | place: USA | collected 2011-09-16 | depth 0.3 m
CATGAACGCCAACGAGGTCATCTCGAACCGCGCCATCGAAATCCTGGGCGGCGAAATGGGCTCGAAGAAGCCTGTCCACCCCAACGACCACGTCAACATGTCGCAGTCGTCGAACGACACCTACCCGACCGCCATGCACGTCGCCTGCGCCGAAGAGATAGTCCACCGCCTGCTGCCGGCGCTGCAGACCCTGCGCAACGCCGTAAACGACAAGGCCGAGGCGTGGAAGGACATCATCAAGATCGGCCGCACCCACACCCAGGACGCGACGCCGCTGACGCTCGGCCAGGAGTTTTCGGGCTATACGCAGCAACTGACCAACGGCATCGAGCGCATCCAGCAGACCCTGCCCAAGCTGATGCAACTGGCCCAGGGCGGCACGGCCGTCGGCACCGGCCTTAACGCGCCTATCGGTTTCGCTGAAGGTGTCGCCGAAAAGATCGCCCAGATCACCGGCCTCGGCTTCACCACGGCGCCGAACAAGTTCGAGGCCCTGGCCGCCCACGACGCCATGGTGTTCAGCCACGGCGCCATCAACACGGTCGCCGCCTCGCTATTCAAGATCGCCAACGACATCCGCTTCCTCGGTTCAGGCCCGCGCTCGGGCCTGGGCGAACTGGCCCTGCCGGAAAACGAGCCGGGTTCGTCGATCATGCCCGGCAAGGTCAACCCGACGCAGTGCGAAGCCCTGACCCAGGTCTGCGTGCAAATCTTCGGCAACCAGGCTGCCCTGACCTTTGCCGGCAGCCAGGGCCATTTCGAGCTCAACGTCTTCAACCCGGTGATGGCCTATAACTTCCTGCAAAGCGTGCGCCTGCTGTCGGACGCCGCCGTCAGCTTCACCGACAACTGCGTCGTCGGCATCGAGCCGCGTCTCGACAATATCAAGCGCGGCCTGGAAAATTCGCTGATGCTGGTGACCGCGCTCAATGGCCGTCTCGGCTACGACGTCTGCGCCAAGATCGCCAAGACTGCCCACAAGAACGGCACTACCCTGCGCGACGAAGCCGTCGGCGGCGGCTACCTGACCAACGAAGAGTTCGACCAGTTCGTCCGCCCGGAAAACATGGTCCACCCGGGCTAAGGTTTTCCAGCACCTGCTGTTTGATCCCGGTCAGACCCGTCTGGCCGGGATTTTTCGTGTCCGCCGTCCGGTTGAAACGCAGAATGGGCTGCCTGCAAAGCGTCGCCTTTATCGATATGTAAATTGACTTCATAACGACGACAGCTTAGCGAAGGTTCTATCATTGTGCCAAGAGCTGGGAACTGGATCGATGTCGCACGCCTATGAAAGCAAAGTGAAAGCCTGTGTGCGCCGTGCGGGCGCACTTGTGCTGACCGTAGCGGCACTCGCAATGGCGGGATACGCCGACGCGGCCGATATCAAGGTGGCTGTCGCCGCCAACTTCACCGATACGGCCAAGGAACTGGCGACGGCCTTTCAGAAGAAGACCGGCGATACCGTGACGATGAGCTTCGGTCCATCCGGCGGATTCTTCAGCCAGATCGAGCAGGGCGCGCCGTTCGAAATCTTCCTGTCGGCAGATGCCGAACGCCCGATGAAACTCGAAGCCGACGGCTTCGGCATAAAAGGCACGCGCTTCGTCTATGCCTATGGCAAGCTGGTTTTGTGGAGCGCCACGCCGGGCTTCGTCGATAACAAGGGCACCGTACTGGCCAAGGGCCAGTTCGAGCACCTGAGCATTGCCGATCCAGCGTCGGCGCCCTATGGCGTGGCGGCGGTCGAAGCGATGAAAAAGCTCGGTGTCTACGACACGCTCTCGCCCAGGATCGTCAAAGGCACCTCGATCGCCCAGGCCTATATTTTCGTCAATACGAAATCCGCGGAACTGGGTTTTGTCGCGCTGTCGCAGGTGATCGGGGATACGTCCGGTTCGCGCTGGGTCGTGCCGCAGCAGGACTATACGCCGATCGACCAGCAGGCCATCCTGCTCAAGCCCGGTGAAGGCGATACGGTGGCAAGGGCGTATATCGACTTCCTCAAGTCGCCGGACGCCGTGAAGATCATCAGGTCGTACGGTTACGAGGTTAAGTAAGACCTCTCTCTCTATCCGCTGGCGAGGATGATATGAGAGGCCTTGATCAGCGCCTGGGCCGGCTGGCCGACCGCCAGCCCCATCTCGACGCAGGAGCCATGGGTGATGGTGGCTGTCAGCGTCTTGCCGGCGTCGAATTCCAGCGTCACCTCGTCATTGACCGCGCCGGCTATGGTGGCCGCGACCACACCCTTCAGCCTGTTGCGTGCCGAGATGCTTATGGAATCGTGCCCGGCCGCCAGCAGCACGAAGCTCGACTTGATCAGCGCCATGACGGATGCGCCGGGCTTGATATCCATGGCCGCGATGCTTTCACGCGTGACGATGGCAACCAGATCGATGCCGTCCGACACCTTCAACGTCACCTCGGCATTGACGGCGCCGTCGATGACGGTGGTGACTGTGCCGTGGTAGGCATTGCGTGCCGACGTCTTCATGGTGACGCTCCGTAGAAAATCGCCAAGATCGGCGCCTTCGTCGAGCACCGCCTGGATCTGCGCCGCATAGGTCTGCACGGCGCTTTCGGCGCGGGCAAAAGCGGCGATCAGGGCGCGGCCGGTGGGCGACACGCTTGCGCCGCCGCCCGTGCGGCCGCCAGGCGCCGCCAGCACCAGCGGCTGGCGCGACAGGTTGTTGAGCGCCTGCACGGCGTCCCACGCACCCTTGTAGCTGAGCCCCACGGCCTTGGCGGCCGCCGATATGGACCCGTGGCGCTCGATCGCCTCCAGCAGACGGATACGCGCCGCCCCGACCGAGTCGCCTGCGCGTTTCAACTGGATCAGGGCCTGGAGGGTATCGTCGGTGATGGCTGTCTCCGTGTCTGGACAATCCATGTCGTTGTACCGGCTTCCTGTGCGCCTAGCCACAAAGAATAAGGCGCGGGAGCCGGGCTCTCCGCGCCTTATTTCTTTGGTGAGGTGGGGTCTCCTAGAACAGGCCGACGGTCAGAAGGGCGGCGAGCATGGCGAGGGTACCGGCAAACAGGGCGGTGGCAGCGGCGTATTGAGCGGTCATGGTGTTTATCTCCTTAATAGATGTTGCGATGCACACCATATGCGCCTTCCGAACGCCGTTTTCAAATTACCGATGCGTCATGAATTCGATTTAATATTTTAATGATTTCAATTCACTAACATTACAAATCATTCAGGACCGGCAGATTTTTGTGCGGCGCGTCATATTGTGCGAAAGCACCGCGAAACGTCGGAAAATCTGCGAATATGGCAGGCCGAATTCGGATGGATCGTCTGCGGCAGGCTGTCGCAGGCATAAAAAAAACCGCCCCAGCGAGGCGGTTCTTTCAGAGACGCTTTTAAAAAGACGCTCAATGCCCGATATGCATTTCACCCGAACCAGTGACGCGGGTCTGAACGGCGCCGGTGGCCTTGCCGATGACGACGTCGCCCGAGCCGTTGCTGTCGACATTGACCGAGCCGGCGGTGCCGCCGAAATCGACGTCGCCCGAGCCCGAGCCGCGAATCATGAAGGTCTGGGCCTGGCCTTCGGCGATGTGCACATCGCCGGATCCTGACATGTCGAGCGAGGCCGTGCCGTTCAGGCGCTGGATCTCGACGTCGCTGGAGCCGTTATTGACCAGGGCGAAATTGCCACCGACGGCTTCGACCTGCAGGTCGCCCGAACCGTTGAGCCCGGCGCGCAGGGAGCGGATGCGGCCCAGCTGCACGTCACCCGAGCCCTGGTTTTGCAAATCGACGTCGCCGGCCTGGCGTACCGAAAAGGCGCCTGAACCCGACAGCGACAGTTTGAGGTTGCGCGTCGAGTCGAGCGTGATGTCGCTGGAGCCCATGCTGTCGACGATGGCGTCGCCTGCCACCGGGCCGGCGTGGATATGACCGGCGCCGCTGTCGATGACGTTGAGCTGGCCGACGACCGGTGCGATGTTCCAGTTGCCGCTGCCGTTCAGGACGAAGTCGAGGTTACGGGCCGGACCGACCTGGCCGAATATATAGGCGCCGTCCTTGATGATGGCGTTTTGCGGCACCCGCACGAAGACCAGCGGCAGGTCGTTGACATTGACAGCGCCGAGGCCGGACAGGAAGACGGTGCCGTGCGCGTCGTCGTCGACATCGTCGAGATTGATGCGCAGGTTGATGTTGCCGCCGTGCGATGCGCTCAGGTGACCGTTGAGCACGGTGACGTTGCCGCGCTTCGACACCATCAGGGTCGGGACCTTGACCTTGCCGTAGCGCACGCGAATGTCGATATCGCTGCGATCCTCAGGCGTGACGACGACGCGGGCGACCATATCGCGGAATTCGACCTGGGGACCGTCCGTCAGTAGCCTGTATTGGGCGCCGGCGCCGGTCGCGGCGCCAAGGGCCAGCAGGCTGGCAGCAGACAGGGGAACCAGATAACGCATTCATACTCTCCAACTTTTTGACTGGGTATACGGAATACGCCTGCCAAGTCATGATCTAGGATGGAGTGCCGACCCCGCTAAATCAAATTAAAATCGAGTCATGAAGCAATTGTAAGAGTCGAGGGTCCGGTTTTGCAACGGACAACAGGCGCCAGGCGAGCGCAGCCTTAGCTATAAAGGCCCCGGGCTCGCGCGAAAGCCAGGAACAGGTCGCCCCAGGCATGCGTCGGCTTGCCCACGACATTGCGCAGGCCAAAGCCGTGGCCGCCTTCGGGAAACAGGTGCGTTTCGACCGTGACGCCGGCCTTTTTCAGCGCGGCGCGAAAAACCAGCGTGTTTTCGATCGGCACGCTGGTATCGGTTTCGGAATGCGTCAGGAAACACGGCGGCGTATCGGGCGTGACCATGCGGTCGGGCGAGTAGGTGACAAGCGCTTCGTCGGCGGGCGTCTTGCCGAGCAGGTTGTTGCGCGATCCCATGTGCGCGATTGCGGCGTCCATCGACAGCACCGGATAGATGGGCGCGGCAAGGAAGGGCCGGGCGCTTAACGCGTCGGCGTCGTCGACGGGCGCATAGACCTTTGCGGCGTAGCGGGTGGCCAGGCTGGCGCAGACGTGGCCGCCGGCCGAAAAGCCCATCATGCCGACGCGCGCCGGATCGACGCCATATTTCGCTGCCGTGGCGCGGACGAGGCGGATGGCGCGCTGGGCGTCGCTGACCGGCGCGTCGGCGCCGTTGGCCCAGCCCTCCGCCGGTAAACGGTAGAACAGGACGAAGGCCGTGATGCCGACGCTGTTCAGCCAGGCGGCGATCTCGTAGCCTTCGTGGTCGAGCACGATACGCGTATAGCCGCCACCCGGTGCGACGATCATGGCGGCGCCGTTGGGGTTGCGGGCTGGAAAGACGCACAGGCGCGGTTTTGAGATCCCCATGACCGAACGGTGGTAGATGGCCGGGTCCTTGCTGGCTTCGGTGACGCTTTCGACAAGGCCGGTGTTGAGCAGGCCCGGCGCGGTACTGCCCGGCCACAGGTCGATGGTTTCAGCGGGCGCCGGCCAGCCGGCAATCGTGTTACGCTTTTCGGGAGGCACGTCGTTCTCCGGCGCTGGGGTCTGGGCGGAAGCCGATAGCGCGCCGGCTGCCACGAAGCCAGCCCCGACCAATCCGCCGCCGAAAAACTGCCGCCTGCCGATCACGTGTCGCATCCCTGTGTCTCACTGTATGAGTGTTATGCACACAGATTGGGACAAAATTCAGGGCTTGTCGACCACCATCTTGCCGACGGGCGCCAGGGCCAGTTGCGCCAGCTGGATGTCCTTGAAGGCGAAGGGAATGCCGATAATGGTGACGGCTTCCAGCGCGGCGCTGAACAGGTGGATCAGCGCGATATACCAGCCGGCGAACAGGAACCAGATGATATTGAGGACGATGCCCAGGCAACCGCTGACGGGATTGTCTTCACCGGTATAGGCGGCGCGGTCGACGACCTGGCGTCCGAACGGCCAGAAGACGAAGCCGGCGATGCGCCACGCCGCAAAGCTCCATGGCAGCCCGACGATGGTGACAGCCAGCACGCAGCCGCCGATGATCCAGGCGATGCCGGCGAAGAAGCCGCCGCACAGCAGCCATAACAGGTTCAGGATAAGGGCCATTTTTCCAACACTCTCGCAGCACAGTCCGAACGACCGCAGCGCGATACGGTAACCGGGTGTCCGCCGGCATGCATGTTAATTTTGCGTCATCCGCACGGCCGGCTTGTGATCACGTTGCCTTTGGAAACGCTTACAATTCGCTGTTTCGGCCAGTCATCTACTTTGACGCTTGCAAATGGATTTCATAGAAGCTGATTTTTTCTTGCTGCACCGCCAAAAATGCGCGCGTATTTTGACCATTTGTCCGTCGTTTACTTGAAGCCGGGCATTGCGCCCGATCCGGCGGTGTCGTCCATTTTGTGATCATTCCCGCCGTTTTGTTTGTGATAGGATACCGTCGCGGCGCGAAGGAGCGGAATGTGAGCGATATCATCAACCTCAACAGGGCGCGGAAAAATAAGACAAAACAGGCGCAGAAAAAGACTGCCGACCGTAACCGGGTCGTTTACGGTTTGCCGGCGGCGGAGCGAAAAGCCGCCCGCGCCGCCGAAGAGAAGGCGCAGCAGCGTTGGGCTGAAAACCGGCTAAGCCACGATGATGAAAAGAAAAAGGTTGACGGCGAACAATAAAAGGCCACAGATTTACCCGACCGATACGGTCTGGGGCAAATAATACCGGGACTACAAGCATAATGTCCCGGACCAGCGGTTATTCAGTGGTACGCCACGCAGCCGCCTGGAGGGGGAGGCAAAGGTCATGAAACCGGGAGAAACTCATGCCTGGCCTAAAAAAAAGATCAGTTAATCTGGCCGGACACGCTACCTCCGTCGCCCTGGAACCCGAATTCTGGGCGGTGCTGGAAACCATGTCCAAGGAACGCCGAATCAGTCTCGCAGCGCTGATCGCCGAACTGGACCAGCGCCGGGGCGAAAGCCTTCTGGCGTCCTATTGCCGCTTGTCGGCATTGGCCTATGCCCAACAGGGCGGAGGGCTTAAACGAAAACGCGCCTAAATACGGGGAGGCACAGATAACCGCGGGGGCGGAAATCTGTGCCGACGCCGATTAAAGGCGTTGGATGAGAACATAGGGTGTACTAAGCTGCCCCCATGGAATCTGTAACAACGAAGATCAGCGATCTGGCATCGCCGCGCGGTGCGCAACCCAACCTGTTCGACGGCCTGAATGCCGAACAGCTTGAGGCCGTGCGCGCCACCGAAGGTCCCGTACTGGTGCTGGCCGGCGCCGGGACCGGCAAGACGCGCGTGCTGACCACGCGAATCGCCCATATCCTGCGCTCCGGCCTGGCCAAGCCATGGGAAATCCTGTGCGTCACCTTCACCAACAAGGCGGCGCGCGAGATGCGCGAACGGACTGAACGCCTGATCGGGCCGTCTGCCGAAGGCCTGTCGAACCTTGGCACCTTCCACTCGATCGCCGCGCAGATCCTGCGCCGCCACGCCGAGCTGGTCGGGCTGAAATCGAACTTCACAATCCTCGACGACGACGACCAGACGCGCCTGCTGAAACAGCTTTTCGAAGCCGAAGGCATCGACCAGAAGCGCTGGACGCCGAAATCCTTCGCCTGGCACATCGACCAGTGGAAGAACAAGGGACTGACACCGGACAAGGTACGCGGCGACGGTACCGAATTCGCCGCCAACCGCGGCCAGAAGCTGTATGCCATGTACCAGGACCGCTTGCGCGTGCTCAATGCCTGCGATTTCGGCGACCTGCTGCTGCACAATCTCAAACTGCTGACCGATAATCAGGACGTGCTCGAACGCTATCACGCGCGCTTCCGCTACGTGCTGGTCGACGAATACCAGGACACCAATGTCGCCCAGTATTTGTGGCTTAGGCTTTTGACCAATGCGTCGCGCAACCTGTGCTGCGTCGGCGACGACGACCAGTCGATCTATGGCTGGCGCGGCGCCGAGGTCGACAACATCCTGAAGTTCGAGCGCGACTTCCCGGGCGCCAAGGTCGTCCGGCTTGAGCGCAACTACCGCTCGACCCAGCACATCCTGGCGGCGGCGTCGGGCCTGATCAGCGCCAACAGCGCGCGTCTTGGCAAGACGCTGTTCACCGACCAGAAGGGCGGCGAAAAGGTCCGTGTCCAGGGTATCTGGGACGGCGCAGCCGAGGCGCAGTTCGTCTCCGAGGACATCGAACGCCAGAAAAAGGCCGGCCGCAACTATGTCGACATGGCCATACTGGTGCGCGCCTCGTTCCAGATGCGCGCCTTCGAAGAACGCTTCGTCATGCTGCAGATTCCCTACGTCGTCGTCGGCGGCCCGCGCTTCTTCGAACGCGCCGAAATCCGCGACGCCATCGCCTATCTGCGCCTGATCCAGTCGCAGGACGACGACCTGGCGTTCGAACGCATCGTCAATGTGCCGAAGCGCGGCATCGGCGACGCCACTGTGCAAAAACTGCTGCAGCAAGCGCGTCTGTCGGGCCAAAGCGTCATGACGGCGGTGCGCGACCTGGTCGACACCGACGAACTGCCGACGCGCACCAAAACGCCGCTGATCGGTTTCCTGCGCGACTACGATCGCTGGGTTGAGCTGTCGAAGTCGATGCGGGCCGAGGTCGTGCTCGATACCCTGCTTAACGACAGCGGCTATTTCGACATGCAGCGCGCCGACAAGACGTCGGGCCAGACGCGGCTCGATAACCTCAAGGAACTGGGCGACTCGATGGCGGCCTTCGACGATCTCGAAGCCTTCCTGCAGCACGTCGCCCTGGTCATGGACCTGGAACGCGACAATGGCGGCAACTCCGTGCGTCTGATGACGCTGCACGCCGCCAAGGGCCTGGAATTCCCTGTCGTCTATCTGCCGGGCTGGGAGGAGGGCATCTTCCCGTCGCAGCGCGCCATGGACGAAAACGGCTTGAAGGCTTTGGAAGAAGAGCGCCGCCTGGCCTATGTCGGCCTGACGCGGGCGCGCGAAGAAGCGCGCGTCAGCTTCGTCGCCAACCGCCAGGTCTACGGCCGCTGGACCAGCCAGATTCCCTCGCGCTTCGTCGACGAGCTGCCGATCGACAATGTCGACGCCTCGTCGGTCACCGGCTATGGCAACAGCGGCTGGTCGCAGTCGCAAAGCCGCTGGGACAAGGCGGGCTATGAACCCAACTATACCAAGCGCGAGACGTCTACGACGCCCGACCAGGCGGCACGCTCGAACGTGCTTTCGGGCACGCGGGCTGTTCCCGACTATCCCCGGCCGCAGCCGCACCGCCAGACACAGGCGGCCAAGCCCGACAGCAAGAACCTGAAGATCGGCGAGCGCGTCTTCCACGTCAAGTTCGGCTATGGCCTGGTGACCGAGGTCGAGGGCAACAAGCTGGTCGTCGATTTCGAGACCAGCGGCGACAAGAAGGTCATCGACAGCTTTGTCGATCGGGCATGAGCCACGGGAGACAGCGATGATGATGCGATGGACGCTCACACTTGGCGCGTGCGCGCTGATGGCCGGCGCAGGTGGGGCTGCGGCCGCCGGTGGTTCGACGCTCGATGCCGCCATAGGCCAGGTTCTGCCGGCCGGTGTCGATCAGGCAGACGTCCATCGCCTCAACACGCGATGGAACGGCCAGGCGGTCGTCTTTGTCGACTATCCCGTCGGGAACGACCGCGTGCTTAAGGCCTTTGTCCCTGAGGGCCAGGGCTATCGGACCGTCGATATCGATACGTTCGAAGAAGAGGGCGGTACGGCTGAGATATCCGCCATCGCCTTTGCCAATGCCGACCAAGACGCAGCGCAGGAATTGATTGTGCTGGGCGCCTGGCCGGTGCAGCACTACGACGTCGAAGGCACGCTTTACGAGGTCAGGATATTTGACGACCTGACAGCCGATGCGCAGCCGCTGGCCACCGTCAGCCAGCATTTCGGCGAAGGCTGCGATTGCAGCCGCCGGGATGATAAGCCCGAGACATACCGTTACAAGACCATGGCGGCGGTCCGCAAGGAACTGTCCCGGATGGGATATTGACGAGCCACGATGGAGAACTGGGTCACATCCGGAAAAGTTCGGGCGCGCGAAGTGCCCGAAGCCGAGGGCGGCGGGGTCGAAATCCAGATCGACGGCCTGACGACGCAGGGCCGCTATTATAAGCCGCTGGTCTATGAATTCTTCCGCAAGGAATGGAAGGGCAGCCGCCCCGCTTGGGGCGACCACGCCGTCGATATCCGCATGGAGCACATTGGCGACCCGCCGTGGATGGACCTCGACAACCTGGCAAAGGCCTTGCTCGACGCCGTCAAGGGCTTCGTCTTCCACGACGACAGCCAGGTGGCGCGCCTGCTGGTCGAACGCCATCCGGGCGAGCGCGAGCAGATCACCATCCGGGTTTATGCGCTGAAGCGATAGGGACATGATTTTAGTTTGCTAGCGCTACGGAATCGACTCGTCCTTGTTGCGGTGGACATCTCTTCCGCTGTGCCAAGAGGCGGACGATATGCCTACAGCTGGCAATGAGGCCGATGTGGCTAGCTTTGGCATTAGAGCCTTAGTGTCCTGCTTACAGAGTTTTCGAATTCTAGGTAAAGCATCCTGTCCGCCATCGGATAACCTCTCGTTGCCCCGAAGCGGACGACGTGTCGACGTGATCGAGGTATGGTCAGGGGGAAGCGAAAACCATCTTCTGGAATAAGATACTGAACAACGTCGTACACAAATTCAGCACTTGCTAATCCGGCGTTGGAAAAATTTGGCCAACCGGGACCTCCACTTCGATGCCGGCTTCGTTTACAACGTGGGTTGGTATTTACTTGTTCGAATCTCTTTTGGCGGGTAACGCTGCTGTCTGTGAACGACTTGCTTTAAAGGTAGCGGTGACATGCCCGAGATTGATTTTCGCAACTTTTCATCCCGTTCCTTTGAGCAATTTTCTCAAGCTATTTCACAACATCTCCTCGGCCCAGGCACTATGGTATCTGGAGATGGTCCCGATGGGGGTAGGGAGGCCGCCTATCAGGGGGCAGTGCCGTATCCAAACAGTCAAGCACCATGGGACGGGTACATAATAGTCCAAGCCAAATTTCTTCAAATCCCGAAGCACAACGCCGCTGACGCAGATTGGCTTGCAAATCAGCTTCGGGGCGAATTGGAGAAATTTTCAAACCGAAACAGAGACTTAAAGAAGCCAGAGTACTACATTCTGGTTAGCAACGTTCGGTTGTCCGCAATATCAGGTAGCAAGCGGGCAAAAGGCGGATTAGAAAAAATTGAGAAAGTATTCAAAGAGTTTGAAAATTCTTTAGCTTTGAAG
>FSUR01000050.1_pt1 | contig 11269 bp, 9 predicted proteins | sample 1637491 | NCBI WGS metagenome assembly FSUR01 (sample SAMEA3914816, study PRJEB12502) | metagenome | biome: forest; material: soil | place: USA | collected 2011-09-16 | depth 0.3 m
CCTGAGGGTCGAAACAATGTTTCCGACCGACGAAGCGGCCGAACACGCCTATCTCGATTTCATGGCCAGGTGTTGACGCTTCACAGCCGGCCAAATGCACTCTACATCTTGCGGCATGAAAGACCTGATGCGCACCAACAACCCGGTACTGATTTCCTTTGCGGAATCCCTGCTCAAGAGCATGAACATCCGCTATTTCATCGCAGACCAGGCGATCAGCGGCGCCGAAGGCTCGATCGGCATGTTCCCAAAGCGCATCCTGATCGCGCCGGAGCACTTCGAAAAGGCCAAGGCGCTGATGATCGACGCCGGCCTTGGCGACGAGTTGCGTCCTTAGATCGTTGCGATCGCAACGGGCTTGACATCGCCGCACCACCGGTTAGCGTCCCCAGCATAATTTCCAGTTGGGGAGCGTTTCCTTTCATGACAACCAGATTGTCCCTGATCCTGTTGAGTTCTGTATTGATGGCCACCACCAGCCTGACCTCCCCCTGCCAGGCCGCGCCGGCAAGGGCCGCCAATGCCCCGCCGCTAACGCCTGAGCGCGTCTTCGCCGACCCCGACCTGTCGGGCCCCAAGGCGGTCGGCGTCAAGCTGTCGCCCGACGGCCAGCTCCTGACATACCTGCAGCCCAAGGCGACCAATGCCCAGGTCCAGGACCTGTGGGCCGTGCCGGTAAAGGGCGGCGAACCGTTTATCCTGGTCGACGCCGACACGCTGTCGGACAGCGGCAAGGCCCTGTCCGAAGCCGAAAAGTCGCGGCGCGAACGCATGCGCGTTTCGGTGCGTGGCGTCGTCGCCTACGACTGGGCCGAGGATTCGAAGTCGATCCTGGTGCCGCTTGACGGCGACGTCTACATGATCGATCGCGCCACGAAGGCGATCAAGCGCCTGACCGATACGCCGGGTGACGAGGTCGACGCCCACCTGTCGCCGGACAACGCTTCCGTCTCCTATGTCCGCGACCAGACCCTCTATGTCCGCGACCTGAAGACCGATACTGAGACGCAGGTGACGCCGAAAGGCGAGGGCACGACCACCTACGCCACGGCGGAATTCATCGCCCAGGAAGAGCTTGACCGCCACGCCGGCTACTGGTGGTCGCCGACGGCCACGCAGATCGCCTATCAGAAGACGGACGAAGCCGGCGTCAAGATCGCCGAGCGCGTCGAGATCGGCGGCGAGGGCGTCAACATCGTCCAGCAGCGCTATCCCTTCGCCGGCACGCCCAACGCCGTCGTCGAACTCTACGTCAAGACGCTCGGCGGCAGCGACGTCAAGGTCGACCTCGGCACGAACCCGGACTTTTACCTGGCCCGCGTCAACTGGTCCGCCGACGGCAAGACGCTTTACGTCCAGCGCCTCAGCCGCGACCAGAAGACTCTCGATTTGCTGGCGGTCGACCCGAACACTGGCAAGTCGCAAGTGACGCTGTCCGAAACCTCGGACAGCTGGGTCGAGCTCAGTGACGACTTCCGCCTGCTGAAATCGGGCGGCTTCCTTTGGGCGTCCGAACGCGACGGCAACAAGCACATCTACCTCTACGACGCATTGGGCAAGCTGGTGCGCCAGGTGACTCATGGCGAATGGCCAGTCGATCACATCAGCGACCTCAACGAAAAGACCGGCGACGTCTTCTTCGAGGCGTCGAAGGACACGCCGCTGGAACGGCGCCTTTACAAGGTCAGCTACAAGACCCCCACTGAGCCCGTAGCCCTGACGCCGGCCGGCGGCTGGTGGGGTACGACTGTCAGCGGCGGCGGCCAGGCCTTCATCGGCAACTATTCCGATCCGTCGACCCCGCCGCAGTCGGCGCTGTACGACGGCGCGGGCAAGCGCCTGCGCTGGATCACCGAAAACAATCTCGACGCCTCGCATCCGTACGCGCCATACAAGGACGAGTACACGCCGCCGGAATTTGGTACGCTGAAGGCGTCGGATGGCCAGACCCTCTACTGGTCGATGCTCAAGCCCAAGGGCTTCGACCCTGCGAAAAAGTACCCGGTCGTCGTCTCGATCTACGGCGGCCCGGCCTCGGCCCTGGTGAAGAAGACCTGGGTGGCGCCGTCGACGCGCCTGTTCCAGGACGCCGGCTTCATCGTCTTTACACTCGATAACCGCGGCACGCCCGGCCGCGACGTCAAATTCGGCCGCGCCATATACAAGTCGTTCGGCGGCCCCGATATCGACGACCAGATCCTGGGCGCGCACTGGCTGCAAACCCAGCCCTATGTCGATGCCGCCCATATCGGCATCATGGGCTGGTCGCAGGGCGGCTTCGTCACCATGATGGCGATGACGGCCAAGGACACGCCGTTCGCCGCCGGCGCCGCCGGCGCGCCGCCGACGCAGTGGGCGCTTTACGATACAGCCTATACCGAGCGCTACATGTCGACGCCCGACGCCAATCCCGAAGGCTACAAAAATTCAGACGTGTTGAACCGGCTCGATAACCTCAAGCCGGGATCGCTGCTGTTGATGCAGGGCATGGCCGACGACAACGTCCAATTCTCGAACTCGACGCGCGTCATGCTGGCCCTGCAGAAGACCGGCGTGCCGTTCGAACTGATGCTGTATCCCGGCGAACGCCACGGCGTGCGCGGCAATCCGAAGAACCTGCAGCGCTACCGTCTGTACCTCGACTTCTTTACGCGCAAGCTAAAGCCAAACGGATAGTTACGTCCTCGACGCGATCAGGGCCGACGCCTTGATCGTGGCGTGGCTGGCGCCGGCAAGCCTGGCGACCGCCATCTGGTGCAGGTTGTCGAGCCCCTGAATCAGGCAGGCGCCGGTCGCCGCCCGCGCCGCCGTGACCAGGGTCGCAAGCCAGGCCGTCAGCGCTGCGTCGTCGCGGCGCTGACCGTCGAAATCGATGCTGACGCCGGACAGGCCGCAACCCTGCACCGCCGAAATGGCGCGGGAATCGGCCGGCGCATGCCCCATGGTCGTCATGCAGTAGGGCCTGAGCAGTGACACCACTTCCGACACGCGGCCCGGCGGCACGCCGTACAGGTGGCGGATCTCAAACAGGACCTTCAGGCCCATCTCTTGCGCCGCCTGGGCGACCATCGGCGCGATGCGGGCTCGCGCCCTGGCCGACGCAAAGGTCGAAAAGGCCGCCGGCACAAACATCACCATCTTGCGGTTTTCGGGCGCGCGCATCCGCATCAGCTTGATGCCCTGCTCGATATTGGCGATGTCGACCATTTCACGGTCCGCCCAGTCGAGCGCAGCAAGCGCCTTGGCGTCGACCGGGAACCCCGTCCCGGCCTCGGTCACGACCGGTTCGAAACGGTGACCGATCATGGCCAGCTTCTTCATTTCGAACAGGGGCTGCATGGCGCTGGCCACGCGCAGTTGCCGGTTGCCGGTTGTCAGCAGCGCCGCCACGCCTGCGGCGCGCTGGATCGGCCGCATGGTATTGGCGTCTGCCGCTCCATAGCCGGTAATGGTGCTTGCCGTCGGGGCAGGGGCGGCACGCTCGGGTTCGATCGTCCGCAGGACCCCGGATTGAAGCCCGGCGCCCGAGCCTTGTATATCCTGCGCCGTCCCTCCCTCCAGGCCCGCGCCCGAGCCCTGAAGTGTCTGCATTACGCCGGGACCACCGGTGCCGGAACCGTGGATCGAGTGCATGACACCCACCGGGGCCACCCGGCGCTGAACCTCCCCGCTTCCGGCGGGCAGGGCGGCTGTCGAATCGCGAAATGGCCGGGCTTCGGCGCGGTCAAAATAGTTCGCCAGGTCGATGGGGATGATCCGCATTGTGGCGACGTCGTGCGCGATGACCTCGTTAAGCGGCGGCGCCAGCCCGGACACATCGCCGACAAAGAAGTGGGCCGTCGTGTACCAAAGCTCGGCGGCGCTGAGCGCCCCCTTATGTTCGCCAAGCGTCATGATGACCGCCAGGAAACAGTCGTCGTTGATGCGGATGCACCAGTCGGGTTCATTGAATTTACGCTCGAAACCGGCCTTGAGATGCTCAAAGACCAGATCGCGCTTCTGGTCCCATTTGGCACCGAGCCGGTCGACCAACAGATCGAGGCGCAGCAGGTAGGCGCGCCCCGCCGCAGCCGCGTGGGTTTCCCTCAGCCTTTCGATGACTTCGGCGGCATCTTCCTGTTCGAGTTTCAGGAATAACCGCCCTGACACGTCCTCAACGATGGTGGAGGCGCGTCCTTCGCTGTCTTTTTCGGGCATGGATCCGCACTCTACCTGAAGTTCAGGCTGCGCCAGCTTGGTTGAGATTGCCTTAACCGGCCTCGGTCCATTTTGAAGACGCAAACGCGCTGCGGCAATACTCTTTTAACCGCTAGGGCGGACTGTGGGTCGCAGGCACAGAACGCGGGGTAGGCGCATGTCCAGCAAGGTTTTGCTCGGTGATCTCAGCAGCGGATCGTACGTCCAGTTGGCGCTGGCCGAAGCGGGATATCGTCCGGAAAGTGTAGAATCGTACGCCTGTGGCAGCCTGGACGACTTCGAAGGCGCCATAGCCGACTTTCTGGCCGGGCACGGTCAGCCGCGCCTCGAGGGCGGCGCCTTCTCGACGTCGGGATGGGATATGGACGGGCAGATCGACCTTGTCCATTTCGGCTTTACGCTCAAACGGTCTCGCCTCACGCACCTTTTGAACGTGGCGAGCGTCAAGATTGTCAACAACTTCGTTGCCGAAGCCCTGGCCATTCCTATCCTTGAGCCGCACGAGCGCCAGCACATCTGCGGCGAAGACCTCCCACCGGGCCACGTCGTCGCCGTCATTGGCCCGATGACAGGACTTGGCGGCGCCTTCCTGTCGCCGAACGGCCGTGGCGGCTGGGTCGCCAGCCATTGCGAAGGCGGCCATGCCGACTTCGCGCCGCGCACCGAGTTGGAAATCGAAATCCTGCGCGTGCTGATGCGCAAATATGGCCACGTGTCGCGCGAACACGCCGTTTCGGCCCGGGGTTTGCGCGAACTGTGGACCTGCCTGGCCACCATCGAAGGTAGCGACGACGAAACACCGTCGACCGAAGAAATCCTGGCCCTGGCCTGTATAGACGATTCCCGCGCCTCGAAAGCCATTCGCTTGCAAACCGAAATCTATGCCGGTGTGGCCGCCGACTTCGCCCTGATGACCGGGGCGAGGGGCGGGGTCTACCTCAGCGGTAGCTTCCTCGAAGAGCTCGGCCCACTGTTCGACCCGGCCGTGTTCGCAGCGCGCTTTTACGACAAGGGCCGGGTGTCGAGCTATTTGCGCGAAGTTCCCGTTTACCGCATCACCGTACCCGACAGCGAAATCCTCGGCGCCAGCACCCTGTTCGAAGCCTGAGTCACGCGCCGGGCAGCGGATTACAAACGCTTCATGACAAGCTTTTAAGTTGTCGCGCCTGCAACGAAAGGCCATTGTCCGGTCATCCGCCCGGAGAGGGGCATCAGCAGGGACCTACTCGCAATGAAAACAATCCTTCTGGCTTCGGCCGTTTCCATTCTGGCTCTCGGCCTGGCCGGCACCGCTTCGGCCGCCACCGAGGTCGAGCTGAAGGACGTGGCCGCGCGCGTCGTCGTCACGCCGGAAAACCGCGCCGACGTCGATCTGAAGGTGGCCTACGGCAAGTCGCAACTGCCGCAGATCATGATCCATACGGTCGGCAACAAGCTGGTCGCCGACGGCAAGCTCAAGGGCAAGCACCTGCAGTGCAAGGGCAATAATGCAGTGTCGGTCGACGGCGTCGGTACTGTCGGTTCGGCCGATCTGCCGACCATCTACGTCAAGGTTCCGCTGAACGCCTCGGTCGCTGCGGGCGGCGCCACCTTCGGCCAGCTCGGTCCGTCCCAGACGCTCGAATTCAGCCAGGGCGGTTGCGGCAACTGGACAGTCGGCGACGTGTCGGGCAAGGCCGAGATCAATATCGGCGGCTCCGGCGACGTGACCGCCGGCTCGACCAAGGACCTGGAAATCAATATCGGCGGCTCGGGGAATTTCCGCGGCGGGTCGGTCCAGGCGCTGGAAGCCAATATCGGCGGTAACGGCGACATTGCACTCACCCGCATCAACGGCACGGCCGAGATCAATATCGGCGGTTCGGGCAATGTCATCGTCAGCGACGGATCGATGCCGCGCCTGGAGGTCAATATCGCGGGCTCAGGCGACGTGCGCTTCGGCGGCGAGGTCAAGGACGTCTCGGTCAATATCGTCGGTTCGGGCGATGTCCGCCTGAAGCGCGCCACAGGCAACATCTCGAAGTCCATCATGGGCTCCGGTAATGTCGTGATCGGACAGTAGGTCTGAAATTCTCCTCCCCATCTCCGATGGGGAGGACGCTGAACTTCCACTCAACCTGTTGCCGTTTAGCCCTTTTTTGCCGTCCAACCCTGTGTTAACGATTTAGACCAAGGGATTGCCAAAAAGAGGGTGGGACGTGTTCGAGGAAGATGTCAGGCGGCGCATTCAATTCGCTCCGGCGCCGGCGTGGGTCAAGGAACTCGAGTTCAAGCGCCCGGCAAAACTCGATCAGTCCAGGGCGCCGTGGGGCATGTACACCTGGCTGGTCGACGACCAGACGCGGCTCGACGTCCGCCCCCAGCGCTATAACCGCACCATCGAGGAAGTCGTCAACCTTTCGGCGCTGGATTACCTGGCCAACGTCATGTTGCCGTTCAATCCCTATTACGACGACCTGACCATCCACCATATCCGCATCATCCGCGGCGATGAGATCATCCCGGTAGACGTCGAAAAGCGCTATTTCGTCATGCGCCGCGAACGCAGCTTCGAGCGCTTGGTGCTCGACGGTCGCTGGACGATGGCGATCAACCTGCCGGACGTCCGCATCGGCGACATCATCGATACGGCCATGACCCTGGCCGGCGACCCGGCCTGTTTTCAGGGCGAAATCTCCATGCCCGTGCCGCTGCAAAGCGGCATCTATTGGGACCGCCGCCACGTCCGCATGATCGTGCCGCCGACGCGCAAGCTGATCCTGAAGCCCTTCGCCGCCGGCTGGTTCGAACCGAAAAAGGCCGCCATGCCCGATGGCGCCACTGAGCTCGTCTGGGATGACACCCAAGTCCCGCCGTGCGACCACGAACGCGACATGCCGGGCTGGGTTATCCCGTCGCGCGGCTTCTTCACAACCAGCATCGACAGTTGGGAGCGCGTCGCCGACCTGATGCGTGCCGGCTTCGAAGGCGACGGCGATTATCCCGCTGGCCTTTTGCAAGTGATCGCCGCGATTGAGGAAGAGCACCAGGACGCCAAGGACCGCGCCGCTGCCGCCGTGCGCTGGGTCCAGGAAAATATCCGCTATTTCGCCTTCTCGTTCGGCGAAGGCGGCTTTGTGCCGCGCAGCCTGCAGCAGATCTACCAGGACCGCATCGGCGACTGCAAGGACGTGTCCAAGACCATCGCCGCCATGCTGACGCGCATGGGCATCGAATCCTACCCGGCACTGGTCGATACGCGCCGCGGCCACGACCTGAAGAACCAGCCGCCCAGGCTTGGCGCCTTCAACCACTGCATTTCCATGTGCTATCTCGACGGCAAGACCTACTGGTTCGAAGGTACCTCCGATGTGCCCCAGGGCGGCGACCTGGATCACCTGGCGCAGAACGACCTCGGCTACGCACTGATCCTAAAGCCTCAGGCCGACCTGATCCGCATGATGGATAAGCAGCCCAGTCTCGATTACGAGGTGCGCGAGACCATTCACCTGCCAAAGACCGCGGGCCGCAAGGACAACCGCGAAACAGTCATCGAGATCGACTATATTTACCGCGGTGCCCGCGCTGACGGCGTGCGCCGCGAGTTGCAATACCAGAGCCTGACCAGCTATATCGAAGACCGCTGCGCCCTGTTCAGCTACATCTACGGCATGAATATGTGCGCCATCCCGCAGATGGTCGACGACCGCAAGAACAACGAGATCGTCATCAATACGCTGGTGACGACACCAAACCCGTGGCACCGCACCGGCGCGCAGTTCGAGCGCATCTTCTTCAGCCCGGAATCGGGTTTCGACTACGTCGTCGAAGAACCGGGTGGCCGCCGCTACTATCCCTTCGACATGGGCGACGTCCGCGAAGGCCGCATCACCACCGTCATCAAGACCGACTACGATCTGGACCTGCCGGCCAAGGGCAAGACCTGGGATTTCGGCGGCGTGGCCTTGAGCTTTACGCCGCGCAAGATCGCCGGCGGCTACGAAGCCGTGCGCGAATATTCCGTCCGCCGCCCATGGCTGCTGCCGCAGGAAAAGGCCGCGCTCGACCAGGCCTTCCACGAGATCGGCAGCTACGACCGGCTGGCGGTGCGCGTCCAGGAAAAGCATACTGCAACCTGGCTGCCGGGCTTCCTGGTGCGGGTGGCGCTGTGGGGCGTCATTCCCGCTGCAGGCGTCATCGCCTGGCTAATCGCCAGCAGATTGTGAGCGCTAACATTTGACTTGACGCTTCCCTGGCGCCCGCGATAAGCTTTTGGCTTATAAAGATAAAAAAGACAAAATACGAAACAGGGAGCGACTATATGGACACGGTGGCCACACGGCGCGCCATGCTTTTGAGCGTGGGCGCGGCATCCATTCTTTCGGCTTGCGGCGGCGGTGGCGGCGGCTCGTCCGGCGGCAGCAGCGGTGGGTCATCGAGCTCGAGCAGCAGTTCGTCGTCCTCGTCGTCTTCATCATCCTCGTCATCGGTGGCTGGCGGTCTGCCCGATCCGACGACTGCGCCGGCGCTGAAGACGACATTCGCCTCGAAATTCAAGATCGGCATGGCGGTAGATCCGGCCCTGACCTCGCAGAGCCTGACCAATGCCATCCTGGTCAAGCACGCATCGAGCATCACCGCCGAAAGCGTCATGAAGGCTAATCCGATCGGCGTTTCGGCCGGCGTCTACAACTACACCCAGGCCGACACGCTTATCGCCTATGCCCAGACGAACGGCATCGCCGTACGCGGCCACGCCCTGCTGTGGCACCAGACATCGCCGTCGTGGTTCTTCGCCGGCGACCCGACCGATGCCGGCTACAAGGCGCTGGTGCGCGGACGTCTCGAAACCTACATCACCGACGTCGTCACCCATTTCAAGGGCAAGGTCTATTGCTGGGACGTGGTCAACGAAGTGACCAGCGACGACGCATCCGGAACCTACCGCAATTCGCAGTGGTACCAGATCTTCGGCGACGCCTTTATCGAATACGCCTTCCGCGCCGCACGGGCCGCCGACCCGACGGTCCAGCTGTTCATCAATGAATATTCCACCGAGGATTCAGCCAAGCGCGGCCGGCTGATGACCATTGTCGACACCATGCTCGGCCGCGGCGTGCCAATCGATGGAGTCGGCCACCAGCTTCACATCACCACCAGCTATCCTTCAGTTGCCAATGTCGAAGCCGCTTTGACTGCGGTCGAGGGAAGGGGGCTGATCAATCACATCACAGAACTCGACGTGTCGCTGTATAACGACCCCGGAAGCTGCTTCGGCTCGCCTCCGACGGGATGCCAGGCGGAAATCGCCATCGGCACCACGGCGTACAACACGGCCCTGCACGACCAGGCGGTACAATACCGCGCGATGTTCAACCTGTTTGCCAGCCACGCCAGCGTTAAGGCGGTGACCATGTGGGGCGTCGCCGACAACCACACCTGGCTGAGTTCATTCCCTGTGGCGCGCAACAACGCGCCGCTCCTATTCGACACGGCAGGCAATCCGAAGTCGGCCTTCTGGGCGGTCGTGGATTCGACCTTCACGCCGTAGGCACGTTTTGGGCCAATCAGACATGTGCAAAATCGCAACAAGCCTGTTGCCCTTTCAAGCAAGCGCTGTTACATCGCTGCCCTCCTGCTTCGCGCTCGCTTCGGCGCGGGGTTGACTATAGGGGTATAGCTCAGCTGGTAGAGCGCCGGTCTCCAAAACCGGAAGTCGTGGGTTCGAGTCCCTCTGCCCCTGCCACTCTTCGAATTCACGAGGCTTGAAAATCCGTTTTCGAGCCTCATTTCTGTTGTTTGAAAGCCGCATACGCGGCGGGTCGGACAGGATAGGCGTTAGACGGTGAAGAAACCTACTGCCAAGCCGCAAGGCACCAAGCTGCAGACCGCCCCGCAAGGCGGCACCGCGATCGGCAAGATCGAACCGGTAAAGGCGGCGGCAGCACCTGCCGCGCCGAAGAAGCCGTTCAATCCCGGTCTCTTCTTCAAGGAAGTGCGCCAGGAGGCGCGCAAGATCACCTGGACCTCGCGCGAGGAAACCTGGATCACGACCGTCATGGTACTGATCATGGTCATCCTGGCCTCGGTCTTCTTCTTCGTTGTCGACGGCGCGCTGGGTTATCTGACCTCGCTCCTCACCAAAATCGGCCAAGCTTAAAGGCGAAAAGACATGGCTTCTCCTGCAGTCGACGTAACCGCTCCGGTCTCGAACCCGAACCACAAGTGGTACATCGTTCACGCCTATTCCAACTTCGAAAAGAAGGTGGCGGAATCGTTGCGCGATCAGGCCAAGTCGCAAGGCCTGGCCGAAAAATTCTCGGAAATACTGGTGCCTACCGAAGAGGTCGTGGAAATCCGCCGCGGCCGCAAGTTCAACTCGGAACGCAAGTTCTTCCCGGGCTACGTCCTGGTGAAGATGGAGCTTTCCGACGAGGCCTACCATCTGGTCAAGAACACACCCAAGGTAACGGGCTTCCTCGGTTCGGGCTCGAAGCCAATGCCGGTCAGCGAAAAAGAAGTCCAGGCGATCCTGGGTAACCAGACGGCGGCGGTCGAACGTCCCAAGCCCGTCATGTCGTTCGACATCGGCGAAAAGGTCAAGATTGTCGGCGGCCACTTCGCCTCGTTCGACGGCGTCGTCGAAAGCGTCGATCAAGACCACGCCCGCCTGCGCGTTTCGGTGTCGATCTTCGGTCGCGCCACGCCGGTCGAACTGGAATACAGCCAGGTCGAAAAGACCGCCTGATCCGGCCTCCATCCGGAATTCAAAAACGCTCCGGCCAACCGGGGCGTTTTTTTATGTCCGGCGCCTAAAGCGCGTGCGGAAACCGTTTTAACCCTTGCCTTTGCGGGTTTGAGCGGTTATATCGCGCGCTCTTCGTTCGGGGTCAGCTCCGCACGAGGTTAAATCCGTGGGAGAAGCACCACTTCGCACCACGGCTCACAATGTTCCTGTCTTTCGGAACTCTAGGAGATATCAATGGCTAAGAAAATCCTGGGCTATATCAAGCTCCAGGTGAAGGCCGGCTCCGCCACGCCTTCACCGCCCATCGGCCCCGCACTGGGCCAGCGCGGCGTCAACATCATGGGC
>FSUR01000362.1_pt1 | contig 11161 bp, 11 predicted proteins | sample 1637491 | NCBI WGS metagenome assembly FSUR01 (sample SAMEA3914816, study PRJEB12502) | metagenome | biome: forest; material: soil | place: USA | collected 2011-09-16 | depth 0.3 m
CCTGTGCCGCCGCACCAAGAACAACCCGCTTTTGGTCGGTGACCCCGGCGTCGGCAAGACGGCGATTGCCGAAGGCCTGGCCAAGAAGATCGTCGACGGTGAAGTCCCCGAAGTCCTGGCCGGCGCCACCATCTACTCGCTCGACATGGGCACGCTGCTGGCCGGCACGCGTTACCGCGGCGACTTTGAAGAACGCGTCAAGCAGGTCGTCAAGGAACTGGAAGCCCACCCGAACGCCGTCCTGTTCATCGATGAAATCCATACGGTGATCGGCGCCGGCGCGACCTCGGGCGGCGCCATGGATGCCTCCAACCTGCTCAAGCCTGCGCTGGCTGCCGGTTCGCTGCGCTGCATGGGTTCAACGACCTACAAGGAATACCGCCAGCACTTCGAGAAGGACCGCGCGCTTGTCCGCCGCTTCCAGAAGATCGACGTCAACGAGCCCACGCTCGACGACACGATCAAGATTCTGAAGGGCCTCAAGCCGTACTACGAGACCTTCCACCACCTGAAGTACACCGACGCCGCCATCAAGACGGCCGTCGAACTGTCGGCCCGCTATATCACCGACCGCAAGCTGCCGGACAAGGCTATCGACGTGATCGACGAAGCCGGCGCGCTCCAGATGGTCCTGCCGGAAGGCAAGCGCCGCAAGATCATCGGGCCCAAGGAGATCGAGTACGTTATCTCCAAGATCGCCCGTATACCGTCGAAGTCAGTGTCGCGTGACGATACGCAGGCCCTGCGCGATATGAAAACGGATCTGCAACGCGTGGTCTTCGGCCAGGACGAAGCCATCGATCAGCTGTCGACCGCGATCAAGCTGGCCCGTGCCGGCCTGCGCGATCCGCAAAAGCCGATCGGCTGCTACCTGTTCTCCGGCCCGACCGGTGTCGGCAAGACCGAAGTCGCCAAGCAACTGGCCGCGACCATGGGCATCGACCTCCTGCGCTTCGACATGTCGGAGTACATGGAACGCCACACGGTGTCGCGTCTGATCGGCGCGCCTCCGGGCTATGTCGGTCATGATCAGGGCGGCTTGCTTACCGATGCCGTCGACCAGCAGCCGCATGCGATTGTTCTGCTCGACGAAATCGAGAAGGCGCACCAGGACATCTACAACATCCTGCTGCAGGTCATGGACCATGGCCAGCTGACGGATGCTGTCGGTAAAAAGGTCGACTTCCGCAACGTCGTGCTGATCATGACGACCAATGCCGGCGCGTCGGACAACCAGAAGAACTCGATCGGCTTCGGCCGTGAGAAGGTGACAGGCGAGGACGAACAGGCCATCAAGCGTCTGTTCACCCCGGAATTCCGCAACCGTCTCGACGCCATCGTCAACTTCCGCCAGCTCAAGCCCGAAGTCATCGGTCTGGTCGTGCAGAAGTTCATCATGCAGCTGGAAATGCAGCTGGCCGATCGCAACATCACGATCGAGCTGACCGAGGACGCCGCCAAGTGGCTGTCCGAAAACGGCTACGACGAACTGTATGGCGCCCGCCCGCTGGCCCGCGTCATCCAGGAAAATATCAAGAAGCCGCTGGCCGACGAGATCCTGTTCGGCAAGCTGGTCCGCGGCGGCCATATCCTGGTCAAGCTGGCCGAAGGCAAGATCGCCTTCGACATCACGCCGTCGACCAAGGGCGGCGCCGACAAGGCGGGCTCGAAAGCCGAAGCCGTCGACTAGCCAAGGGGCAAGCCCCCTGGACCCGGACCCCGCTACGGTGGTTATGGCGTTCAAAGAATAGAGAGCCTCGGGGTGCAAACCCCGGGGCTTTTTGTTTGGCCGCGCCTTTCAATCGTAATGGCGACGCTTACATAGGTGCCAGTACAAGAGGTGCTGCATGATCCCATTTTCGATTCTTGACTTGTCGCAGATCTGCGAAGGCGCCACGGCGTCGGACGCCCTGGCCAATTCCGCGCGTATGGCGCAGGCGGCGGAGGAGAGGGGATATCACCGCTACTGGCTGGCCGAGCACCATGGCATGCCGGGCATCGCGTCGGCAGCGACCGCCATTGTCATTGCCCATGTCGGCCAGGCAACGAAGACGATCCGCGTCGGCTCGGGTGGCATCATGTTGCCGAATCATTCCCCGCTGGTCATCGCCGAGCAGTTCGGCACCTTGGACGCCTTGTTTCCCGGCCGCGTTGATCTTGGCATCGGCCGTGCGCCAGGCACTGACATGGTGACCGCGCGTGCACTTCGGCGCAATCTTGACCAAGGCGTCGATAGCTTTCCGCAGGATATCCTCGAACTTCAGGCCTATCTTGGGACGCCTGAAGACGGCCAGCGCATCCTGGCTGTGCCGGGTGCCAACAGCGAGGTGCCGATCTGGCTTCTGGGATCGAGCCTCTACAGCGCGCAACTGGCTGCGGCCCTTGGCCTGCCGTACGCTTTCGCCTCGCATTTTGCGCCTGAGCTCTTGTTCGACGCCCTGCACATCTATCGCCGCGATTTTCGGCCGTCGGCCGTGCTCGCCAAGCCGCATACCATGGTCGGCGTCATGGGCGTCGCCGCCGACACGGATACCGAGGCCGAGTTCCTGGCGACGTCGATGCAGATGTCGTTCGCCAACCTGCGCCGCAATGTCCGCAAGCCCTTCCCGAAGCCGTCCTGGGATGAGATGGCCCAGTTCACGCCCGATGAAACCGCCCTGGCCAGCCATATGCTGCGTTATGCCATGATCGGATCTCAGGCGACGATCGACAAAAATCTGTCGACCTTCCTGCAGCGGACGGAGGCCGACGAGCTGATCGTCTCGATGCCGCTCCATGACATCGACGCGCGCATCAGGTCGCTTGAAATCTTCGCCAGCCTGCCGGCAATGAAGGCGAACGCCGAGGCCCTTGCGGTGGCCTGATGCCGGAACATTTTTGATTTCGTTTCGGCATGGTCTTTCTTTTGCACGCGGTATCGCGTAAATCGCCGCAAAAGAGAATTTGTCCGCGTGAGGCTTAATCTTCTCCGGGTTGCCGCGGCACGGACAGATGCGTAAGGGGAGGGTGTTGGCGCACCCTCCCCATAGTTTTCAGATACGCCCCATCGTGCTCTGCGCATTATAAACCTGCGGGATCGGCGCATTGTCCGGATCGAGCGCGGTCATGCGCCAGCGGCCGGCGTCTTCCTCGAAACGGACGGGCGCCGCATTGGGGCTCGACCACATTTCATCTATATATTTCCGTGAGATAGCGCGAAACGGGATGCCGTGGCAGACGAAGAGGCAGACGCCCGTCCGGCGGTGCTCTTCGACGCTGGCAAAGACGCGATCGATGACGTCGGGCAGCCGTTCGGCGTTCCACGGATAGTGCTTGCCGTCGATATCGGCCTCAGGGTTCATGTGCTCGCGCATTTCCTCGCGGTGCAGATGGACCTCGTCGATCGTCATGCCTTCGAACTGGCCGAAATTCCGTTCTGTCAGGCGCGGGTCAGTGACGGGTTCGAGGCCGAGCGTGGCGCCGACGATGGTTGCGGTCTCCATGGCGCGCGACAGCGGGCTGACGATGATCCTGTCGATGCCTTGCCCGGTGAGGACCTCACCCGCCCGGTGCGCCTGCCGGCGGCCGGTATCATTGAGCCCGATATCGGTCGAGCCCTGCAGGCGGGCTTCAAGATTCCAGTCGGTCTGGCCGTGGCGAAGAACAAAGAACATCATAACCTCTCACACCCCGCCGAAGCGGTTAGACCAAGCGCCAAGGGATGGCAATCGGTTTACAGCTTCGCCTTGATACGTGCTGCCAGGTCCTTGAGCTCGTTCACGTCCGCCATACCGCCGTCGCCGTGGCGCCCCAGCGCCCCGTCGTCCCACATAGGGATGATATGGAAATGGATGTGAAAGACGGTCTGGCCGGCGGCTTCGCCGTTGAACTGCATGATGCGCACGCCATCGGGTTGCAAGGCGTCGCGCACGGCGCGGCCGATACGCTGGGTGTGGTGGATCAGATTCTGCAGGTGCTCGGACTGAATGTCGAACAGGTTGCATGCCTTGACCTTGGGGATGACTAGCGTATGGCCCTTGGACTGCGGGAAGGCGTCCATGAAACTCAAGACCCGTGAGTCCTCGTAAACCTTGGCCGACGGAATATCGCCGCTCAGGATCTTGGCGAAGATGTTTTTCGCATCGTATTCGGTATAGAGGCTCATGAGGTGATCCCGGCTTATTTCTCGATTCCCAAGATTTAAAGGACTATCCGTAAGGCGCCAAGAGGCGTAATAGCCGGACATGCCTCTCAATATTGTTCTTGTCATGCTGGGCGGTGCAGCGGGTTCGCTGATGCGTTACCTGTTGGGCCGCTGGACCGCAGGCGCTTGGTCGGCCCTGTCCGCGCCCTATAATCAATGGCCGCTCGGCACCTTTGTTGCCAATGTTTCGGGCGGACTGATCATGGGTGTCCTGATGGCGCTCCTGCTCGGGCCGTTGAAAGGCGCCTTCGACACCGAACGCGCCCGTTTGCTGCTCGGTGTCGGCCTGTTGGGTGGTTTCACAACGTTTTCGTCGTTTTCGCTGGAGACGGTGCAGATGCTGGAACGGCGCGCCTATGCGCTGGCCGGGTTTTATGTTGGCCTTTCTGTCGTTTTATCGGTCGCGGCAGTGGCGCTGGGGATGATTATCGTGCGAAAGGTCGCGGCATGAGCAAGGAAGTCAAAACCCTCTATGTCACCGAAGGCGAGGACGGCGTTCGCGTCGATCGTTTCTTTAAGCGCCGCTGGCCGCACATCAACCACGTGCAACTGAATAAGCTGCTGCGTTCGGGCCAGGTGCGCGTCGATGGCGGCCGCGTCAAGTCCGATACGCGCCTCAGTACCGGCGCCACTGTGCGCGTACCGCCGTTGCCGGATGCGCCCAGCATCGATGAGCAGAAACGCGAGCGCGCCACCTTGTCGCCGCAGGAGATCAAGTTCGCGCGCTCTCTCGTCATCTATGAGGACGAGGACGTCATCGCCATCAACAAGCCATCGGGCCTGGCGGTGCAGGGCGGTACCAAGACCAAGAACCATATCGACAGGCTGCTGTCAGCGTGGGGCGAAGGGCTGGAACGACCGCGCCTGGTCCACCGCCTCGACCGCGACACGTCGGGCGTCCTGCTGCTGGGTAAGTCGCCTTCCGCCGCGGCGCGGCTGGCCGGTGCTTTTGCCAAGCGCCGGGCGCAAAAAACCTATTGGGCGCTCGTCGTCGGCAATCCCAAGCCGGAAGAAGGCTATATCGACACGCCCCTGGTCAAGAAGGGCTTCCACGACCGCGAGATCGTCCAGCCGGCCGATATCAAGGAACCGGGCGCTGAAGTGGCCGAGACCGAATACGTTACCATCGGCCGCGCCGGGCCGCGCGTCTCGTGGATGGGCCTGCGCCCGCACACCGGCCGCACGCACCAGCTGCGCGCCCATATGCAGGCCATCGGCCACTCGATCCTGGGCGACCCCAAGTATGGCAACGACGCCAGCCGCGACCTGTCGGAAGGGCTGGGGCTGCAACTGCATCACCGCCGCATCGAACTGCCGCATCCGAGCCAGGGGACGCTGATCGTCGAAGCGCCACTCGATCCCGTCATCAAGGCCGGCTTCGAGCGCTTTGGCTTCGATGTTCACGACGCCGAGAACGATCCTTTCGTCCGCGTGAGCAAGAAGGGCCGTCGGTGAGCCTGAAACTGGTCGTCTGGGACGTCGACGGCACGCTTGTCGATAGCCGCGCCTCGATCTTCAAGGGCTTGCAGGAGGCGGCGGTCGAGGTCGGGCTGGAAGCGCCGACCTACGAAGAAGCACGTCAGATCGTCGGTCTGTCGCTGCTTGAGGCCGTGCACCATATGCGGCCGGACCTGGCGCCCGATCACGCTGCTAGGTACGCGCAAGCCTACAAGCAGAGCTTTATCCGCATGCACGCCGAGCCCGATTTTCACGAACCGCTTTATCCCGGCGCCGAAGAGACGCTGCGCCGGCTGAAGCGCGACGGCTGGCTGATGGGCATGGCGACCGGAAAGTCGCGCCGCGGCATCGAGCGCAATACGCTTGTCTATGGCTGGGCCGACGTCTTCGACACCAGCTTCTGTGCCGATGACGGCCCGTCGAAGCCGCACCCGCATATGCTTGACTGCAACATGAAGGCACTGGGCGTCGATCCAAATCAGACCGTGATGGTTGGCGATACGGCGCACGATATCCATATGGGGCGTCAGGCGCGGGTTCATACCATCGGCGTATCGTGGGGTTTCCACACGGTGGCCGAGTTGGAAGCGGCCGGCGCCGACGTCATCGTCCACGATTTCGACCAATTGAACGCTGCGCTCGACGCCTTCGTTCCTGCCTGACAGACCGCCCGAGAGACTAGCATGACCTACAAGGCCGAAGCCCCCAGCAAGAAAAGCGACCAGCTTGGTTTCCGTCCGAAGCGTTTCTGGAAAGCCGCTGCCGTGTCCGAGGCCGAAGACGGCTTCGCGGTAGCCCTCGACGGCCGCGGCGTAAAGACACCGCAAGGCCGCGCACTGGTTCTTCCGACGAAACCACTGGCTGTGCACGTCGCTGCGGAATGGGCGGCCGTGGGCGAACACGTCGAGTATGCTGACATGCCGCTGACGCGCCTGGGCTTCGCCGCCGTCGACCGCATGAACGATGTCGTCGAAGAGACGGTCACCGAGGTCCTGCGCTACGCCGAGACCGACCTGCTCTGCTACCCTTCTGGATACCCGGAAGCGTTGATGGCGCGCGAGGACACGGCCTGGCTGCCTTTGCTGACCTGGGCCAAAGACGCGTTAGGCCTTGAATTCCATCAGAACAGGACGCTGATCCATCGGCCTCAGCCGGCGGAAACGACCGCCCGGCTTCGGACGCTGGTCGAAAACGCCACCGCCTATGAGCGTGCCGGCCTGATGGCGGCCATTCCGTTGTTCGGCTCAGTCATCCTGGCCGTGGCCGTGTGGCGCGGACGTCTGACGGGTGAAGCGGCCTTTGCCGCGTCGCGCGTTGGTGAGACCTTCCAGACCGAAACCTGGGGCCGCGACGCAGAGGCCGCCCAGCGGGCCGCAAACATGGAAACCCAGGCCATGAGCTTCGACGCCTGGTTCAGCGCGCTTTAGCCGCTGCGCGCCGGCCAGCCAACCGGCCTGTCAGCCACAAGCCGAACATGTGATAATCCCCGAAAAACGACCACAGCGGATATTTGAACGTCGCGGGTCTGTTGTGCTCGACGAACAAATGTCCGATCCACGCAAAGCCATAGCCGGATAACAGGCCCGCCACGATCCACAGCAGATTGCCGGTAGTCACTGTCAGCACCAGGGCTGCGATGCCGCATGCCGAGCCGCAATAGTGCAGCGCACGCGTCAGAGGCTTGTCGTGTTCCGAAAGATAAAAGTCGAAAAACGCCGAATAGGTCGTGAAGCGCAGTGCCATGTCCCTGTCCTTTTCGGGACAGTCTAACACCTTAGCCACCTTTTTTGAACGGCGAGGCTTCGGCTTCCAGTTCAAGCATGCTTTCCGCCACGGCCTCGCGCTCGCGCGCCAGATAGTCGGCGACGGGCCGCCTGAGGCGGGCGTCGCGGATATAGTGAGCCGAATAGACCGGATGGGGCAGGTAACCGCGCGACAGCTTGTGTTCGCCCTGCGTGCCGGCTTCGACGCGCTTCAGCCCGTTGGCGATGGCATAGTCGATGGCCTGGTAGTAGCAGACTTCGAAATGCAGGAAAGGCACCTCGACCAGAGCCCCCCATTGCCGGCCGTACAGCACGCCCTCGCCGACGAAATTGATGGCGCCCGCCACCGCCCGCCCGGCCTCATAGGCAAAGATCAGTACGATGTTGTCGCGCATCGTTTCGGCGACCAGCGAGAAGAAGGCACGCGTCAGGTACGGCTTGCCCGTCCCCCACTTGCGGGCATAGGTATCGGCGATAAAGGCATAGATATCGTCGAGATGGCGTCCCGTGATATCGCTGCCGGTCACCACCTTGAAATCCAGCAATCCTTGAACATCGCGGCGTTCGCGTCGGATGACCTTGCGGCGGTTGGACGACAACTGCGCCAGAAAGTCGTCGAACGACGCGTAGCCGGGATTGTCGAACCAGAACTGCTGGTCCTGGCGCAGCAAAAGACCGGTATCGCCCATCATTCGCCATTCGTCCTCGATCGGAAAATTGACGTGCAGGGACGACAGGCGGTTGCCGTCGCACACCCTGACGGCAGCTTCGATAAGGGCGCGACGCGTGGCAGCGTCTTTGGCCAAAAGCCGCGCGCCGGTCACCGGGGTGAACGGGACGGCCGATAGCAGCTTGGGATAATAGTCGCCGCCGGCCTCTTCGTAGGCCCGCGCCCACGACTGGTCGAAGACGTATTCGCCCATCGAATGGGATTTGACGTAGAGCGGCATGACGCCGGTGACAGTGTCGCCGTCGCGTAAAGCCAGGTGTGTCGCCTGCCAGCCCGAGCGCTGATGCACCGAACGGCTGGCCTCGAGCGCGTGCAGGAAATCGTAGGACGTGAACGGATTGGCGTCGGGGCGCACGGCGTCCCAGACGTCACGGCCTATGTCGGCGATGGCGGAGTGAAGGGTTACGGAAAGGGTCGTCATATCGTCCATATAGGGCGCCTTCCGCGATCCGCATCACCGGTCAGCCAGGCGCTTGACCAGCTTGTATTGAAAACGCCGGCCGTCCATCAGCGACTGCACGCGGATGCGTTCATTGAGGCCGTGGATATTGCCTTCGTCGGGATCAATGAAGAAGCCGGTGACGCCATAGGTCGGGATGCCGGCCGCCGACAGGTAGATGCCGTCGGTCGCACCCGTCGACATGAAGGGTACGACCGGCGTGCCGGGATAGATCTCTGCGGTGGTGGCCTGGATCGGCTTCAACAGGTCGGGGCCGAAGGCCGGCGATGGCGTCGCCGGGCTACGCGGTTCCTTGATGGTGACGGTGACCTTGGGGTCGTTGATGGCGGTTATCAATGCCGCGCGGACGTCATCGACCTTGCTGCCCGGGAACATGCGGCAGTTGACATTGGTGGTGACGCGCTGCGGCAGGGCGTTGGGGGCGTGGCCGCCATTGATCAGCGTTGCGACGCAGGTCGTGCGCAGCATTGAATGCCACATCTTGTCCTTCGATAGCACGGCATCGGCGGCCGCGTCGGCCGGATTGGCGACAATGGCGCGCATAGCGGCGGCCGTCTCGGCATCCTTCAACTTGGCCGTCTCCGTGAAGTAGCCGCGCGTCGCGTCATTGAGTTGCACCGGGAATTCGACCTTCGATACATTCAACAGCGCCGCCGACATTTCATAGATGGCATTGTCCGGCACAGGTCGCGACGAATGCCCGCCGGGATTGGTCGTCTCCACTATAAAGTCCTGGTAGACCTTTTCCGCTGCCTCGATATTGAGCGAGACGCGCTTGCCGTCCTTGTCAAGAATGCCCGACGCGCCTTCGTTGAGCGCCAGTTCGGCATCGATCCAGTCCTTGTGCTGGGTCGCCAGCCAGTTGGCGCCGTTGAACGATCCTTGCGTTTCTTCGCCACAGGTCAGGGCCAGCTTGATAGTCCGCTTGGGTTTGTAACCCTCCTGCTTGTAGCGGACCATCAGGTCGGTGAAGATGGCGGCCATGGCCTTGTCGTCCGAAGTGCCGCGGCCATAGAAATAGCCGTCTTCCTCGACCAGGGTAAACGGGTCGCGCGTCCAGTCCTCGCGCTTGGCCTCGACGACGTCGATATGGGCCAACAAAAGAATTGCCTTGGCCTTGGGATCGCTGCCGGGGAGCCGGGCCACCAGGCCGCCGTCCTTGGGGTGGTCCGGCGTGGAAAAGACGTTGATGTTGGCGTCGGGGTAGCCTGCGGCTTTAAGGCGGGCGGCCATGCGTTCAGCCGCCAGGGTACAACTGCCCGACGACAGGGCGGTGTTCGTTTCCACCAGCTCTTTATATAGTCCGCGGAACGGCTGTTCGCCGTCGCCGGAACGGTCGGCGGCGAGTGCGGGCGAGGCCATAAGAAGAGCGGCGGAAACGGCGGCGACTATACGCATGACTGGCCCTCGCGTGGTGATTTGCACCGACGCTAACACCGTTAACGCAAGTGCACAATGAGGCCGCGCCGCCGCCGGGTTTAGCGCCGGTCCTGCACTTCGATCAGGGCGTCGATCTCGACGGCGAAGCCAAGCGGGATCTTGTACATGCCGACGGCCGAGCGCGCATGGCGGCCGGCGTCGCCCAGCACCGCGACCATCAGGTCCGAACAGCCGTTGATCACCTGCGGGATGTCGTAGAAGTCGGGGCCCGCCTGGACGAAGGCATTCAGCTTGATGACACGCACGACGTTGTCGAGGTCGCTGCCGGCCGCCGCCTTCATCTGCGCCAGCAGGTTCAACCCGCACAGACGCGCCGCCTCCAAGCCCTCTTCGAGCGTGACGTCGACGCCCAGCGTGCCCTTGATGCGGCCATTGCCGTCATTCGACAGCTGGCCGGAAATATGGACCTGATTGCCCGTGCGCACGAAGGGCACGTAATTGGCGACCGGCGCGGTCGGTGTCGGCAGGACAAGTCCCAGGGCTTTGAGACGCTCTTCGCTTTTCGACATGATCAATCCTGAAACGGGGCTGTAGATTGCCGCCTTATACCCCATCTTGAGGGGGAGAGAAGCTCCCCTTTCAGCGACTCGGAGACTCCTTTGGCGAGAGCGTAAACGAAGGCCTAACGGACGTGAAAAAGCCTTATATACTAACGTTTTGCTAAGGTTTCGAGCGCGCAATTTTTACCTCTTGTTATCTTCCTTTTCACCTCACCTTAAGACTACCCCTGTACAAGTTTAGGCCATAAGGCGGCGAATCCGGGCGACATCCCGATTCGACAAGACATCAAGGCCCGTGTCACAAAGGAAACGGACGGACATGGGCATAATTCGGATGACGGCACTTCGTTTTCGAGGCCAAAGGTTTTCGATATGACCAACAAGAAAGTCCTCATCGTCGAGGACAACGAACTGAATATGAAGCTGTTTCATGATCTGCTCGATGCGCAGGGCTATGATACGTTTCAGACCGGTGAAGGTCTGTCGGCCCTGACGCTCGCCCGCCAGCATCGTCCCGACCTGATTTTGATGGATATCCAGCTGCCCGAAATTTCCGGCCTCGAAGTCACCAAATGGCTGAAAGAGGACGACGAATTGTCGCACATCCCCGTCGTCGCCGTGACCGCG
>FSUR01000016.1_pt1 | contig 11145 bp, 12 predicted proteins | sample 1637491 | NCBI WGS metagenome assembly FSUR01 (sample SAMEA3914816, study PRJEB12502) | metagenome | biome: forest; material: soil | place: USA | collected 2011-09-16 | depth 0.3 m
AGAATCTGGCTGCGCTGCGGCTCCGGGTAGTCCTTGAGCAGGACCGAAGTGCCGCCGCCGCCATCGATCACGCCGATGCCGTCGAAACGCTTGCCGCCGGCGTGGCCGTCGAGCGTAACGGGCTGAGGATCGGCCGCGCTCGCCGTGGCCGGGAAGACTAGGCCGGCAGCCAACAGCAAGACGGGAAGGAAATTGTACCGGTCCATGGCGTGTCCTCAATTATAGTATTTATGCCGAGGGGTATCAGTCTGACGAAGCGATGGCAAGCCGGCAACGGCGTGGCGGTCCTGCCAGGGCGCGCCCGCCTTCTGACGGTGATCCGCCTGGAAGATGCAGGCGTAACCGTGCGGGGGCTTGCACAGGACGACGCCAATGATTCCGAAGACGCACCTTATCCTTTGCGCCGCTGTGGTGCTGGCATTGGTCGGCTATGCCGTGTCAGTCTCGGCGAAGACGGTCGCGCCTGCGGTCGCAAGCATGCCGCTCAGTCACTACGACGGCACCTGGCTGGAAATCGCCCGGCGGCCAATGGGGCTGACCAACGGCTGTGTTGCCGGCTACACCCGCTATTCGCCGGGCCAGACCTCCGGCGAGTTCCTGATCGAAGACGGCTGCCACAAGGCGACGCCCGGCGGAGAGCTCAAGACTATCCACGGGCGCGGTGAACTGCTGGACGCTGGCGGCGCGAATGCCAGGCTGCGCGTCCATTACCCGTTTTTCATCACCTGGGATTTCTTGGTGCTGTACGAGGCGCCGGATCACAAATGGTTCATCACCGCCGATCCGAAGATGAAGAAACTGTGGATCTATGCGCGCGCAGTGCCTGCCACGGAAGAGCGCGCGGTCATGGTGGCAAAGGCGGCGACGCTGGGTTATGACGTCAGCCAGCTTGAATTTCCGGCGTTCTGAAGGCTGGTCTTTGGATATTCGGCGCGGGCGAGGGCGTACTGCTGCGTCTCGCCAGTGCTGCCGGACCGTGCTAGCCGTTATCGGGGCAGGGATATACGGAGGATCGAAGCATGTCGAAACCTGAAAGCATGAGCCTGAGCCGTCGCGGCCTTCTGGCAGCAGGGCTGGCGCTTGCGGCGGTGCCGTCGTCGCTTTTTTCGAAGCCCGTCTTCACCGTGCCGCAGGTCGATCGCCTGACCTTGCAGGTCATTGTCGATGCGGCGACATTCGGTCCATTCCTCAATAATCAAAACCTGCCGGGGCTTCAGGTCGAGCGCAGTCCAACGGGCGGTCCCCCGCGGACAGGCGGGATGATGTCGCGCAAGGCGCTGATGGGCGAATTCGGCCTGTCCCTGCTGGCGGAGTCGCAGGTGGGGGGCGAGAGGCGGCGCGTCCTGGTCGATTTCGGCTATACGCCCGAAGTGATCGCCAACAATATGGCGCTGTTGGGCGTCGACCCGGATACGATCGACGCAACCGTGCTCAGCCACGGCCATCTCGATCACTATGGCGGCTTTTGCGGCGTGTTCGCCAACAGCCCGAAAAGGGCACGCGCCTTGCCGTTTATCGTCGGCGGAGAAGAGACCTTCTGCGAACGGCTGGCCATGATCGGCACGCCGCCACCGGTCATGGGCGCGCTCGACCGCACGGCATTGACCGCAGCGGGGTTCCGGGTCGAGATCAAACCGGAACCTGCGGTCGTGGCCGGCCACGCCTTTACCACTGGCGTCATTCCGCTTGAAACCACTGAGCGCACGGCGATCCCCACGCAAATGCGGCCAGGGGTCGGCTGCGATGCCGCCTTGTTGTCACCGGCGAAACGGGCGGTGGCGCAGCTTCCCGATGACGGCGAACACGAGCTTGCGACCTGCTATGCAGTACGAAATCTGGGGCTGGTGGTTGTCGTATCGTGCGGTCACCGCGGTGTGCTCAATTCGATCCGCCGCGCCCAGGCCGTGTCTGGCATCGACAAGATCCACGCCGTCGTCGGCGGCTTTCACCTCGTCAATCCGCGTACGCCGGATGAGGCCCGCCAGACGGCGGCGGAGATGGTGGCGATCAATCCGGATTACATCATTCCCATGCATTGCACCGGCGAGGTCTTCATCGCCGAGGCGACGCGGCTGATGCCCGACAAGGTGATCAGGCCCTATGTCGGCAATCGGTTTGTGTTTGCAGCGTAGGGGCCGTTTGACAGGCAGGGGCAGCATGCTGGCGTTTGGACAGATTTCAGGAGGCTTCCATGGCTGAGCGGATTGCAACGGTCGACGATCTGGACCTGGCTGGCGTCGTCGGGGACATGGAGAGGGCGTTCGGCCTGAGTTTCGCTAACGATGCGTTTTATAGTTGCGTAACCGTCGGTCAGGTTTTCGATGTTGTCTGGGCTGCCCTGCCCGAAGCCGCGAAATCGGGCGGCAAATGCCCCAGCCAGATGACGTTTTACCGGCTGCGCGCGGCGCTGGGCGACCGTGCGTTACGTCCCGATACGCCGCTTAGCGGCATTGCCGGCTTCCACTATATACGACTGCAAAAGGGATTGCGGCGTGAAGGGTGGGAGATGCCTGCACGCTGTATCCAGCCGGTAACATGGTGGTTGTCGTTGCTTTCAGCCGTTGCCGTTGGCGCGGAGGTCTTGCGGTTAGCCCGAGGCGACGCTGCGCTGATGTCGGCGCTTGCCACCTTTGTTGTTGTGCCGTGGGTCTTGCACCGCTGGGTTTTCACCTCCGGCGGACCGCCCGCGAAGACGCTTGGCGAACTGGCGCATGCCGTGGCCGACGGCAACGCTGGAAGACTGCGTATGCGAGGCGGGACCTTCAGCCGCCGCCTGCTGTGGGACCATTTTGTCCGCGTCCTGGCTAACTTTGCAGAGGATGGTCCGGTAGTGCGCGGAACACGGATCGTTTCGGGGTAGGTGGCGTAGGGTAGGAGCAGCGCGGCAAGGTATTTGCGTTGCGAAGAAGCGGAAGTTCATGGACAGGTATGAACCGCGTAGTTCCCGGAAACGATTGTGTATTTGATAGTCTGTAATGACCCTAATATACGAGTTATCCGGTCCGATAATGGCAGCGCTTTCTCAGAGTCGGCTATCAATAGGTCGGACAAAGATGCAGACCTATGCCGAAGGCCGCCAGACGGTCGATGAACTGGCGCGGCAGCCTGTCGTCGCTGGCCGTTTTCGCGAAGTTCCAATAGATTTCCAGCCACACCTCTCCGCCGCTGTCAGCGAATTCGCGGATGAAATCCCGCTGCGAGTCCATTCGGTCGAGCCAGTCGCTAATAACCGCGGCGAGGCCCCGATAGGGTTCGTTGATGGCGAGGTCGGCGCGCCAGTACATGTCCTTGTGCCGGCCAGGAAGGGGCCGACCGTCCGGGGTGTTGCATGCGGCGCCCTTGTCCCAACAGCGATCCGGGTCGATGCGCAGCGCGGCGGTGACTTCGTCCGCCTTGCGGCTGGGATGTAAGACGGTAAGGGTCAGGCTGTGCCGGGCGTCCATGGCCATAACTCCATTTGGCTGTGCGAGACGGTCTATAGATCGCCTCGGTTGCTGGCCGGTTATTTTGTAAAATCCCAATAAAAAAATAATTTCCAGTCACGATGCATTCGCCGCAGCCCGGTCGTCTCACTCCTCAGTCACCATGATGGAGAGATGACATGAGCGATTTTACCAATATGCCCGTAACGCTGATTGGGGCCAGCCGGGGCCTTGGCCGGGTACTGGCTGAAACCTTTTACGCGCTGGGGGCCGATGTGCTGATCGTGGCACGGCGTCAGGCCAGTCTCGACGCCCTGGCGCGCGACTTGCCCGGCGTGAAGACCCTGGCGCTCGACGCGACTGCCCTCGATGCGCCAGCCCGCGTTCTGGCTGTGCAGACGCCCCGCGTCCTAGTGCTGTGCGGCGGCGCGATGACGGTCAATGTGGCGTTTCCGGATCTCGACTGGGAGGCTTTCAATACCAGCTGGGAAACCGATACGCGCATCAGCTTCAATTTTTTGAAGGCTGTGCTGGATAAGCCGCTGGCGCCGGGCGCGGTGGTGGTGACGATGTCGAGCGGCGCGGCCGTCAACGGTTCGCCGATTTCCGGCAGTTATGCAGGAGCTAAGAAGATGCAGATGTTCCTCAACAGCTACGCGCAGAAGGCATCTGACCGCAAAGGGCTGGACCTGAAGTTTGTGGCCCTGGCCCCGGCGCGCATCATGGCCGAAACGGACCTTGGCGCCGCGGCCGTCAGGGACTACGCGGTCTATAACGGGGTCACCGAGGCCGCCTTCCTCACCGCCATGGGACCGGCCCAGACGCCGAAGGAGGTAGCCGACGCCGTGCTGGGCCTGATCAAGGAGGGCAAGCCGGGGGGCAATTTCCTGGTTTCCCCAGACGGCGTTACGGCGTTAAGTTGATGCGCATGGAGACATCGGCCGAAAATCTGTCGTCCGGGGCGCCCGATCCGTCGGGCGCTTTTTCGACGCTGGCGACGGTTATGCGTGGCGAACTGAAGCGCCATTGCTACCGCATGATGGCCAGTGCCCACGATGCCGAGGACTGCGTCCAGGAGGCGCTGCTGCGCGGCTGGCGCGAATATGGCGCATTGCGCGACAAGACGTCTGGGCGGCCTTGGCTGTATAGCATTGCCACGCGGGTGTGTCTGGATGCGTTGCGGTCGCGTAAGCGGCGCCAGACCCTGTTCGCACCGAGCCTGGACGAGACCGCTCCGGGAACTGAGCCATGGGTGGAACCGTGGGTGAGCGAAGGCGGCGACGATATCCGGTTGGCCTTCGTTTCGCTATTGCACGGTCTGACGCCGCGCGCCCGGGCGGTGCTGTTGCTACACGATGCGGTCGGCATGACGGCTGGCGAGGCGGCTGGCGCGCTGGGGTTAAGCGTAGCGGCTGCACGTAGCGCATTGCAGAGGGCAAGGGCTGCACTTCCGCCGCCCGTCCCAACGCGTATCGCGCTGCCGGTGGATGCTTATGTGGACGCATGGAATGCCGGGGACGTGGCGGCGCTGATCGGTCTGTTGCACAACGACATCGTCATGACCATGCCGCCGTGGCAGACGACCTTTGTCGGCCGCGACGCGGTCGAGGTGTTCATGCGTATGGTGTGGCCGCGCCACGACGGCTTTCGTGCCGTGGCCTTGACCGCTAACGGCCAGCCTGCGGTGGCGATCTATACCAAACAAGGGGACGGGCCATACCGGGCGCACTCACTGCATGTGCTGGCGGGGCAGGGGCTGGTATCCGAACTGATCCTGTATGCGCCACCGTTGGGGGCGGCGCTGTTTGCGGGGTTCGGGATGGATGCCGCGTGGCGGACGTAAGGAAACGGGCGGAAGGTGTCGTGCGTCCCGAAAGATTGCCACGAATTCGTGCCGAGGCTTCATCCGTTAGTCAGTTGACCGGCTGGCCGAGCACCAGGCTTTGATAGGCGGCGAGCTGGGAGGGGACGTCGATCGAGCCGTGGTGGTGGACTTGGCGCCAGGCGCCGTCGATGCGCATGTAGAGACGCGAGGTGCGGATATTGACGTCCATCGTGTGGTCTCGGGTCTCGCAGGTGCCGGTCTCGCGGCCAATGAACTGGCAGCATTCGCCTTCGGCGATTTCGTAAACGTCGTGCAACTCGACCGTAATGCGCGCATCGCCATAGAACAGGCGCTTATAGCCTTCGGCAATGTCGCGCCAGCCGTGACGGATACCGCCAATGGGGTTGTCCATGACCGGTAGAATACCTTCGGCCCAGTTCTTTTCGAGGGCGTCGAGGTCCCGGCTGTTGAAGGCTTCGTAGAAGGCGGACAAGGCCATCAGTGCCGATGCGCGCGGCAGGCCGGCGTCGTGGCCGGTGATCGGTTGTCTGAGGGCGTGCGAGGTTGCCATGCGTGCGGCCCAAGGTGCTGGATCGACACAGATAAGCGCAGACCGCATCATGAATCGATATGGATTCTTTAACCTTTGCAGGAGGGTTGGGTGGGACCGCACGGCCACATATTACGTTCGGGATTGTCATGAAGAGACCAATTGGTGCCGGCAGTTCCAAGTCCGAACCTGGTTCAAGCTATTACATTTTCACAATTTCGGCGCGCTTGTGTATGGGCGCGCAATGGCCGTCGTAGCTAAGGTTACACTATAACTTTTGTGAGGGCGAGCCTATGACCATCTCCCGGCGGAATGTCGTCGTCACCGGCGCGGAATCCGGTATCGGCGCGGCCTGCGCTGCAATCTTTGGCGAGGTCGGCGACCACGTCGCCGTCCTTTATCATTCCGACGAAAAGGCCGCCGAGGCAAGCGTGGACGCTGTGCGCCAGGCCGGCGGCGAGGGCATCGCCATCCAGTGTTCGGTCGATGACGAAGCCTCCGTCGAAGCTGCATTCGCGCATGCCGAAACGGCGCGCGGTCCGGCAACCGTGCTGGTCCATTCCGCAGGCATCAACATGTCGGGTATTCCCGTACGCGACATGGCGACTAATATCTGGACGCGGATGCTGGCGACCGACCTGACCGGAGCCTTTCTGACCTCGCGGCGTTTCCTGAGGGCCGGGGTACCCGGCGCCATCATCCATATTTCGTCGATTCACGCCGAGGCGGTCCGGGCGGGCGGCGCCGATTATTGTTCCGCCAAGGGCGGGCTGACCAACCTGGTCCGGACCCTTGCCATCGAGGAGGCGGGAAACAAGGTTCGGGTCAACGCCATCGAGCCCGGCATGATCCTGACGCCGATGAACGAAAAGGCCATGATCGACGCAGCCTATCGGCAGTCTCTGGAGGTCAATATTCCGCTAAAACGCGCAGGCCGGCCGGAGGAGGTGGCCTATTTGGCGCGGTGGCTGGCGTCGGATGAGGCGGCCTATGTCACAGGCGCGAGCATCGTCATGGACGGCGGACTGTCGCTGCTGCAAGGGCTGGGTGCATGAGCAATCCCGCCATCGACACGCCCGATCCCGTCACCGGCGACCGCAAGGAGACGGTTGTCCCCAGCCGCGGCAGTCTCGATTTCAATGTCGAGGACATCCAGGAGGTAAGGCTTGAGGGTTGCGACGCCGTGATGCGGCGCGACCTGATGAGCCCCTATGTGTGGACGACGCCCGACGGGCGCTTCGGCATCATGGTGCGGGCCGTGCCGGCGCTGGGAACGAAACTGACCGACACCGGACAAATCTGGGCGGGATGGAGCACGGACGGCGTGAGGTTCGACATGCTGGACGCGCCGTCGATCGTCGGTGGACCCGACGCCCAGGACATAGGCGGGGTCGAGGATCCGACCGTGCTGCTGCGCGATGACGGTTCCTATGTCGTCTATTATACCGGCGTCACGGCCGACATGACGCGTGGCGAGATGTTTTATGCAGTCGGGCCGTCTTTGGACAGACTCGAGAAGACCGGCGTTGCCCTGGCCTCGACCAAGTCGATCGGCAATACCAAGGAGGCCACCATTGGCAAGACGGTCGACGGTCACTGGCGCCTGTTCTACGAATATGCGGCGGAAGACGCGTCGCGCATAGGGCTGGCGGTCGGGCCGGATATTGCCGGACCGTGGGAGGAGCAGCCGACGCCCTTCATGCCGCGCACGGATGGCTGGGACAACTGGCACCTGTCGCCTGGGCCAATGCTGATGGACCGGCCGGACGAACCGGTCATGTTCTACAATGGCGCCACCCGCGACGCCCGCTGGCGGATCGGCTGGATCGCCTTTGACCGGTCATGCCGGACCGTCGTTGACCGCTGCATCGAACCCTTGCTGACCCCGCCGCCGGTCAAGGACCGCACCGCCACCGATATCGCCTTTGCCGCGTCGGTCGTCGTGAAGGACGGTGAAATCTGGCTCTATTATTCGCTCGAGGACCGGCGGCTTATGCGTGCCCGTATACGGCGCAGTTGAGGTAGCGTCGGGGCGCGTGGTCGACTATCTGGGCAAATATGCCTTCCCCGCCAAACAGCCGGGTTGACCCGGGCGCCCATCGCAGGCCGAATAACCCTGTCATTTGGGAGACGACCATGAAGCAGGATGTGCGTTTTGTCAGTCACGGCGTCGAGCTGCGTGGCAATCTGTTCCGGCCGGACGGAGCGGTAAGGGGGCTGGCGGTGACGACCGGGCCCTTGACGTCGGTCAAGGAGCAGGCGGCGGGCGCCTATGCCGCGGCCTTGTCAAAGCGGGGCCTGGCCGCGCTGGCCTTCGACCATCGCACCTTCGGCGAAAGCGAGGGGCAGCCGCGTCAGGTTGAAAACCCTTTTGGCAAGGCGGAGGACGTCTCGGCGGCTGTCGATTTTCTGATGCGCATATCGGAGTTCAAGGGGCTGAAGGTTTACGGCGTCGGCGTTTGCGCCGGCGGCGGCTATATGGCGCGCGCCGTGGCCAATGACGACCGCTTTGCCGCCTTCGCGGGCGTGGCGGGCGTCTATCCAGACGTCAACCAGACCCGGGCCTGGATGAGCGAGGGCTATCAGAAGGCGATTGACCGCGCTCAGCGTGCGCTTGAGATCTATGAAACAACGGGTGTCGCCGAGGCGATTGCCGCGGTGGCGGCCGACAATGGCGACGTCGCCATGCCCTTGACCGAAGCCTATGAATATTACGGCACGCCGCGCGGCGCAGTCCCCAACTATGTCAACGGCTTCGCGGTGCAGTCGCGGCTTTATACGTTGCCGTTCGATGTGCAAGGGCTGGCAGGGAATATCGCCGTGCCGAGTATTGTTGTGCATTCGGAGCGGGCCTTAATGCCGGCATTGGCAAGGGCCTTCTATGGGCGGCTCAAGGCGCCGAAGGCCGAGTTGTGGCTGGAGTCGCAGGGTCAGATCGATTTCTACGATGATCCGAGGCTGATTGACGCGGCGGCGGATGCGGTCGTCGAGTTTTTCGAAACTCCGGGAAGGTAAGCGAGAAACCCGACCAGTACCACTTTACGCCAAGGTTTCGGGGCGCGGGAGGTGCAAGGTTTTGCGAATGTGTGGCTCCGGTATGCGGAACTCATGCTGTCCGGGTTACGCCTTCGGCATGCCGAAGCGAACAAGACCTTTCACCACGCCGCGCGCGCTTTCCTGCGCCGTCGACGCCTATTTCGATAGTCGCACGCCAAGCGACAGGCCGACCGTCACCGGGCTGGCGGTGGCGCTCGGGCTGACGCGCCGGCAGTTGGTCGACTACGGATCGGACGACGATTACGCTGATATCGTGGCCATGGCCAAGGCGCGCGTCGAGGCGTTCAACGAGAACCGGCTGTATGACGGTAACGTCACGGGCACCATCTTCAACCTGAAGCACAATTTCGGCTGGGAGGACAGGCGCGCGGCCGAGGCGGCGGGCGCAACCGTGACCGTGGTTACAGGCGTGCCGCCGGCCGAGGGGGAGGGGGACGAATGACCATCGTTTCGCTGGGCTATTTTCCGCGCGACTGGCAGCGCGAGTGTCACAGGAAGCGCCGGCGCTTTACGGTCTATGCGCTGCATCGGCGGGCGGGCAAGACCGAGCTGGCCATCATGGAGCTGATCGACAAGGCCATGCGCTTCGAGGCCGACCTGGGCCTGTTCTTCTATGTCGCGCCGTATCTAAAACAGGCCAAGGCCATCGCCTGGGCGCGGCTGAAGGCGCGTATCGAGCCGCTCAGGCGCTATGGGCTGGTCGCGGTCAGCGAAGCCGAATTGTCGGTGACGTTTGCCAAGACTGGCGCGGTCATTCGCGTTTACGGCGCCGATAATCCGGACGCCATGCGTGGCGTCCGGCTGGACGGCGTAGTGATCGACGAGGTGGCGCAGATCCGGCCCGAGATATGGAACGACGTCATCCAGCCGGCCCTGTCCGACCGCAAGGGCTGGGCGTTGTTTATCGGTACGCCGCAGGGCGTAAATCTGTTCTCGGAACTCTTTCACCGTGTGCGCGGGCTGCCGGACTGGCATAGCGCGCGCTATACGGTTTACGATACGGGCGCGATCGATGCCGGCGAGGTCGAACGGCTGAAGCGTGATATGTCGGAGGCCAGTTTCGCGCGCGAATATCTTTGCGATTTCTCGGCCGCCGGCGACGACCAACTGATCGCCCTGTCGGATGTCGAGGCGGCGTCGCGGCGAGTGATCGTCCCGGCCGACGTGCAGTTCGCGCCGCGTATCATCGGCGTGGATCCAGCGCGCTTCGGTGACGACCGCAGTGTCATCTTTTGCCGCCAGGGGCTGGTGGCGCATCCCCCAGAAGTGCTGCGCGGGCTTGATAATATGGCGCTGGCGGCGAAGGTTGCGGCGTGCACTGACGGCTTCCGGCCGGATGCGGTCTTCGTCGACGCCGGGAATGGCTCGGGCGTCATCGACCGCCTGCGCCAGCTCGGCTACGCGGTGATCGAGGTGCCGTTCGGCGGCCGCGCCCTGTCGGCCCAGTACGTCAACAAGCGCGCCGAGATGTGGTTTGAGATGGCCGACTGGATCAGGGCGGGCGGCGCCATCCCCGACCGGTCAGACCTGAAACAGGACCTGGCGGCGCCGGTTTATGCTTATGATGCGCTGGGACGCAAGCAATTGGAGTCGAAGGACGATATCAAGAAGCGCGGTTTGCCGTCGCCGGACCTGGGCGACGCCTTGGCGCTGACCTTTGCGTTTCCGGTGCGGGCGAAGTCGGAGGCCGAGCGGCTGGGGATCGGGCGGATGTCGTCACGGGAATACGATCCGTTCAGGCGGTAAGCCGACGTCTAGTCGAGCATGATTTCGCGCAGTTTGAGCTCGCGGTCGTGCTCGGCCTTGCGTAGTTTGTCGGCCTCGATGGCGTGGGCCTTGAGGACGGCGAGCGCCTTCCAGACCTCGTCGATTTCGGTCTTGCCGTCTCCTGACGGCAGGGCGGTGCCGTAATCGCCCTTCGACGTGCCGACGATGGCGCCGGCAAGCTGGCGCAAGGGCCGGGTGACGAAGTGCGTCACCAGCCACAGGGCGGCGGCGACCATGAGCAGAATACCGCCGACACAGGTAATGAGGAAGGCCATGGTGCGGTCGTGGTCGAATTTTGCGGTTTTCACCTTGGCGGCGTCGAGTTCCGACACGGTCTTCAGGACCAGGGCGTCGACCTTGTTCTGGAAGACGATGCGGACCGGGCGATTGTTGGTCGAGAGCGTATGGGCGTCTTCCATCTTGCCTGCCGCGGCGAAGGCGGCGACCTGGCGACGGACGGCGATGAAGTCCCGGGCGTCGGTTTCGATGGGTTTGAGGCGTCCGGCTTCTTCGGGCGTCAGGTG
>FSUR01000350.1_pt1 | contig 11127 bp, 10 predicted proteins | sample 1637491 | NCBI WGS metagenome assembly FSUR01 (sample SAMEA3914816, study PRJEB12502) | metagenome | biome: forest; material: soil | place: USA | collected 2011-09-16 | depth 0.3 m
GCCCACACCAGGACCAAAACCGCCAGGAAATCGAAAAAGCCGGCCGGCGCCGGCCAGGCCATGACGATGGACAGCAAGATGACCGCCGCCCACCAGCCTGAACGGCCGCGGTCGTGCAGCCTTTTCGACAGGACGCAGGCGCCCATCAGGAACAGGACCGGATAGACGATCCAGCCCGTGACGAACTGCAACGAGCCCTTCACCGCCGACTCGTAAAGGCATAACAACAGCAGCAGGACGGCCGCGCCGATAATGAAATCGAGCTGCCGTATCCGGCCGTTGGCCGAAAGGAAGAGATTGCCCCAGTCGATCTTCGAATTCACGAGCGCATTCCAAAACGTGTGCAGCGGCTTTTGCCAAACCTCGCGACAAACATGTGAATGCGCGACAAGCAAAAAGCCAGGGCAAAATCCGATCTTGCCGGATTCGACCCTGGCCCTGGACTATCGCCGCGCAGGACACCTCAGGTCAAGAGGTGCCTGCCGGCCAGGCCTACTGCGTAATGCGGATCTTCTTGATCGACTTGATGATGTTGCCGAGCGCGCCGCTCAACTGGCTGGCGTTCGACAAATTGTAGTAGTACCCGGTCTCGGACGCGCAGCTCTGCAGCATGGCGGAATTGCCGTCCTCCAGCCGCACCGTGAAGACGGTGATGCCCAGCTTCTTGGCATTGGTGCAGGCCAGGGTCGTGCGCGCGTCGATCGTCGCCGAGGTGGTCGTCCAGCGGTTCTGCGTGTTCTGGCCGTCTGTCAGGACGATCATGTACTTGCTGACCGTCGTGTCGGTGAAGGCCGCCCCGTTGGTGAAGGGCGCGGTTGGCGACAGGACCTCCATACCCCACTGGATGCCGATGGTGATGTTGGTATTGCCGGCGGGCGTCATCTTGGCCGCGTAGGTCCGCGCCGCGCTAATGTCGGTCGTCAGGTCCATGATCGGCAGCAGCGAGTTGGTGGCGCATCGCGATGCCGGATACTGGGTCGCCGTATTGCTGGACGATGGGGCGTCCGACTGGACGTCGTAGGGCTGTGTCCGGTCGATGACGCAGCCCGACCAGTTCTGGGTGCCGACCCCCAGAAGATCCGAATTGGCCGTAATCGTGTTATTGTCCTTGTAGACCGTGGTCGATCCAGAACTGTAACCGCCCGCCGTCGGGTAGGCGTAGGTGACCGTGCCGCTATATTGCGAATAGTTGCTGTAGCCGACATAGGACGGAGTCACCGCACTGGCCGAGCCCGTGTAATAGCCCTGCGACGACGAATTGCCAGATTGCGTCGACGAACTGCTGCCAACGTTGTAGGCCGCGACGCGGTAATAGGTCAGGTAGCGGTAATTGTTGCTACAATAGTAGTAACAATTGCTGCTGTAGTTCGGATTGCTGAACCAGGTCGAGGTGTAGACGTAATAATAGCTTCCGGACGTCTTCGTATAGGTGATGTCATTGGTGGCGCAGCTCGCTCCGACGGACGTGCCGTAGCTGGACGCCAGGCTCGAGCACAGCGAAGACGCATTGTCGGTCACGGCGTCGCACTGGCCGGCCGTCAGGCTTGAGCAGGTATAGGTCTGACTAACCGTCGTGAAATTGGTGGCGTAACCCGACATGCCGGAAACATCGCTCAACGCCACCTGGGTATCGAACGGGATCAGCGCGACCTTGGTCCGCCCGGAACTGCCGGTCGCATCGGCCAGCGACGCCAGCACGGCGTCAAGGTCGGTCTTCAGCGTCGTCATCTTGCTGTTCTGCGCCATCGAGCCGGTGTTATCGAGCACGAAGGCGATTTCGGCGGTGTTCATCGTGACGCCAGCCTTGGCCGTCGCGGTCAGCGGGATCGTCTGGATACCAACCAGGCCGATCAGGAAGGTCTTCACCGTCGCCTTGCCCGTATAGACCATGGTCTGGACATTGTTTTCGGTAGCGACGGTCAACTGCCCGGTCGGGCTATAGCTGTTGAGGTTCGTGTCCTTGATGTTGGCGGTGAAGGCGTTGTCGGCGGCCGTCTGCTGATTGGTCAGCAATCCCGTCGAATCGAGCGCCGCGGCGATGGCGGCAGCATCGGTTGCGTCCTGAAGCCTGCCGCGCGCTGAAACGGCATTGCTGAAGTCGACACCACCACCGACCGCTGCTGCCAGCGGCAGCAACGCCAAAGCCGTCGCGGCAGTGACATTGCCGCGGACGGCGTCTTTGAAACGTCGCCAGGCGATGGGCGAAGCGAAGTTCGGTGTCAACCGGGACGCGTTGGCAGTCTTTTGCAAAACCACCGCGACAACACAAAAAAACTTACGCAACAACGCCATTCTGTCACCTAAAAATAACCCCGCCCCGACCGTTCGGCGGGAGCACAGGCAATCGTCAAGGCTTTGAGACTAAGCCCAAGCGTTTACGAATGGCTAAAAAGGCTTGGTGAACAGCGAGTTAAGGCTTTAGCAACAGTGTGCCGGCCAGATTTGCCATGTCGTCGGCAAGCGGCGCCGACAGGGTTTTTTGCCCGCCGGCTGGGTGTGGAAACGTCAAGGTCAGGGCGTGCAGCATCAGGCGTGGCACGCGATGGCCGTCCACCGTCAGGGCACCGCCGTAGCGGGCGTCGCCGGCGATCGGGCAGCCAAGATGGTGAAGGTGGACACGGATCTGGTGCATGCGGCCTGTATGCGGGCTGCAACGGACCAGAGCGGCGTCGCCCGTTCGGCTCAACACCTCGAGATGCGTTTCCGCCAGCTGCGCGTCGGGGTGATCGTCTTCGCAGACACGCGACCAGGCTTCACGGCCGATCTCTTCGCGGCGCAAGGCCGCCTTTACCGTCACGCTATCGGGCAGCGTCGCGCCGTTCGCAACGATGGCCAGATAGGTCTTGTCGAAGGCGCGCCGGATCATCGCCTTGCCGAGGAAAGACGCCACCGGCGTGGTCTTGGCCACCAGCAATATGCCCGACGTGTCGCGGTCGAGGCGATGGATCAGCTTCGGCCGCTTGCCGTTCGACCGCGAAAACGCCCACATCATGTCGTCGAGGTTATGGCCGCCGCCGCGCCCGCCCTGCGACGACAGGCCCGACGGCTTGTTGAAGCCCATGATGTCGGCATCTTCGTCGACCACCATGGACTTGACCCAGGCGATCTCCTCATCCGACAGCTTTTGCGGCAGTTTCGACGCCGGAATGATCTTCGGCAACTGTCCGGGGCGCGGTCTTTGCGTTTGCAAGGCTTTCATGTGCTGGGGGGAATGCTTGACCATGCGCCTCCCCTACCGGGCTCGCTCTGCGGCGTCAATGCACGGCCGCTCAGCCAAAAGCGCTAGCGGTTTCGCCGGCACCAGCGCGCGAAGGTTGGAGGAAGAGATAGAGCAGGATGAAGTAGCCGAAAACCAGGAGGAGCAGAACCAGCCAACCACTGGCGTTGACATCATGCAGCCGCCGCACCGCCATGCTGAGACAGGCGACGGCGAGATAGGCGCCGACAATCATCATCGGAATGACTGCAATCACGGCAAGGCCCAAGTTCAACGTCACATTCAGGCTTGCCACATAGAGGCCGAGTCCGAGCAGGAAGGTGAGGCCGAAAAACATCGCAGCGCCGATGAAGATGGCGAAACTCCAAAAATCCATCCGATTAGAGCGGCCGTTGAAGTGGAAACCCCGCAGGAAGCCTCGAATGATCGCATTCCAAACGGATGCTGTCGTTGACGGCGGGCCAAAGCGGTTCGGTTCCCCGTCGGATTTCCGTAGGAACGGCCAAGTCGCAGCGAAGACAATGCTAGCGGCGATCAAAGCCAGTATCGCCAGCACAGGCACAAAAAATAGGACCATTTCCCCCTCCTCGTCAGGTTTTATCGTCGCTTCTGCGAGCGCAACTGCGCCCAGTGATCAAGCCGCTGGCGGACCTTGCCCTCGTGCCCCTCGCCTTTTGGTGAATAGAAGCTGGGCCTGGCCATGCCGTCCGGAAAATAGTTCTGCCCGGAAAAACCGTCCGGATCGTCCGGATCGTAGATATAACCGGATCCGTAGCCGATGTCCTTCATCAGCTTGGTCGGCGCATTCAGGATGACTGCCGGCGGATCGAGATGGCCGGTTTCGCGTGCCAGCTGCTGCGCCTGCTTGAAGGCGGTATAGACTGCGTTCGACTTGGGCGCCGAAGCCATGTGAACGACCGCCTGGGCCAGCGCCAGTTCGCCCTCGGGCGAGCCCAGCGTCTCATAGGCGTCGCGCGCCGCCTGACAAAGTAGCAGCGACATGGGATCGGCATTGCCGATATCTTCAGACGCCATGCGGATCATACGCCGCGCAATAAACAGGGGATCGTCGCCGCCATTGAGCATGCGCGCCAGCCAGTACAGCGCCGCGTCCGGGTCAGAACCGCGCACAGCCTTGTGCAGGGCCGAGATCAGGTTGTAGTGGCCTTCGCGGTCCTTGTCGTGGTTCGGCCGGCGTTTCTGCAGATGGGCCAGCAGGTCTTCGCTGCCGAGCTTTTCGTCGAAGCCCATATGATCGAGCGATTCGATGAGGCTCAGCAGATAGCGGCCGTCGCCGTCGCTCAACGCCTTAAGCGTCTCATAGGCGGGTTTGGCTAGCGGCAGGGCATGACCGAGATGGTCTTCGGCGCGCGCGACCAGCTTGTCCATCGCGGCGTCATCGAGTTTCTTCAGCACGAAGACCTGGCAGCGCGACAAAAGCGCGCCATTGAGCTCAAACGACGGGTTCTCGGTCGTGGCGCCGATCAGCGTCACCACGCCGGCCTCGACATAGGGGAGGAAACTGTCCTGCTGGGCGCGGTTGAAGCGATGGATCTCGTCGACGAACAACACGGTGCGCGCTCCCATGCGATTGCGCTGGGCGGCGGCCTCGAATACCTTCTTCAGGTCGGCGACGCCGGAAAAGACAGCGGAAATCTGCTGGAATTCGTAGCCCGCGGCTTCGGCGAGCAGGCGGGCGATCGTCGTCTTGCCAACACCGGGCGGCCCCCACAGGATCAGCGACGGCAGAAATCCGCGCTGTATCAACCGGGCAATGGCGCCGTCCTGCCCCAACAGGTGATCCTGGCCGACGACCTCGTCGACGGACTTCGGCCGCAGGCGGTCAGCCAGCGGCTTTGCAGCGTCATCGACCTTGGGCAGGGTGTCGCGCAGAATGGGTTCGGTATTGCCGAAAAGGTCGGCCATGGGGGGAGACGCCATGAAACAAATATAGAACGAAACGTTCCGGTTTCAATAGCTTACACCAACGGTCATAAGGAATGACCGTTGGTGTAAGCTTTTTTTTTCAGCTCAAACGCCGCATGGCTCGCCGCATTAGCGGCGGCGGGCAGTCGCCCTTGCCAACGGCGATTGTTTCAGCGTCAATCGCCGTTGGTATCATATTAGTCCAAATGTATTTGAGACAGCGTCAATGCCCATCGCCTAATTTCGTGGTGTGGCCTTGCTTGCCCTTCAGCGCCGCCTGGGCGTTGGTCGACAGACTGATAGTAAAGGCAGGGCCATGATGCTTCGTTTCGGCACCGCCCGACGCATTTGGCGGCGCCGCATGGTGCGCCTGCACGACATAGGGCAACTTGGCGGTATTCGACACAGGCGCGGAAACATGTGAACTCACGGCAAGACTCCTTTTGCGGCATCGCAAATATAAGCCTTGCCGTTTAATCTGCTGCTAAATAACAGGGTTACCGTTCGTTCAGCCTGTCTGTTTACGAATACCGTCAGGAGAACTGGGCATTGATCAACTGGTTGCCGCGCTGAATAGTGATGCGCCAGCCGCGCGCGCCGGTCTTGACGATGGCGTCGAGATCGGCGGTCGTTGCCACAGCCCGGCCGTTGACTTGGCGGATAATGTCGCCGGGCAGGAGGCCGACGCCGGCCGCATAGGTCTGGGACCCTTCGATCGACGAAATCATCACGCCCTTGGGTGCGTCGAACGGATCTATGCCCAGTTCGTCCGCCACCGCCGGCGACAGGTTGACGACGTGCGCGCCGGAAAACGGGTTCTGCCCGTGCAGTGCGCGTTCGTCGCGTGCCGGCAAGGCCGACGGCGCTGTGGCCTTGACCTTGATCGTCAGCATTTTGCCGCTACGCAGCACCTTTACGTCGGCCGTCTGGTTGAGCTGCATCAGGTTGATCTGATAGCGCATGCCAGCGGAATCGTTGACCGCCTGGCCATCGATATCCAGGATAACGTCGCCCGCCTTCAGCCCGCCCGCTTCGGCCGGACCGCCACGGTAGACGTCCGAGATCAACACGCCCTGCGGCCGGTCCATGCCGAGCGATTTGGCGATATCGCCTGTCACCGTGTCGCCGCGCGCCCCCAGCCAGGGCCGCTGCATATGGCTCTGGCCGCCGACGGCGCTGGCCACGACGCGCGACACCAGCGCCGAAGGAATGGCGAAGCCGACGCCGGAAGACTGGCCGGAGCCCGACAGGATCATCGAATTTATGCCGATCAGCTTGCCGTCCATGTCGACAAGCGCTCCTCCCGAATTGCCGGGATTGATCGGCGCATCGGTCTGGATATAGGACCCTTCGCCATTGGTGCGATTGAGCGCCGAGACAATGCCGTTGGTCACCGTCTGGCCGACGCCGAACGGATTGCCGATCGCCAGGACCAGGTCACCGACCTCGATATTGCGGTCGTCCTCAAACGCCAGGGTCGGGAAGGTTTCGCCGGGCTTGGTCTGCAATTGCAGCACGGCCAGGTCGGTGCGCGGATCGGACAGGACGACCTTGGCCGGATATTGCCGACGGTCGTTGAGCACGACCATGAATTCCTGCAGGCCCTCGATGACGTGATTATTGGTCACCACAATGCCGTTCGCCCGCACGATGACGCCGGACCCGAGGCTTTCCTGGGCGCGCGGCTGGTTGCCGCCGAACATTTGCCAGAACGGATCGACTGCCTGGCGCGTCACGCCGCGGGCGTAGACATTGACCACGGCCGGCGCCACCGCCTTGACCACGGGCGAGAAAGACATCCGCACGCCGGCGGCCGAATCGGGCACTTTTCGCACCGGCCCCGCCTGACCGAAACCCGTGCCGGAGAATTTTTGCTGTTCCTGGGAATGGCTGGGCGAGCAAGCCGCCAGCACAGCGGCAATAGCCAGTCCCGCGGGAAGACGGCCGGTCAGCAGACGGGAAGACAAGGTGCGCAGGTTCATTTCGGACGGTCCCCTCGAGTAAAAGGATATGTCCGATGATGTAGAAAGTAATGCGGCGGTATCAAGGCTGACGCGGAGTCGGTTTACGCCATAATCAGGCGGCGTCGGATTCGGCGACCGGCTGCGTCTTGATCTTCTGGCGCACGCCAAAGGCCAGGACCAGGCCAAGCACCACGATCAGGGCCGATACACAGAAGGCGGATCCACTGAATAGCGGCGAGACCTGCGGCCGGGTAACGAGCGACAACACCGTGCCGAACACCAGCGGCGCAAACATATTGGCCATGGAAGATAGAGCCGAGTTTGCACCTTGCAGCGTGCCCTGTTCATTGGGTGCGACGTGCCCGGTCATCAGCGACTGGATATTCGGCGCCGCCAGTCCTCCGAAGGCGCCGATCGGCATGAAGATGACGAAGCTCCACCAGCTGGGCGCCAATCCGTAGCCGAGAAAAGCCACGGCGGCGCAGACAAGACCAAGGAACATCGCCCGCCGTTCGCCGATGCGTTTGACGATCGTGCCTGTCAGGCCCGCCTGGACGACGGCGGCCATGACGCCCACCGCCGACAGGCACAGGCTGACCTCACGTGTGCCCCAATGAAAACGATAACCGGCATAGAGCACGAAGGTCGTCGGATAGACGTTCTGCGAGAACATCATCAGCAGGTACATGACCGCCAGCCGCAGGACCTGGCCCGAGCGCGCCAGGAACTTTACCGCGCCGACCGGGCTGGCGGCGCGGAAGCTGAACGGCCGGCGGCGGTCTTCGGGCAGCGATTCAGGCAGGACGAACACGCCGTACAGGAAGTTGAGCAGGCTCAAGGCCGCGGCGAAGAATAGCGGCAGATGCGGATTTTCATGCCCCATGAAGCCACTGACGGCGGGGCCGACGATGAAGCCGATCCCGAAGGCCGCGCCCATCATGCCGAATATCTTGGCGCGGCCTTCGGGCGGGGTGACGTCGCTCATATAGGCGTAGGCCGTCGAGACGCTGGCAGCCGTGATGCCGCTGACGACGCGGCCGATCAGCAGCCACCACAGGTTCGGCGCCATGGCCATCAGCAGATAGTCGACGCCGGTCCCGAAATTCGACGCCAGAATGACCGGCCGCCGCCCGATACTGTCCGACAGCCCGCCCTGGATCGGCGAAAAGATGAACTGGGCCAGCCCCCACGCCATGCCGAAAATTCCTGTCCACAGGCTGGCAGTCGACACGGAGCCGCCGACGAAGCTCTTGATCAGTTGCGGCAGCACCGGGATCATGATGCCGATCGAAAGCATGTCGAGAAAGACAGTGACGAGGACGAAGGCGGCGGCGGCTTGCCGTCGCGGCGCGGGAGTGGGCATGAAAAAGAATCCCCGGAGGTTTGGCGCCCTCCTTATCGGAAAACGCGCATGCGCGCCATGTGTTTACCGCTCTAAAGCTGGCCTGATGGGCGCAAGCGTTCCGTCATTGGCCTCCGGCTTCAGATGCAGAAGTGACATCTCGGCGTCGTAAACATCGACATTGTCGAAGGCCGGCAGCACGACGCCTGGCCGGATCCCCGGGCCGCTGGCGATGAAGATGGCATTCATGTCGCTATAGGCTGGGTCGTAGCCGTGATTGCCGACGTTTTTGTCTATCGTCATCCCTGCGACCTGCCAGCCCAGTTCGGGAATGCAGACGATTTCGGTGACACGCGGGTTCTTGCCGAATTGCAGCCGCGGCGGAATGTCGGCCTTGTGGTAGCACTGCATGTGGTCGAAATGCGTTTTCGTCAGGGTGTCCAGCGCGGCTTCGCCCCCTGGCAACGGCCGGACGAGCGCGATAGAGCCCCAGTAAATCAGATCATAGCGTGGATCGGTCGTGGCGTCCGCCGTCAGGCTGCCGCGCCCCATCAGGTCGGTGAGGAAATAGGTGCGTTCCGCCGAAACGCTGGTCAGGCCATGATCGGATACGACGATGAGGTTGGCGGTGATGCCGCGCGCCCTGAGGCCGTCCACCAGCCGACCGACGGCTGCATCGGCCTCGGATATGGCGGCGTTAATCTCGGGCGAATCAGGCCCGTACTTATGGCCGGTGACGTCGACGTGGTCGAGATAGAGCAGCGAGAGCCCTGGGCGCTGGCCGGGCGGCCGGTCCATCCATGCCAGCAGCTTGTCGACGCGGTCATTGCTGGTCGCCGCCTTGTCGTAGTCGAGCCAGTCATGGGGACGCGTATGGTCGATCTCGGCCTGGGTACCCGGCCAGAAAACACTGGCCGAACGCATGCCGGCCTGTTCGGCGCTGACCCAGACGGGCTTCGCCTCCTGCCACCAGAAACCGTCGCCCGCCTTGGCCTTGGTGAAATAGCTTGCCTTCGGATCATCGGGATCGGCCGGATGCGATGCATCGTACATCGTGTTAGCGACGACGCCGTTGTTGTCGGGACGCTTGCCGGTCACCAGCGTATAGTGGTTGGGAAAGGTCAGGCTGGGGAAGGATGGATGCATAACGCCCCGGGCCCCGCCGTCGGCCAGCGCCTTCAGGTTCGGCGTCAGGCCGCGATCGTAGAAGTCGGCGCGGAAGGCGTCGATCGAAACGATGACCAAAGGCACCGGCGCACGCTGTTCCGGCTTGGGCAGCGATGCACAGGCCGACAGCATCAGGGCTGAGACGACGATAAGAAGCGGGCGGAAGAACGGCATCGGACACAGGTGACGGTTACGGACGTGACGGACTGTCGATGCCCGGCCGGCCTGCGTCAAGCCACCGTCCGTGAATTGTTCGTGACAAAAAAGAAGCCGCCCGCGGCTCGCGAACGGCTTCCGATGCTCAAATACGAAGCTGCACCTCAGTCGCAGGTGCGGATACGGTCCAGAAGCGGCTCGGAAAACACGAGCGCCCCGTCGGCCGCATCGGTGGCTTCGAGCGTCAGGTCATCACTCAATACGAATCCCTCGAGTACATCGTGGGTGTCGTCGGCCATGCGGCTACGATAGTCTGTGATCATGATGCCCTCCAATTGAGATTGACTGCGGAAAAGTTGGACGGCAGCCTGCTGCTCGAAACAGGCCCCGCCATGAAGACCATAACCGTGTTCATCGCATTAGCGAAATAACACTGTCATGACGGCGGATCACAGCCCCGTTAACTGAACATTTACCCACCAGAAACCCGCAAAACAAAAGGCCTCCGGACACGCCGAAGGCCTTCGTAAATTCTATGGAAATGCGAAAGGCCGTTATTTGGCCTTGCCGCATATCCGCACGCCGAAACCGGCGTCCATTTCAGTGGAAAATGCTTATTCTTCGTCGCCGGCGGTTTCGAACACAGGGCCCGAATCCTTGCCCTTGGCGCTCTCATCGCGGTCGACGAATTCGATGACGGCCATCGGCGCATTGTCGCCATGACGGTAACCGGCCTTAAGGACACGGATATAGCCGCCGTTACGGTCGGCGTAGCGCTTGGCCAGAACGTCGAACAGCTTGGCGACCTGCGGCACGTCGCGGACGCGCGAAATGGCGATACGGCGGTCGTGCAGCGTGCCCGACTTGGCCAGAGTCACCAGCTTTTCGACGAAGGGACGCAGTTCCTTGGCCTTCGGCAGGGTGGTGACGATCTGTTCGTGCTTGATCAGCGAAGCCGACATGTTGGCGAACATGGCGATGCGGTGGGCGGTCGTACGACCGAGTTTGCGATAGCCGGAGCCGTGACGCATGACTTTATCTCCATAAGACCGCGCGGCACTCTGGCCGGGTGCGCAGCCCCAAAAACGAGTCCGGAAGCGAAGGTCAGGCGGCCGATCGGCCCCTGCCCGTTCCGAACGTCCGCACCCGAAGACGCGGAGGTTACCGGGACAAGGTCTTGGTCTTTCCCGGTAAGCGAGAGAGCCATTCGCAAGAACGGTGCTCTCAAAAAAAGGCAAAGCCGGAAGCTTGGGCTTCCGGCTTTGTGAAATCATTCGATTGTACGATCTTAGATCTGGTCTTCGAACTTCTTGGCCAGGTCCTCGACATTCTCGGGCGGCCAGTTCGGGATGTCC
>FSUR01000198.1_pt1 | contig 10937 bp, 13 predicted proteins | sample 1637491 | NCBI WGS metagenome assembly FSUR01 (sample SAMEA3914816, study PRJEB12502) | metagenome | biome: forest; material: soil | place: USA | collected 2011-09-16 | depth 0.3 m
CATATGGCCTGACCGGAATCGGCATTGAGCGCCACCAGTTCGCCCGACGAAAACGGCGCATAGACCGTGCCGTCTGACACGATCGGCGCACCGGCCTTCAGAATGCGAGCGGGTTCGGCGATTGCCTGGTAGGTCCAGTTCATTTCGCCGTCGGCCGTACCGAAGGCGAATATTTGATTGTCGACGTCGGTGACGTAGACATACTTGTCGCCAACGGCCGGCGCCGAATGCAACTGGGTATCGACAGCCTTCTTCCACAGGGTCTTGCCGGTGCCGGCATCGAGCGCGGCGATAAAACGGTAGCCGGACGTGACGTACAGCTTGCCGTCTTCCGACAGGGCCAGCCCGCCGCCAAAGCCGACCTTGTCGCGCTTGACGTGCGGGTTGAAATCGACTGTCCACGCCTGTGCGCCGGTATTGACGTCGAAGGCTGAAACGCGGGCCTGACCGTCGAGCGTATAGATCAGGCGGCCGTCCGACACCGGTTGGGCCAGGATTTCGGTTTCGCCCTTGCTGCCGGCGCCGATCGACTTGGTCCAGGCAACGCGGAAGGATTTGGCGGCATCGGCGTTCTGGACGACGGCGTCGCGCGGTCCGGATGCCACCGGCCAGGACGATACGGGTTGCACCGGCGGCACGTAGTAGCCCACGCCCTTCAGCGTCTTGGACGGTTCGAGCTTCTGCTGGAAGGCGAGGATCGACAGGCGCTGGCCCTGGCTTGCCACCGCGCGGTCATCCGCATCGGGCTTCTTCAGGGCATTCTTAACTGTCGAGCAGCCGCCGAGGCCCAAGGCGCAGACGAGGCCAAGCGCAGCAAGGCTTACAGCCGTCTTCTGTCCTCTGAGAGCGGGTATCCGGTTGGCGGTCATTCGAGCTATTCCCTAAAAAGCAAGCGTTTGGTTATTGGGCGGCCGGCCTTACTGAGAAGGTGGGGCCATGCCCTGCATTTGCGGCATGACAGGCGCCTTGGCTTCGGGCAGGGCCAGCGCGGCCTTGGCCGCGGGCAGCGCACCCGAATCGATGGCCTGGATGACGAGCCCGGCGCGTTCCTTGACGCCATCGGGCGTTCCGAGTGTCAGGGTCAGGACCTGCAGGTCCGAACGGGCGCCCTTGACGTCGCCGGCCTGGAGCTTGGCGATGGCCAGGGCTTCCTTGGCCATTGGCGCGAACGGGCGCTTGTCGCCGGTCAGCGGCGTCAGAAGGGCCTTGATGTCATCGAATTTCGCTGTATCGATCTGCAGCATGGCGGATTTCAGAACCGCCATGTCCTTGAGCGCCTGGGTCGGCGCCGTGCGGGCCGCCTGTTCAAAATCCTTGATGGCTTCAGCGCTGTTGTTGTCGTTGGCGGCCAGGCCGCCCAAGGTCATCAGGGCCAGCGATTTATAGGCGGCGTTGCCCGATTTGGCGACGTCCTGCAGCTTCGTCTTGGCGCCCGGGATATCGCCCTTGCCGGCGGTATCCAACGCTTCCTGATAGGTTTCTGACGACTTGGTGGCGATGCTCGTCTGCCAGCTCTGCCAGCCCCAGACGCCCAGCGCGATGATCAGGGCTCCACCGAGCGCGATGAAGACGATAGGCAGGGCCGTCTTGATGATGGCCACCCATTTGTCGGCACGCAGATTTTCCTCGGTTTCGTCGAAAATGTCGCTCACAGCGGGTCCTTAAAGTTCAATATCGATTTTTTCAGGGAAAGGCGCCTCGCCCTTCGAGGCGGCGAACCTAGCCTCTGCGCGGCCTTTGCGCAACCCGATTGCGGTTGTGCAGGCACCCTCCCCCGGCCGAAACCGACGCCGCGACTTTATTTCGCAAAATATGTCTCTTCTTGGGCGGGAAAGCTACGGTCCTGGACATCTTTGGCATATGCGGCAACGGCGCTGCCGATTTCTGTGCGCAGCTCGGCATAGTGGCGCACGAATTTCGGCGTCCAGTCGAAAAGCCCCAACATATCGTCGCTGACCAGAATCTGGCCATCGCAGGCGCTCGACGCGCCGATGCCGATCGTCGGCGCCGCGACGCGCTTCGTGATCTCTTCGGCCAGGTCGGCCGCCACGCCTTCGACGACGATGGCGAAGGCGCCGGCCTCATCGGTCGAAACGGCTTCAAGGATGACCTTTTCGCGCTCGGCGTCGTTGCGGCCCTTCGCCTTGAAACCACCGTCGACATTGACGGCCTGGGGACGCAGGCCGACGTGGCCCATGACCGGAATGCCGCGCTGGACGAGATACCGGATGGTGTCGGCGACCGTCGGACCGCTTTCGACCTTCACGGCCTGCGCGCCGGTTTCCTTGAGGATGCGCACGGCGTTTTCGAAAGCCTGTTCGGGCCCGGCCTCGTAACTGCCGAAGGGCATGTCGACGACGACCAGGGGGTGCGACGCCCCGCGCATGACCGCCTGGCCATGCAGGATCATCATGTCGAGCGTCACACCGATCGTGTTGGGCAGGCCGTGGACCACCATGCCGACGCTGTCACCGACCAGAAGCACGTCACAATGCGGATCCATGATACGGGCGGACGGCGCGCTGTAACACGTCAGACAGACCAGCGGGATCTGGCCCTTGCGGGCGCGAATATCGGGAACGGTCAGGCGCTTTACGCCCTGGATCTGGCTGCTCACGCGGGCCTCTCAACGTTGCTGGCCCTTCAGATGGTGTCCGCGCGGGCGAATCGCCAGCGCGTCACAGGGCCTCTTCTTGCGAGTAGGCGTAATACAGGCCCACGAACATCAGACATAGCGAAAAACTGACCCAGAAAAAGGCCGGTGTCTGCATCAGACCGAGATAATGGCCCCACTGATCGGTCAAGCCCGTCATGGTCTTGCCGGCGGCATCCATCGCCTGAATGCCGACGTTCAGCGTATGATCGGTCGTGGCGGCGGCACTACGCAGGGACTGGGCATTGAGGTTCGGCACGCGCACAATCTGCGCCAGGGCGTAGACGCCGCCAACGAAGCCGGCCAGGACGACAAGCCAATGGCGCATCCACAGGCGAAGTGACAGGCCGCGCACGACCTTGGCTTCGAAATGCGCAGCGTCGTCGAAAGCCAGGGGTTGGCCAAACAGTTCGGCCAGATCGCTGTCGCTGGCATCGTCGTTGTGAAGCGCGCGGGTCATGATCCAGTATCCAGGGCGACAGGGGTTACGGATGGGGCGGCTAACGCGGATTTCAACTGATCCAGAGCACGCCGAATATGGCTTTTTACAGTCCCGAGCGGGATTTTCAGTTCGTCGGCGATATCCTGATGCGACAAATCCCCACTGAAGTTGAGCGTGACGCACAACTGCTCGACGGGTTTCAGTCGCCCGAGCGCAGCGTCGAGATTGTGCGCCTTCATGCCGGAATCGGCCGGGGCTTCGGGCTCATAGGCGCTCATATCGTCACTCAATATATAGCGGGCGTCCTTGCGTACCTTTTTGAGGTAGCGCCGCGAGGCGATCCGCTTCAGCCAGGCCGAGAAGGGTCCGTCGAAACGGTATTCCGCAAGATGTTCGTACGCCGCGATAAAGGCCTCCTGAGCCATGTCGTCGGCATCGGCGCCTTGCGCCCCCATCCGCCTTAGGTGAGTCCGCACGGGGGCACCGTGACGCCTTACCAGTTCGGCAAAGGCGCGCCGGTCGCCGGCCTGGCATAGGCGTACCAGGTCGACATCGCCATTACGCGTCAAGTCTGGGCGGGTCAGGTCTGTGGAGGCGAGAGAGGCCATGGAGAGCAGGTCCGGGTTGCCGCAGCGTGCTAGTTGGACTTGCGCGTGTTCAAGCCGATGATGCCGAGGATCAACAAGGCAACGCCGATAAACCCGGGGATAGCGGCAACACCGGAAAGATGACCGAAAATATAGTCGTGGCTCAGATAGTCCATGACCATCAGGCCAGCTGCGACCGCCAACAGGACCAGACCGCCGCGGACGTCGTTCATCGGGTTCTTGGCCTTGGGAACAGAGCGTTGAATGCTGTCGACGAATTCGGGCGGCAAGGGCTGCCCCTTTTCGATCGACATGCGCAGCGTCTTTTGAAGTTCGGCGTTGTTGCGCGCCTTATTGATCTGGACGATGGCGACAATGGCGATCGGCATCCCAAAGATCATGACAAGCGCGACAACGGGTATAACGATTTCCGGATGCATGGATGGGTCTCCTTGAAACATGGCGACAAACTGCCGGCCTTTGATGACATGAGGCCGGATCGATGCCTTTTGGATGCAAGGATTCGCATTAAGTTTCGTTAATGCAAAGCCCTCTTGCAATCGATACAGTTTAGATATATCTAGCTTGCATCGGAAACGATCGCCTTGCATTAGCATTTCCAGATCAAATTTCGATATATCTAGTTATACCACGATACAGGAGACAAGCCATGAGAGGCTTTTTCAATCACCACGGCCGCGGCGATCCCCGCCACATGGGCCATCGCGACGACGGCTTCCGCCGCGGCCCTTTCGGCCGCTTCGGCAATCCCTTTGACGGTAATCCTTTCGGCGGCAACCCGTTCGAGCGCGAACGCGGCGGCCGGGGTCGCGACGGACGCGGTTTCGGTCACGGGGGTCTGCGCCTCGTTATTCTCAAGCTGTTGGCAGACAAGCCAAGCCACGGCTATGAGCTGATCAAGGACATCGAGGAGCGCTTCAACGGCGCCTATACCCCGTCGCCCGGCGTCATCTATCCCACGCTCAGCTGGCTGGAAGACGAAGGCTTCATCACCGTCACGCCCGGCGACGACGGCCGCAAGCAGGCCCAGATTACCGACGCCGGCCGCGTCCACCTTACTGAGAAGGCCGACGAAGTCGAACGCCTGTTCAATATGATGCAGCACGAACGCGCCGAACACGGCGACTATGCGCCGCTGTTCCGTGCCATGCATAACCTCAAGGCGGCTCTCAAGTCACGCGGCATGCGTCCGCTGGGCAAGGTCGAAATCGAAGCCATCGTCGATCTGATAGACGACCTGGCCAAGAAGATCGAAAGGTCGTGACATGCACGGGGGGATGCACATTCAGGGCGGCAATCATTTGCTGATCGGCGATGCCGCCGCCCTTCCCGCCCTGATGCGCAGGCTGGAAAGCCTGCCGTCCGGAGCGCGCGCCATCGCCGTCATCAAGGCGGACTATGACGAACGGCCGCAGGTCGGCGAAGATGCCGGCCTGTCGGTCCACTGGGCCGACGACCATCGCGGTCTCAACGACGTGGTGCGCGGCCTCTTCCTGCCGCAGGACGGGCTCAACGCCTGGGTCGCCTGCGAAGCCGCGGAGGCGCGGCTGATCTGCACGCAACTGGTCGAAGACCATGGCGTCGATCCTGGCCGGCTTCATACTATTATCTGGTAGGCGGTATCCTGTTATCCTTTGAGCGCCGCCGCTTCGAGTGCGGCACGCTCAGGACTGCCGGGCTTGAAGCCGGCAAACACCTTGCCGCCGGCCTCGATGACCGGCCGGCGGATCAGCGAGGGATTGGCCTTCATCAGGTTCAGCGCCCTGGCTTCCGTCAGATCGACCTTGTCGGCGTCCGGCAGGGCGCGGAAGGTCGTACCGGTCTTGTTGACCAGCTTTTCCCAGCCGATTGCTTTTGACCATTTTTTAAGCGTCGCCGTATGGATACCGTCTGTCTTGTAATTATGAAAATCGTAGGCAATGCCGTTTTCAGATAGCCAGTCGAAGGCCTTCTTCATGGTGTCGCAGTTCTTGATGCCGTAGATTTTGACGGTCATATTTTCACTCGGCGGCAATAGGGTAATGTCGATCAGGCGCGATAGGCGGATTCGATCGCCTTGCGATAGGGGCGCCGCGATTTCAAATGCCGGGAAGGGCCTAATGACACCTGCAATGCCTGAAGCGGTCGCGGCGGCCTTCGCCACCTATCCTGACACCGTCCGGCAGCGGTTGCTCGATATTCGCGCGCTAATCTTCCGTACGGCGCCCACGCTCGACGGCGTCGGCCCGCTGGAAGAAACCCTGAAATGGGGCGAACCCGCCTACCTGACCACAGCCTCAAAGAGCGGAACGACGATCCGGCTCGGCTGGCCCAAGTCCTCACCACAACACTGCGCCGTTTACGTCAACTGCCAGACATCGCTAATCGAACAGTTCCGCACTCAGTTCAGCGACGTCTTCACGTTCGAAGGCAACCGCGCGCTTTGGCTCGACCCTGAGGCGCCGCTGCCGGAAACGCCACTAAGCCTGTGCCTGGCGGCGGCGCTGACCTATCACCGGCGTTAGGATCACCTCCCGATCGATCAGCCCCCCTTGCATGTGCCGATGCATTGGGTATATACTGAACCATATGGTTCAGTATATAAGACCTCACCTCGACGCTTCCTTCGCCGCACTCTCGGACGCCACGCGACGCGGCGTCCTGGAGCAGCTCGGCCGTTCAGACGCTTCGATCACGGAACTGGCCGACAAGTTCCACATGACCCTTACGGGCATGAAAAAGCACGTCGGTGTCCTGGAGCAGGCGGGGCTGGTGGTTACTGAAAAGGTCGGGCGGGTACGAACCTGCAGGCTCGGCCGGCGTGCACTTGAGGAAGAAGCGGCATGGATCGAGCGATACCGCCAGCTCTGGGACGCACGCTTTGATGCCCTCGACGGTATTGTCGAAGAATTGAAACAGAAAGAGAAAAACGATGGATCAAGGTAAAGCAAAGAACCGCACGACGGCGGAACGCAAATCCGACCGCGAACTCGTCATTACGCGCACCTTCAACGGCCCTGCCCGCCTGGTTTTCCAGGCCTGGACGACGCCCGAACTGCTCAAGCGCTGGTGGACGCCCAAATCGACCGGGGCAACTCTGGTTTCCTGCGAAGCCGACGTCCGTACCGGCGGCTCCTACCGGTTCGAATTCGGTCACCCGTCATCCGAGCAGACCATGGTGTTTTTCGGCAAATATCTGGAAGTGGTGCCGAACGCGCGCATCGTCTGGACCAACGAGGAAAGCGAAGACGGCGCCATCAGCACGCTGACGCTCGAGGAAAAGGACGGCAAGACACTGCTGGTCATGACCGACGTCTATCCTTCTGAGGAAGCCTGCAAACAGGGCCTGGAAGGCATGGCGGAAGGCATGCCCGAGCAGTTCGATCAACTTGATGAACTTCTCATCGAACTCGGCGCGGGCGCGTAACGGCCATGATGTCTTGCGTAAACCCGGCGTCACGCCGGGTTTACGTTGCCACCTACCCTCCCGGATGCAGCCCCGGCGCTTCCTGACCCGTGCGGGCGACGTATTCGGTATAGCCGCCGCCGTACTGATGCGCGCCCTCGGGCGTCAGTTCCAGCACCCGGTTCGACAGGGCGCCCAGGAAATGACGGTCATGCGAGACGAAGAGCATGGTGCCCTCGAAGTCCTTGAGCGCTTCGACCAGCATCTCCTTGGTCGCCATGTCGAGGTGGTTCGTCGGTTCGTCGAGCACCAGCAGGTTCGGCGGATCGAACAGCATCTTGGCCATTACCAGGCGCGCCTTCTCGCCGCCGGACAGGACCCGGCAAGGTTTTTCGACATCGTCGCCGGAGAAGCCGAAACAACCGGCCAGCGTGCGTAGCGCACCTTGGCCGGCCTGCGGGAATGAGCTGTCCAACGACTCGAAAATGGTTTCCTCGCCGTCGAGCAGGTCCATGGAGTGCTGGGCGAAATAGCCCATCCTGACGCTGGCGCCGACCGTCACCGTCCCCTTATCGGGCTCGGTCGCGCCGGCCACCAGTTTCAACAGGGTCGATTTGCCGGCGCCGTTGGCGCCGAGGACACACCAGCGTTCCTTGCGGCGGACCAGGAAGTCGAACCCCTCATAGATCGGCTGGCTGCCATAGCCCTTATGGACATTGCGCAGGCTTAGCACGTCGTCGCCGGAGCGCGGCGGCGAGCGGAAGTCGAACTGGACGGACTGGCGACGCCGGGGTGCTTCGACCCGTTCGATCTTGTCGAGCTTCTTCACCCGGCTCTGCACCTGGGCGGCATGCGACGCGCGCGCCTTGAAGCGTTCGATGAACTTGATTTCCTTGGCCAGCATGGCCTGCTGGCGCTCGAACTGCGCCTGGCGCTGCTTTTCGCTGAGCGCACGCTGCGTTTCGTAGAAATCGAGATCGCCCGAATAGGTGATGAGCGAGCCGCCGTCGATCTCGACGACCTTGCCGATGATACGATTCATGAAAGCGCGGTCGTGCGACGTCATCAGCAAGGCGCCGTCATAGTCCTTGAGGAAGGCCTCAAGCCAGATCAGGCTTTCGAGATCGAGGTGGTTCGAGGGTTCGTCGAGCAGCATGGCATCGGGCCGCATCAACAGGATTCGGGCCAATGCCACGCGCATCTTCCAGCCGCCCGACAACAAACCGACATCGCCCTCCATCCGTTCCTGGCTGAAACTCAGGCCGGCCAGCACTTCACGCGCCCGGGCATCCAGCGAATAGCCGTCCAGTTCCTCAAATCGCCCCTGCACCTCGCCATAGCGCTCGATAATGGCGTCCAGTTCGTCGGCCTGGTCCGGATCGACCATGGCGGCTTCGAGCTTGGCCATTTCGGTGGCCAGGGCACTGACGGGCCCGACGCCATCCATCACCGCGGCGACCGCGCTCTGGCCAGACATTTCACCGACCTCCTGGCTGAAATAGCCGATCGTCATGCCGGGATCGATCGAGACCTGGCCGTCGTCGGGCTGCTCCTGGCCCGTAATCATGCGGAAAAGCGTCGTCTTGCCGGCGCCGTTCGGCCCGACAAGCCCCACCTTTTCGCCCTTCTGGATGCCCATCGACGCGTCGATGAACAGGATCTGGTGGCCGTTTTGCTTAATGATATTATCGAGACGTATCATGAGGTCTTCACTGAAAAAAAACTGACGCGACCCTCCCCTCAATTGGGGTGGACCGCGTCGAAACTGCACTGCTAAAATGACGCGGGTATTTATTCCCACTCGATCGTGCCGGGGGGCTTGGATGTCACGTCGTAGACGACGCGGTTGACGCCGCGGACCTCATTGACGATGCGGGTGGCGCAGCGCCCCAGCACGGCCCAAGGGAATTCGAAGAAGTCCGCCGTCATGCCGTCCGATGAGGTCACGGCGCGCAGGGCCAGCACGTCTTCGTAGGTGCGGGCGTCGCCCATGACGCCGACCGTCTTGACCGGCAGCAGCACCGCAAACGCCTGCCAGATCTGGTCGTAGAGACCGGCCTTGCGGATTTCGTCGAGATAGATGGCGTCGGCTTCCTGCAGCGTCTTGACCTTTTCGGGCGTCACCTCGCCCGGAATGCGGATGGCCAGGCCGGGTCCCGGGAACGGATGCCGGCCGACAAAGGCGCCCGACAGACCCAGTTCGCGGCCAAGCGCCCGGACCTCGTCCTTGAAGAGCTCACGCAAGGGCTCGACCAGCTTCAGCTTCATATAGTCCGGCAGGCCGCCGACATTGTGGTGTGACTTGATGACCGCGGACGGCCCGCCCGACGGCGACACGCTTTCGACGACGTCGGGATAAAGCGTGCCCTGGGCCAGGAACTCGGCGCCATCAATCTTGGCGGCCTCAGCATCAAAGACGTCGATGAACAGCTTGCCGATCGTCTTGCGCTTGGTTTCCGGATCGGCGACGCCCTTGAGCGCGCCAAGGAAAAGCTCTTGTGCTTCAACGTGTATTAACGGGATGTTGTAGTGATCGCGGAAGAGCGACACCACCTGCTCGCCCTCGGCCTTGCGTAACAGGCCGGTATCGACGAAGACGCAGGTTAGCTGCTCGCCGATCGCTTCGTGGATCAGCACGGCTGCGACCGACGAATCGACCCCGCCCGACAAACCGCAGATGACCTTGCCGGTGCCTACCTGCTTGCGGATCTTTTCGATGGCCTCGTCGCGGAAGGCCGCCATCGACCAATCGCCGGTGAAGCCCGCGATCTCGAACAGGAAGTTGCGGATCATGTCGGTGCCGCGCTTGGTGTGCACGACTTCCGGGTGGAACTGCACGGCGTAGAATTTGCGGTTTTCGTCGGCGATGGCGGCGAACGGAGCGCCTTCGGACCGGGCAATGACTTCGAAGCCTTCGGGGATGGCGGTAACGCGGTCGCCGTGGCTCATCCACACGGTTTCCTTCGCATCGAGCCCCTTGAAGATCGGCGACGGCTTGACGACGTCGATCTCGGCGCGGCCGAATTCACGGTGGTGGCCGCCTTCGACCTTACCGCCGAGGAGCTCGCACATCAGCTGTTCGCCGTAACATATTCCAAACACGGGGATATTCATCTCGAACAGGGCGGCGTCGACGCGCGGGCCTTGATCGATGACGCTGTGCGGCGAGCCCGACAGGATGACGGCCTTAGGTTTAAGCGCCTCGATAGCGGCGCCGGCCTTGGTGAAGGGATGGATTTCGCAATAGACGCCGCATTCGCGGACGCGGCGGGCAATCAGTTGCGTGACCTGCGATCCGAAATCGACGATCAGCAGCTTTTCATGGTGCGACATAGACTGACTTTCTTACAGCTTGCGCCGGTAAAGCGAGACGAAGAAACCATCCGTTTGGCTGGTTCCCGGACTTAAGCGCAGGCGGTGGCCTTGCGCCAGGGTTTCGAGGGTTTTTGCCCCCTCAGGCGTAATGGCGGGGGTGTCGAGCGCGTCGGCGATGGCGCGCGGCAGGAATTCCGGATGGCCAGCTTCGAACGTATCGGCGGTCGCCTCGTTCTCGTCCGGCAAGATCGAGCAGGTGGCGTAGGCCAGCAGCCCGCCAGGCTTCACCAGCTTCGCCGCACGGCCGAGAATAGCTGATTGCAGTTCGTGCAGGCGCGCCACTTCGCTTTCTTCCAGGCGATGCGCGGTTTCCGGCCGGCGGCGCCACACGCCTGAGCCCGAGCACGGGGCGTCGACCAGCACCAGGTCGGCCTGGCCTTCGAGGTCTTCCATGCCCTCGCCGTCCAGCCCAATCTGCCTCAAGTCGGCTTCGAGGCCGGCGCGGGCCAGGCGCGGCTTGATATTGTTGAGGCG
>FSUR01000177.1_pt1 | contig 10897 bp, 11 predicted proteins | sample 1637491 | NCBI WGS metagenome assembly FSUR01 (sample SAMEA3914816, study PRJEB12502) | metagenome | biome: forest; material: soil | place: USA | collected 2011-09-16 | depth 0.3 m
GCCCAGATCAAGGCGGCGACGGTCGATTTCGGCGCCACCGACAAGCCGCTGAAGCCGGAAGATCTTGACAAGAACGGTCTCTATCAGTTCCCGACGGCCATGGGCGGCATCGTGCCGATGATCAACGTGCCGGGCATCGAAAGCGGCAAGCTGAAGCTGACGGGCGCCGTGCTGGCCGACATCTTCCTCGGCAAGATCACGACGTGGAACGATCCGGCGATCGCCGCGCTCAATGGCGGCGTCACCCTGCCGGGAATACCGATCACCGTCGTTCACCGCTCGGACGGCTCGGGCACGTCGTTCCTCTTCACCACCTACCTGGCGTCGCAATCACCGGAATGGGCGTCCAAGGTCGGCGCGTCGGACACTGTCGAATGGCCGACGGGCCTGGGCGGCGCGAAAAACGACGGTGTCGCCGCCTTCGTCAAGCAGACGGCCGGCTCGATCGGCTACGTCGAATACGCCTATGCGAAGAAGAGCAATTCGGCTTTCGCCCTGGTCAGGAACAAGGCCGGCAACTATCCGTTGCCCAGCGCGGACTCGTTCTCGGCCGCGGCCGTAAGCGCCGAGTGGACCAAGGCCGCCGGCAACTATCTGCTGCTGCTCGACCAATCGGGCAAGACTGCCTGGCCGCTGACCGGCGCCACCTTCATCCTGGTGCACAAGGATCAGAAGGATGCGGGCAAGGGCGCTGCGGTGCTGAAGTTCTTCGACTGGGCCTATCAGAACGGTGACGGCGAAGCCGCCGGCCTCGACTACGTGCCGATGCCGGCCGCGGTAAAGGCCATGGTGCGCCAGCAGTGGTCGGCCGTGACCTCAGGCGGCAAGCCGGTCTACACATCGACCAACCCGTAACGCTCGACATTCCGCGGGGGCGGCGTCATCACCATGGCGCCGCCTTTTTTATTGACTTGAAGCACCGTGCGGGGTCACCTCCGGCCATGCTTCTGTCCACCGACATCTGGGTCAGCGCCCTGATCCGCCGCGTCGAAAAGGCGGGATCTTTTGCCTTCGTCGCGCGCAAGGGGCACCCGCAGTTCGGTACCGTACTGGTCAAGGTGTTGAACCTGCGCACGCGTGACGCGCTGGTGCTGCGCGAGGCCCAGACCGGCGAGGAGACTGTTTGGATGCGGCCGCTCGAGACGGTGAACGAGCCCGATATCGACGCCTGGATCACGCGCCAGGTGCAATACGATCCCGACCTCTGGGTGGTCGAGATCGAGGACGTCGAAGGCCGCCACTTCCTGATCGAAAAGGTCGATCCGTCGATTTAAATCAGGCCGGGGACGCGAAGCGTAAGGACTAAACCCGTCCTCAAGCAGCGAAGCGATAGGACGAAAAAAGAGATTAACCCTGTCTTTCAACGGAACATGAAAGCCTTTTGTGTAGTGTGGTCTGCATAGTCCACTATCGTAAGGTGTTGCCTTTGTTTTTCCTGCTGAACGACCTGATCCTCGATCTCGATGCTGAGCGCATGACCAATCCGCTCGACGACGAACGCTTCTCCGCGCTCACCATCGACTATATCGCGTTTCTGGGGCAGGAAATGTTCGCCCAGGACGCAACAGCCCACCGCCGCAATCCCGAACGCGCCAAGCGCCTGGCCTATCTGATCACGCTGAAGCGACCGCGCGTCAATGCCGCCCAGTTCTTCCCGACCGTGTCGGGCGGCGGTCCGGACACGGTGGAAACCGACTTCAAGTCGATCAACGACGTCGTGCTGGGTGCCATGTACCAACAGCAGATGATGGGCATGCTGAACGCCTCGAAGGTCGACCAGGAAGTCTGGCAACGCATGGCGGCCTGATCCGCCGGCGGCACGAAGCCGCTTGCCCGTTTACGCCATGCCCCGGTTTACTGGGGCATGCGCATTGCTACCTATAATGTCAACGGGGTGAATGGCCGCCTGCCGGTGCTTTTGCGCTGGCTGGCCGAGACCGTGCCCGACGCGGTCTGCCTTCAGGAACTGAAGGCGCCCGACGAAAAATTCCCGGTTGAGGCCTTGCGAGAGGCCGGCTACGGCGCCGTCTGGCAGGGACAAAAAAGCTGGAATGGCGTTGCCATCCTGGCGCGCGGCACGGACCCCGTCGAAACGCGCCGCGGCCTGCCGGGGGGCGAGACCGATGCGCACAGCCGCTATATCGAAGCGGCCGTCCACGGAATCCTGATCGGGTGTCTCTACCTGCCGAACGGCAATCCGTCGCCGGGGCCGAAGTTCGATTACAAGCTCGACTGGTTCAAGCGCCTGCACGCCCACGCCACCGACCTGCTGGAAAGCGGCGCGCCGGTCGTGCTGGCGGGCGACTACAATGTCATGCCCACGGATCTCGACGTCTATGCACCGGAACGCTGGGTCGAAGATGCCCTGTTCCGGCCGGAGGTGCGGCAGGCCTATGCCGACCTGGTGGCGCAGGGCTGGACGGATGCCGTCCGCCATCTCCATCCCGATGAGCGCATCTATACCTTCTGGGATTATCTGCGCCACCGCTGGCCGCGCAATGCCGGCCTGCGCATCGACCATCTGCTGCTCAGTCCGGATGTTGCGAAGCGGCTGAAGCGCGCCGGCGTCGATCGTGAGGTGCGGGGTTGGGAAAAGACGAGCGATCACGCGCCGGTCTGGATCGAAATCACGAAGGCCTAAAGCGGCTTGCCATAGGGCGAGGGCAGGCGGACAAAGGTCAGGCCGGTCAGGAAGTCGCCGACTTCGAAGCGCATATAGCGCGGGCCGTCGTCGCACTCGAATTCCACAACGACGTCTTCGCGCGGATCGAGCGGCGCCAGCGCGCGCCAGGCCGTCGTCGGCAGGTCGAAGCGCACGGCTTCGCTGGTGGCGGATTTGCCGACATAATCGCCGCTGGCCGAGAAACCCGCGACATTGCTGCGGACCTCGGGATGGAGGGCGATATCGACATCGGCGCTGTCGCGTGCCGTGAAGCTGAGTGTCGTGGCGGGCGTGAAACCGATGGGCGCGGTCTGAGTGACGCTGCGCGCCTGGCGGTTGATCAGGCCGGCGGAAACGAGGCCGGTATTGCGCACCAAGAGGCGCGCCGAATAGGGGCGGGCGCCGTCGGCGAAATGCGCCATGACGACGAAGCGTGCGTCGTCGAGCGTGCCGTAGAGACCGAGGACGGCGTCGGCATCGGCCGTCGACTGGTACTGGGCCAACCGCCAGGCGGTGGTGGCAGGGTATGCGCGGCTGCCGGTCCAGGCGCCGAGATCGAGGCGGGTCTGGACGACGAAGCCGCGATAGGCGTCCTGCGCCTGGGCGGCAGCGGATGTCAGCTGAGGGGCGTCGCAGGGCGCAGCGGCAGCGGCGGCGCGGGCCTGTTCCAGCCAGGGCGTCAGTGCGCCCATGGCGCCGCTTGCGCGGATGGCAGTATTGCGCGCCTGGAGGTAGCCTGCGGTGACGGCCATGGCGGCTGCCGGGGTCAGCAGGTGACAGCGCGCATCGGCCTGCGCCAGGAAATAGCGTTTGACGGCGGTTTCGGTCAGGCTGTCGGGTGAGGCGGACACGCAGACGGGCGCAAACGCCGCCACGGTCATGGCCATCAGCCACGCCTTTTTCCGTCCCCAGCCTGTGAAAATCCCTGCCATTGCCAAAGACTATAGCCTGTCAGGCTTTAGGCACCGTTTCCGGAAAGGGTTAACAGAAGATGCAATTGGAACCCGGTATTTTTAACTACCTTCCGGTTCGCAATTCCTTGCGAACCGGCAAGCGCGACTGCGCGCCCGAGCCAATGCGAGGTACAGCGCGGCCTCGCCGCGCCAAGCAAAACATTCAAGTAGCAAGGTCGCCATAGCGACCTTGCTACTTGAAAACTTTCCCGATAGGACAACATTCCTGCCAGGAGGACTATTTTTACGTGGCTACCGACCCTTACAGCGAACTGGGCGTCAAACGCGATTCCAGCGACGCCGAGATTCAAAAGGCGTTCCGCAAGCTGGCGAAGGAACTGCATCCCGACCAGAACAAGGGGAACAAGGCGACCGAGGATCGTTTCAAGCGTATCACGGCGGCCTATGATTTCCTGAAGGACGCTGACAAGCGCAAGCGTTTCGACCGCGGCGAGATCGATGCCGACGGCCGCGAAATCTATCGCGGCTTCGGCGGTAGCGCAGCCGGCGGCTCCGGGGGAAGCAGTGGCGGGGGCCGCTTCGACGGCATGGATTTCGAGGAAATTTTCGACATGTTCGGGGGCGCGCGGCGTGCCGGCGGTGCCGGCGCGGGCGGATTTGGCGGTGGTTTCGGCCAGGGCGCGCCGCAAAAGGGCGCCGACGTCAAGATCAGGCTGGAAATCGACCTGCTCGACACCATCGTCGGCAATACGCGGCGCGTACTGCTGTCGGACGGCCGTACGGTCGACGTTGCCATCCCGCGCGGCAGCCGCGACGGCCAGACGATGCGCCTGAAGGGCCAGGGCTCGCCGGCGCCGGGCGGACGCGGGACGCCGGGCGACGTGCTGGCGGAACTGTCGGTCAAGCCGCACCCTGTTTTCCGCGCTGAAGGCAACGACCTGCACATGGATCTGTTCGTCTCGCTGCCCGACGCCCTGCTCGGCGGCAAGATTCAGGCGCCGACGCCTGACGGCCCTGTCAGCGTCACCATCGCCGCCGGCACCAATTCCGGCGGGGTTCTGCGCCTGAAAGGGCGCGGCGGCTTTGTCAAGGACGGGGCCAAGGAGGCGCGCGGCGACCTTTTCGCCCATATCGCCATCGCCTTGCCGGACGGCAAACCTGAGCCTTTTTACAGCGAATTGACCGATCTGGCCCGGCGCTGGCGCGAGCAGGCGCCCTATACGCCCAGCATTACATCGCGGAAAAAGTAGGTTTGGCGGGGTACGCTCTTGCACCGCGAAAAAAAACGCTCTCTGATAGAACCGTTCAGGTAATATTCAGGTCGGAACTTTTAAAGTCGCGGGTATGAAACGGATATGCACCCTTCTGGCCCTAGCCCTGATCGCCGCCGCCCCCGCCGGACAAGCCCTGGCGCGCCCGGATGTGGCCGATGCCGCCGTGGGCATAAAGATCGGCGCAATTATTAATGCTGCGCTGGATTCCGACCAGGACCGCTGGCGCCGTCGCGATGACGACCGCAAGGATGATCGCGACGATGGCCGTTGGAATAACAACGGCAATGGCAACGGCCGCGATCGCGGTGGCGAAGACCGCCGCGACAACCGTATCAATCGCGCTATAGCCATTGCGTCGAGCCGCGGCCATGTTCTTGACGCCGGACAGCAAAGCGGTTCAATCTTCTGGGTGCGCGTGGCCACCGACCGCGGCCGCGTCGACCTGCTGGTCGATACCGACTCGGGCCGCATCATCGGCGAACGGTAGGCGGTTTCAGCCTCGTTCCGACCTTAAAAAGAGAGCAAAACCTTGCGTATCCTGCTTGCCGAAGACGATCCCGACCTGTCGCGCCAGTTGAAGGCTTCGCTATCCGACGCGGGCTACGTCGTTGACCACGCCCCCGACGGTGAAGAGGCGCACTTCCTGGGTGATACCGAGCCCTATGATTGCGTAATCCTCGATCTAGGCCTGCCCAAGATCGACGGTGTCTCGGTGCTGGAACGCTGGCGCCGCGAAGGCAAGATGACGCCGGTCCTGATCCTGACGGCGCGCGGCGGGTGGAGCGACAAGGTGGCGGGTTTCGACGCCGGCGCCGACGACTACCTGACCAAGCCTTTCCATACCGAGGAACTGCTGGCCCGCCTGCGCGCGCTGGTCCGCCGCGCCGCCGGCCACGCCCAGCCGCTGCTCGTCTGCGGCGGCCTCAGGCTCGACCCGCGCGCGGCGCGCGCTTCGGTCAACGGTGAACCGCTGCGCCTGACCTCGCTCGAATACCGCCTGCTGCATTATCTGATGATGCACCAGAACCGCGTGATCTCGCGCACCGAGCTGGTGGAACACCTCTACGACCAGGATTTCGACCGCGATTCCAATACGATCGAGGTCTTCATGGGGCGCCTGCGCAAGAAGATTGGCAATGACCGCATCGAGACCGTGCGCGGCCTCGGCTATCGCCTGAAACCGCTGCACGACGAAGTCGGCAGCCTGTGACACCGGCGCAATGGATCGGCAGGGTCATTTCCCGGCTGACCCATAGCCGCAACTCGCTGGTCGGGCGCCTGATCCGTCTGGCGTCCGCCTGGTTCATCTTCTCGCTGGTCATTACCGGCATCGCGCTTACCGCCTATTTCCACGAGGCGGCCCTGCAGCGTTTCCAGCTTAATGTCGGGCAGATCGCCAACAACCTCTATGCCGGCACCAATATCGAATCCGATGGCAGCGTCACCACGCCCATATCGGACGCTCGCGCCACGCTCCTTTATTCCGGTCTCTACTGGCAGGTAACGGAAATCGTCGCCGGCCAGCCCGTCGTAAAAGACAGTTCGCGCTCGCTGTGGCACGTCACAATGACCATTCCAGCCGAGGTGCTGGATGAGGCGCGGCATAAACCCGGCGATCCGGTCTATTTCAATGAAGCCGGACCGCAGGGTCAGCATCTGCGCGTGGCCGCGATCTTTTCTGTTATACAACAGCGCAACTTTGTCTTCCTGGCCGGCGAGAACCGTAACCAGATGGATAGGGATATCCGCACCTTCGGCCTTGTCACGGCGCTGGCCCTGTTGATCCTGGCCATCGGATCGCTGCTGTCGATCTTCTTCCAGGTACGCATCGGTCTTCGCCCCCTGTTCGACCTGACAGGAGAAATTGCCGGCATCCAGCGCGGCGAGCAGCAGCGCATCGTCAAGACCTACCCGGCCGAGATCACCCCGGTGGCGCGCCAGATCAACGCCTTCCTCGACGATGCGCAGGAAATGATGGAGCGCCAGCGCATGCACGTCGGCAATCTGGCGCACGCGCTGAAGACGCCGTTGTCGGTGCTGCTGACGGCGGCCGGTCACGCCGACGAGTCGCTGCCCGAAACCGTGCGCAAACAGACCGAGACGATGCGTGGCCAGGTCGACCACCATCTGCGCCGTGCCCGCGCCGCGGCCCGCGCCCAAACGCTTGGTGAACGGACGCCGGTCGAGCCGGTGCTCGACGAACTGGCGGTGATGCTCGAACAGGTCTTCCAGGACAAGGGCGTGATCATCGACTGGCGGGCGCCCGATGGCCTGTCCTTCCGCGGCGAGCGTCAGGACTTTCAGGAAATCGCGGGCAACCTTCTGGAAAACGCCTGCATCTGGTGCAAGCGCCGCATCCATATCACCGCTGAATTCATCGAGGACGAACAGGTGCTTAGCCTGTCGATCGAGGATGACGGGCCCGGCCTTGACGAGTCGCGGTTCGAGGAGGTGCTGAAACGCGGCGCGCGCCTTGATGAAAGCGTGCCGGGGACGGGGCTCGGGCTGTCGATCGTCGATGAACTGGTGCGTGCCTATGGCGGACAGTTCCGCTTCGAACGCGCGGCAATGGGCGGGCTCAAGGTCAAGGTCCGCCTGCCGGGAATGATGGAAAGAGCTTCATCCTAAACGTTGCTTTTACCAACGCAACCGCTTTGAAATCAACGCCGACCGGTCTATAATTACCGTCAGAGAAAATTAACCGAACCTCATTAATTATCTTGGGTGCACAGTCCCTGTCGGACTGCCGGGACCGGTTCACTTCAATGGGCGTAATCGCTGACAAGCGGCTTAATCTGCTTCGGAGTCTGATGAAGACTTTGCCGCAGGCCTCTCTGCGTTCGCTGGAACTGGCGCTTGGCGTCACCAAGGACGCGGCGCTTATCGAAGTGCGCGACCTGATCATGGTCGAACGCGAGTTCCGCAACGCTCGCGACGCTGTTTTTTCTCCGTTTTTGCCGCTGTTCGAAAGTCGGGACGACGGCTTCGACGCCGTCGAATTTCCCGAATGGCTGCTCGACAACCTGTGGCGGGCGCTGGAAAAGCGCGAGCCCGAGCTTTACCAGGAAGCCCGTTATGCCATGCGGGGCCTGCGTGCTGAAGACCCGACGCCGGTCGTCTTCTTCCGGCTGGTCACTGCCGCTTGCGCCGTGTTGCGCGAACACCCGACTGAAATCCTGCCGTCGCGGCGCGAGAAGGGGGACGAGGCGGAAATCGCGGAGTTCGCCAACTATCTCGACCTGCACCGCATTTCGCGCACCGTCCTGGCGCGCCTGCCTGAATTGATGGGCCGCATCGACGCCGAAAAGGCCGCGACCTTGCGCCTGATGTTCAAGGACGCCTGCGCCATTTCGGAAGAGGGCGGGACGCGCTTCATGGAGATTCTGTTCGCCAATCTGGAAGACGGCGCGCAGATCATCAAATTCGTCGCCACCGTGTCGGACCGGCCGAACGACCGTTTCCTGGCCGAGTCAGAGCTGGCGGAATTTGGCGAACGCATTCTAGACCGCATCGGCGACAGCTTGGCCGGCCTCAAGGCGTTCATGTCGGGCAAGACGATCAAGCCTCAGGCCGGAGACGATCTGCATGGCGCCGGCGAACGCGTGGCCCAGGTCCTCAACCAGCTGCAATCTTTCGCCACCTATATCGAGCTGTCGCGCGACGGCCCGTGGGGCAAACGCGTTGCCGATGCGCACAAGCAGATCGCCGATATGGTCGAGGCCCAGCTCAAGGGTGCCGAGCGCGTCTTCCAGGACGCCCTGCCGTTCAAGACCGAGCGCGTCTATGGCCGCGTCAAGAAGGACGTGCCGTACCTCGAAAAATTCCCCAAGCCCGAGATCGTCACCAAGGCGGCAAACGTCGCCGCCTTCATCCGCGAAGTGCGTGCCACCGCCAATTCCGGCGGCTTCGCATCGCTGCATGCCAAGACCATCCTCACTTTGGAAGGCATGCTCGACACCTATTTCGAAAGCCTGCTCGAAATCGCCAACGGCGACGATCCGTTCGAAACCGATCCCGTGATGCACTTCTTCGAGTTGACGACCGACCTGATGCAGGCCCTATGCGGCGAGGAAAAGGCTGTCGTCGCCCGGCGCCGCATCGCCTCGTCGAGCGTCAACAGCCCGCCGAAGCAAAACGTAGCCTAGTCCTGGCGGACTAGGTTTTTTCAGCACAAACGCCGCATGGCTCGTGCAAACATGCGCGGCGGCCAAAGAGCAAAAGAATGGCGCCCTTGCCAACGTCGATGCAATCGCCGTTGGAGTCGACGGCAGTCTGCGACTCCCTGCCGCACGTGTGCAGCTTGGTCCTTGGTTTTACCTGAAATTCCGTTATACCCGGCTCCATGCTCCTTCTGGCCTTCGCCTGCGCCCTGATTACCGCGATGCTGGTCGCCGTCGTGGCCCTGTGGCAGCGCCGCGCGCCGGCTGACGGTCTTGCGCACGCCAAGGCGTTGTATGCCGCTTTCGTGTCAGACGTCGAACGCCGCGAGCAGCGCGGAGAGGTCGATGCCGAGCTGGGCCAGGAGGAACGCGTCGAGGCGGCGCGCGCCCTGCTCAAGGCCGAAACACAAGCCGCACCGTCAAATGTAGTGCGCCCGAAGCTGGCCGCCGGGCTGGTCTTCGTGGCGGCGGCTGTAACCTTCGTTATCTACATCCTGTTCGTCGGCCATCCGCTGTCCGCCGACCAGCCCTATAGGGCCCGCCTGCAGTCGTGGACACACGCGGCGCAGCAAAACCCGGATGACGTGTCGCCCGAGGTCCTGGCCGCCGTCCTGCGCCAGGGCGTGGTCAAGAACGGCAAGGACCCCGTCTTCTGGCTGTTCCTGGCGCGCAAGGACATGCTGGCCGGCCACGCCTATCAGGCCGCCAAGGAATTCGAGCGCGCCGGACGCCTGGCGCCCGAGAGCTTTACCGCCTGGTCGGAACTCGGTGAAGCCCTGACCTTCATCTCGGGCGGTACGGTCAGCCGCGACGCAAAAGCCGCCTTCGACAAGGCGCTGGCGATCGATCCCGCCGACACGCGCGCCCACTATTATATCGGCCGCATGAATCTCGATGCCGGCCGCTACGACGCAGCGCGCGGTGACTTCACCAAGGCCCTGTCGGGACTGGCGCCCGACGATGTCCGCCGCCCGGTCGTGGCGGAGCAGTTGAAAGCTGTCGATGTCGCTCAAGCCGCTGAGGCCGCGACCCGGACGCGCATCGCCGGCATGGTGACGGGGCTGGCAGCGCAACTGAAAAGCCAACCCGACAATGCCGATGGCTGGGCCAGGCTTCTGCGTTCATACGACGTCTTGGGCGATGCCCCGGCGCGCCGCCAGGCCGAGGCCGACATGAAGGCCCATTTCCGCGACCGGCCGGACATTGCCCAATCGATCCTGGCCCGGGCGGGCGCTGCCGTCGGCGCCGAAAACACGGGAGGGCAATAATGGGCTTTTGGCCGAAATCGCTGAAGGCGCGCCGCCGTCTGACCGTCTTCCTGATCGCCGCGCCTCTGCTGTGTGGGGCCGTGGGCCTCAGCCTTTATGCGCTGAAGGGCACCGTCGTTTATTTCTACACGCCGGCACAGCTGCTCGATGCCCGCGTCCCGGCCGGGCGTCTTATCCGTCTCGGCGGCCTGGTCCAGCCCGGCAGTGTGTCGAAATCGCCCGACGGCGCTGTGCGTTTCACCGTCATGGACAAGCTTGAAGCCGTACCGGTAATCTATCATGGCGACCTGCCGGATCTGTTCCGCGAAGGGCAGGGCGTGGTCTGCGAAGGCTCTGTCACGGCGTCCGGCGTTGTCGCGGCGACCCAGGTCCTGGCCAAGCACGACGAGAAATATATGCCCAAGAACGTATCGGACGAACTGAAGCGCCAGGGCGAGTGGCGTCCCGGCGCCGCGCCCGTGGCAGCCAAAGCGGAAAAGCCGTTTTGATGACAGTCTCCATCACCGAAATCGGCGTATTCTGCCTGACGGCGGCCTTCGTGCTCAGTGCCGTCCAGGCCGGCGTTGTGGCGGCCGGCCATTCGCGGCGCCTCAGCGGCGTCGAGCGCTACGCCGAGGGC
>FSUR01000076.1_pt1 | contig 10851 bp, 13 predicted proteins | sample 1637491 | NCBI WGS metagenome assembly FSUR01 (sample SAMEA3914816, study PRJEB12502) | metagenome | biome: forest; material: soil | place: USA | collected 2011-09-16 | depth 0.3 m
GAATCGCCGTACCAACCGCGGCCACTGCCGCGCGAGCCGTTGTAATCGTCTTCCTGACGACCGTTCGAGTTTCTAGGCATAGTCTCTCCTTTTCTCATTCGACTGAGATGGAAATGAAGGGTGAAACGGCTCCCGGCGCACGATCGCTGTCGCCCGCCTTGTCCGCACGCCGGTCCCTGTGACCAGCTACCCGAAGATGGAAGCACCGCGGCATCAGACCGCGGCACGGCCAGAATCTAGGAACTTGTGTATAAGTTTTGTGCGCTTTTGCCCGGTAAACGATGTAAGTGATATGTAAATTTTAAAGGCTTCGAGCAATGGAAACTGCCATAGTTTCAGTACTGCTTACACGATCGATAAATAAGTTACCGATCCGCGGGACCGAAAACGTGTCATTTACTTTTGTCGTTCAGACGTCTTGCTGTCGTCCGGTCCGCGGAACAGGCGGAATATCGCCGTGAAGATGGCCAGGAGCGATGTCATGGCGTCCCCATTTGTATGTAGGTGCGCCGCGGCGTCGCGGCGCACTGCCGCGACATTACGACTTGCCACCCATGACGCGCGTGATGATGGCCAGGACACCGGCGCCGGCCAGGCCAGCGACCACCAGGCTGGTGATGGGCAGGTTATGGACGTTCTGCTGGACGCGCTGGGCCGTCTGGTTTTCGGGGTTGGATTCGTCAAGTGCCATGTAAGATCTCCTTTTGGGGTTGATACGGGCGGCCCTATGCCACCTCTTCCAGGCCGGCATTCTCTCTCACCGCCTCCGGATAGTCTGATTGCAGCTCCAGCGGCCCTTCGGTCGCGAAGCGGTAGTCGTGGCCCACGGCATCGGTATGCTGGATGACGACCTGTTCGGTCGGCACATAGCCACCGGCATTGACCCGCGCCTGATAGGTGAAATAGGCGTGGTCCTCCGGCAGGTCCGACACGGGCACGAATTCGCCCAGGTCGGACCCGAGATTGACCTGGCTGGTCAATATCTGGCGGAGCCAGACCTTGTTTTCCTGGAAGCGGATCGCCTCAGGCATGACCGGCGGCAGAAGGGCTTCCGAGTCCTTGCCATCGATCGCCTTGACCAGCTCGGCCGCCAGCCTCAGGTGCTCGATCTCCATATTGAGATGCAGTTCCCACAGGTCGCGGATACGCGGATGCTCTTCCTGCTGCAGGAACGAATAGTAGAGGTAGCACTCGTTATATTCGTGCAGCAGCAGGTTCTCACTCCACGACGCCGTCGGGTCGAGCAGCGATTCATAGTGGGAAACGTGCTGCTCCTCGATCTGCGCGATCTCGAGATAGGTGGCGCGCGCGATCGGCTCGATGAAGCGATTGCCGGCGTTCATGTAGTAGTTCATCGTCTGCTGCTCGGCCGCGGTAATCGTCAGCGCGTGCAGCAGGGACAGCGGGTTGGCCTGGGCCCGCGCGAACGGCCGGCGGATTTCGTCGCTTGGCGCGCGGTGCTCAAAAATGGTCGGGCGGCCCGGCAGGATTTCGGTATAGCCGCCGACCAGCATTTCCGCCTTCTTGCCTTCCAGCATGTCGAGCAGGTTGGCGTAACGGTAAAGGTGGTCGAAGTCCTCGAGCACGCCGAATTCGTAGCATTGGCGGGCATAGGGGTCGGGCTCCATTTGCGCGACCCACGCCGTCAGGTCGACGGCGACCTGCTCGTAGATGATGGTGTTTTCCAGGACGTCTTCGGTCCCCGGCACCAGCCAGTTGACGGCCTTTTGCTGCTGCTGCTCGATGCGCCGGACCTCGGCCAGCTGGCGCTTGATGTCGATGTCGGGGCAGTTGCGCGCAAACTGGTGCGAGAAGAACTGCGCCTCGACCTCAATGCCGTTCATCACGACAACGCGGCATTTTGTATAGGGGTCGGTCTGGTACTTGTCGTACGGCTTGACGTTCAGCTCAGACCAGTTGCGTAGCTGGCGGTGGAGCGGAATGCCTTTTTCCTGAAGCGGATTGAAGGACATCGGGGGAGTCTCCGGAGGCGGGATTGAAGGGATCAGGTCAGCATGTCCTTGACCGCATGCGCGGCCAGGCTCAGAGGGTTTTCCATGCCAAGCCGCCCCTTGCCTTCCAGGAACCGCGCGGCCATGTCAGCCGCCTCGGTCGTGGTGAAGAGGGTCTGGGCCAGGTGGAAGACGTCGGTTTCTTCCTTGAGGATGTGCCGCTGCAACATGGCGCGAAGCGTCCGCAGGTCGGACAGCCAGGACTCGGTCTCGCCGCCCCCCATCTGCAGCTTCATCAGCATCTTCTCGACCTGGTGATGCTCATCCTCGGCCGTGTCGATCATTTGCGGCGTGGTCAGAAAGGCCGCCTGAAGACGGGTGCCGGGAACTATGCCGCCCGGTTGGCCGTCGCCATCGCCGGCGGTCATCGTCGCCGGCAGCTTTTCGGCCATTGCGGTCATGCGTTCGGCCAGCGGGGCATAGAAGGCCTCTTCTTCCGAATTGGCGTGCATGTTGAGCTCGACGCGCATCAGGCTGAGCATGTCCTTGCGGCGCGCCGGTTCGGGGATCATCTCAATCGTATCAATGATGCTGAGCACCATCCGATGATCCATCTTCAGGACGTCGTAAATAAGCATGGAGCAGCCTTTCCGGAACGCGCCGGCCGAGAGGTCGAAGGAACGATGGAGAATTCTGTTTGCGGATGAATGCCGCGTTCAAATGATGGCGGGCGGCCTGTAAAAGATCGAAGTTTCCGCAGACCGAATACCATAAGCCGGTCATAAAAACTGGCCGCTCACGACCGCACATTGACTTCAAAATATTATCGAAAACGACAATATGGTTACAGTTACAGATATGATTTTAAATGAATACTATCAATACGAACAAAACACCCATCGCGAATACGTTTCCACCTTCTTCACGCACATCGGATATTTTACGCAATCACGCTTAAGCTTGGCGTGGAATGCGACTGCGCGTTCCTGGCCGGTAAATCGCGGGCGTTACGCCTTTAATGGCGACAAGCCGCGCGTCGCCGCCACGAGGGCTTCCCGGTTCGCCTCGTCCGTCATGGCATGGCCGGCTAGGGTCAGCCGGTAGTCGACCGGGCCCACGCTGGCGGCAGCCCTGGCCGCATTGAGTGCAGCTACCAATTCATCGGCCATATAGCGCGGCGTGCATTGATCGTAGCGCCCCTGCACGATCGTCGTCGGGATGCGGGCCAGGCGGTCGACCGACTTCAGGATATAGTCATCGCCGCCGTAGTCGCTGAGAAAACAGGTGTTGCGGAAATAGTGCGTCTCCATCATGCCCTGGCACAGGACCTCGTCGGTCTTTTGCAGCGCCTGCGCTGCCACCTCGTCCGACGCCGGCACAAGCCGCAGGATGGCGTCCTCCCAGCCGTACCAGGCGCGTGACGCCTCGGTACGTTCGGGCTCGGGACCATGGATACGCCTTGCATAGGCCTCAAGCATCCCGCCACGCGCCTCCGCCGGGATCGCGGCGGTAAACTTTTGCCAGGCTTCCGGAAAAATACGCGCCGGCCCGCCATAGCGGTTTCCCGGCGCGTCGACGTCCTTCTGGTAGGCCTCGTAAAGGTCGATGCCGCGCCCGAGGAAAATGCCGCGCAGGGTCAGCGACGCCACCGTGTCCGGATGCTCGAGCGCGTACATCAACCCCAGGAAGCTGCCCCAGCTGCCGCCGAAGACGTGCATCGGCCCGCTTATGCCCAACGCGTCACGCAGACGCACGATGTCGGCGACCAGGTGGCGGGTGGTGTTGTCGGCGAGCGACAGGAAGGGCTGGCTCTTGCCGACGCCACGCTGGTGATAGACCAGGATGCGGAAGCGCTCAGGATCGAAGAAGCGGGCGGCCTCCGCTCCGGCGGCACTGCCGGGACCGCCATGCAGGAAAATCGCCGGCTCTCCGTCAGGATTGCCAAAGAGTTCATACCACAGGCGATGCTCCGGCTGCTCCGAGACCTCGACGTGGCCGGAGGCGTAGGGTGCGATTTCTGGGTAGAGCGGCATTACCGAGCGGGTTTCAGCGTCCGTATATGCTCGTCGTGGCGCTGAAGCACCGGCAGGGTGGTCGTCGCAAAGGTCTTCAAGGCGCCCAGCTGCCCGCTTTCGCTATAGGTGCGGAAAAGGCCGATCGCTTCGACGTGCGCTGCCTTCTGGGCGGCGATATAGGCAGCGTCGAAACCACTGTCGGGTGCCTTGCTTAAAGCATCGAGTTGCTTCTGGTGCGCAGCGTCGAGCGCCCCCGGCGGAGCGGCCAGCGCATCGGAAGTCAACGCCGCCTGCATATCCGTCGCGGCGCGCGTATGATCGTCGATCATCTCATGGGCAAATCCTGTGACCGCCGTGTCTTTCGAGCGTTGCAGGGCGAGCTGGCTCGACTGGATTTCAAAGGTGTTGGAAACCGTCGCGCGCGTTGCGAAATCGGTGGGTGACAAGGCGTAGGCGGCCGGGGCAGCCACGCACAGAACGGCGGCAGCCAGGGCAATCGAACGAAGATACGGCATGTGGGTTGTCTCGCGAAAATAGGCGCCTCGTCGCGCCGCACGCCAAGGCTATGCAACCAACCGTAAGAAGATCATGTCATTGCAGTCGAAGGAATGTAAATGCCGAATCAATAGTGAGAGCCATATTCTATACTCTGGCTTTTTGGCAAGCGCGATTGCAAACGATTGCGATGCACGCGAATTTGTCGCGATGGCAATTACACAAAATTATAACATATTGTTACACAACGATAAAATATGATCAACTATTGATTTTTGGTCGCACTGCGAGCGTGTGGATTTTATGGAGTTTTTATTTTCGTAAGCACTACCGTGGCGTTATTTTTACGTGGCAATTTGCTAATTTCCCGAAGCAATCGCAAAGACCCTGTCTTATTGTCGTCGTAAAACGCGAAAATAAATCCGGTTTTGTAAAATGCAAAACGAACAATGCCGTTAAATATACAAAAAAAACGGTACTCCATTTTCTTTTTACTTAAACACAACGAGGAGAATGCCTTGGCTCATAAGCCCGCTTCGCCAACCGCGCCGACAACAACCATTACAACCGCAATGACAACCGTCATGACACCAGAGCGTATGTCGGCATTGCTGGCATCAGTCGCGTCCACCCGCCCGCGCGATCGAGGCAATGCCTTTGCGGTCTTGCATGCCGAACTCGAACGTTGGCTCCGCGACTGTGAGGCCGGTAATCGCGCGCTCCTGGTGCCGGGCCGCGATCCCCAGCGTTTCGTGGCCCAGGTCCGGACCTATTTGCGCGCACTGTCGACCTACCGGCCGGTGACGGATGCCTGGCTCGACGTCTTTCGCGCCTTCCGCCAGCTGATCGAGAACAATACCGTCCGTCCGCAGCCGGGTGAACCGGCCAAGCCGCCCCTGTCGCGGCTGTCGCGCGCCGACATCGCAACCTTGCAGCAGGCACCCGGCCAACCGCGAAAACTGGCGGACAGCTAAATGCAGCGTGTCCGTCGGGGGCCTGCGCGCGTAGCCTAAAGTCCAACGGTTCATTTTGAAATTCAGATAACGGTTGTTCCGCATCGGGACAGGGAAACGTCCGGTTGCGTCCATGATCTTCTTTACATCTCCCCCTTGCGCCGTGTGCAAAACTCAATAAAATCAACGGCAACAGTAACTGAGTCGGTTAATACATAGAAATGCCCCAATGGCGGCATATTCTTCGCATTATGATTGTGCGGACCAGGAATCCGTCCCGGTTCTGTACACGCCGCCCCTGGCGTCAGCGAGAGTGACTGTAGGTTTATGAGTACAAATGCAATCGATTCCAAGACACCGCATGCGGTCGACGTTCACGTGGGGGGCCGCGTTCGTCTTCGTCGCCGGTTTTTGGGCTTAAGTCAGACCGAATTGGCAACGGCCGTCGGTGTTACCTTCCAACAGGTCCAGAAGTATGAACGTGGCTTCAACCGCGTCAGCGCCTCGAAACTCTATGAAATTGCCCGCGTCCTCAAAGTGCCGCTGTCCTATTTCTTCGAAGGCTTCGACGGGACGGCCGATCGCGAGTCCGGCTCGGACGTGACGCCGGCCGACTTCCTCGGCACGACGGAAGGCCTGGCGCTTGCCGAAGCCTTTCCGCGTATCCGAAACGAAGACCGCCGCCGCAAGATCCTCGACCTTATCCATTCTCTCGCAGACGAATGATCAGGACGTGCACGGGCGGCTGAAAGCCTGACAGCCGCCCGGCACCGCTGCGATTCCGGGAACGATGGTGAAATACTGGGTGAGATTGAGTTCCGCCCACAGGTCGACCTTACGTGCCTGCTTGCGGACCGGCGTGCAGACCAGATCGTCGATGCCGTCGAAGGCAAAACGGCTTTCGCCGGACCTGGGCTTGCGTGTCAATTCGGTGGCGATCAAGCCGATCGCCGCAGGGATGTAAAGAACGACACCGGCCGCTGCCATGCCCGCCGTATAGGCGATATCGCGAAGTCTTCGCCGCATGATGGAACTCCTTGTTACAGGAGACCAGACTATCGCGACGGACCTCAGGGCACAGTGAGGTTACCGCGCACGTAAACCAAAAGTCGGTAAAGACGGACTGCAGGGTTTATTGCGTTTCTTTCGCGCACAGCGGCTTATGACGGCAGTTCGCCGATCCTGCCCCAGAAATTGACCACCTGGCCCAGGCGTTCGGCGTATCGCGCGCCATCGAACGGCTTGACGACGTAGCCGCTTGCGAAGCTTTCGTAGCATTCGCGGATATCGGTCGGCGATTCGGAACTGGTGAACATGACGACGGGAATGGCCTTCAGGCTTTCGTCGCGCTTTACCGCGCGCAGGAAGGTCTTGCCGTCCATGCGCGGCATGTTGATGTCGAGCAAGATCAAATCCGGGCGGCTGGGGGGCGCGCTGTCCTGGCGGCCTTCGCCGTGCAGGTATTCCAGCGCCTGATTGCCGTTATTGGCGACGGACAGCGTGCACGGCGTCGCCGCACGGCTGAGCGCCCGGCGCGTCATCTCGACGTCGCCTTCGTTGTCCTCGACCAGCAGAATATCGAGAGCGCCCTTCGGCATCATTGTGGCCTCCCTTTGTCGGGCAGGGTAAACGTAAATGTCGTGCCCATTCCCGGCGACGACGTAAACACGATGTCGCCGCCGCACAGTCGTATGAACTTGCGGCATGTCGCAAGCCCTATTCCTGTGCCGGGATAGTCTTCGCTGCGATGCAGGCGCTGGAACATGGTGAATATACGCTCTGAAAAGGCCGGGTCGATACCGATGCCGTTGTCGTGCACGTCGAAGCGCCACATGGGTGCGCTCCGGGTGCCGGCCCGCCGGGCCGATATCTGAATTTCCGGCGCGCGACTGCCGTCCTGGAACTTGAGCGCGTTGCCAATCAAGTTCTGCAGCACAACGCGCAAAAGGGTCGGGCTGGCCTCGATCGTCGGAAGCGCTCCCGACGTCACGGTGGCGCCCTTGGCTTCGATGATGTCGCGCGCTTCGTGCAGCACTTCGTTGAGTACGCCCTGGCTGTCGACAGTTTCGAGCAGCAACTCTTCGCGCCCGACCCGCGAAAAGGTCAGGATGTCGCGAATCATCTTCTGCATGCGCACGGCGTTTTCGCGAATATAACGCACATATTGCAGCGTGCCGTCGTCGAGCTTGCCTGCGGCGTCCTCAGCCAGGAAGCCGGCATAGGTGTTCATCATGCGCACAGGCTCCTGCATGTCGTGCGAACAGACATAGGCGAAGCGCTCCAGTTCCTCGTTCGACTGGCGCAGGGTCGAATTGAGCGACAGTATCTGTTCACGCTGGCGGTAAAGATCGAGATAGACCTTGACCTTGCTCTTCAGGATGTCGGGATTGATCGGCTTGAAAATATAGTCGGCCGCGCCAAGCCCCGCGGCACGCGAAGCGAAATGGTCTTCCTTGCTGATCGCGGTCACGAAGACGATCGGCACGCCCTGCATGCTGGGGCGGGTCTGCATCAGCTGCGCGGTCTCGAAACCGTCCATACCGGGCATCTGCACGTCGAGCAGCACCATGGCGAAGGTGTTTTCCAGCACAAGCCCCAACGCCGCCTCGCCGGATTCGGCCGTGACGATCTGGGCGCCAAGCGGTCGCAGCAACGCTTCGGTGGCGAGAAGGTTTTCCGGCCGGTCATCGACGAGAAGAATCTTGGCGGGGGCGCCACGCGCGCCGGGCGCGTAATCAGTTTCCGTGCGAATGACGCTCATATCGCCCTCGACGGTCGAGCGGCGTACGCCATGGCGATTCTGATAGTCCGCACCGGTCCGCCGGACACGTCTGCTTCCATGCTCTCTTTCCTGACACTCAGACACCCGGCGACGCAGAGGGTAGTTCCCTGCAATCATCGGGTGAAATCACAAAAGATTTATTGCATGCCACCGTTAATATCGAGTGGAAGCAGAAGCCTTTATTGTAAAGGTCAGGCGGCTGCCATGGCGCGCGCAATACCCATTTCCAGCCCGCGCAATTCAGCCAGGCCGCGCAGGCGGCCGATGGCGGAATAGCCCGGATTGGTGCTTTTCTTCAGATCGTCGAGCATCTGGTGGCCGTGGTCGGGACGCATGGGAATGCGGCGGTCGTGGCGCACACTGACGCGACGCAACGCGCCGATCACCGAAAACATGTCGATGGAGCCGTCGAGGTGCGCCGATTCGTGGAAGTCGATGGCATTGCCCGTGGCGTCGTTTTCGCGGCGCGTATTGCGCAGGTGGGTGAAATATATCCGCTCGCCGAAGCGCTCGATCATCGCGGTCAGGTCGTTGTCCGGACGGATGCTGAACGAACCGGCGCAGAAGCACAGGCCGTTTGACGGATTGGGTACGCGGTCGAACAGGTCGGACAGGTCGGCCTCGGTCGATACGACGCGCGGCAGGCCGAAGATCGGAAAGGGCGGATCATCGGGGTGGACGACCAGCTTGACGCCGGCAGCGTCGGCCGTCGGGCATACGGCCTGGAGGAAGTGGACCATATTGTCCTTCAGGCGGGCATGGTCGATGCCGTCATAGGTCCGAAGCGCGGCGCGGAAGGCGTCGACGCCGAAGCTTTCCTCGCTGCCCGGCAAGCCCTTGATGATGGTGCGTTCAAGCTCGGTGCGTTCGGCCGTGCTCATGGCCTCGTAGCGGGCGCGGGCGCGCTCGACCAGCTCGGACGCGTAGTCGGCTGCCGCATCGGGGCGCTGGATATGGAAGATGTCGAAGGCGGCGACAGCTACGGCTTCGTAACGCAGGGCGCGCGCCCCGTCCGGCATGGCGTAGTTGAGGTCCGTCCGCGTCCAGTCGAGCAGCGGCATGAAGTTGTAGGTGACGGTCGTGACGCCGCACGCCGCCAGGTTCTCAAGGCTCTGGCGGTAGTTTTCCAGACAGCGGTCGAGCAATGGCCCCTGCGTCTTGATGTCTTCGTGGATCGGCAGGCTTTCGACCACGCTCCACTTCAGGCCTGCCGCTTCGATCTCGGCCTTGCGTTTCGCGATCTCCTCGACCGTCCACACCTCGCCATTCGGGATGTGATGCAACGCCGACACGACGCCTTCGCAGCCGGATTGGCGGATGTCGGACAGGCTGACCGGGTCGGACGGTCCGAACCAGCGCATTGTCTGGACCATGAGGTTGCGGTCAGCGAGGGCAGTCATAGGCGTCTCTTTTCAAAAGCGGCTTCGTCTGGAAAAACAATCCAAGCCTTAACATAATTGGTCCGACCACTTTTCGTCAATGGTAGACCAGTTATTGTTTGCGAATTTTGCGACGGAACCGTTTCTGACGCAAGTTCAACGCTATACGGCATCTGGAACGGCGTACCATTTGCGCCCTTGAATATGGTCACGCCGGGGGGTAGATTCAATTGATGGATGGAATAACCAACGATTTCGCTCCGGAACCCGAAGCGGCACCCGAACCCGCAGCTGAAGGCGAAACTCGCTCGGCGACCGGCGCCCTGACGCTGATGCGCGGGCTCGACGTGCTCGACCGCGTGGCGCGCGGCGACAATACGCTGGCGCGCATATCGCGTTCGCTCGGCCTCAACAAGAGCACGGTGCACCGGCTGGCCACGACCCTGGTCGAAGGCCGCTACCTGACCCTGACTTCGCGTGACGGCTACAGCCTCGGCACCAAGCTGCTCGAACTGGGCTACGTCGCCTCGCAGCAGATTACCATCACGCGCGTGGCGCACCCGCACCTGCTCAAGCTGTCGGCCGATACAGGCGATACGGTGAATCTGGGCGTGCTCGACCACAATCAGGTCCACTATATCGATAAAATCCCCGGGACGCGCCGCATCCAGGTGCGCTGCGTCATCGGCGAGCGCCAGCCGATTCGCCCGACGGGCCTCGGCAAGGTTCTTTTGTTCGACACTGATGAGGACGCCTGGCGCGAAGTCTATCAGCGCGAAGCGCGCGACCAACCCAACTACCGCTACGACCTCAAGTCGTGGATCGACATCATGAAGCGCTACAAAGCCGAGGACTACGCCCTCGATCTCGACGAGAACGAAGACCGCATCCGCTGCGTTGCCGCGCCCATCCGCGATATCAACGGCAAGATCATCGCCGCCATCAGCGTCTCCAGCGCCCAGCAATATATGGACGACAACCGTATCAATTCGCTGCGCGAATACGTCAAGGACACGGCGCTCGCCATCAGCAAGGACTTTGGTTTCAAAGGCTGATCGTCCCGATATTCGGGACCGTATTTCCCAGACTCTCCTGCTGGTTGGCGAAAATTTGCCGTCGCAATAAATACCTCGCATAGCGTATCGTTATGTTGAATGGCGTATCTGTATATGCTACCAATGGCAATGATCGCAAATATGCGGCCTAGGAGGGTGTGATGGTGATAACCCGGATACTGTGTTTGGTCTTGCTGGCGGTAGCGACAACGGCCAATGC
>FSUR01000349.1_pt1 | contig 10794 bp, 6 predicted proteins | sample 1637491 | NCBI WGS metagenome assembly FSUR01 (sample SAMEA3914816, study PRJEB12502) | metagenome | biome: forest; material: soil | place: USA | collected 2011-09-16 | depth 0.3 m
CAACAGAGCGCTTAAACGCCTCCGCGTATTTTGTCATGAAAAACCCCTGAAAGTTGGAGTCCAACTTTCAGGGGTCACATCACAACAGGAGGGGTTTTTTGCTGGGTGGTGTGGGCGGGGCAAGGCGCGATATAGACTTCGGTTCGCTGGGTCATGTCGTCATGGTCTCGCCCAAGCGGCAGGGGATGTTGTCGCAGGCTGCGACGTCGTTCGCCAATGGCGCGCTGGGCGCGTTTTCTAGCCAAGGTGTAGGCGACCGTGACCTTATCCGCGCCTTTGCCGGCGACCCCGGAAAGGTGCTGGGCGACATGGCTATGGCCGTGCCGAGAGGAATCGGCAATGGCTGGAACACTGTAGCGACCGGCGATGGCCGGCAGCGGTTCGTGGACGGCATCCGATCGGGCCTGAATAAGACGGCCGGGGATATCGGCGGCGCCTATCGCAACCATTATCTTGCTTCCTACGCTTTCGACAAGCTGGGCCGGCTTGTTCCGGCAACAGTCGATGCCATCGCCACGGGTGGAAAGCCTACTGGCCAAGGGCGGCGCCAAGGCGGCAGGGCGGGAACTGTTAGAAATAGAGGCGCGTGACGCTGCCCCGGGCGCTGTAAATTTCATGACAGACGATGCAGATTTTTTCCGGAATGCTTCCAAGCGAACCGACATCGACCCCGATGGGATGTTCGACGTCATTGCACACGGTAATCCGACCCACATTGAGCTGAACGATGCGACAGGCGTGAAATTGTTGGATGCCAAAAACGCCGCTCGGTTTATACGGAATGCGGAAGGATATACCGGCCAGGACATTCGCTTGCTATCATGCTCCACTGGAACCAAGGCCAAGGGGTTTGCGCAACAGCTGGCGGACGAGCTGAATGTTAAGGTCACCGCACCAAATGACACGTTGTGGGCCCACGGTAATGGTCGTCTGACAGTCGGCCCCATACCTGACATTAATTCCGGCAAATTTGTAACGTTCATCCCAGGAGAAAAATGATGACCACAATTCCTGAATGGAAGCACAGATGGTTTGGCGTTTGGTCTGAATATGGAGAGAGATACTCATCCTGCCCAAGTATCTATGATTTTGTAAATCCACAAATAAATTCGAGATACCCTGTTGAACAGGTAGTCTCTTATATCAAGGACGCACACACAATAGCAGTTACAAGCCGGCTTAATTTTCCAGACCCTTTCGATGCAAATCGGGACCAAGGATCTATTTCATACAAAACAGATGGAAAATGGTTGTGGCTGGATAATCTTGCAGATTACGTACAAAAAAACGGAGTATGTATTCCTGAAAGATGGTTATCCGACATGCAGGCTGCAAAATTCATTGCTCCTGGAACGGTGTCGGAGCAGTTAGTCAGAACTCTGGAGTGGCCACCGGTTATTTAGTGTCGGACCACACATTCTTCCAGTTGACGATTTTCTGGCAACCGAATTTTTGCCGGGGCCGAAGCCGTACTTCAAGCAAGTTAGCTGAAGTTCGGCCGCGAGCAACATCGGGGAGTAGTGAGTTGACCTGTTTAAAAGGTCTTTCTGCTATCAGAAGGCCTTTTGGTGTCATTTTAGAGCGTCAATACCGTCGCAAGTCCGGGTTGGGAGAGGTTGCCCCGTTACCAGATGCGCACGCGGTCTTCGGGCGCGAGGTAGTACTTGTCGCCGGGCTGGACTTTGAACTCGGTGTACCAGGCGTCGACATTGCGCATCGGGCCGATGACGCGGAAGTCGTAGGGTGAGTGGACGTCGGCCACCAGGCGCATCTTCAGCGTGTCGTCGCGCACCTTGCCCTGCCAGGATTGGGCGTAGGAGATCAGCAGGCGCTGGTCGCCGTCGAAACCGTCGATGTCGGCCGGCGTCTTGCCGTGCTGCGACAGGTGGTAGGCGTCGAGCGCGATCAGGATGCCGCCGAGGTCGGCGATGTTTTCGCCGAGCGTCTGGTCGCCCTTGATGTGCAGGCCGGGCAGGGGCTCAAAGGCGTCGAACTGCTTGGCATACTTGGTTGCCTCGGCATCGAAGCGCTTGGAATCTTCGTCGGTCCACCATTCATTCAGCTTGCCGTCGCCGTCATAATGGCGGCCTTCATCGTCGAAGCCGTGGGTGATCTCGTGACCGATGGTAGACGCGCCGATGCCGCCGTAATTGACGCCGTCGTCGGCTTTTGGGTCGAAGAAGGGGGCTTGCAGTTCGGCGGCCGGCAGGACGATCTCGTTCTTCGTCGGGTCGTAATAGGCGTTGACCGTCTGCGGCGTCATATCCCATTCGAGCGGATCGACCGGCTTGTCGAGCTTGGCCAGTTGGCGGTTCCATTCGAAACGGCTGCCGCGGTCGGCATTGCCGTAGAGGTCGGCCGCCTGAACTTCCAGCCTGGCATAGTTGCGCCAGGTGTCGGGATAACCAATCTTGGTGTTCATCTTGTTGAGCTTTTCCAGCGCCTTCTGCTTGGTGGCGTCGGACATCCAGGCAAGGTTCTGGATGCGCGCCTTCAGCGCCTCGCGGAAGTAGCCGACGATTTCCTGCATCTTGGCCTTGGATTCGGGCGGGAAATAGAGGGCGACGTAGTCGCGGCCGAGCGCTTCACCGAGATTGTCCTCGACCATGCCGACCGCGCGTTTCCAGCGCGGACGCTGCTCCTCGGCGCCACGCAGGGTATGGCTCTTGAACTGCCACTGGGCGTCGACGAAGCGCTTCGACAGGTAGGGCGCGGCCTGGTCGATGACGTGATAGGCCTCCCAGGCCTTCAACGTGTCGAGCGGCGTCGCAGCAAAGACCTTGGCGATCTTCGGGAAGGCTGTGTTTTCGCTCACCACGGCTTTTTTGGCGGCCGACAGGCCGGCGGCTTTGAAATAGGCGTTCCAGTCGAAGCCTGGGGCTGTCTTTGAGACGGCGGCCAGCGTCATCGGGTTGTACGTCTTGATCGGATCGCGACGCTCGGCCCGCGTCCAGCTGACCTTGGCGATTTCGGTCTCGAAGGCGACGATTGTTTTGGCGTGGCCAGCGGCGTCGGGATAGCCGGTCATGCGCAGCAGGCCGGCGATATAGGCTTCGTACGCCTTCAGTTTGTCGGCGTAGGTCTCCTTGAGGTAGTAGTCGCGGTCGGGCAGACCCAAGCCAGACTGGCCGAGGTTGAGGACGTTGATCTTCGGGTTCTTCGCGTCGGCGGCGATGTAGGCGCCGTAGATCGCGCCGCCGAAAGTGGCGGATGTCTTGCCCATATAGGCGGCCATCTGGGTCTTGGTGGCGATGGTGCGGATCTCAGCCAGTGCCGGGGCCAGCGGCGCAGCGTCGCGCGCCTCGACAGTTTTTTCATCCATCATCGACGTGTAGAGGTCGGCGATCTTTTGATCGTCGCCGGACAGGCTGGATTTTGAGGCCAAGTCCTCGACAATGGCCTTTGAGCGGGCCTCGGACAGGTCTTCCAGGACTTCGTTGACGCCGCTCGACGTCTTGTCGGCGGGGATGACCATGCTGCGGTCGGCCGTGCCGTTGACGTAGTCGAAGAAGTTGTCGCCGGGCTTGGTCGCCGTATCCATGCCCTTAAGGTCAATGCCCCAGGTGCCGAAGCGCGGCGTCGCCAAGCTCGGGTCGTTCAGCGGCGTCGCGGCGAAGGCAGGAAGGGCGCTCAGCATCGTGCAGCCGGCCAGAAGTGTCAGGAAACGCATGTCGCTCTACCCGGAAAAAAGATGGTCTCATAAAAACCCCGTTCCGAAGGGGTCGGAAGGGGGCGGAGTTTGTGGTTGGACCCCACCACCATCCCACTTCGCCAAGGCTTCGTGGGACGGTCCCCTCCCCTGAGTCCAGGAGAGTTTCGAGGGCAGTGGCGCGCGCTGTCGCGAGTCCGGGTTAAAGGGGGCTTGCCCCCTTACCAGATGCGGACGCGGTCTTCGGGGGCGACGTAGTATTTGTCGCCGGGCTGGACGTTGAAGGCCTTGTACCAGGCGTCGATATTGCGCACGGGGCCGATGACGCGGAAGACCGCCGGCGAATGCGGATCGGTCGTCACCTGCTGGCGGACGGCTTCGTCGCGGTATTTCGAGCGCCAGACCTGGGCAAAGCCCATGAAGACGCGCTGATCGCCGGTGAAACCACCAAGAACGGGGGCGTCCTTGCCGTTGAGATAGCGGTGGTAGGCGTCGAGCCCGAGCAGGTTACCGCCGAGGTCGGCGATGTTCTCGCCCATGGTCAGGCCGCCTTGGACGTGGACGCCGGGCAGGGGTTCGAAGGCGTCGTACTGTGCGCCGTATTTCGTCTTCTGGGTCTCGAACTTGGCGGCGTCTTCCGGTGTCCACCATTCGGTCAGGACGCCGTCGCCGTCGGAATGGCGGCCCTGGTCGTCGAAACCGTGGGTGATTTCGTGGCCGATGACGCCGCCGATGCCGCCGTAATTGACGGCCATGTCGGCCTGTGGATCGAAGAAGGGCGGTTGCAGGATGGCTGCTGGGAAGACGATTTCGTTACGCGGCGGCGAGTAGTAGGCGTTGACCGTCTGCGGCGTCATGCCCCATTCGCCGGGGTCGACCGGCTTGTCGAGCGTGGACAGGCTGTAGTCCCACTCGAAGGTGCTAGAGCGTTCGACGTTGCCGTAGAGGTCGTCGGCCTTGACGACAAGCTTGGCATAGTCGCGCCACTTGTCGGGATAGGCGATCTTGACGCCAAACTTGCTGAGCTTTTCCTGGGCCTTGGCCTTGGTTTCCGGCGACATCCAGGTCAGGTTGGCGATGCGGACCTTGAGCGCAGCGCGCAGGTCGGCGACCAGGGCCTGCATCTTGGCCTTGGACTCGGGCGGGAAGTAGGCAGCGACGTAGTCGCGGCCGAGGCCTTCGCCGATCGTGCCTTCGACGGCCGAGATCGACCGCTTCCAGCGCGGACGCTGGGCTTGCGCGCCGGCCAGCTCGTGCGACCGGAAGGTCCATTGCAGGTCGACGAAGCGCTTCGACAGATAGGGCGCGGCCTGGTCGGCGGTACGGAAGGCTTCCCACGCCTTGATGGTGTCGAGCGGCGTGTCGGCAAAGACCTGGGCGATCTTGGGGAAGGCGGTGTTCTGGCTGACGATGACCTTGTTGGCCTTGTCGACCTCCGCGCCCTTGAAGAAGGCGGCCCAATCGAAGCCCGGAGCCAGGGCGGCAACGTCGGCCAGGCTCATGGCGTTGTAGGTCTTGGTGCGGTCGCGGCTCTCGATGCGGCTCCAGCTGACTTCGGCGATCATCGTCTCCATGGCGACGATCGCCTTGGCATTGCCTTCCGGATCGGCATAGCTGATGGCGCGCAGCATGTCGGTGACATAGGCCTCGTACTTGGCCTTTTTCGCCGCGAAGGCGTCCTTGAGATAATAGTCGCGATCGGGCAGGCCCAGGCCCGACTGGCTCATCTGCAGGGCGTTCATTTTGGGGTTCTTCGAGTCGGGGCCGATATAGACGCCGAAGACGGACGAGCCGAAGGCGCTCGACGTCTTGCCCATATAGCCGGCCATGGCGGACTTGTCGGAGATGGCGGCGATGGTCTTCAAGCGAGGTTGCAGCGGCGCGACGTCGCGCTTTTCGACGGCGGCTTCGTCCATCATGGCCTTGTAGACGGCGGCGATCTTGGCGTCGTCGCCCGCCAGGTTCGATTTCGTGGCCAGGCTTTCGATAATGGCTTTCGAACGCGCTTCGGACAGGTCGATCAGCTGGACGAAGCTGCCGATCGAGGTCTTGTCGTCGGGAATGACCAGGTTTTTGACGGCCGTGCCGTTGACGTAGTTGAAGAAGCTGTCGCCCGGCTTGACCGACGTGTCCATGCCGGCAAGGTCGATGCCCCAAGTCCCATAGTGCGTCACCACGGTCGACGTCGCGTCGCCGGAGGCCGGCGTGTCGGTGATAAAGCCGTCCAGGCTTTCCAGGCTCTGCATGGTGCAGTGCTCATCGATACAACGATCCTCAGCCAGTGCCGCCGACGCGCCGACACCGAGCGCCAGCGCCGCTAACGCAGTTGAGATCAGAAGTTTATTGGCCATTTGGGAGACACCCTATAACTGTTACCGACAGGCGGGTGTAAAAGCCCCGCACATTTTCTTTTGGCCCGCCTTCTCCCGGGAAAACGGACTGATTGAAAAAGAAACCATTTCACCATAGCCGCTTTTTTATGAAGCAAAACATGAATCTTCGTTAATGATTCGACGGTGTGACAGGAGGCCCGATGACCGCTGCCAATGCCCATATTGCTGTTGAAAACGCCGCGGGCGGACAGGACTATTACGTCGTCATCATCGTTTTCCTGCTGGCATCGGCCGTCGTCGTTCCCCTGTTTCAACGCTACAAGGTGTCGGGTGTTCTGGGCTTTCTGGCGGTGGGCGTGCTTCTTGGACCCGACGGGGTCGGGCGGCTGATCGGCAATGTGCCGGGGCCATTGGGGCAGGTCTTCGACGCCTTCGCGCTGATGCGATCGCACAGCGTGCACAGCCTCGCCGAACTGGGCGTTGTCTTCCTGCTGTTCTCGATCGGGCTGGAGCTGACCTTCGAGCGCCTGAAGTCGCTCCGGCGGCTGGTTTTCGGCCTCGGATTGCTTCAGGTGGCGGTCAGTTCGTTGGTGCTGGCGGGACTGTTCCTGTGGATGGGGCAGGGTATCGGCGCTTCGGCGGCGCTCGGCATGGCGCTCGCCCTGTCGTCGACCGCCATGGTGCTGCCGACCCTGGCCGACCGCAAGGCATTACGCACGGCGTCGGGGCGCGGCGTCTTCGCCGTCCTGCTGGCGCAGGATCTGAGCGTGGCGCCGATCCTGATCACCGTCGGCATGCTGACGGTCAGCGGCGCCGACAAGGGCGCGGGCGGGCTTTTGGCGCTTATTCCTGCACTGATCGGCATGGGCGTGCTGGTGGTGGCCGGGCGCTGGCTGTTGCGGCCCCTGTTCACCCTGGTGGCGGCGTCGAAAAACCGCGAGCTCTTCATGGCGGCGTGCCTACTGGTCGTGCTGCTGTCGGGGCAGGTGGCGGTGCTGGCGGGGTTGAGCATGGGGCTCGGCGCCTTTGTCGCCGGCGTGCTGCTGGCCGAAACCGAATACCGGCGCGAGATCGAGGTGCTGATCGATCCGTTCAAGGGACTGTTGCTCGGGCTGTTCTTCGTCACCGTCGGCGCAAGGCTCGATATCGGCGAGATTCTGGCGCAGCCGGTTTTCGTGCTGGGGCTGACACTGGGGCTGATGGCCCTGAAGGCGCTGGCCGTCTACCCGCTGGCACGCGTCTTTGGACTCAATCGCCGCAACGCCATCGAGACGGCGGCGATCCTGGGGCCGGCCGGCGAATTCGCCTTCGTCATCGTCGACGAAGCCATCGGCCGCCACGTATTGAGCCCCGACATCGGCCAGGCGGTCATTCTGTCGGCGACGCTCAGCCTGTTCTTCGTGCCGCTGCTGGCGGCGGTGTCCGGCCGGGTCGCCAAGCGCCTGGCGCCATCCGATCCGCCGCCGGCCGAGGCGCCGGAGACGGTCAGCGAAGCCAATCCGGTTATCGTCGTCGGCTACGGCCGCGTCGGCGCGCTCGTCGCCGACATGCTGAAGGTACACGAGATCGGCTTTACGGTGGTCGATATCAATCCGCGTGTCGTTGCAGGCGCCCGGGCTGCCGGTATCGAAGCCTGGTACGGCGATGCGTCGGTGCCCGACCTGATGGAGCGCCTGGGCCTGGCAAAGGCGCGCGCCGTCGTCGTGACGGCGTCAAGCCCGGCCTTTACCGATTCCGTCGTGCAGGCCGTGCATGGGGCGTGGCCGGACGTCCACATCATCGCCCGTGCCCGCGACGCCGGTCACGCCGAACGTCTGTACCGCCTGGGCGCGACGGATGCGGTACCGGAGACGATCGAGGCCAGCCTGCAACTGGCGGAAAACACGCTGATCGACCTTGGCGTGCCCATGGGACTGGTCCTGGCCAGCGTGCACGAACAGCGCGACGTCTTCCGTCAGATGTTCGGCGTGCGGTCCGGGCAGGGCGTCGTCCGCATGCGTGGCGAGGCGTGACCCTGAAGTTTGACAAAATGGCCCGTCGTTCGTAGTCTCGGGGCAGCGCGCCACTGGAGCGCCGCCTGTCCGCGGCAAGGGAGCCGGCTCCCATCCAGATGAATATCGATCTTACGAACCCTTCTTCCGGCCTTTCGTAAGCGGACGTCTGGCAATGGGAAGGAAGGTTTTCCATGAGCCGTACGCTCACCTCAAAATCCACCCTCGATGCTATGCGAAAAGACGCCAAGCGCTGGTTGAAAGCCCTGCGCGCCAGCGAACCGGCTGCCCGCCAGCGGCTGGCTGCTGCGTGGCCGGGGGCACCGGCCGAGCCGGCCTTGCGCGACGTCCAACAGGCACTGGCGCAGGAATACGGTCTGTCTAGCTGGATCGCGCTCAAGGCGGCAATCGATGATCTTGCCTTGGAACGTCAGAGCCGGGCCGAGCGCGTCGCCATCGTCCTGCGTCACGCCTGGGACGGAGATCCAGCCCTTGCCGGGCGCATTCTCGGGCGCGATCCGACGATTGCCGGCGATAGCCTGTTCACCTCGGCCATATGTGGCGACGTGGCCGAGGTTGAACGCAGGTTGGCGCGCGATCCGCAAGCTGCGCATCGGACCGGCGGCGCGCAGCAATGGACGGCCCTGGCCTATGTTACCTACGGCAGGCTCGATTCGGTCAATGCCGTGACCATAGCGCGACTGTTGCTTGCGGCCGGCGCCGATCCCAACTTTCAGTTCGACGACGGCTGGGGCACACCATTCAAGGTCCTGACCGGCGCCATCCGTCTTGGCGAAGGGGCGCGACCGAGCCACGCCCAGGTGGCCGAGCTGGTCGAACTGTTGATCGATGCTGGCGCAGACGTTTACGATTCGCAGTCGCTGTACAATGTGTCGATCGTCGGCGCCGATACTCACTGGTACGACGTCCTGTGGCGCTACGCCGAGGCGATGGGCGATCTCGATGCGTGGCGCGTAAGGGGCGAGGGGCGGCTGGGCGACCATCTCGGCGTCAGCACGCTCGACTATCTGCTGGGCAACGCTGTCGGGCAGAACCACCTTGAGCGCGCGCGATGGCTTCTGGCGCGCGGTGCCGACGCCAACGCACCGCACGCCTACAGCAAACGGCCGGTGCACGTGATGGCGCAGTTGTCGGGTTTCGCCGACATGGTTGTGCTGCTGGAACAGCATGGTGCGGCGCGGGTTCCCTTGACGGGTATCGAGGCCTTCCGTGCGGCTTGCCTCGGTCACGACGCGGCCAAGGCGCGGGCCTTGATGGACAGGCAGCCGGACCTCATCCGGCACCCCGGTCCTTTGCTGGCCGCTGCCGAGCTCGGCAATGCCGCGGCGGTCGGCCTGTTGCTCGATCTCGGCGCCGAGGTGCAAGGCGTCGACCACGACGGTATCAGCCCGTTGCATCGCGCCGTGCAGTCGGGCTCGCTCGATGCCGTGGACCGGGTGCTGGCGGCGGGCGCCGAGATCGATCTCCGCGAAAGGCGCTGGAACGGCACGCCACTAACCTGGTCGCGTGTGCTTCACCAGCCGCACGTCACTGCGCGTCTGGCGCCGATCAGCCAGGACGTCCGGGGACTGTGCTGGCTGGGACTGACCGAACGCCTGAGCGCTGTGCTTGACGGCGAACCGACGCGGATCGCGCACAGCTTGTCCAAGGACGAAAATCCGACGCATCTGTTTTGTTTGCCGGACGACGAAGAGCAGGCAGCCGACGTCGTTCGCATACTTTTGAAGTACGGCGCCGATCCCGCCGTCCGCAATCCGGCAGGCAAGACGGCGGCCGATGTGGCGCGCCTTCGCGGGCTCGATGAGGCGACTGAATTGATGGAGGCCGGCCATGCGGATTGATCGCTTCGATCTGGCGCTGCGTGTCGTCGTCGATCACCCGGCGCCGGGCTTCGGCATGGCGCTGCAGTGTGGCGCCACTGCAAAGGCGACTTTGGTGCCGCCGACGAGCGCGTCGGCTGACGCCCTGGTCTTCGATTTCACGGTGACGGTTGACGGCGCTCTGCCGGATGGGCGGCCTAGGCTGCTTGGGGCCTGCGTCCAGGGACCGCCCGCAGCGCGCTTCGTCTATCTGTGCATCCATGGCGCGGTAGCGGGTGCGCCTTGGTGCGGCCGCGCCAAGATACCGCTGAAGGATGTGACCTGGGCCGGGATCGAGGTGCTGAAGTCCGGCGAACGTCTGGGCGCGCGCTACAACGGGACACTCCGCGGCACGCCGGCGTGCGGCACGGTTCGGCTTACAGACGGATGGTCGGCGCGCCCGATGATTCAGGGCGTGTCATATTTTTGACTCAGGTGTCGGGAAATGGACAAAGAAAAAGCCCGCTCAGGGGGGATAATACCTGGCGGGCTTTTTTGTTTATTTAAAGCGAGCGTTTCCTCCCCGAAACGCTAGAACTGACTTCTCTCTTCGGGAGAAGTTCCGTTCTTGGCGGTGATATAGCCGCCTTTTTTTTACCCGGTCAACTGAATTTCGATCTTTGTGTCAAAATTATTTTTCACGGAAATGTCATTACAACAAAGATGCTAAAAAACGGCGTTCCGGTTGTGTGATTTTGACAGCGCTATCAAATAGAATCCACTATGCTTTTCAAGTGTTTGATTGCGTCGTTGCGGGATAGTGTCACCTGTCCCGGACGGCCTTCGCGCCATGCCTTATTGTCGCTTATTTGCAACGCCAAATCCCTTCCGAGATCCAGGTCCTTTATGGTGACAGTGCCGGCCGCGAGTTCATCTCCGCCCAGCATGATAGCGGCGGGGCTGAGTCGACGGTCGGCGTACTTCATCTGGGCCCTCATGCC
>FSUR01000434.1_pt1 | contig 10689 bp, 10 predicted proteins | sample 1637491 | NCBI WGS metagenome assembly FSUR01 (sample SAMEA3914816, study PRJEB12502) | metagenome | biome: forest; material: soil | place: USA | collected 2011-09-16 | depth 0.3 m
ACGTATTTGCGCGCGTCCTCGCAGATCCACCGTATCGGAGCCTCCGTCAGGCCCGACAGGACGGCATTTTCGCGCGCCCAGCCGATGGCCTTCTTCGACGCATCAAGGTGGGTGACGCGGGCGCCTGCTGCTGCCGCGGCGAGGCTGGCTACGCCCGTATAGCCAAACAGGTTCAGCACGCGCATGCCGGGACGCTTTTCGATCGCGGTCCTTTGCCATTCCCAGTTTGCGGCCTGTTCGGGGAAGAAGGCGAGGTGGCGGAAGCTGGTGCACCGGCCGTAAAAGCGGACATCGCCCCACGACAGCGGCCATTGTTCTGGCGGCTTGCGCGTAAACGTCCAGCGGCCTTCGTCTTCATCGCCGGCAGGGTCGAAGACGGCGTCAGCCTTGTCCCATAGGGTCGGGTATTTGCGCTGCCACCAGCACTGGGGCTCCGGGCGAACGATCAGATAGTCGCCGTAGCGCTCGAGCTTCTTGCCTTCGCCGGAGTCGACCAAGGCGTAGTCGGTCCAGGGCTTGGTGCGCAAGGTGGTGGCGGAATCCGTGATAATCATGGGTTTGGCATAATGCCCGGCCGCGCCGCCGTAAAGCGCTTTGTGGAGCATTGCAAAAACCCGCTTTGTGAAAACAAGCGAGTCACATAGCCTCACCTGAGTGCGTGGCCCGGGAGGCCGGCCCGAAGAGGGCGGAAACAGTAGAGTGCGTATAAGACCAACGGCGGTTACGGGGCTTGCGGCCCTGATCCTCCTGCTGTCCGGAACCAATCCGGCCACGGCCGCGCCACCTATTGTCTCGCCGCCGCGTATCATCTCGCTGGATGAATGCGCCGACCAGTACGTGCTGGGTCTGGTACCGCGCGATCGTATAGCCGCCGTGTCCGACAAGGCGGCCTTGCCCGACTCCTTCTACCGCGACCGCGTTCGTGGCCTTCGTCAGGTCCGGCCAAGCGCCGAAAGCGTGCTGGCGCTCAAACCCGACATTGTTGTGCGGACCTGGGGCGGCGACCCACGGCTGATCCGCATGCTCGGGCAAAACGGCATTCGCGTCGTCTCCATCAACGATATCAAGACCTTCGACGAGGCGCGCAGCGAACTGCACCGCGTTGGCGACGCCATGGAGGCCGACGCCGAAGCGCAAGGCGAAGCCGAACGCTTCCAGGCAGCGCTGAACGACATCCGTCCGATCGGGCTCGATCGCACCATCCTCTACTATACGCCGGGCGGCTATAGCGCCGGCCCGGACACCATGATCGGCGAGATGCTGCGCAAGCTGGCCTTTCGCCTGGAAAGCCAGGACAAGGGCTTCTTCCCCCTGTCGCCGGAAGTCATCCTCAGCCTGCATCCGGATGTCTTTGCGCTTGGCTTCTTCGATGATGTCTATGAAATGCGCCGCGCTCCCGGGCGCAATCCGGTCGTGCGCGACCTCATCGCGGCCACGCCGCACTTCACCCTGCCGCGCCGCGCCATGCTGTGCGGCGGCTGGTATTCCGCTTACGACCTGCGGGTCCTGTCCCATTCCATCGAGGTCAAGTGATGCATTTGTCGAGCACGACGCTCAACCTTGTCCTCGGCCTGCTTATCCTGGGCTTGATCGTCGGGCTGATGCTGTTCGGCGACGTCGCCATGAGCGGGAGCATGTGGCTCGATGCTGTCCTGCATCCGCAAGGCCTGGCCGGCCAGATTGCCTGGGATATCCGCCTGCCGCGCGACCTGACCGCCGCCGGCGTCGGCGCCATGCTGGGCCTGTCGGGCGCCATCATGCAGGGCTTGCTGCGCAATCCGCTAGCCGAACCGGGCTTGCTCGGCGTGTCGTCGGGGGCGGGGCTCGGGGCTTCGATCGCCATCGTGCTCGGCATGGGGCTTATGCCCTTTGCCGTCGAAGGCCTTGCCCTGTTGGGCGCACTGGTCGTCGCTGTCATCCTGCTCGTTTTCGTGTCGCGTTTCCCGCAGCGCCAGTCGCTGATCCTGCTGGGTGTCGCGGTCAGTGCGCTGTGCGGTGCGCTGATGGCGCTGGTCTTTAACCTGGCGCCGTCGCCGGTAACGTTATCGGAAATCATCGGCTGGATGATGGGCTCGGTCGAAAACCGCACATGGTCGGACGCCGCTTTCTGCGTCGGCGGCCTTGCCGTCGGCGGGCTTCTGGCATGGAAGGCGGGGAAGGGGTTGCGCGTGCTGACGCTGGGCGAAGAGACGGCGCGGTCGATGGGCGTCGACATGGTCCGGCTGACTCAAGGTCTGGTCGTTGCCTCCAGTCTGCTGGCCGGGCTGTCGGTCGCGGTTGCCGGCATTATCGGCTTTGTCGGCCTGGCGGCGCCGCACTTCGTCCGCGCCATGGGTATCAAGGATCCGTATCGCCTCATCCTGCCATCGGCACTCACCGGTTCCGTGATGGTGCTGCTGGCCGACGGACTGGTGCGTGTCCTTCCCGGCACGGGCGACCTGAGGCTGGGGGTCTTGACCTCGCTGGTCGGCGCGCCCCTGTTCGCCGCTCTCGCCTTCCGTAGCGCGCGCTCATGGATGCAGGATTGACGCCATGGTGACCCTCGATACCATCAGCATTTCCCTTGGCGGCCGCAACGTCGTCGACGGCGTGTCGGCCGAGCTCAAGGCCGGGCGGCTGCACGTCGTCGCTGGGCCGAACGGCGCCGGCAAGTCGACCCTGCTCAAGGCCATGGCCGGACTGCTGCCTGTGGCCAAGGGGCAGATCCGGCTCGACGACGCCGACGTCGCGCGGTTGAACGCACGCCAGCGCGCCGAGCGCCTGGCCTATCTGCCGCAGGACCGGACGGTCGCCTGGGACCTGCCGGCGGTCGATATCGCGGCCCTGGGCGCCCGCCATCTGGCGCCGGAGGCGGCACGGCAAAAGGCGTTCGAGGAACTGGACGCGCTCGGCTTGAAGGACGAAGCGACGCGCGGCGTTTTCCGGCTGTCGGGCGGGCAAAGGGCGCGCGTCCTGCTGGCGCGCGTGTTATTGAGCCCGGTGCGTATCCTGGTGCTCGACGAGCCCTTGACGGCGCTCGACCCGGCGTGGCAACGCCACGTGCTGACGCGGCTGAAGCAGAAGGCCGAGGCAGGGTTGACCGTAGTCATCAGCCTGCACGACCTGCACCTGACGGCGCAATTCGCCGACGAGGTGCTGCTGATGCAATCCAGCAAGCTTGTTACGGCGGGGGCACCGGAAAAAGCCTTTACATCCTATCACTTGCGCGAAGTGTTTAAGCTGAAGGGCGACCTTGTCCGCGACGAAGGGACTCGGATGCTGAGGATCGATCCATCACCCTTGCTTTAGCGGCCACGCAGAAATCTGGCGGCAAGCCAGCGCCGCGCGGGCTCATCATACAGCTTAAGACAAATCCAGGCGATCGCGACGGCTGCAACCAGGGTCGCGACAGCCCATGGCGCGCCCTCGGCCGGCGAAATCTTCTTGTCCACGACCCAGCCGGTATAGATGTAAATCAGCGGATAGTGGGTGATGTAGAGCGGATAGGACAGGTCGCCGAAAAAGCGGGCAATGGTGACGGACACACCCTTGGCGTCCTTCTCACCGGCGCCGATTGCGACGATCAAAGGAAAGAGCAGCACAATGCACGCCGTCTCATAAAGACCATTGAGCCACAGCCGATCCGTTCCGCCAAAACGGGGCAAGGCCAAGGCCACGACCAACAGCAAGGAGCAGACCACGAAGGCATGCGGCAATTTGATGCGCTTGCCTAACCGCATCAGCAGAATGCCGGCAAAGAATGGGAAGACAACGCGGGTCAGGCCGATTTGAATGCCCTCGGCATCGAGAGACCAACCGCCGACAACGTCGCCGCGCTTTCCGAACACTGCCAAAACCACCAGGGCGACGGCGCCCAGGGCCACAAGAATGCCGAGTGCCTTATTGGGCAGTTTGCGGATGCCCGCGGCGTAGGCAATGTTGGCGACATATTCGTAAAACAGCGACCATGCCGGACCGTTCAACGGGTAGGTCTCGTTCCAGCCGCGGATGTCGGCCGACGGAGTCAGCGGGATCATCGTAAACCCGATCGCCATAACCGCGATCACCTGCCACAGCGTGGCGGCATCGTGCTTCGGGTAGATCGAGAAACCCTGGAACGCAAACAGCACCGCGCCGATGACGCTGCCGACGATGATCATCGGCTGCAGTCTGACAAGGCGACGTTTGTAAAATTCCCACTGGCCCATGCCCGCCGCCCAACGGTCGTCATAGGCATAGGCCACCACGAACCCGGACAGCAGGAAGAAGAAGTCGACGGCCATATAACCGTGATTGATGATCTGCTTTTGTGAGCTGCCGCCGGCGTGCGCCTCACAAAGGTGGAAGATGACCACCAGAAGGGAGGCGACCCCGCGCAGCCCGTCAAGGATGACGTAATGGCTCTTGGCCGGCGCCACAGCGTTGGTTGCGGTAGGTTCGTTCATGTAAGCCCCTGCTACCGCTTGTGTTTCTTGCTTTTGGTGGCCGCGTGGCCCTTCGCGCTGGACGACTTAGTTTTCGTTGTCTTCTTGCCCTTGGCCGCCCTGGTCGTCTTTTTGGCCTTGCCGTGGGCTGTCGCTTTTGGGCGGGCGGGTTCCTTGACTGCCGCCTGGCTGAGGCTGTTGGCCAGGGCGGCGTTGGCGGCTTCCGCCTTCTGGTATTCCAGATAGTTGATGGCGCCATCCGGAGCATCGGCCGAGCCGTCGCCACTGTCATCGAGATCATTATTGGTGCCGATGGGGGCGGGCAGGCCGCGCTGCACGTCGGCCAGGGCGGTCAGCGGCGCGGTGCCGCCATTCAGCCTGGCGCGGTAGATGCGCATGTTTTCAGTCACGCGCATCATATAGTCGCGCGTTTCCCGCAAGGGCATGCATTCGATGAAGCTCAGAGAATCGGCGTTCGAGCCGCGCGGATCGCCGCAGTCGCCAACCCATGTGCTCATGCGGCTGGGGCCGGCATTATAACCGGCCGCCGCCATGATGTACGAACCGTCGAAACGAGTCACCAGTTCGCCCAGGTGATAGGCGCCCAAAGACATGTTGAAGTCCGGCTCATAAAGCCTTGTTTCCGAATAGGAAGCGCCCAGGCGGCGGGCTACGGCGCGCGCCGTCGACGGGATCAGCTGCATCATGCCACGGGCATTGGCGCGCGACTTGACCATCGGATCGAAGCCCGATTCCTGACGGGTGATGGCCAGCACAAAGGCCTTTTCCGGCGCCGGCACGTCGGGCACGGCGCGCATCGGATAGGCGCGTTCGGGCAGGTAGAAGCCGCGCTGCATCGACATGCGCGCCACCTTCATGGCGACGACCTGGCTGTCGTAGCGCTGGGTCAGGTCGACGAGCAGTGCCTCTTCCTCGGCATTGGGCAGGACGGTGTCGAGATTGAGCACGATGGCGCGGAACAGGTCGATTTCGTTCATTCCGCCCAGGATACGCGCCGCCTTGACCAGGTCGCGATTGTCGAAGCGCACGCGGTCAGCATCCGATGGCACGGGATCATGGCCGAGCGTGATGGTGGTGACACCGGCCTTTTCCGCTGCCAGCTGGCCGTAGAAGGCGTAGATGTACTGGCCGCCCTTGGCATAATAGTCGTGCGCCGTCTGGGCGTCGTTTTGGGCAGAGTCGTTGCGTGCCTCATAGGCACGGCCAAGCCAGTAGTTGGCGCGGCCCTGGGTGATGGGGGAGGTGCCGGCGGATGACAGGGCCTGGAAGTGCGCGATCGCCGCTTGGTTGTCCTTCAAGCGGACGAGTGCGATCCAGCCGGCGAAGAACTCTGCCTCGGCCTTCGACTCGCCATTCTCGAAGCCGCCATTGTTCATGGCGTTATAGGCGGCGCGATAGTCGTGCGCCTTCAGCGCCGCCTTGAAGTAGCCAAGGCGCAGCGTGTAAAGTTGCGTCGCCGCATCGGGCGAAAGGCTGGCCGGCGGCAGGTCGGCCAGCAACGGAAAGCCCAGCGGCTCCAGCCCCTTGCCCGACAAATAGCGCGCGCGAGCGAAGGCCAAGGCGGGATTGTGCGGGTCGCCGGCAAAGGCCTGACTGTACAGCGCATCGCCGGACGCCGAGTTCGAGCGCATGGCCAGCACGGCATTGGCGACATCGCGGCGGTGATCATCGACATAGGCCGTCAGGTCGCGGATCGCCTGGCTGGACCCGTCCTGCACATTGATCATCAGGCAGTTCAGCCTTGCGGCACTGTCGTCGGGTGTCAGATAACGGCTGAAGGCAGAGTAGAAGTTCGCCTGAGCGATCGAATCGAAAACCTTGGTCCGCCACCACGTCTTGGCCAGTTGCGACGCCGTGTCGATCTGGTTGAGACTTTGATAGGCAGTGATCAGGGCGGACGCCCCTTCGACCGTCTGCGGCGGCGAGCCGTTGAACCAGTCGACGACCTGTTGCGGCGCCATACCGGACATGCCGATCATCTTTTCGGCCGCGATCTGCCGGCGCGCCTCGCGCGGCCAGCCCCACAGATCGCGACGCGCGGCGTCGAGACCGGCAAAGCCGTAGGTATCGGCGCCACCATCGCCATTGAGAATGGCCCAGGTCACGATCTTGCGCGCCACAGGGTCGGAAAGGCTCTGCTTGTACGAATCGGCCGCGGCAAAATTGCGCGACCTGACGGCCGACAGGGCGGACGACAGGGTCTCCTGGTCCGACGACGACAGATAGGACGACTGATAAGGCTGGGCTGCTGATGGCTGCGACTGCACAGACTGATAGGGCACTGGCGCCGACGGCAGGCCGGCGGTCTGATCGTCTTGGGCCAGGGCGCCGAGGCCCGCCAGGGCCGCACCGCTTACGGTCAATCCCAGAAGGCTTTTGCGCCAATGGCGTCGCCACGCGGGCACGCGTTTGCTGTCGGCCTGCGAATGCGAGCGGTCGGTACGGAGGAACGTCATGATACGCTTAAAATCCCTTCAGCCTGTCTTGCGACTATAGGCCATAGTTTCTTTTTATAAAGACATTGCAGCCAAAGCGCGGCGGGCTTAAGGCTAGTTTTCGTATTATGGCTGGTCAGAGATGACCATAAAGACACACCTTTCGCCAGGGCTTCACGTTTCGGTTGACACGTTTCGATGGCCTCGGTGCAAGTCTGTGCGCAGGACTGGTTAAGGATGAGTAACGTAGATACCACACCGGCTTTCCGTGGCGTCATAACGGCCATGGTCACGCCGTTCCGCAACGGCGCGATCGATTTCGCGGCCTTCGAGCGCCTGATCGAGCGCCAGGTCGCCGCCGGCATCCACGGCGTCGTTCCCGTCGGCACCACGGGCGAGACCTCGACCCTCAGCGTCGAAGAGCATAAGGCCGTGGTCAAGCTGTGTGTCGAGAAGGTCGCCGGGCGCATGAAGGTCATCGCCGGCGCGGGATCAAACAATACCGCCGAGGCCGTTGAACTGGCGCGTCACGCCAAGGCCGTCGGCGCCGATGCCGTCCTGGTCGTCGCACCCTATTACAACAAGCCGTCGCAGGAAGGTTTGTATCAGCATTTCAAGGCGATCAACGATTCCGTTGAGATCCCGGTCATGCTGTATAACGTTCCCGGCCGCACGGTCGCCGACCTGTCGAACGACACCATCGTCCGTTTGTCCAAGCTGCCGAACATCGTCGGCATCAAGGACGCCACGGGCGACCTGGAGCGTATGAGCCAACTGCGTATCGCCGTCGAAAAGCCGTTCGCCTTCGTTTCCGGCGACGATCCGACCTTCCTCGGCTATATGGCTCACGGCGGCCACGGCGTTATATCCGTGACGTCGAACGTGGCGCCCGCAGCCTGCGTCGCCCTCTACAACGCGGCAGCGCAAGGCGCCTTCGACACGGCGCTGAACTGGCAGGACCGCCTGATCACGCTCGACAAGGTATTGTTCGCCGACTCGTCGCCGTCGCCGACCAAGTACGCCATGAGCCGCCTGGGCCTGTGTACCGACGAAGTGCGCCTGCCGATCACGCCGTGTTCGCAAGCCGTCCGCCCCCTGGTCGATGCCGCCATGGCGCTGGCCGGGCTGGAGATGGAGCCCGCCTGACTTGGCTGAACAACCGTCCAATTTCAAGGTGATCGCCGACAACCGGCGCGCACGCTTCGACTATTTCCTCGAAAACCCCATCGAGGCCGGCATCATGCTGACCGGAACCGAGGTCAAGGCGTTACGGCAGGGTCGCGCCAATATCGCGGAATCCTATGTCTCGATCGAAAACGGCAATGAGCTGTCGCTGATCAATGCCGACATCCCGATCTATAATCAGGGCAACCGCTTCAACCACGAGCCGCGCCGTATCCGCAAGCTGCTGCTGCATCGCCGCGAGATCGACCGCATGATGGTGTCGGTCCAGCGTGAAGGCCTGACCATCATCGCGACCAAGATGTACTTCAACGACAAGGGCACGGTGAAGCTCGAAATCGCCCTGGCCAAGGGCAAGAAGTTGCACGACAAGCGCGAGACCGAGGCCAATCGCGACTGGCAGCGCGACAAGGCGCGCCTGTTGCGCGACAGGGGCTGATTGCCGTAATGCCGGACGGCGGGTATTACTGCGAAGGCGCGTGAACCGAAGCCAGGGCCGTCAGGTGGACGCCACACTCGCGCACACCGACCGAGACACCCTCGGCGTCGTAAAGGTCAAAGGCTTCACGCCAAAGCGGCAGGGCAATATTGTTGGCGCCCTGCGCCTCGTGCAACAACGCCATGGGCCTGAGCGCATTGGCCAGGGCCAGGCCCGGCGGGTCGTCGACGGCGCGATAGATGGCCAGCGCTTCGTCGTAGCACGGCATGGCCTCACCGAAATCGCCGCGTTCGGAGTGGGTATCGCCGAGGTGTCGGACGGCATTGGCCACAGCCAGCGGATCGCCCAGCTGGCGATAAAGCTGCACGGCCTCCTCACAAAGAAGAACAGCGGAATTCGGCCGACCACGATCACGCTCGATCTGGGCCTGCCGCATCAGCGCCTTGGCCAGCAGGGCGTTGTCGCCAGCCATCCGGCTCAGGGCAATGAGCGCGTCGAGATTGTCATAGGCGGCTTCGAAACGCCCGTCGCGGCGTGCCCGCTTTGCTTTTTCCAGCAGATGCTCGGCAGTGTCCATCGCCAGCCTCCGTCATCACCCCTCGTTGGGGTATCAAACGCTCCGCAAACGAAAAGGTAAACGCACGAATGCGTGACGAAAGCGCTGTCAAATATCAGTTGTTTTCAGGAACGCAGATGCGCGAATGAATATGTCGGACAACATATCCGGCGTCAGACGTCCCGTATTCATGTTCAGCCGCGAGCAATGATAGGTATTTATAATCGTCAATCCTGCGGCAACGGCCTCCGAACCATGGCCGGGCGCCATGTCGCGCAGCGGCAAACCTAACGCTTTCAGGACATTGTGCCGCGCGACGTCACCCAGCGTCACGATGACCTCAAGTTGTTCCATGGTTTCCATTGTCGCTTTAAGGTACGGCCGGCACGCCGACTGTTCGTCAGGCAGCGGACGGTTGCCGGGTGGAGCGCACAGGACAGCATTGGAAATGCGGCAATCGATCAGGCGAAGATCGTCGCGGCCGTCGTCACCGTAATGCCCTTCAGCCCACCCAGTCCGCAGCAGGGTGTCGAAGAGCACGCGGCCAGCGGAATCACCTGTAAAGACGCGGCCCGTGCGGTTAGCGCCGGTCCGCCCCGGCGCCAGCCCGACGATGAGCAGGCGTGCGGTATCCGGCCCGAACGGCAGGGCGGGCGCGTTATGCCAGTCGGGTTGGGCATTGCGGTTTTCGGCACGGTAGGCGGCCAGTCTTGGACACCGCCCGCAGTCGCGATCAGGCCACATGTTGGGAGAGGGACAGGAGATTGCCATCGGGGTCGCGAAACCACGCCACCCTGTCTCCGCCTGGGGCCGACCAGATACCGTTTTCGCCCTGGGCATCCCCAAAGAAGGGGTATCGCTCGAAAGCGACGCCCTTGGCCGTCAGTGCCTCGACCGCGGTCTCGATATTCGTGACCTGCCAGCCGAAGACCGTATGATCGGCTGCACTAAAGCTATCCATCGTCGTCAGGCGCAGATGAATAGGTCCCGATCGCAGCACCAGGGCGAAGTCGTCCTCAGCGACGAAGCTCAGGGACAGCACGTCTTCATAAAACGCGCGCGCCCGCGGCCGGTCGGTGACCAGCAGAAAGCCCATCGGTGTGGCGGAAGACAGCATGATACCCTCACACCGTATCGTCAAAATCTTCCTTGACCGGGAACTTCGCTTGCTGGGTTGAGGCAGCCTGGCCTTGACTTTGACGGGGCCGGCCGATGACCGAAGCCAGGTCGGCCAGGTCGACGAAGGTATCGGCCTGGCGGCGAAGTTCATCCGAGGTCATGGGCGGCGACGATTTGACGGTCGACACGACAGTGACGCGAGCGCCCTTGCGCTGCACGGACTCGAGCAGGCGGCGGAAATCGCCGTCGCCTGAGAACAGCACCAAATGATCGGCGTGTTCGGCCATTTCCATCATGTCGCAGGCGATTTCGATGTCCATGTCGCCGCGCCAGCGCTTGCGCCCCTGGCTGTCGACATATTCACGGGCGGTCTTGGTGATAAGCGCAAAGCCGTTGTAGTCGAGCCAGTCGACCAGTGGACGGATTGGCGAATAGTCGTCGCCTTCGACCAGCGCTGTATAGTAGTAGGCCCGGATCAGGACGCCGCGCTTGCGGAATTCGTCGAGCAGCTTACGATAGTCGATATCGAAATTG
>FSUR01000134.1_pt1 | contig 10616 bp, 8 predicted proteins | sample 1637491 | NCBI WGS metagenome assembly FSUR01 (sample SAMEA3914816, study PRJEB12502) | metagenome | biome: forest; material: soil | place: USA | collected 2011-09-16 | depth 0.3 m
CATCAAATCCGACGAAGTGACATTGAGGTTCTGCAGGGCAACCATGGCCCCGATATTGGTATTGACCGACGAAGACATTTTTGTCTTCTCCTTCATTTTGAAATACCGAACGACATTTTGTCGCCGGAGGCATTTTGCCCACCACTAAGAATTGTGGTTATTTCCTAATTAACCGATAATGGTACGGACGATTACGAGGATTCTTTGAAGACAGTGGTAATTGTCGCCGAGGACCTGCGTGGATCGATCTGCCGGCCGATGGCCGAAAGTCACGGGCAGTCGTTATGGGATGTATCGGAAATCTAACGGGTCCAGGGTCCGCGACCCTGGTGGACCCAGGCGGTATTTCATCCAGCCGAGCGAAGCGAGTAGCGACCAAATGGGAGCGCAGGCCGCGCGCCGCCAAGGGCCTTTGGCCCTGAGCGCCAAGCAAGAAATCATTATCAGATTTTCGCAGAAAATTTGGAAATGGTGGTTGGAGGCGGGATCGAACCGCCGACCTGTGGGTTATGAATCCACCGCTCTAACCATCTGAGCTACCCAACCTTACCGGGGTGACGCATCGCGTCCGTCGGAGGCAGGCGCTATAACCAATCCGGCCGGGCTGATCAAGCCTTGATTTCGGCAATCTGGTTCAGCGCCGCCATCAGGCGGGCTTCGCCGGCTTCCAGCGTAAAATGCGACAGGGCATATTCGCGCGCGGCCTCGGCCTTTTTGAGCGTAGCGGGCCAGTCGTCGAGGGCCGTGCGGATGGCGTCGGCCATGGCGCGGGCGTCTTCGCGGGCGCACAGATAGCCCAGTTCGCCGCCGCGCAGGATCTGGCGCGGGCCGTCGATATCGCTGGCGACGACCGGCGCGCCGGCGGCCATGCTTTCGATGACGACAAGGCCGAAGGGCTCGACGCGCGACGGGCACAGGAACAGGTCGAGATCTTTCAGGTATTCGCCGGTGCGGCCGATCCAGCCGCAGAATGTGACGTGATCCGCGAGACCGAGTTCTTCTATCTGCGCCTCCAGCGAACCGCGCAGGGGACCGTCGCCGCCGAGGCGCAGGTACAGCGGTACGCCGTCGCCGACCAGAAGAGCAATGGCGTCGAGCACGATGTCGAGGCCCTTGTTGACGTGCAGCCGGCCGAGCGTGCCGAGGATGGGCGTGCCGGTGGGGGCGGGCTTGACGGGGTGCGGGTCGAGAACAGCGAAGTTGTCGACTGTGAAGATCGGCAGGTTTGCGTGGGCACGGCGGAGGCTGTCGGCGACCGAGGGGCTGACGGCGATGGCGGCGCGCAGGCGCGCGACCTGCGGCTTGTGGCGGAAATTGTGCACGACCTGTACGGTGCGCGAGGCCGTGCCCGACAGCGACAACAGGGCTATGCCGGTGGCGCGGTTACCGTGGGTCAGCACCAGGTCGGGGCGGAAATGCTGCGCCACGCTGCGCAAGGTCAGGGCGGCGAAGGGGTCGTGGTTGATATGTGCGCTCATCGGGCGGAACTCGACCGGACGCGTGACCAGTGCCTGGCCCAGCATGCCGCGTTCGGGGCCCAGGCTCATGACTTCGCAGCCGGCGGCCCTCAAGGCTTCATGATAGCGCAGCGCCATGGTTTCAACGCCGCCCAGCCCTTCGGCCAGCATAATGTTCAGTACGCGCACGATCTGCGGTTTCCTCGCACGGTCGCCTTGTGAGGCATCTTTGGGCAGCGGTAGTGGATGCCTGTTTAATCGCTTTTAGGCAACAATTCCGCCAAAAATATTTCAGAGCGGCAAGGTGAAGCGGTGTCATTGCCATATAGGGGTAGAAATTTTCTCAAAATCCTGTCCATAGTGCAGTATTGTCAGTTTGAGTCTTGGGTAGAGGGTATATTTTGTCCGATCTGATCGATGAACTCGATGCGCGTATTCTGGACCTCATTCAAGAGGATGCCTCCCTGTCGGTCGCCGATCTTGCCGAAAAGGTCGGACTGTCGCCGTCGCCGTGCTGGCGCCGGGTAAAGCGGCTGGAAGATCTGGGCGTCATCCGCAAGCGCGTGACTCTGCTCGATCCGGACAAGCTGGGACTGGGCTTCGAAGTCTATGCCGCGGTAAAGCTGTCGCTGCCGTCGCGCGCCAATCTCGAAGCGTTCGAGGCCAGGCTGGGTGAATGGCCGGAGGTCGTGTCGTGCGTCACGGTGACGGGCCACGAAGACTATATGCTGCGCGTCATGACGCGTGACATGCATGCCTATGACGACTTTCTGCGTGACAAGCTCCTGGCGTCGGACCTGGTGTCGGGTGTCGAAAGCCGCATCATCATGCGCTCGGTCAAGAATACCACGGCCGTGCCGATCCGGCTGGTGAAGAACGTGTGAACCTATAAGAAGGAGGTTCTCAGATGCAATCTGTGGACCTCGTCCTTTCGCCTTTATCCCGTCATCATGCTCTGGCATGCCGGTTTCGCTTGGGCTAAAGCGGAACGGGGGCAGTTCGGAGCATAGTATGAAACGAATTCTTGTGACCCTGCTGATGAGCGGCGCGCTGCTGGCCGGACAGGCGGGCGCGCAGGCCGTCGACGCGGCGTCGGACCTCGGCAAGTTCCGTAATTATCGCGATGCTGGCATGAAGGCGCTGGATCACAACGATTCCAATGCGGCCATGGCGAACTTCATGAAGGCCGGCGAGATCGTTCCCGACTCGCCGTCGATCCTGTTGCTCAAGGTCCAGGTGGCGCAGAAGCAGGGCAAACTCAAGGATGCGCGCGCCTTCCTTACCGAATATCTGGACCGCGGCTACGTCCTCGACCTCAAGAAATACGGTGATTTCCACCAGTTCTGGGACGACGCGCTCGAGGCGCGCAACCGGCAGAACCGCTCCGAAACCGGAGAGCTGCGCGTGGTGTCGAGTTCGCCGGACTTCGCCATCACCGAAGGCATCGCCTACGCGCCGGAAACGACGCAGTTCTTCGTCAGTGGCGTGCGCACCGGCACGGTGACGGCTTTGACGACAGCCGGGGCGCACGACCTTATCAAGTTCCGGCCGGGCGTCGCGGCCTATGGCCTGGGGCTGCACGCCGGCAAGTTGTGGGCGACGACGGCCGCCAGTCCGCAAACGCTGAAGTTCGACGCCAAAACGGCTGTTCCGTCAAAGATCGTGGTGATTGATCCGGCGAACGGCCAGGTCGCCCAGACGATTGTCGATCCGTCGAAATCGCGCAAATTCGCCCACCTGCTCCTGGGCGCCGATGACCTTTATGTCGCCGACAGCGAGCACGGCGAGATTTTGCGGCTCAACGCCTACCAGGGCGATTTGCAGACCCTGATCCCCGAAGGCTATATGGATACGCCCGACGCCCTGGCCGAGCGCGAGGACGGCAAGGCGCTGATGGTGGCCGACTATATTTCGGGACTTTACCGCGTCGACCTGGCGACCGGCGAGATGAAGCACATCGTGCCGCCGGCCGATGCGTCGCTGCTCGGAATCTCCTTCATGACGCGTTACGGCAATGACCTGGTCGCCATCCAGACCGGCTTCAATCCGGACAAGGTCCTGCGCCTGCACATGTCGGACGACTGGGCGGAGGTAAAGTCGGTCGATGTCGTGTTGCGCTCAGACACGCAGATGAGCCAGCCAACTCAGGGCGTCATCGATGGCGACAGCTTCGTCTTCGTCGCCAAAAGCCAATGGGATGCGCTGGACGGGCAGGGCAATGCCACCAAGACGCCCGGCAACGCCGTGATCGCCGCCCTGAAAATCGGTCAGTAGCCAAGGCATTCCAACGAGCGCCATGCGGTATTGGATATGTGAAAATCCCAATACCGTCAGCTCTGTTTATGGTTAACAAAATATTATTCCCTTTTAACCCTGTCTATGCCAATGCTGGCATCGAACCTGCGAGACAAGCGGGCAAGGGCGTGACCTCTGTGTTCTTTTCGCACAGACGGCCCCCAAACAGGGAATTCGATCGTGGGTATCTTCCGGCAGGCGACGCAAGGTGTGGTGATTCTGGCGGGGCTTTCGTGCCTTGCCGGTCAGGCGCTGGCCTCGCCCATGCCGCATAGCCTGCACGCGGTCGCCGGTGATACCATCGCGCGCGAAGGCGATTTCGACGGCGACGGTCGCCGCGACACCCTGTATCTGGTCGACGAACCCGCCACCGACAGGGTCGCCGTTCATGTCCGCCTGAACACGGCGGCCGGCGAGCGCGACCTGCGCGTGTCGAGCTACGATGGCCATTCGGGTGCGTCCGTGACGCGCGTCGTTCCGGCGGGACGCTATGCCACCGATTGCGGCAACTTCGCTACCGACTGCGCCGCAGTCGATATCGTAACCACGTCCGACAGCCTGGCGCTCGACCTCGGTGACGGGGTGACGGTCCTGATGCACTGGCAGGGTGAACGTTTCGACCAGGATTTTATCAAGCCTGACACGGCTCCGTGGGCAGGCCTTGCCGACACCATGGCCGAGGTCTACGCGGCCAATCGCTGATCCCTGATCCGGCATCGTTTTACGGAAAAACAATGATATCGAAGCGGAAACCGCTTCGCGTTTTGCGCTGCGCGCTTTAAAAAGCCATCTCCTGAACGCAAATCTGCCGTAGTTTTTGTGTATTCATTACTCAAAGCGTGACTATTCGCAAATGCGATAGCGGTATACGCCACACGGTTCCGCAATGAGTATTTTTTAAATACTCATTGTTGCAGAGAAATTTTCTGCAATTAACACTGGCGATTTTACAACACATGACTAATGTAGCGGTTACCGCATCATTGCGCTTACCGGGGTGGGGCGCCAACAAGAAAGTACGAGTAGACTTTGGGACGATCAGCTGACTACAGTAAGCAGAGCTGCGCTATCGCGGGCAGCCTGAATATTATCGGCGAACCCTGGACCTTGCTTATTATCCGGGACGCTTTCATGGGCATTGCCCGCTTCGAGCAATGGCAGGAGCGGCTTGGTCTTGCGCGCAACGTCCTTGCCGCACGACTGAAGCATCTCGTCGCGCATGGCGTGTTCGAGCCGAAGCTTTATTGCGAACGGCCGAAACGATATGAATATGTGCTGACGGAAAAAGGCCGTAACCTGAAGCCTGTGCTTCTCAACATGATGGATTGGGGGCGTAACTACGTCTATGCCGGTGAGACGCCGGGCTTCGAATTCGTTCATGCCGGTCATGCTGTGCAACCGATTACGCGCTGCATGCACGGGAGCGAGGTCGTGGACGCGGCGGAGGTGCAGCTTGTCACCCACGGCGACGCCAAGACACTTGCCGAAATCTATAAGGAAAAGACCGAGGTTTAACCTCTGTCGATATTCCGGAATTTGAGCCGCTTCACGCTGTGGAGCGGCTTTTTTTAATAGGCGCGTCGTGTCGCTGAAAAAGCAAAGCGTCAGCGCAATTAAAAATCCGGGCGGCGTGTCAGTAGGCGCTGCGGGTAGAGGCAATGAAGCCGCCGCCCAAAACGCGCCCGGGATCCGAGACGTCATACAGGACACAGGCCTGACCGGGGGCCACGCCTTCTTCGGCGCCGTCGAATTCCACCTCGATACCTGCGCCCGCGCGGATCAGGCGTGCCGGTACCGGCGGGCGGGTTGACCGGACGCGTGCCAGCACCGGCTTGGCGGCGGCGGCGGCCACGTTGAAGTCGGCCTCGTCGCCCAGCCAGTTGGTTTCCTTGAGCGACAGGGCGCGCGTCAGCAACGCCTCACGCGGGCCGACGACGATCTCGCGGCTGTCGGCATCGATGCGCACGACGAACAAGGGCTCGCCGACGGCGATGTTCAGGCCGCGGCGTTGGCCGATCGTATAGCCGGTAATCCCTTCGTGCCTGCCCAGCACCCGGCCGTCGATATGGCGGATATTGCCGGCTTCACGACCCTGGGGGCGCAGCTTGTCGATCAGCGTCGTATACTTGCCTTCCGGCACGAAGCAGATGTCCTGGCTGTCGGGCTTGTTGGCAATCTTCAGCCCCAGTTGCAAGGCGATGTGGCGGACCTGGGGCTTCGGGATGCCGGCGAGCGGAAAGCGCAAATAGTCGAGCTGGTCCCGCGTCGTGGCGAACAGGAAATAGCTCTGGTCGCGCGACACGTCGGCGGCGCGGCGCAACGACACGACGCTGTTGTCGGCCGAACGCTCGACATAGTGGCCGGTCGCCATCGCTTCGGCGCCCAGGTCGCGCGCGACGTCGAGCAGGTCCTTGAATTTGACGGTCTGATTGCAGCGGATGCACGGCACCGGCGTTTCGCCGCGCAGATAGCTGTCGGCGAACTCCTCGATGACGGAGTCGCGGAAGCGGCTTTCGTAATCGAGCACGTAGTGCGCGATGCCGATCTTTTCGGCGGCCATGCGGGCGTCGTGAATGTCCTGGCCGGCGCAGCAGGCGCCCGCCTTTTTGAGCGCTGCGCCGTGATCGTACAGCTGCAGGGTAACGCCGATGACTTCGTAGCCCGCCTGATGCAGCAGTGCGGCGACGACGGTGGAATCGACCCCGCCCGACATGGCGGCGACGATGCGCGTGCCCTCAGGCAGGCCGACTGCGGCGCGCGTAGCGGCAATCGCGGCGTCGAGGTCCGCGTCGGCAATAAGGGGAACGGGGCAGATATCGTCCATGTCGCGGTAAATAGGGCAAACCCGAGCAAATTACTAGGTCCGGGCTCCGCAGCATCATCTGGCCGAAAGGGCGCCGGGCCTTTGACTATTTCAGCAGGTTGAGCAACGACGTGTCGCGCAGGGTGTTGAGAACCTGCGCCGACGCCTGGACCGAGACCTGGGCGATCTGCAGGTCGGAATAGGCCTTGGCCATGTCGGCGTCGGTGCGATCGCCGATCAGGCCCGTCAGGCTGGTCACCTGGCCCTGCAATGACTTTTGGGTATTCTCGACGCGTTTCTGCATGGTGCCGTTGAGCGAGGTTTGCTCGACCAGCTTGTCGTAGGTCGTGGTGAGCTGACCGGCCAGGTTGGTCAGGAAAGATTTCTGCGTGTCGTCGAGCTGGTTGCCGAACGGTGTCGTCGTGGCCTGCTGCTGGTACTGCTGGAACAGGCCCATCAGCTGGGTGCCGAGATCCGACGCCAGCATGCCGGTTTGAATCGTCGTGTGCACATCGATGCGCGACGACTTCTTGACGTCGCCATTCTGGAAGGCGTCCGAAGCCTGCGGCAGGGCGGCCAGGTCGGTCAGGTTGGTTACCTTGACCGGCTGATTGTCGTCATTGCCGCCGCCGAAAATGTATTGGCCGTTGTGCACGTAGTTGAGGCCGTCGAGCGACGAAGAAAAGGCGCCCTGAATGGCGATGGCCAACGACGAGCCGTCGCCCGAGGCGAGCGCACTCATGATGGCGTCCTTGGCCTGCGACGCTGCGTCGCCGGTCCGTTCCAGCGCCAGGTTCTGAGCGTCGAGCCGGTCCGAGACCGTCTTGTTGACGTCGATAAAGGCGTTGGTGTTCGACAGGGTCGCCTGGTACGACGCGATGATTTCGGCCGAACGGCCATAGCCCATCAGATCGGTCGAAATCTTTTGTGTCGATACCTGGTCGTTGGCCGTCATCTGCCGTTCCTGCGCCGATTGCAGGTTGTTGACGGCATTGCCCCAGACTTGTGTGGTCGATACGCGCATGATCTACTCCTACACCATGTTCAGCAGGACATCGAACATGTCCTTGGCTGCCTGGACCAGGCGGCCGGACGCTGCATAGGCCTGCTGGTATGTGGTGAGATTGACAAGTTCTTCGTCGAGATTGACGCCTTCGGTCGATGAGCGGCGGTTCGTCGCCTCGGTCAGCAGGGCGTCCGCGCTTTGCTGGTCGGTCTTGGCGTTGGCGGCCAGGTTGCCGACCTGGCCGGCCAGGTCCGAGCCGTAGCGGGTAAGGGTCGAGATGCCGCCGCTGTTGAGGCCGGCGCGCGGAAAGGTGAAGGTCTTGCTGGCAATGTCGGACATGGCCTGGCCGCCCGAGCCGTCGCCGCCGACCAGGGCCGGCGTCGTCGTCGCCGACAGGTTTATCGTCGCCAGCGACAGATTGGCCGGATTGGCGTTGATCGTATTGTTGACGCTGAGGCCCGATGCGACATTGCCGGGTGATCCCGCCAGTCCGAAGAACTGGCTGAACGACGGGCCGTAGCCATAACGCGAACTCGAATCGGCGCCGACGCCGATGGTGGTGGCGGGCGAGCCGTAGCCATTGAAGGCCAGCGCACCGTTGGTCGGATCGAGCGTGAACTGGCCGTAGCGGCCGAGGCCCAAAGAGGTATCGTTCAGCGCCGTCAGCACCGAAGTCATGTCGCCCGACGGCAGTTGTACGTCGATCTTCGACAAGGTGCCGCCGTTGGCGTTCCTGACCGCGAAGCTGACGGTGTCGGGCGTGGTGCCGGTGCTGAAGCCCGAGGTCGAGGTTGCGGTCAGGCCGGTCGACGTATTGGTCGGCAGCTTCGACGAGATCAGGTCGTTGAGACCGAAGGTCTGCGAAAAGCCCTGGCCGAAGCGGCTGGACGGCGTGGTCGCGGAATCGGCGATGGCGACGCCCGTCGAGCCGCTGCCGGCGGTGAATTTCATGACGCCGTTGGTAAAGCTGAGTGTCGCAGCACCGCCAAATGCGCTTGTGATGTCGCTGGCGAAGCTGGATGTCGCGAACGATCCGGTCGAGGCGCCGCCGTCGAGCGACCAGGTGTTGTTGGTGAAGTCGACGGCCATCTGATGCACGATATTGCCCGAAGCGTCGACCGTCGCCAGGTTGGTCGTACCTGTCATGCCATTGAGCATTTCGTCCTGCGTCGCGCCGGTATTCTTGCCGGTCAGGGTGGCGGGCGCGGGCACGGCTGAGGCAGCGTTATGCGCCGCATTGAGTTGCTCGGTAAAGCTCGACATGAACTGGCTGAGCTGGTCGTTGATCGCGACGGACTGCTTGTCGCGGACATCGAGCAGGCCCTTGATTTCGCCGGACGCCAGGTTGTCGGCCAGGTCGCGCTTTTCGCCGGCGGGCGTCGTGATCGTGATCGGATTGAATACCGTCGTCGCATTGACCGACGCTGTCGACGTGTAGGACAGGGTGGCCGCGCCGTCGCCGGCGAGCGTCAGGCCCGAATTGGTGCGCACCGTAATGCCGCCGTTGTCGTTCTGCGTGACGCGGATATCGACCAGCTTCGACAGCTGGTCGAGATACTGGGTCTGCTGGGTCTGCGAGCCCGTTATATCCTGACCCTGGATCTTCGCAGCCGAAATGGTCGAGTTGAGCTGCGAAATGTTTTTCAACAGGTCGTTGACCGACTTGAGATCCGTGTCGATGCGCGTGTCGGCGTCGGCGCGGACCTGCTGCACCTTGTCGGAGATACGCTGTCCTTCGGCCAGGAAGTCGTTGAGGTTCGAAATGACCTCCTGGCGGCCGGCGCTCGATGTCGGGCTTTCGGCGGCCTGGGCCAGCGATGACATGACGCTGTTCATCTGGTTGAACAGGTTGTTGCCGTCGGTGATGTCGCCGAACTGCGTCTGGACCTGGTCGATCAGGTCATAGCTGGCCTGCGCAGCCGAAGACGCCGATTGCGCCTTGTACGTCGCCTGTTCCAGGAAGCGGTCGGCTGCCAGTGCGACGGGGCCCGAAGCGACGCCTGCGCCCTGGCCGCCGTACACGACAGTGTGCTGGTTCGCCACCTTGCGGATATAGCCCGGCGTGTTGACGTTGCTGATATTGTCGGACGTCACCTTCAGCGCGTTTTGCGCCGTGCCCAGTCCAGATGTTGCGATGTTCATGATGCCGGTTAGCGACATGACGTGCTCCCGTACGGAGTGCCCTTGCTGTGGATAAGCGGCAAAGCCTGCAGCTTACCCGGCAGGTTTTGCCGGGTCTGCTCAGATCTGAAATAAAGAAATGTCTTATATTTCATTGTGTTGCCAAATTTCCATTCGCGGAGGCGTTACTTTTCGCTGTTAAGGTTTCAAGTCGCGTGCCAACCCGTCCGAAGACTCTATGAGTCACGCGTAAGAGACGCCCGCGCACTGCGGGCGGGGAGGGTGGCCGTACGCCGGCTACCCGGCAAGTTTGTCCGCAAAACCCGGCAAGGCGGCAATTTTGGCCGCCCGTTCACCATATTAAAATCAATAAAATCAATTTCTTAGCCTCTGGCCCGGGGTTTGCTACACGAGAGGTCCATTGACTTGCGCAAAGAAGTTGCGTCGTCCCACCGCCCGACATCTCCGCCAAATGCGGAGGCGAAGGCATGAACGATCCGACCGTTTTCCCGCGTGAGTACCATGTCCCCCAACCAGGCTTCGTCCCTGTCCTTGCCGATCCCGTCCGGCCGCGCGACCTCGATTGTCGGCGCGCCCGATGGTGTGTCTGCCGGTGCCTTGGCATCCGACAGCCAAGGCACGGCCTCGGTCTTCGACACGCTGGTAGCGGCGCTCGCGCCCGCAGCGCCCACCGAAGGACCGGTCACGGATGATCAGGCGACGGAGGACAGCCCGCTTTCGGCTGCGTCGCTTCCGACCATCACTGTATCCCTGGGGCAAATCACGGACGCTCCAGCCGAAACAGCCGTCGAGCCCGCTCCGCCGCAGCCGGCGACCCTGCCGCAGCCTGTCGTGGACGTGCAATCCGTTCAGCCGCAGCCTGTTGCTGCCGCACCGATATTGCCCACGCTATTGCTCGCCGCGGCGAAAGCCG
>FSUR01000278.1_pt1 | contig 10579 bp, 4 predicted proteins | sample 1637491 | NCBI WGS metagenome assembly FSUR01 (sample SAMEA3914816, study PRJEB12502) | metagenome | biome: forest; material: soil | place: USA | collected 2011-09-16 | depth 0.3 m
CCAGCAAAGAAGGCCTTCAGGTTTTTGTTGATATTGTAGGTGACCTTCATGTCCAGAAAGCTGGTCATGTCGCGGAAGTTCGAACCGCCAGGATTATAGGGCGTGCGGATCGTCTGGCCGGAGCACTGCGGGAACGCGGTCGGATAGTTGTTCAGTGCGTTCGAGCACGACGAGATGAAATCGAAATAACCGGCCTGCTTCTGCCAGGTCAGACGGGCATTGAGGCGGCCGTCGTCGTACCACAGGGCGGCATTCTGGGTAAAGGCACGCTGGCCTTGCGGCGGCAGATAGGCGCCCGTGATCAGGTCTTGCGCAGTTTGCAGCGCGATTGCGTCCATCTTGGTGTAGTTGTAGTCGACACCGAAATTCTTGAAGAACCATGGCAGCTTGGTGAACGCCATCTTGGTCGAGAATTCGATGCCGCGCTGCAACTGACCGGGACCATTGACATAGGTCGGGACGTTGAAGTCGAAATCGGCGAAGGACTGGCCGGTGACCGGGTCCTTGGCGTCGCTGCCCGCGAAGAAGGTGGCGACAGGCAGATTGCCCGCCTGCGGCTTGCCGGTGATCACGTTGTTATAGAAGTACGAGACCGAAACGTTGAAGTCCTTGTTCGGGTACCACTCGAGCGACTCGTTGTGGTTGATGGCCTTGTAAGGCTTCAGCGCGGGGTTACCGACACGGCCCGAGCACGCATTGGTCAGGTCGTCGTCGAGCGAAGTGTTGAAGGCACTGTCGTTGCGCTCATCGACCGTACAGGTGCCCGCGGGCAGCAGTGCCGAAGCCGCCGGACGCGAGATCACGTGGCCGGAATAGTAGCGCGCCACCAGTTTGTCAGGCAGAATCCAGAGGTTCAGGTTGTAGCTGGGCAACCAGTCCGTCGTGTGATTGGAAATAGAGGTGTTGAGCAGGGCCGTCGCGGTCGTGACGGCGCCGTTGTTCGTGATCGGGCTCCACGCCGAAGTGACCGCGGTATGGGCCAATGTCATGAAGCCGGTCGCCTCGACATCGGTCGTGACGATACGGTTGCCGACGTTACCGTTGAAGACCATGTCCCACGGCAGCTTCTGTTCGAAGTCGACCATCAGGTACATGGCGTTGGTCTTTTCGTGGTACGCAAAGTGCGGCTGCGAATAGACCTTGCCGTCGTTGGCCTTGCATTCCTTCATACAGCTGAGGTCGAACGTCTGACCGGTCAGCGCGTTGGCGATGACGTCCGGATTGATCAACGGCCAGGACGACATGACGTCGCCCTTTTGCGAATAGTCGCCCATGAAGTCGAAGCCGCGTGTGTAGAGCGACTTCGAGACCAGCGTCTTCAGTTCGTCCGGCGTGAAGGTATAGGTGCCCGACAGCTGGTTCGCGAGGCTGGACACGGCGTTGTTGTTGCCTGCAATCTGCGAGCTCGGTGTAAAGCCGTATTGGCAGGATTGCGTCGAAGTCGCCGTCGGCATGCACGAACGGTAGGTGGCCGTAATGTTTTCGGTCGGGACGATGATCGGCGCGACATAGCCGGCGGCGCCCACCGTGCCGGTGGCGCCCGCCACGGTATAGCCACCGCCGGACCAGGCGTTGCCACGGTGGTTACGCGACTGCACGCCCCACTGCACGTCCTGGAGGAAGGGCAGCTTGTTGTCGAAATCGTAAGTCAGGTCCCACTTCAGCTGCTTTTCGTGGTCGTCCGACATTTTTGGACGCCAGGTAACGGTGAAGTTGGTGCCCCATTGCGCCGCCGTGGCCGTCGTATAGGCCGGCACCGCCGCCTGGACGGAACTGGCCGCGCCCGAGGCGCGGGCGATGGTCGAGGTCAAGGCCGAATACGGCAGGCTTCCGAGGTCGAAACCCGACGGCAGGTCATAGGCCCACAGCCCCGACGGCGTAATGTGCGCGTTAACGGCGCCGTAGGTGTAGTTGACCGCCGTACGCAACTGCGCCTGCTGGAAGGTCGAACCCGAGTCGCCGTAGAAGAAGTCGAGTTTGACGTTGTCGTGCTTATAATGGCCGCCGACCTGTGCCGCCCACGTCGTAATGAGTGTGTGATAGTGGATGCCGTCGATATTGGCGTTGGCATCGTTCAGGGTGAACGACGTCACGTGGTGCGTCGCATCGACCGTGGCATTGGTAATATCGCTTTCGGTGCCGCAGCCCGTCGTCGTTTGCGCTGCTCCCGCACCGGCGATCGTAGTTGCGCAGCCCGGCGTGCCATTGGAATAATAGCCGTAACCGAGGCCCGTCGCCACTGTCCGCGGCGTCAGGAAGCCGTTCGAGGTGGCCACCGGAGTGGTTTGCGTCGAAGCATTGTTACACACGCCCTGGATACAGATCGAACCCTGGTTGTAAGCCGGGCTGCCAAGGTTCAGCGTGTCGTCGCGATTATCGACCGTCCGGTTCTTGATGTTGGCCATGGCGTATAGAACAAGGTCGTCATTGACCTTGTAGTCGAACCGCAGCTGGGCAGCGACGCGACGCTCATAGGCGCGCTTGGAGAAGTAGCGGATCAACGACGGCGCGTAATCGTTCCACTGGTTCAGACAGCTCGACAGCTCGTTGGTCTGCTCGGTCTGCGCGGCTGTGCGGTTGTTGGCGGCACTGACGCCGGCGGTAGCGACCGTACCCAGCTGGTTGTTACCGGCGCCGATGGCGTTCAACTGGGTCTGGGTCAGGGCCGGGAAAGCTGCATAGCAGTCGGCCTTGGTCTTGGCGGCGGCCGACTTGGTCAGAATGTCGATAGGCGACGAGGAGGCATAGGCCGCGGTGTTGTTGGCGTTGAGAACGCGGAAGTTGCCGTCGGTTGCGGTCGGATCGACGATCGACGGATTGTAGGTAAAGGTCTTGTCGGCGGACTGATCGAAATCGGCGTTGCGCGACGGCCCGGCGTTACCCGAGGTCTGCGGCTGCTGCTGATCGGCGACCGTCTGGAATTCCGAATAGTTGACATTGCCAGTGACGCCCAGGCGACCGTCCATGAATTTTCGCGCGAAGACGGCGCTCCATTCCGGCGTCCACTTGCCCGAGATCGAATTCTGCTGCTGGTCGACGGTCAGCTGGAAGAAGGGCTTCTTGTAGTCGAGACCGGTTCGCGTTTCGATGTGGACGCTGCCACCCAGGCTGCCTTCGGTCTGAGATGCCGTCGAGCCCTTGATGACGTCGATGCTCTTGATCATGTCGGCCGGCAGTTCGCGCAGGTCGGCGCCACGGCCGCCGTCGGCGCTGCCCGGTCCGTTGGCCAGGGCGCCGTTGGTGTTCAGCGCGCTCATGCCGTCGACATCGACGAGGTTGGTTTCACCAGACTGACCGCGGATCGAGAAGCCCGAACCTTCGCCATTTTCACCGCGATCAAGCGAAACGCCAGCGATGCGCGATACGGCTTCGTTGACGTTCTTGTCGGGGAACTGGCCGATGTCTTCGGCGACGATCGAGTCGGTCGCCGTCTTGGCGCGCTTCTTGCGGTCGATCGACGAGCGCTGCGATGCGCGCTGGCCGGTAATGACGATAACGGTCGAGTCGGCGGCCGGCTTGGCCTCGGTCTTCTTTTCGGCCGGCGCCTGCGCCTGAGCGGCCGTCGTACCGGCAAACAGGGCAACGAGGGCAAGAGCGGTGCCCGCGCGCAGAGTTCCAATACGTCCTGCGTTGGAAAGTTTCGTCACGATGATCCTCCTGGTGCGGCTGAACCGCTATTGTAAATTATGCATTGCCGCCCTCTAGGGGGCCGAGGATCGCCGCGCAATTGGTCGGACCTTTGTCCCGCCACCATACGGCAAACTTCGGCCGGACATAGGAGTCAGGCCATCATATCTTCACCTTCGATGATTGATAATGACAAGTCAAGGCGCGGGCCCAAGTTTCGCCTTGTTCACAGTTGGTTTACGATCATTTGCGGTCTCTGACGTAACAAAAAGATCACACAAATACCGCGCAACTGGCCAAACCGATAGCGTACGCAACGAAATTACCGCGTCGAAATCCTGCCGCAACCGCCACCACGCAAAAAATACCAATATATGGCATTGAATAAGCAAAGTTTTTATTTGTAAGACCGTCAGCCATAGACCATTCAGACCGCGGCCCGCCAACTCTGAAGCCAGCCATAAATATGTCGAAACGTGGCTTCCGCATCACCTCGGTGTCAGGCGAATAGAATTCAATTATTTCAACGATTTAATATGGATTTTGGCAGACGGTTGCCGGCATTGACGAGCAGCCAGTTGCAAAGCCGCGGCAGCGCCGGCCATACGCCTCTCAGTCACATTTGATCATTATCAATCAACGATCGCTGGACTGAAACCCTGGCGTTCCTTGTCAGACAATCCCGCCGCCAAGATTGGGATTGTAATGCCGGACCTCGGCCTTGAGCGCCCGATAGGACGATGCGCGGTAACAGGCAATGGGATCGATCGCGCCGCCACTGCGCACGCGGGCCATAGCCAGTGCCGCGCGGACGTCGGTTTCGAATGCCAGGCGCAGGCAGTTGTGCGCCATGATGACGTCATTGTCGGCCTGATAGCCCTTGAGCGCCATGCGGTCGACGATCAGAGCCTTGGCGTACGACCCGGCAATGGCGCGCGCCGAATTGAGCAGGCTTTCGATCGGATCGGTGACGTTGTGCGACTGATCCATCATGTAGGCCGGGCGAAACGAACCCTTGCCGCGGATTTCCGCCGACACCAGTTCGTTGAACACCAGGAAGAGCTGGAACGGATTGATCGACCCGGAATCGAGATCGTCATCGCCGTACTTGGAATCGTTGAAATGGAAGCCGCCCAGCTTCCCGAACTGCGACAGGCGCGCCACGATCATCTCGATATTGACGTTGGGCGCGTGGTGGCCAAGGTCGACCAGGCATTGCGCCTTGTCGCCCAGCGCCTGGGCGCACAGGATCGACGTGCCCCAGTCCTGCACGACCGTCGAATAGAAGGCCGGCTCGTACATCTTGTGCTCGATGAACAGGCGCCAGTCGTGCGGCAGGTGGCGATAGACGGCGCGCAAACTGTCGAGATAGCGCTCGAGCGAGTCGGTGAATTCGGACTGCCCGGGGAAGTTCGAGCCGTCGCCGATCCATACGGTGATGGCCTTCGATCCCAGCGTATGACCGATTTCGATGCACTGCAGATTATGCTCGATCGCCTGTTGGCGCGTCTGGGCCTGGCTATGGCTGAGCGAGCCGAACTTGTACGAGCGCTTCTGGCCGGCCTGATCCTGAAAGGTATTGGAATTGATGGCATCGAAGCCGATGCCGTGCGCTTCGCCGAACTGGCGCAGTGCAAGGTAGTCATCGGTCTTGTCCCAGGGAAAATGCAGCGACACGCGCGGCGTCAGCCCGGTCAGCTGATGGACGACGCTGCAGTCCTCAAGCTTTTCGTAGACGTCCGTCGGTTCCCCCGGCAGCGGAAAGCGGGCAAAGCGCGTACCGCCGGACACCATGCCCCAGCTGGGCAGGCCGACTTCAAGCGCCATGACGCGGGCAACGATGTCTTCGATGTCGATATTTTCACGCGCCAAACGTGCGCCCAAGGCCGCGTAGTCGGCAAGGTGCGCGTCCATCAGCCGGTCATTATCCTTGGCAACGACTTCCGGCGGAATTCCCAGCATGGCCCTGTCGATGGCGACAAAACCCATTTACTCCTCCCTGATACTCCGGCGTCTGTATGGTTGTCCGCGCCTTATCCTTAGAAAGCCACGACGTACCGGCCAAGTCAAATCACCAATATTGCGCCGCTTCGTGATTTGGTCCTTAACGCGTAAAGGCTGCGGCATTACCGGCGTCGACATTGAGAATATTGCCCGTCGATTTCGCCGCGGCCGGGCCCGCCAGGAAGACGACGGCTTCGGCCACGTCTTCGGGCAGGACCGAGCGCTTGAGCAGGCTGCGCTGGCGGTAAAAATCGTCGAGCTCGTCTTCGCGCAGATTATAGGCCGCGGCCCGTTGCGCCCGCCATTCGCCGGTCCAGATGGTCGATCCCTTGAGCACCGCGTCCGGATTGACGACGTTGACGCGGATGCCATAGGGCGCGCCTTCGAGCGCCAGGCAGCGCGCCAGTTGCAGTTCCGCCGCCTTGGCCGATGAATAGGCCGACGTATTGGCCGACGCCGCCAGCGCGTTTTTCGACGCGACGAAAACGATCGCCCCACCCATGGCCTTCATGACCTTGAAGGCTTCGCGCGCCGGCAGGAAATAGCCGTCCGATAGGACTCGGAAATTTGCCTGCCAAAGCTCAAGCGACGTTTCGGACACCGGCGCGGCCGACGCGATGCCGGCATTGGCCACCAATATGTCGACGCCGCCAAAGGCCAGCACGCACGCTTCCGTCGAGGCTTCGACGGCCCGTTCGTCGGCGACGTCGACGGCGAAGGCCCGGACGCGATCAGCGGAAAAGCGTTTCGACAGGTCCGCTCTCACCTCTTCCAGGCGAACGGCATCGATATCGGTCAGCATGACGCAGCCGTCTTCGGCCAGGATCTGTGCCGCCACGGCGCGGCCGATACCGCCGGCGCCGCCAGTGATCACCGCGACCTGGCCGACAAAGCGCTTCGGCCCCGGCTGACGCTTCAGCTTGGCCTCTTCGAGCCGCCAGTATTCGATATCGAACATTTCCTGCTCGTCGAGCGCCTTGTAGCTGCCGAGCGCCCGGGCGCCGGCGATAACCGTCAGCGCGTTCCTGGCGTATTCGCCGGCGATGCGCGCGCCCGTCCGGTCGGCCGCAAAGGCCAGGGCGCAGGTATCGCGGACCAACACTACGACCGGATCGGGATCGCGCAGGGCCGGGCTGTCATCGCGGCGGCAGCGTTCGTAATAGCCGCGATAGCGCTGGCGGTATGCGCTGACAGCATCGCGCAGATAGGCGTCGCCGCCGTCACCGAGCAACGGCTCAGGGTCGAGGACCAGCGGCCACGGCTTGGTGCGCAGGAAATGGTCGGGACAGGCGGCGCCGAGGGCCGCGTCGGCCAGGATTTCGGGCGAGGCCATAAAACCGCGCATCTCGTCATCGGCCAGCAGTTCGCACAGCTTCGGCCGCACCGAGCTGACCAAGGGCCGCAGCCGCTCGACCAGGATGCGCAAGGTCGCCGATGCTGTCAGGGCCTTGGGTGCTGCGGGTTGCAGGCGGGCATTGATGGCGTCGACCGCACGGCCGATCAGGGCAATGCTGACGTCGTAACATTCGCGCGCCGTGGCGCCCCAACTGAACAGGCCGTGGCCTTCGAGCACAAGACCCTTCCAGTGCGGATGGGCGCGCACGGCTTCGCCTATTCGTAGCCCTAAGTCGAAGCCTGGGCGTTGCCAGGCGATCCAGCCGACGTCACCGCCGAAGATGTCCTTCGTCAGGCGCTCAGATTCGTGCGTCGCCGCGATCGCCACCACGGCGTCGGGGTGCAGATGGTCGACGTGGGCATAGGGAATGAAGGCGTGCAACGGCGTGTCGATGCTGGCCGGGCGCGGATTGAGGGCAAAAGTGCAATGCGGCAGGAAGCCGACCATCTCGTCTTCGAAGGCGCGGCCGCGATACAGGTTTTCGAGCGCCCGCACGCGATCGAGATAAAGCGTCGCGAACCCGTCGCGCCCCATCGAGCCCAGGTCGCCGCCCGAGCCCTTGACCCACAGAACTTCAACCGGCTGGCGGGTCAGCGGATCGAGGTCCGTCAACTTGGCCGAGGTATTGCCGCCGCCGAAATTGGTCACCGACAGGTTCGAACCCAGCAGGTTCGAACGGTAAAGGAGCTGTCCGGCCTCATCGAGCACCGCTGCGTGTTTCTCATCCCACCGGTTGACCGGCCGGCTGAGGGGCCCTGCGGTGACCTTCGCGGCGGCCGACGCATCCGCCCTGCCGGCCGCGCCCAGGACAGCGTCCTGCGATAAGCTCATTGAATAGATCCCACTTATATTATATGTTTTTATGACAACAGACAGGCTGTGCTTGAAAACGACGATAACGCTTTGATCGAAAATTTTCAATCATAATTGGTCAATAATGAACCGGTCCGCCGAAGCGGCATCGGTCGTACAGGCAGACGATGGCGGGAAGACGCGATCAAAATGCGCAGGACGGGCGGCATTGCGCCGTTCTGGACGTCGGCAAGAGCTTTGCGAAGCTCAGCGTGGTCGCGCCCGGTGGCGTCATCGTGGCCGGACGACGCATATCGACGCCTGCGCTTAGGACGCCGCATTACGACGCCATCGACACCGACACGATCTTTGCCTGGTTGCTCAGGCAACTGGCTGCCTTTTCCGACCTCGATATCGATCGCATCATGCCGGTGGCGCATGGCGCTGCCTGCGCCTTCATCGACGAGGCGGGCCAACTGGTCGCGCCGGTCCAGGACTACGAATGCGCCATCCCTGAGCCGTTCGCTACCGACTATGCCAGGATCCGCCCCGCCTTCGAAGAGACCCTGTCGCCGGCCCTGCCGCGCGGGCTGAACCTGGGCGCGCAGATCTACAGCTTCAGCCACCGCGATCCGGCGGCCTTCGCGCGTGTCCGCCACATTCTCACCTATCCGCAATATTGGGCGTGGCGCCTGAGCGGCGCCATAGCCTGCGAAGTCACGTCGCTCGGCTGCCATTCCGACCTGTGGGCGCCGCGCGAGGCACGTTTTTCGTCGCTGGCGCGCACCCAGGGCTGGGCCGAGCGTTTGGGGCCCGTTCGCGCCGCCTGGGAAACCGCCGGGACGATTTCGGATGACGTCGCGCGCGCCACAAGCCTTAAGCCCGACACGCGCGTCCACGTTGGTGTGCATGATTCCAACGCCGCCCTGTCGGCCCTGTTGTCAGGCTGGTCGGCCGATAGCCAGCCGCCGGCGCTGCTATCGACCGGCACCTGGTTTATCGCCATGGCGCCCGGCGGATCGCTCGAAGGGTTGCAGCCGGGACGCGACTGCCTGGGAGCAGTCGACGTCTTCGGCCGGCCGTTGCCATGCGCCCGCTTCATGGGCGGCCGCGCTTTTGAGATCATTACCGGCGGCACGCCGGCGATGAATAACGGCCATCTCGACGTCGACACCCATACGCTGAGCGACGTCATGCACGACGCCGCCCTGGCCCTGCCCAGCTTCCTCGATGCCGGCGGCCCCTACCCCGGCCTGCGCGGCGAAATCCGCGGCCTGAAGAATGACACGCCGCAGACGCGGACGGCGCTCGGCCTGCTTTATCAGGCGCTGCTCAGCACGACCTGCCTCGACATGATCCAGTCGGGCCGCGACCTGGTCATCGAAGGCGTGGCGGCCAGAAACCCGCTGCTGTGCGGCCTGATCGCGGCACTGCACGACGGCCCTGTCTATTGCAATGCCGCCACCAGCGCCGTGACGACGGGCGCGGCGGCCCTGGCGCGCTTCGGCGAATCCCTGCCGCCGCGCGTACCGCATCGCCGCGTCAAACCGCTGCTGGTGGCGGATATGCAGGTGTATCGGCGGCTGTGGACTTCCGCGGTGACGGAAGCCGTGGCGGCTTAAGCGAGGGCATGCAAATGCGTCAGTTGCCGGGAAGGGGTCTTGCAAAGGCAACCGACCTATGATTGCTTTCACCAATCAAAAGCCGTGTACGTCGAGGGGCATCATGACACCTAAAATTTTTCCTGTGTTTGCAGTCGCACTTATCGCGGCGGCCGGTGCGCTGCCGGCCTGCGCACAGACGGTTTCAGACCTATCGGTACGACGCATTGGGGCGGGTTATCCTGACAACATCGACTGGCGGAACCGAAGATGGTTTCGTTTACGACGCGGCCGGTAATAGAACCCTGACCAACCGAATTTCACTACACTTGCCGGCAACACCTGATCGGCTGGTCAATGGCGATGGGTTGCCCATCCTGGGAATTCTGACTTCGCCAAATGGAACGTATCATCTTTCCATGCAGGGAGACGGCAGTCTCTTTGTCTATACGTCCTCGGCCGGGATTTGGGCATCTAACAGTCCGAGCGATCAGGCCGCCTACGTACTTATGGAATCCGACGGCAATCTGGTCATTCGCACCATCACCGGCGCGGCACTGTGGGCGTCCAATACGGGCGGCAATCCAGGTGCCACGGCCTATCTCCTCGACACCGGAAAATTGGTCGTAAAGAACACGGCCGGAACGGTGATCTGGACGACATAACCTGCCGCGCGACAGTCACGGCCTTGGGAAGTTGATCGTTACGTTCTCGCGGCCTGCCGCCATGGCGTAGGCGCCGCATTCCGACAGAGCCCGTATGGCCTCTCCCTCGGACAGTTGCGTGCGGACGTCGATCGCGGCGGCAGGATCGCGCACGATTTCCGGAGCGCGCTGCAACATTCCGTTGTCGGCAAAACTGACCGTCAGACGAACCGGCAGGGCGTCGCGACCCGCCAGCCGCTTCCAGCACGGCGCGATGGCGGCCCACAGATCGTCGCCCTTACCTGAGGTCAAACCGCCCTGCCCGGCGCCGCCGGCCGCGGCGGCCAGTTGCGCCTTGGTCTGAGCCGGCGTGGGCACGGGTGAAGGCGTCTCGGGCGGGCTGAGCGACGGCGCATCAATGTTGGGCAACGACAAGGTATTGTCGGCGGTTTTCGCGACGTCGGCGGCATCCTCCGGCAGAGCGGGCGTGAAGTCTTCCTGGGCTTGCGCAATGA
>FSUR01000161.1_pt1 | contig 10545 bp, 15 predicted proteins | sample 1637491 | NCBI WGS metagenome assembly FSUR01 (sample SAMEA3914816, study PRJEB12502) | metagenome | biome: forest; material: soil | place: USA | collected 2011-09-16 | depth 0.3 m
AGATAGCCCCCGACAGGCCGATCGCCGTGCCGAGGTCGGACAGTTTGGGCAGGCAGGCTTCGGCGGCGTCGCGAACCTCCTTGACCGTGCTCGTCTGCGACAGCAGGTACATTTCATTCGAGGCATCGCCGACAATCAGGTTCAGCGTATCATACGCCTTGTAGTCGCCGGCGATGGAGGCCGGCCCCTTGTGCGCTTCGAGCGCCTTTTCGGCCTTGGTGCCGAGCGCCAGCCCGGCGTCGCAGCGCGCCACGACCGCCGCGGGCGACGTCTCGGTCACCGGCAGGGCCGCCAGAAAACCGTTGGCCTCGGCGTCGAGGGACGCAATGACCGGCTTCGACTTCGGCGCGGCATAGGCTGAAGCCGCGGTCCCGGCCAGCAAAACCGCGGCCAACGTGAAACCAAGTGTCCTGGACATGGGTGCCCCCTCGTTAATCAAGGCGGCGAGTTAAGCACAAATGCAACAATAGGCAACCGCCTTTAACCTGACGATCAGACCTTGGTGATAGGCATGGATAGTCCCCTGGCCGGGCATATCGGATTCATAACCATGTACCAGCTTATCTATTGCAGCCGCTTCACCGGAACGGGCGGTGCCTTGAGTACCGTCCGCGAGATTCTCGCGCAGTCTCAGCAAAACAACTTCCAAAACACGATCACGGGTTTCCTGATCTTCGACAAGACGCATTTCGTGCAGGTGCTTGAAGGCGAAGAGCAAGTTGTCCAGGACACCTATGCCCGCTTACTCGGCGACTCGCGTCATGCCGATATTGTGCCGATCGCAGCGCGGGCCGTCGAAAAGCGCGATTTTCCGGAATGGTCGATGGGTGGTTTCCTGCGCAATCCCGAGGTCCAGCATATCTTTGCCCGCCACGGAATGGACGACGGCATCGATCCGGTAACGCTGACTGCCGGGAAGGTGGTTGCGCTCGCAAAGGATCTTCTCGCCTACGACCTGTCTCGCGACCGTGAGCGCATCATCAATATCGCGACGCGCTGAGCTTAGCAGCACTCGGCACAAATTGCTGCTAACACGCTGAAATCAAAAGCTTTTAGCACAATTTTTGTTGAAAGCCAGTGATTTTTTGGTAGGCTGAAGCCCTCTAACCGGAGGAGTAGTCTATGCGTGTTTCGCCTGAATTCGAGCGTCAGATGCGTGGGTACGGCATGACCACCGCGCACATCCTGTATCGCATGCCGGATTTTCGAACCGTTCTGCAAACCTATGTCTGGCAGGACTACGACATCGCTCCGGATTTCCCGGCGCTGAAGAAATTCCTCGATTTCTGGGAAAGCACGCTCGACGGCCCGCTGCATTCGGTCCGCTATGCGCACAAATCGCTGATCGGGCCGGCCGAATGGCGGGCGATCGACGGTGAATTCCGCTTGCACTGACGGCGGTTAAATCGAGGTCAGGGCGATACAGAGAACGCCGGCGGCAATCGCCGCCATGGCGGAAAAGGCCACCACCATCCGGATCATCCGCCAGTCGGCGCTCCGGCCCTGTTGGCGAGGCTCGCCCTCAGTCCCAGACGGCCCGCCTTGAATGACACGCCACTGTTTCATCGCCTTCGTCTCCATCTCATTGTACAGATCGACGGCGGGAATATGGGCGGTGCCGGCACATCGTCAAGAGGCAAAAAAAAGCCTCCGGAGCGACCCGGAGGCTTGATGTCGGTGACCGGAGATTTAAAGACTCAGGCCTGGGTATCGATGCGGTCGCCGGCGTCTTCATCGTTTGCGTCATAGCCGTTTTTGGCAGGCTGCGGCGCGGCCTGCGCGGCGGTCTTTGCCGCCACGGCGACCATGGCCGGGCGGATGACACGGCCGAACAGTTCATAACCGGCCTGCATGACCATGATGATAGCGCCGCCTTCGACCTCGGTCGAAGGTTGTTCCATCACCGCCTGGTGCAGGTTGGGGTCGAAGCGGTCGCCCTTGATCGGCGCGATCTTCTTGACGCCGTTCTTTTCGAAAGCGCCGGCCAGATCCTTCTCGGTCATGTCGATGCCGGCGACGAAGTTCTTGAACGCCGGGTCGGCGATGTCGGCAGGCACCGAAGCCAGGGCGCGGTGCAACACATCGGCTACGTTGAGCAGGCTGGTGGCGAAACGCTGGATGCCGAAGGCGCGGGCGTCGTTCGACTCGCGCTCGGCGCGGCGCTTGACGTTCTCGACCTCGGCGGCGTAGCGCATCGCCTGTTCCTTGAGCTGGGCGTTTTCGGCCTGCAGCTCTTCCAGCGCCTTGTTGAGCAGGGCGGTGCCGTCCTCTTCGAGGTCGCTGTCCTGAGTGCTGGTGTCTTCGCTCATATCGTCGTCGTCCTTAACATTGGCAGGCCGTGGCACCCGTCAGTCGAGGAGCCGGCCCAATAATTTTGCGGTATAGTCCACAAGTGGGATGATGCGCGCATAATTCAACCGGGCGGGCCCGATGACGCCGATAGCGCCGACCACCCTGGGCCCGCCCGACCGGCTTTCGCTCATCATATAGGGCGCTGCAATAACAGCCGAGCCCGATAAAGAAAACAGTTTCGATTCGGCGCCGATGAAAATTCTGACGCCCTGGGCGTCAACGACGTCGTCGAGCAGCTCGATCAGCTCTTCCTTCTGCTCAAGATCGTCGAACAAGGACCGCACGCGTTCGAGGTCTTCCAGCGTCTCGGCGCCTTCGAGCAGATTGGAACGGCCGCGTACGATCAGGGCGCGCTTTTCCTGGTCGCCGCCCGACCAGACAGCCATACCGGCTTCGATCAGCGCCGCGGCCGCCTCATCCAGGCGCAGGCGTTCGGTATCGAGCTCGGCCTTGAGCAGGATGCGGGCTTCGCTCAATGACCGGCCTTTCAGCCGGACATTGAGATAGTTGGACGCCTCGACAAGAACGGACGGCGTCGTGCCGGGCGCCAGCGGCATCAGCCGATTTTCGACGCGGCCGTCGTCATAGACCAGAACGGCCAGGGCCTGATCGCCACCAAGCGAGATGAATTCGACGTGCTTGACCCCGGATTCGAAGACCGGCGTCATGACCAGGCCGGCGCCACCGGCCAGTCCCGACAACAGATTGCCGGCTTCGTGCAGCGCCGCGTCAAACGTCCGGCCCTTGGCGGTCAGTCGCGCCTCGATATCCTGCTTGGCCTGGTCGCTGAGGTCGCCGATTTCCAGCAGGCCGTCGACGAACAGCCGCAAACCCTGGTGCGTCGGCAGGCGGCCGGCTGAGATATGCGGCGCCGACAGCAGGCCCAGCGCCGACAGGTCCTGCATGGTATTACGGATCGACGCCGGCGACAGGTGGACGCCGGCGCGCGACAGGGTGCGCGAACCCACCGGTTCGCCGGTTTCGAGATAGGTCTCGACGATCTGGCGAAAAACGTCACGCGCGCGCTCATCCAGCTCGCCCAGAGGCGCGGCCGAGGTCATCAGGCTTTGAAAACGCGGGGAGTGGCGCATGCTTCCTATAGGGTCTGTCGGCCCACTTTACAAAACATCGCTGATTCCGCCAAGGCCTAACAAACACATGGCTTCCTTATTGTCGCCGGCGTCACAAGTTTGCAAATCTTCCAGCCCATGGATGTGCTCATGCCCCGTATCGTCCTGCCCGCCACCTTACTCGCCATCGCCTGCGCTCTCAGCGCCTGTTCATCGACGACGGGCGCTTCGTCGTCCCTGGCCGAGAGCAGCGGCTACCATCCGAAATACCTGCCCGCGGCCGATGTGATCGCCGCCAACGGAAAAAGCGGCAGCTTCGGCGGCGCCACCTATGTCTGCGGCGACCACAACTGCGCCACTGCCGTCCGGACGGATTAAGGGTTTTCTCATGGCGAGGAAGCTGTTAGGCAGGCGGCATTATCCTGCATAACGAGCCGTCATGTCCCAGTTTGAAGCCCTCGCCGCCCTCAAGACCTTTCGTCCGTCGAACCGCAAGCCCGACCAGTTGCGCGATGTGGTCATCGAAACGGGCGTCACCCGCTATGCCGAAGGCTCATGCATGGTCAGCTTCGGCCACACCAAGGTGCTGGTGACTGCCTCCCTGGAACAGGGCGTGCCGTCCTTCCTCAAGGGCAAGGGCCAGGGCTGGGTGACGGCGGAATACGGCATGCTGCCGCGTTCGACCCACACGCGGTCGCGCCGCGAGGCCGCCGCCGGCAAGCAGTCGGGCCGCACCCAGGAAATCCAGCGCCTGATCGGCCGCTCGATGCGCGCCATCGTCGACCTGAAGGCGCTGGGCGAACGCCAGATCACGCTCGACTGCGACGTCATCCAGGCCGACGGCGGCACGCGGACGGCTTCGATCACCGGCGCCTGGGTAGCCCTGGCCATGGCGTGCGACAAGCTGGTGGCCGACAAGTTGATCGAAAAATCGCCGATCATTGACCAGATCGCGGCGATTTCGTGTGGCATCTATGAGAACGTGCCGGTGCTCGACCTCGATTACGACGAGGACTCAAACGCCGAAACCGACGCCAATTTCGTCATCACCGGCAGCGGCCTCTCTGTCGAGATCCAGGCGACCGGTGAAAAGCGCGGCTTCTCACGCGATGAATTCAATGCGCTGTTCGATCTGGCGCACGCCGGGTGCAAGACCCTGTTCGACCTGCAGAACGCCGCCCTCGGACGCTAAACGCTTTCGTCTTCGCAATATTCCAGAAGATCGCCGGGCGTACACGACAGTGCCCGGCACAGGCAGTCGAGCGTCTTCAGCCTGAGCGCCATGGCGCCCTGGTCGCGCAGCACTTCGAGATCGCGCAAGGTGATGCCCGTTCGATCGGACAGTTCGACGATCGACAGGCGTTTGCGCCCCAACATTTCGGCCAGGCGGAACCGGATCATATGGTCAGGTCCGCTTCCCGGCGCAGGCGCGCGCCTTCCTTGAACACCTCGGCCAGGACGAAAACCACCAGGACCGAGAACCACGCCGTCACCGCACGCAGGCCGTAGCCCTGGTCGAGACGGACGTGCAGCACGTGTTCCATGAAGGCGCGGCCGGCGTAGCTGAGGATTTCCAGCCCGGCCAGGCCGAAGCCGATCCAGCGCAGCCGCCGTGTATTGTCGGGATGGAAGGCGTCGCCTTCCGCCAGGGTGCAAAACACCTGACGCGTCAGGTAGGTGACCAGCAGGTAGCCGCCGAGCGACAGGGCGAAGGCCAGCATCATCAGGGCTTCGAGGCCCGACGACATATTGGCGGACAGGTCGAAGCGGCGCACCATTTCGGCGGCCATGTTCGGCACCACCAGCAAAGCCAGGGCGGCCAATACCACAATCACGATCAGGCTGAGCAGCCCGTAATAGACGACGTCGAGCGCCGTCTTGAGCAGGCTGGAAATCGAACGCGGGCCGAGAAAGCGCATGTACATCGCCGAAGTTGAAACCGCCTCTTCATCCCATAAATTGCCGTCCTGGTACAACGGCTCTTTTCATTTGCCACGTACAGGCTACAAGGCGGCCTGTTTTTCTCGAATGCTCTGGAACCGTCATGAGCCTGTCGTTGATCCCCGGTCAAAAGTTGATCGCCGCCACCCACAATCCCGGCAAGGCGGTCGAAATCGCCGCCATCCTGAGCGGCCGCTTCGAGATCGTGACAGCGGGAAGCCTGGGCCTGCCCGAGCCCGACGAAACCGAAGCGACCTTTGTCGGCAACGCGATATTGAAGGCCCGCCACGCCGCCATGCGCGCCGGTATGGTGGCCCTGGCCGACGACTCCGGTCTCAGCATTAAGGCGTTGAACGGCGATCCCGGCGTCTATAGCGCCCGGTGGGCCGGGCCCGACAAGGATTTTGGCCGCGCTGCCGAAGTTATCTGGCACAAGCTCGATGCCGCCCGCGAACAGCAGGACGACGCCTTCACGACTGCCGCCTGGTTTACTTGCGCGCTGGCCGTTGCCTGGCCGGAAGGCCACGCCGCCGTCTTCGAAGGCCGCATCGACGGTACCATCGTCCGACCGCGCGGCGGCAAGGGCTTTGGCTACGATCCGATTTTTCAGCCCGAAGGCTATGACACGACGTTTGGCGAGATGGAGGCCGAGGCCAAGGACGCCATCAGCCACCGTAACCGCGCCTTCGAACAGCTGAAGGCCGCGCTCATTGACTAATCCCGTCAGCCTTTACGTCCACTGGCCGTATTGCGCGCGTATCTGCCCCTATTGCGATTTCAACGTCACGCGCGACCGCGGCCAGGCAATCCAGCGCACCCTGTTCGACGCCATCCTGACCGACCTGCGGACCCAGGCGGACGCGATCGACCCGCGTACCCTAGCCAGCCTCTTTTTCGGCGGTGGCACCCCGTCGCTTTTGCCGCCCGAATGGGTGGCTGAGTTGGTGGCGCTGGCGAATGCCTTGTTCCCGGCAGCACAGCCGGTCGAAATTACCCTGGAAGCTAACCCGACCGACGCCGAGATCGGTCGATACCGCGCGTTCCACGACGCTGGCATCAACCGCCTGTCGCTGGGGGTGCAGTCGCTCGACGATGCAGCGCTCAAATTCCTCGGCCGCAACCATTCCGCGGCCGAGGCGCGACGCGGCATTAAGACAGCGCAAGGCGTGTTCGGCCGCGTCTCGCTCGATCTGATCTATGCCTTGCCCGGCCAGACGGTCAATGCCTGGAGGCGCGAGCTGACCGAGGCCGTTGCGTTGGGTGTTGAACACATGTCGCCCTATCAGCTAACCATCGAATCCAGCACGGCCTTCGGCCGCGCCGTCCGCCGCAAGCTGTGGTCGCCGCCAGACGACGAAACAGCCGAAGCCTTTTATTTTGCTACCCAGGAGACGCTGGAGGCCAGGGGCTTTGAGGCCTACGAGGTATCGAATCATGCGCGCGGATACGCTGCGCGATCGCGGCACAATGTGCTCGTCTGGGAAGGCACCGACTATATCGGCGTCGGTCCCGGTGCCCACGGCAGGGTGACGAAAAACGCCATCCGCCACGCCACGACAGCGGTCAGCGACCTTAAAGCCTATATCGCCCGTGTCGGCGAGACCGGCACAGGCCACGACAGCGGGGCCTTGAGCGCCGTCGAAGCGCAGGAGGAGGCTGCCATGCTCGGCCTGCGCCTGGCCGAAGGGCTCGATCTCGGCAGGGCGCCCGACCTCGGCCTCGCCGCCCGTGCCGCCCCGTTGATCGACGACGGCTTTATGACAATCGGCGGCAACCGGCTGGCAGCAACACCGAAGGGCCGCGTCGTGCTGGACAGGCTGCTGTTCGAACTTCTATCATAGGGCACGGAGACTCTTTCATGACCAGAACCGGCCTTATCGCCTACATCATCGCCTTCGTTGTCGCCGTGGCCTTGTTCGCCGCTGACAAATTCGGCCTGTTCAATGGCATTCCCCACGGCTTCCAGATCGCCGTCGTCACCTTTGCCATTGTGTGGATCGCAGCCCGCATCCTGCTCGGCCGCATGGGCCATCTGAAGGGCGGCCGCGGCCGGACGCGGCCGGACTGATGTCAGAGTCCCCGGCGTCTTCCTTTGTCGCACCGCCGCCGCGACCCGTTACGCCCGGCCTCTATATCGTCGCCACGCCGATTGGCAACCTGCGCGACATCACCCTGCGCGCGCTCGACATCCTGCGCGCCGCCGACGTCGTACTGGCCGAAGATACTCGCGTCGCCGCCAAGCTTTTGTCGGCCTACGGCCTGAAAAAGCCGCTCCTCCGGTACGACGATCACGCCGGCCCGGCAGTTTTGCCCGAGATCATCGAGCGCCTGCATGCCGGCCAGGTGGTGGCCCAGATATCAGACGCCGGCACCCCGCTGATTTCCGATCCCGGCTTCCGCCTTGTCGAGATGGCGCGCCAGACCGGCGTCAATGTCCACCCCATACCCGGCGCATCGTCGGTGCTGGCCGCCCTGTGCATTGCCGGCCTGCCGACAGATCGTTTTCTGTTCGCTGGCTTCGTGCCCAACAAGCAGGCGGCGCGGCGACAGTTTCTAGGCGAATTCGCCACGCAAGCCTCGACCCTGGTCTTTTTCGAGACGGGCCCGCGCCTGCATGATTCGCTGACCGACATGCTGGCCGTGTTGGGCGACCGCGACGCCTGCGTCTGCCGCGAACTGACCAAGCTTTACGAGAACGCCTATCGCGGCACGCTGTCGGCTCTGGCCGCGGATCCGCATCTTGTGGAACCGAAGGGCGAGATCGTCATCGTCATCGCGCCACCAGCCGAAGAAAAGCCGTCCGCAGAGTCGCTGGACGAGGCGCTGAAGCTGGCGCTGGAACACTACTCGCCGTCCGATGCCGCCAAACAATTGGCGCAGATGTTCGGCGTGCCGCGCAATGTCATCTATCAGAAGGCGCTGGCGTTGAAGAACCAGGACCATGGATAGGGCCGCTGTCCGTTCGGCACGGGGCCGTAAGGCGCGCGAGCGCGGACGCCGCCTGGAATATGTTGCCCTGATCCACCTGATGCTGAAGGGTTATCGCATCCTGGGCTTCCGTCTCGCCATGCCGCAGGGCGAGATCGACATCCTGGCGCAAAAGGGTAAGAGGCTGGCCGTCGTCGAGGTCAAGGCGCGCATGGACCTCGATGCTGCCATGACGGCTGTCAGCGCCACCCAGCAAGACCGGCTGTGGCAAGCAGGGCTGGCCTTGCAGGAGACACGACCGCAACTGGCCGCGCTCGACCTCAATATCGACCTCTATACCCTGTGTCCCGGCCAGTGGCCGCGCCACACCAAAAATGCCTTCGAAAAGACAGATAATTTCTAAGGCACGCAATTTGTCCAAAAACCGCCGGCACTTTTTCGATTGCGCCTGGTTTGACCTTGCCTAGTGGCTGACGGCACCGCATATGAGCGGGACCAAATTCTGAGAGGTTTCCCATGCCCTTACGCGTCGCCGTCCAGATGGACCCGATCGAAAAGATCAATATCAGCGGGGATACGACCTTCCTGCTGATGATGGCGGCACAGCGGCGCGGGCACCAGCTTTTCGTCTACGAACCGCGCCACCTGACCCTGCTCGACGGCAAGCCGTTTGCCCGCGCCCGGCCCGTTACACTTCGCGAAATCAAGGGCGACCACGTTACCGCCGGCGACTACCAGACGCTGGACCTGTCGAGCGATGTCGATGTCATCCTGATGCGCCAGGATCCGCCCTTCGACATCGCCTACATCACCGCTACCTATTTCCTGGAAGTCGTCCACCCCAGGACCCTGGTGTTCAACGACCCGAAGAGCGTGCGCGATTCCCCGGAAAAGCTGCTGGCCACCCGCTTCCCGGGCCTCCAGCCGCCGACCATAATCTCGTCCGACTTCGACGCCCTGCACGCCTTCTTCGAAGAACACGGCGACTGCATCCTGAAGCCGCTGCACGGCGCCGCCGGCAATGGCATCATCAAGCTCAAGGCCGGCGACCGCAATCTCGACGCCCTGGTCGAGCTGATGGCCAGCATCAGCCGCGAACCGGTCATCCTGCAGAAGTTCATCCCGGCAGTCAGCGCCGGCGACAAGCGCATCATCTTGATCGACGGCGAGATCGTCGGCGGCATCAACCGCGTGCCCGAAGAAGGCGCTGTACGGTCGAACCTGCGCGTCGGCGGGCGGGCGGAAAGGCTGGTCCTGACCGACCGCGACCGCGAAATCTGCGAGACGCTGAAGCCCGTCCTCAAGGAAAAGGGCCTGATGTTCGTCGGCATCGACGTCATCGGCGACTACCTGACCGAGATCAATGTCACCTCGCCGACCGGTGCGGTCCAGCTGAAGGACTTCGAAGGCATTGACGCCGGCGATGCTTTATGGGATCGGATCGAGCTGGAGCGTTCCACGGCCAAGTAGGGAGACCGCGAATCTGCCGGTTGAGTTGCCCTGGCGGCAACTCAGGATTTGCGCGAAATTTTGCACATTTTTCCGAAGTTTCCCCGGCGTTAACTTTTTCATTCCCCTCACGTTCGATCTTTGTTCTTGATTTGTATTTTGTCCTGTCCTAGGGTGTGGATAATTTCGAGTCATTAGGAAGTATTGTCGGGGTATTGGGCGCGGACGCGCTCGAATTTGGGGGATTTTATGCCGGCACGGATCACGACGATAGCCTTCGAGGGCGCAGAGGTGCGCCGGGTCGAGGCCGAGGTCGTCCTGACCAAGGGGCATGTCGCCTTCCAGCTCGTCGGGCTGGGCGACAAGGCGGTCGCGGAGAGCCGCGAACGCGTGCGCGGTGCTTTCGCCGGCATCGGGCTCGGCATTCCCAACCAACGCATCGTGGCCAATCTGTCGCCTGCCGACCTGCCTAAGGAAGGCACGCACTACGACCTGCCGATTATGCTGGGCCTGATGGTCGTCATGGGGCTGATCCCCCAGGATGCGCTCGACACCTATGTCTGCGTCGGTGAGATGAAGCTCGACGGCCAGATCGCAGCCATCGCCGGTGCCCTGCCCGCCGCCATTGCCGCCCATTCGTGGGGCCTTGGCCTGATCTGTCCCTTCGACAATGGCCCCGAGGCCATGTGGGGCGGAAACGAAAACGTGCTGGCGCCGAAATCGATCATCGCGCTGGTCAATCATTTCAAAGGTCTGGCGATTCTGGAAAGGCCGATCCGCGGAGAACTGGCCGCCGCCGCCCAAC
>FSUR01000396.1_pt1 | contig 10523 bp, 9 predicted proteins | sample 1637491 | NCBI WGS metagenome assembly FSUR01 (sample SAMEA3914816, study PRJEB12502) | metagenome | biome: forest; material: soil | place: USA | collected 2011-09-16 | depth 0.3 m
CTCCTCAGTCCAGACATGGAATCACTGTTCGCCCGTCTGCGGAATCCAAACGCGATTCAAATAAACGTCATCCCGCTCTAGAGCATCGCCCGGCCTCAGATGAAGCGGAGGCAACGCTCTAAATTTTTGCTTGGCGCATTTCCTTACGCCAAACCGGCGGCCACTTTGGCGGGAATGCTTAGTGATACCGGCGCATCAGGCCCACCAGACGGCCCTGAACGCTGACCTCATCGGCATTGTAGATCCGCGTCTTGTGGGCCGGGTTGGCGGCCTCGAGCGCGATCGACGCGCCCTTCTTGCGCAAGCGTTTCAACGTCGCGGTGTCACCGTCGACCAAGGCCACGACGATTTCGCCCGATTGCGCCGTATCGGTCTTCTTGATGATGACGAAGTCGCCGTCGAGAATGCCGGCATTGATCATCGAGTCACCCTCGATCTCGAGCAGATAGTGCTCGCCGGCGCCCAGCATGACTTCAGGCACCCTGACGCGGTCGCGTTCCTGCCCCATGGCCTCGATCGGCACGCCGGCAGCGATCTTGCCGAGCAGCGGCAGTTCCCGCGTATCGTCATTGACGGGGCGAACGGAGTCGGGACGCTTGCCTTCGACGACCTGCGGCACAAAGGTCTGACGGCCGCGCGGCGGCGCCGACGTCGTCGCCTGATCGGGCAATTTGATGACTTCGAGCGCGCGGGCCCGATGGGCGAGGCGGCGGATAAAGCCGCGTTCTTCGAGAGCGGTGATCAGACGGTGAATGCCCGACTTCGACGCCAGGTCGAGCGCCTCCTTCATTTCATCGAAGGATGGCGACACGCCGCTCTCCTTGATGCGCTCGTGAATGAACATCAGGAGTTCGCGTTGTTTGGTCGTCAGCATAATGGACACCTGTCTTGATCTTGCTCATTCATACCGCACAGCGGTGAACAAGCCATGAACATATGAAAGATGTTCTGTGTGTGTTCTAAATGATTGTCAAGAGGGCAAATGGTTAACGCTCCGCGCTCGTATAGCGGAGCGTTAGCGCGTACAAAAAGCGCTCATATAGTGGAGCGTCAGCGCGTACAAAAAAGCGCTCATATAGCGGAGCGTTAGCGCAAACAAAAAAGTTGCGGTTTAGCCTTCAAGAAGGGCCTTTGTCGCGGCGGTCACATCGCCCTGGCGCATCAGGCTTTCGCCGACCAGCATGGCCACAGCGCCAGTAGCCGACAGGCGCTTTACATCGTCGTGGGTGAAGATGCCGCTTTCGGCGACAAGGACGTAGTCCTTGCTCACCATGCCGGACAGGTCTTCGGTGACCTTCAGGTCGACGTGAAAATCCCTTAGATTCCGGTTGTTTATGCCGATCAGCTTGGAATCGAGCTTAAGCGCACGCTCCATCTCGGCGGCGTCGTGGACCTCGACCAGAGCGTCCATGCCGTAATGTTTTGCGGCGGCGATCAGGTCTTCGGCCAGTTCATCGTCGATCATAGCCATGATGACCAGGATGGCATCGGCGCCGATGGCGCGCGATTCGGTCACCTGCCACGTATCGACCAGGAACTCCTTGCGAATACAGGGCAGGGCGACGGCCTGGCGCGCCGACTGGAAGTGGCTTTCGTGGCCCATGAAGCTGGGATTGTCGGTCAGGATCGACAGGCACGACGCCCCGCCGTTTTCATAGGCATGCGCCAGGAAGGGCGGGTCGAAATCTTCCCGAATCAGCCCCTTGGACGGCGACGCTTTCTTGATCTCGGCGATCAGCGACAGGCCGTCTTCACGCTTGTCGCGTACCAGCGCCTTCAGGAAGCCGCGCGTCGGGCCGATATGTTCGATCTGCGATTCGAGGTCATCCAGCGTTATCGACGTCCGGCGATTGGCCACGTCTTCGCGCTTATAGGTCGCGATTTTCTCGAGAATATCCTGCATTACGCCCTCCAGGCCGTCTTCGCGGTCATGCGGGCGACGCTAACACGCTTCAAGGAATACACTACTCACACTTTCCGTTATGGCGAACAGGCGCGCGAGCGTTAACATTTTCGTCTTTCGAAATCAAATCAGAGACTTTGCATGTCCCGCTGAAGATTGACTTCACGCGACTTCATTCAATTTTCTCGCAGGCGCGTCACGTCGTGACGGCAATCAGGGTATCCAATGCGCGTCTGGCACGGCCGTCGTCGATCACGGCGGCGGCCAGCTCTATGCCTTCGCGCAGGGTTTCGACCTTGTCGCCGACCAAGAAGGCGGCCGCCGAATTGAGCAGCACGATGTCGCGATAGGCGTCCTTCTGACCGTCGAGCAGGGCGCTCAGACGTTCCGCATTATAGTCGGGCGCGCCGCCGGTGATGTCGGCCAGGGCCGCGCGCGGCAGGCCCACGGCTTCAGGCGTGATATGGAACAACCGGACGTGGCCGTCGCGCCATTCGGCGATCTCGGTTTCGCCCGTTGTCGTCAGCTCGTCGAGGCCTGAGCCGTGCACCGACCAGGCGCGCGTGGCACCCAACATACCCAGTGCCTGGGCAATCGGTTCGACAAAGCGCGATGACGGTACGCCCACGACCTGGCGTTTAGCGCCGGCCGGGTTGCTGAGCGGGCCCAGCAGGTTGAAGATGGTGCGGAAACCCAGTTGCTGGCGGATCGGCGAAACGTGGCGCATGGCGCCATGATGCGCCTGGGCAAACAGGAAGCAGATGCCGGCTTCGTCGAGCGCACGGCGCTGTTGCACCAGCGTCGCCTCGATATTGACGCCGAGCGCTACCAGGACGTCGGCCGTGCCCGATTTCGAGGTGATGGCGCGGTTGCCGTGCTTGGCGACCTTAACGCCGCCGCCGGCCGCGACGAAGCCCACGGCAGTCGAGATATTGAGCGTATGCAGGCCGTCGCCGCCCGTGCCACAGACGTCGACAACATCGTAGGGGTGATCGAGCTGGATGGCGGCCTTGCGCATGGCGCGGGCGCAGGCGGCAATTTCACCGACTGTTTCTCCGCGCAGACGAATGGCGGTGACGGCCGCCGCGACCTGGGCGGGCGTCGGCTCGCCGCGCAGACAGGCCGAGAAGAAGGTTTCGGCGTCGTCTTCGGACAGGGTGGCGCCGTCGGCCAGACGCGACAGCAATGGCTTGAATTCGGCGTCAGACATAGACGGTATGGGTACCTATTCCGGCCAGTTCGAGGAAGTTGGCAAGCAGCTGGTGGCCCCCTTCGGTGGCGATCGATTCGGGGTGGAACTGCACGCCGTGGATCGGACGCGTCTTATGCTGCACGCCCATGATTTCACCGTCTTCGGTCCAGGCCGTGACCTCCAGGTCGTCGGGCAAGGTCTCGCGCTTGACGGCCAGTGAATGATAACGCGTCGCGGTGAAAGGGTTGGGCAGGCCGCGGAAGATACCCTTGTCGGCGTGGTGGATCTGGCTGGTCTTGCCGTGCATCAGCGTCTTGGCGCGAATGACATCGCCGCCATAGGCCTGGCCGATCGCCTGGTGGCCGAGGCAGACGCCCAGCACCGGCATGTCATCCGGCGCGGCGCGCAAAAGTGGCAGGCAGATGCCGGCCTGGTCCGGCGCGCACGGTCCGGGTGACAGAAGGATCGCTTGCGGCGCCAGGGCCAGGGCGTCCTGGACGCTCAGGGCATCGTTGCGATAGACCTTCGTGTCCGCGCCAAGCTCGGCCAGATAGTGGACGAGGTTGTAGGTGAAGCTGTCGTAATTATCGATGACGAGTATCATTGCGGCCTCCAACCCCTCAACAGACCTTGTATGTAAGCAAAGCGCCAATCTTTTCCAAGCCATATCTCCACTCAAACGCCGCGTGGCTCGCGCACCTCGCGAAGCTCTACCGCTTCGCTGCTTGAGAGCTCGGCGCGGCGGGCGGTCGCCCGCGTCAACGGCGATCGAATTGAAATCGATCCCCGTCAATAAGCTCGCCGTTAACCATATGTAAGGCAGCGCCCACCACGATGGCGCCGCCCCAACTATCCAAATTGAAGCCTGAAGCATGCCGCGTTCGAACGAAGCCACCATCGAAGACCAGGATATCGACCGTCGCCTGGATAAGGCGCGCGATCTCCTCGACAGCCAGCGTCACCGCGGGCGTTACGGGGCTGTATCGCTGCTAGCTCTGATCGCTGCCGGCGTATCGGCCACCCTGTTGTTCACCCTGGTCTTCGGCGCGGAAGAGGCGCCTGCCCAGGCAAAACCCGCGCCGGCCGCCTTCGAACTGTCGTCGAGCGCCCTATCGGCGGCTACGCCTGCGACTGAAGCTCCGCCGAAACCGGCCGAGCCGCTCCTGGTCGGGACCGAGCACTAAGCTCAAGACTTAATTCTGCTGGTAAACGTAGCGCCAGGCGTCCTGGGCGGCCTTGATCAGCGCGCCGGCCTTGTGACAGGTCTCGTCGTATTCGCTTTGCGGCACGCTGTCGGCCACGACGCCTGCGCCCGCCTGGACATAGATGTTTTGGTCCTTGAACATGGCCGTTCGCAGGACGATGCAGACATCGACAGCACCCGACGACGAAATATAGCCCGCGCCGCCGCCATAGCCGACGCCGCGCTTGACGCTTTCCAGTTCGTCAATGATCTCCATCGCCCGCACCTTGGGGGCGCCCGACAGGGTGCCGGCTGGCAGGGCCGCCAGCAGAGCGTCAATCGGATCGAGGTCGGCCGGCGCGTCGCCTTCGACGTTCGACACGATGTGCATGACGTGGCTGTAGCGCTCGATGATGAACTTCTCGGTGACGCGGACCGAGGCGGGCTTTGCCACCCGGCCGACATCGTTGCGGCCGAGGTCGAGCAGCATCAGGTGTTCCGACAGTTCCTTGGGATCGGCCAGCAGTTCGGCTTCCAGCGCCTTGTCGGCTTCGGGCGTCTTGCCGCGCGGCCTTGTACCGGCGATCGGGCGGATGGTCAGCTTGCCGTCGCGGATACGGACAAGGATTTCCGGGCTCGACCCCGCCAGCTGGAAGTCGCCGAAGTTCAGGTAGTAGAGGTATGGCGATGGATTGTGACGGCGCAAGGACCGGTAGAAGGCGAACGGATCGAGCGGGTAGGGCGCTTCGAATCTATGGCTCAGCACGACCTGGAAGATGTCGCCGGCAGCGATATACTCTTTCGACTTTCCCACCATCTCCTTGTATTCGATCGGCGAGGTCGGCGACGCCAACGGCTCCTGGCTGTACTGGCGCGGCGCTGGCTGGGCGGTCAGCGGCACGCGCAGGTCGGCCTCGATCGCATCGAGGCGGTCGCAAGCGGCGCTGTAGGCGTCCTGGGCCGAATAAGCCTGGTCGGGCCATACGGGCGACGCCAGCAGGATTTCGTGCGCTACACTGTCAAAGACGCAGATGACGGTCGGGCGGACAAGCACGGCGTCGGGCAGGCTCAGCGGATCGGGATTAGCCTCGCCCAGCGGCTCGAACAGGCGGATCATGTCGTAGCCGAAGACGCCGAAAATACCCGACACCATAGGCGGCAGGCCTTCGGGGATCTCCATGCGATTGGCGGCGACGAAGGCACGCAAGCTATCGAGTGTCAGCTTGTCTTCGGCAACGTAATCGCCGGCGGCGATGCCGGCACCTGTCGCCAGTTCGGCGCGACTGCCGAAACAGCGCCAGACCTGATCGGGTTCCAGCGTCAGGATCGAATAGCGCCCGGACAGGGCGCCGCCTTCCACCGACTCGAACAGGAAGCTAAAGGGACGCTGGCGGCCAAGCTTGAGGTAGGCCGAGACAGGCGTTTCGACGTCGTCGATCAGCGTCCGCCATACCACGTACGGAAGTCCCGCATTATAGTTCTTTTCGAACGCGCTCTGCGTCGACTGCGGACTTAACTTTTGGGACGCGGCTGCGGTCACGGCTTCTTCGGCTTTTCGCCGTCCTTGGTCTCGGGAGGCGACACGCCCAGTGCCTGAAGCGCCAACTTCGGATAGAGCTTGGGCTTCATTTCGGCGCGCGCCGAACTTTCGACGACCGATGACAGGTCGCCGGCGAAGGACTGCGCCATCTGCGGACGGATCATCGCCGCCTGGCTGTTGATCGTGTTGGCGTCGGGCTGATGTGCCGCGTCGACGCGGGCAACCAGGAAGACGGCAGGACGGACCTGCATCTGGAAGGCTTCGCCGGGCTTGACGTAGAAGAGGCGGCTGCCGACCTGAGCCATGGCCTGCTGCGCCTGGGCGCGGCTGACGTTCAGCTGGGTTTTCACCGGCGCAAGCTTCATCTCGGCGGCAACCTTGGCCATAGGCTCGCCCTTGTTGATACGGTCGGCTGCCTTTTGTGCCGTGTCACCCAGCGTGACGTCGAGCTTCTGGACCTGCCATTGTTGGACCAGCATCGGGCGGATGGCCTCGATCGGCGGAGCGGCGGCGGGCTTCACGCTGATCAGCTTGATGGCGAAATACTGGTCGGCGCCGAATTCCTCGACCTCGGACACGGCGCCGGGTTGGAGATTATAGACCGCCTTGACGACCTGCGGGAAGCGCTGCTGGTAGCTCGAATCCCAACCCTTATGGCCGTTCTGCTCAGCCAGGAAGCGTCCGTCCTGCGTCAGTCCGGGCAACGGATTGACCTTCAAGCCCAGCTTCTGCGCCGTGGCGTCGAAGTCCTGCCCGGCATTCAACGCGTCGGCCAGTTCGTGGGAAACCTTGTTGAGCTGGTCCTTGGCGCGCTCGGTGCTCAGTTCCTGCAGCAACTGCGGCTTCACACTGTCGAAGGCGGGCGCGGACCCGACACGGATGTCGCCCATGCGGACGACGACAAGGCCGAGATCGCCCTGGATCGGGTCCGACACCTGGCCCGACTGCAGCTTGAACACCGCGTCGGCCAGCTTGGCGTCTGGAACGCCCGCCTGGGTCTTGTTGTCGTAGGCGATGACGGTGCCTTTATTGGCCTTGGCAACGAAGTCCGGCGACTGGCCGGCCTTCAGTGCCGCGGCGATGGCGTTGGCGGCGCCGGCGTCTGGCGCGCGAATCGCCACGAAGGAGCGCGTTTCGGCGACCTTGAGCGTCGGCAGGCGCGCCTCATAGGCCTTGCGAAGCTCTTCGTCGCTGACGTGGACCTGCGAGACAAACTGCTGCGGCGACAGAACCACCATGTGGGCCAGGCGCGTTTCGGGCACGGTCATTTCTTCGAGGTGCGACTTGTAGAAGGTGGCGATATCGGCGTCGGTCGGCTGGGGCAGGGCGCCGACATCCGGCTGCACGACCGTGAAGCTGAAATCGCGCGTCTGCGCACCGACCGCGGCAGCAGCCAGCGCATAGATGCGCGGCGCCTTGACACCGGCGAAGGCGGCAGCGCCGAATTGTTGCTGCAGGATCTGGTCCTTCTGCTCTTCCTCGAACTGATCGCGGTTGATCTGGTTCTGCGCCAGGAGCTTGAGGTACAGGCCCTTGTCGAAGCGGCCGGTGACCGGGCTGACAAAGACCTGATTCTGGCTCAGGTGCTCGACGACCGACTTGGCCGAGGCAACAAACCCCTGCTTGTCGAACCACGCCATCATCGATTCCTGGCCGGCCAGCTGGTCGAGCAGCATCGTATGACCGCCCTGGGCGACGATTTCGTCGTTGGTCGGGGTCTGGCCGTTATGTTCCTGGGCATAACGCCGCTTTTGATTGTCGACGATCGCCTTGAACTCGGAGATCGAGACGCCGCGCTTGCCGGCGGTCACGACATTGTCCGTTCCGACGCTGGTAAAGACGTCCTTCAGGCCGAAGACCGCGAATGATGCGATCAGGAGGCCCATAAGGATGGTGAACACCTTCGATTTGGTGAACTCGCGGAAAATGCTGATCATGCGGTCTAAGTCCAGGTCCTTGCAAGCGGCGGACGTGGGGCGCCCGCTCCATGTCACACTAACGGCCTGGCGGCCGTGTTCGGAGACTGCGTGTCTTACGGCACGACGGGCGCCGTTTCAAAGGGATTTTGCGAATGTGTTCCCTTCATTAAGGTTTTTTATTGGCCCCCGCGCGGTTCCCAGTCTATGTTTTGCACTGCGTCATGAACCGGGCACTGACGGGCCGAGCCACCGGCCGTCCGGCGGACGCGCTTAAAAAAACACAAAACAACACGAGCCCAATGCTACATCGACACCTGATTGCGGCCAACTGGAAGATGAACGGTCTCAAAGACCACGTCCCCATTGCTCGCGCCATTGCGGAGGGTGCCCGCGATTATCACGCGCGCGTCGCCCTGTTTCCGCCCGCCACCCTGTTGCCGCGCTTGGCCGACGCCCTTTCCGGCACCAATATTATCCTTGGCGGCCAGGACTGCCACCACGCTGATTCGGGCCCATTTACCGGCGATATCTCGGCCGCCATGCTGAAAGACGCCGGTGCGCAGATGATTCTGCTCGGTCACAGCGAACGCCGCCACGGGCATCTTGAGCCGTGCGCGCTGGTGGCGCGCAAGGCCGTTGCGGCCCTCGAAGCCGGACTGGAACCTATCATCTGCATCGGCGAGACGCTCGACCAGCGTCAGCAGGGGCTGACGACGCAGGTCCTGACGCGGCAACTGACCGACAGCCTGCCCGAAGAGCTCGATGGGGCGCGTTTTCACGTCAGCTACGAGCCCGTCTGGGCCATCGGCACCGGCATGATCGCCACCGACACGCAAATCCTTGAAGCGTTTGCACTAATCCGTAGCTTCCTCAACCGGCGCTTCAACATCAGGCACGAACCGCAGCTGCTGTACGGCGGGTCGGTCAATGCGTCGAACGCAGCGACCCTTCTGGCGCTCGAAGGCGTCAGCGGCGCCCTGGTCGGCGGCGCCTCGCTGAAGCCGGAAACCTTCCTACCGATCATCGCGGCGGCGGAGACGGCGCCGGTGTAATAAGTCGGCAACGGGGCTTGTAATCCTCCCCGTCGTTACAAATCTGTTGTCAATCCGGAAATCGGCTATGGCCATTTGCGACCCGCGATGCTAAGGCCCAGCGGAATTTCGTTGCCGGCAGTCCGATGCACTCGGACTGCGCGGCATGCTTTTGGCCCAGGCCTCACGCCGCTTCTCGTCGTGGCAGTTTAGAAGAGACCCGATGTTATTCTACATCCTGCTGACCTTTCAAATCCTGATCTGCGTATCGCTCGCGGGCTTGATTCTCATTCAGCGATCCGAAGGCGGCGCGCTGGGCATGGGTGGCGGCCCGTCGGGCTTCATGTCGGCGCGCGGCGCCGGCAACCTGCTGACGCGCCTGACGGCCATCTTCGGCGTCCTGTTCTTCGCCAACTCGATCGGCCTGACTGTCGTCGGCAACCTGACCGGCAAGCCGGGCTCGGCCGTCGACCAGGTCGACACGACGAAACTTCCGGCCAACACCAATGTGCTGACGCCGCCGGCTGCGACCGCCGCGTCTTCGTCCGCCGCGCCGTCCTCGGCCGCACCGTCGCTTAACGACCTGCCGCTGGCTGGTGCCGCCGCGCCGTCTCCGGCGTCGCAGGTGGCCAGACCCGCCGCGGTTCCGGCACCGTCGCTAGGGCCATCGGTCAACCTGTCGATGCCCAAGCAGACCACCACGGGCAAGGTCGGCCTTGGCAATGCTGCCCCCGCGTCCAAACCTGCGCAGAAGGCGGCCTCCAGCTCGTCTTCGACGTCGGTACGCAGCGCTTCAGCCGCGCCGTCATCGTTGGCTTCGACAGCACCGGCGGCGTCGACGACATCGCCTGCTTCGTCGCAGTAACAGGCGGCTCACAAATCGTTTCCAGCGGCTCCCAGGATTTCGGGGGCCGCTTTCTTATGTTACCTAAGCTCGACTTTTTGAGTCGCACGACCACGTCAGGAATTTGCCGGCCATGGCCCGTTATGTATTCATCACCGGTGGGGTGGTCTCTTCGCTTGGCAAGGGGCTCGCCTCGGCGGCTCTTGGCGCGTTGCTCCAGGCGCGCGGCTTCAAGGTCCGCCTGCGCAAGCTCGACCCCTACCTGAACTTCGATCCGGGCACGATGAGCCCGTACCAGCACGGCGAAGTCTTCGTCACCGACGACGGCGCCGAAACCGACCTCGACCTCGGCCACTACGAGCGCTTCACCGGCGTCAGCGCCACGAAGATGGACAACATCACGACCGGCCGCATCTATTCGAACATCATCGAAAAGGAGCGGCGCGGCGACTATCTCGGCGCCACCGTCCAGGTCGTCCCGCACGTCACGGACCAGATCAAGCAGTTCGTCCTCAACGACGCCGGCGACGCCGACTTCGTGCTGGTCGAAATCGGCGGCACCGTCGGCGACATCGAGGGCTTGCCCTTCTTCGAAGCCATTCGCCAGCTCGGCCAGGAACTGCCGCGCGGCCATACCTGTTTCGTCCACCTGACGCTCCTGCCGTTCGTCAAGACGGCCGGCGAGATGAAGACGAAGCCGACCCAGCACTCGGTCAAGGAACTGCGCGGCATCGGCATCCAGCCCGACATCCTGCTATGCCGCTGCGAACAGGAAATCCCGGTCGAGGAACGCCGCAAGATCGGCCTGTTCTGCAATGTCCGTCCATCGGCGGTCATCCAGGCGATGGATTCGCCCAACATCTACGCCGTTCCGATCGACTACCACCGCCAGGGGCTCGATAATGAAGTCC
>FSUR01000189.1_pt1 | contig 10498 bp, 10 predicted proteins | sample 1637491 | NCBI WGS metagenome assembly FSUR01 (sample SAMEA3914816, study PRJEB12502) | metagenome | biome: forest; material: soil | place: USA | collected 2011-09-16 | depth 0.3 m
CGCCCCGTCGCCGGCCTCCAGCCCCGCCACAGCTTCGAAAATAGCCTGCTTGCGGTCGGCGATCTCGACGGTGCCCTTGCCCATGCCCATCAGGACTTCAGCGCGAATGGCGGCAGCGTCTTCCGTCCGAGGATTGTCGTCGGTAACGATAGCACGGTCGGCCAGCTTGTCGGCGATGGCACCCATGAGCGGCCGCTTGCCGCGGTCGCGGTCGCCGCCGCAACCGAAGACGCAGACTAGCCTGCCCTGGGTATGCGGCCGCAGCGCCTTCAGCACCGTTTCCAGCCCGTCGGGCGTATGGGCATAGTCGACATAGATTTCGGCGCCGTTATTGCGCGATCCGGCGCGTTCGAGCCGGCCGCGCGCCCCCTTCAGCGTCGACAGGGCGTGGATGACGCCATCGACGTCCTCGCCGGCGGCAATGGCCAGACCGGCGGCAACCAAAGCGTTCGACGCCTGGAACAGACCAGCCAGTGGCAGCTTGGTCTCGTAGGCCTTGCCCTTGTATTCCAGGTATAGAATCTGGCCGTCGACAGTCAGGTCCCGGCCGGTCATGCACAGGTGGCGGGAACGCTCACCGACGCTCATGACGTTCAGGCCCGACAGGATCGACATGGCGGCAAAGGCGTTATAACCATCGGAATCGGCATTCAGAACGGCGGTCTTGCCGCGTGGCAACAACTGTTCGAACAGGCGCAGCTTGGCTGTCCGGTAGGCGTCCATGGTGGCGTGATAATCGAGATGGTCCTGCGTCAGGTTTGTAAACCCGGCCGCCATCAGCGACACACCGTCGAGCCGGCGCTGGTCAATGCCGTGCGACGACGCTTCGAGCGCCAGGTGCGTCACGCCGTTGCCCGCCATGTCGGCCAGGTGCCGTGCCAGGTCCGCCGCGTCGGGCGTGGTCAGGCCGGGCCCCGTGACAGCGGTTTCCACGCCGTCCGGCGTCTGGGTCACGACGCCGAGCGTTCCCATGCTGGCCGAGTTATGGCCAAGCGCGCTGAATATCTGCCGGCAGAAGGTCGCCACGCTGGTCTTGCCGTTGGTGCCGGTGACGGCGACGCACACCCTGGGCTGCGAACCGTAAAACGCCTTGGCGGCCAGGGCATAGGCGCGGCGCACGTCGCCGACCATGACCAGTTTCGTGGCGTCGAAGCCGTCCGCCATCGTATTTTCGGGCGCCAGTACCGCGGCCGCGCCCTGGGCGAGGGCTTGCGGAATATAGTCGCGGCCGTCGTTGAGACTGCCGGGAAGTGCGCAGAACAGCGTGCCGGCATCGACCTTGCGGCTGTCGGATGTCACGCCGGAGATGATCGGATCGCTATCGAGATCGCGACGCAGGATGTCGGAAAGGCGAAGACCCTTTTGCATCAGTGGTCTTCCCCCGTCACGTCTTCGGGCTGGATCGGCGCCTTGTCCCACTGCGGGGTGGTGAACTTGTCTTCCTTGCGCGCCACGCCCAGCATGGGGGCGATACGGTCGATGACGCGGCCGGCGACGGGCGCGGCTACCGCGCCGCCCAGGCGTCCGCCGTTACTCATCGGCGAACCATGCGGACTGTCGAACATAATCTGCACCAGGTAACGATCCCCATCCACCGGCCCGTCGGTCGGGAAAACGGCTGCGAACGAGGAAATCAGATTCGTCGGGTCATAGCCACCCTTGGCGGGTTTTTGTGCCGAACCCGTCTTGCCGCCGACACGCAGTCCCGGCGCGTTGGCGCGGCCGCCCGTGCCCTTCAAAACGTTGGAACGCATCAGTTCTAGCATGGTTTGCGACGTCTGCGGCTTGAAAACGCGGTTACAGGCAAGTGGCGCACCATTGTACTTTTTAATCGTCAGCGGACGCAGGCAGCCGCCGTTCAGCACCGCGCCCACGGCCTCGGCGTAGGACAATGGCGTGATCGCCATGCCCTGGCCGAAGGCGGATTGCGCCAGGGTCAGCTGAGACCAGTTCTTCGGATCGCGCGGATAGATGATCGGACCGGCGGGCTCGGGAAGCTCGATATCGGCGGCGCGGAACAGACCCATGGCGTCGTAATAACGCGTTACCGCCTCGAGCCCGGCATTGAGCGCCACGCGCGACGTGCCGATGTTCGACGACTGGATGAAGACGTCTTCGAGGCTGTACAGCGGCTGCTTCGAGTGCATGTCGTGGATCTTGCGCGTCCCGATGACCAGGGGCTGGCTGACGTCGTATACCGAATTCAGCGACGCCGTGCCGGTGTCGAGCCCGATAGCCAGCGACACGACCTTGAAGATCGAACCGACTTCGTAACGGTCGACGGCAGCGTGGTTGCGCTTGAAGGTTTCAGCGTAGTTTCCAGGCCGGTTCAGGTCGAACTCCGGCCAGCTGGCCATGGCCAGCACTTCGCCGGTGCGCACATTGGTGATGATGCCGGTAGCGCCGGCCGACTGGGTATCGACCGCCATGGCGCGGAGCTCGTTTTCGAGCGCGCCCTGGATACGCAGATCCATGGCGACCTGGACCGGCTGGTTGGTGGCGACGCCATTGACGATATCCGTCTGGAACGCTTTTTCGGCGCCCGACATGCCTTCGCCCGCCTTCTTGGTCATGCCGATATAAAAGGCGCCGGTGGTGCCGAGCGGATAGGCGCGCACGCGCTGCGCTTCGAAGGTGACGCCCGGCAGGCCGTAGTTCAGGATGCGATCGCGGTCACCGGCGGCCATCATATTGACCAACAGGGTGCGACCACGGAAATGGAAGGCCTTGTCGAGGACTTCGGGCGCCAGTGCCGGAAAGATGTGCTGCAAGGCGCCCCGAACATAGTCCCGATCGGCGGCCGTCATGTCGGTCGGGTCGACGAACAGGTCGTAATCGTTGACGTCGGTCGCAAGGAGCTCACCGTTGCGGTCGACGATCTGGGCGCGTGCCCCGGCCTGGCCGGTCATGGCGGCGATCTGGCTGGGCGAATTGAACAGCGACGCCTTGCCGGCGAAGACCATCAGGCCGACATAAGCGACCGACATGCCGAGCAGGATGGCGAAGATGCGCGTGCGCGCGCTCTTGGCCTTGACGCCCGTGGCATTGGCGCGTTCGAACGCGTGTTCGACCTTCCAGACGCGGTCGGCGACCCACTGGAAACCCGACGACGTCGAGCCGAGGAAAGACGACCCGACCTTCATCGCACACCTTGCGGCTTGAGCGGAGCGATGGTCACCGGCACGGCAGGCGCAACAGACTTGTTAGCGCCGGAAATCAACGGATCGGTCGGAGCCGGCGCGACTACCGGCACGGCCACGGGGACCGGGCGCGAGGTGGTGTGGGAGATTTCGCTTAAGCTGTCGATCTGCGCCTCGTGGGCGGCCTCGACCGGCTTCATATTGAGATAGGCCTTGGCCAGTTGCTCAAGGCGCGACGGCTGCTCGAGGTGAGCGACGCGGATCTTGAGCGCGTCGACGGCAGTCGATTCCTCGGCGATTTGCTGATCGAGCGTGCTCATGCGCTTGATGTCCTCGCCTTCGCGTGCCTTCGATAGGCACACCCAGAAGATCATGGCGAGCGCCAGCCCCAGACCGATGAGATCGATCAGGCGGACGCCGCGGACGCGCTGCTCGAACAGGGCGGTGATGGCTCTCATGAAAAACTCCTGGACCGGGAGGCACGCTTTACTAAAGGAACAGAGGCCGCATCGGTGCGGCGAACCGCGCGGAGCTTGGCGGAGCGGGCACGGGGATTGACGGCCGTTTCGGCTTCGGACGGCGCGACCGCCTTCGGCGTGATCAGGCTGTAGACGGGCTTTTCGGTACGCGCCGCTTGCGGGGTGTGGCGTGAGCCGCCGGGCACCTTGCCCGCCCGTTCGTTGAAAAAGGTTTTGACGATACGGTCTTCCAGCGAATGGAAGGTGACGACCGCCAGGACACCGCCAGGCTTCAGCAGGCTTTCCGCGACGTCGAGCGCGCGCTCCAGCTCACCCAGCTCGTCATTGACGGCGATGCGCAGGCCCTGGAAGGTCCGCGTTGCCGGATGGACCGGCGCGCCACGGCGGCCGCCCAGGGCGCGCTCAACGACTTCGGCCAGGTCGAGCGTGCGTTCGAACGGGCGTTCAGCGCGGCGGCGGACGATGGCCGACGCAATGCCGCGCGACTTGTGCTCTTCGCCATACAGCCAAAGGATATGGGCGATACCGTCCTTGTCGTCTTCGTTGACGATATCGGCGGCGCTGCGGCCGTCGATCGCCATGCGCATATCCAGCGGCCCGTCGCGCATGAAGGAAAAGCCGCGTTCGGCCTCGTCGAGTTGCATAGACGACACGCCGATATCGAGGACGATGGCGTCGCAGCTTTCATGACCAAGCTCTTCCAGGCCCTCGCGCATCTCGGAGAAACAGCGATTGACCCATTGGAAGCGATCGGGAAATTCGGATTTCAACGCGTCGACATAGGGCGTCACGCGGATATCGCGATCGAACGCCACAACGCGGGCGCCGCCTTCCAGGAAGGCGCGCGAATAACCGCCGGCACCAAAGGTGCCATCGACCACCAGCCGGTCCTTGATATCGCCAAGAACCGACAGGACTTCGGGCAGCAGGACCGAGATATGCGCCTGGCCAGACGGGACAACGGTCATTGCAGGCCTCCGCTCGCCATGGCTTCGTCGACAAGACGCGCCTGCTCGTCGGCATAGGCAGCATAGACGCGCGGCTCCCAGATCTGGAACGAGGTGCCGAGCCCCGTCAGCACGACGTCGCCCGACAGGCCGAAGCGCGTGCACAGGACTTCCGGAAGCGTGATCCGCCCGGCCGTGTCGAAGCCAAGCCGGTGCATCGACGCGTAAAAGCGGTGCTCCAGGGCCTTGCGGGTCGGGGACAGGGGCGGATGTTGGTTGATCACGTCACGATATGTGGCAAAAAACGCCGCCCCCCCGCATTCGAGACACGAAGCGTTGATAGCGGCAAAACAATAAAGGCCTTCAAAAGGTTCGACGTCGGGATGGGGCTGCATGGTGCAGGCACGGAAATCCTGCGGGACCAAAAGGCGCCGTTTGGAATCCAGTTGTTTCTCGTGGGTTGAGAGAAACACCCCGACCTCGGGTCATACTGACCCGCTCCCTGCCGATATTTCAACGCCGGTCTGATCCTTCGGATCGTCGCCGGCGCCTTGCCTCTTAGGGTTAACATGGGATTAAATGGGATGCAATGACTCTGGATGACACCCAATCCGGAATCTCGCCACCTATACCCGGAAAAGACATTATATACACAGAACATACACAGAACAACTTGGCCGCCGTTACCGCGTTATTTCAACAAATCATGCTGAATGAATAGTAAACGGAAGCGCATTCATGTTTGGGAGCGTTTACGGCGCATGGCGTTACACCTTGCCCACTATCCGCCGCCTTGGCATAGTCGCCTCAGCCCAATAAGGAGTGAGACATGCCTGTCAACGGAATCGGCGGTATCTTCTTTCGTGCCCAGGCGCCTGATGCCCTGCGCGCCTGGTACGAAAGCCATCTCGGCATCAGCCTGTCGTGGCAGGATCCGTGGCAGCAGGCCGCCGGCCAGACGTTGATTGTGCCGTTTGCGAACGACACCAGTCATATCCCGGCGGAAAAACAGTGGATGATTAATTTCCGGGTTTCGGACATCGACGGTTTGATCAACAGCCTGAAAGACGCAGGCATCGCCGTCGATACCGATCCGGCCTGGGATACGCCGGAAACCGGACGCTTCGCGCGCGTCCACGATCCCGAAGGCAACGCCATCGAACTGTGGGAACCGCCGGCGGCGTAATTTCAAAAGCACCGTGACGCAGCAAAGATAAGAGGACCAGACGGCCTGTAAGCCGGGTTCTGTCCGGCCCGAAGGCCGTGGCGATCATTCCTCTTGGCCGCCCGTTGCCGGACGGCTCACGCAACCTACCCGAACGGTCACGGGCGGCAATGCCCTGCCGTCCGAAGACGGCGCGCCGTTCCTATTTGGTTTTGCTCCTGGCGGGGCTTGCCTTGCCACTTACGTTACCGCAAGCGCGGTGCGCTCTTACCGCACCCTTTCACCCTTACCCTGCACGCAGGGCGGTTTACTTTCTGTGGCGCTATCCCTGGGGTCGCCCCCGGCGGGCGTTACCCGCCGCCATATTACCGTGGAGCCCGGACTTTCCTCGAGGAGGTTACCCTCTCCCGCGATCGCCCGGCCGTCTGGTCCGGGGCGACATGTGCCTGTGTTGCGAAGAAAGATCAAGCTTCGAGATCAGCGCGACGGTTCGTGGTCGCCGCCGCGGATCGAGCCGATGATGACGCAGAGCCAGCCAAGCATGGCCAGCCCGCCGCCGATCGGCGCCAATGGCCCGGCGATCGCACGGCCATAGGCGACGTGCGCCGTGATTTCGAGGGCGAAGGCGCCGCTGCCGGCCAGCAGCAAGGCCAGGGCCGCCCGCTTGTAAATGCCCGAAAAACGCGTTTGTAACGCCAACGCCATAATCACGGGGGCATGGAACAGCAGGAATTGCCCGCCGGTGGACGCTATGCCTGTGGCCGGTGGATGACCGCCGAGCGCCAGCAGAGCGACGCCCCACAATCCCCAGGTGCCGGCTAGGGCGAAGGTCAGACGGCTTTCTTTCGGTTTGATATCGGCCATAGGCGTTACGCCTCCATAAGGGCAATATGGCGCAACAGCGCCATCAGGGTTACGCGCAGGCGCGCATCGGCCATGCCTTCGAGCGCCGTGCCGATCTGGTCGGGCAGCCAGTGGCGCTGAAAGGCGGTGACGATGGTGCTGGTCTCAGCATCATAAGGACCACCGGCGAGACTATTGTAGCCGAGCTTTCCGAGCGCCGCCTGTAGCGAAAAAACGCCGAGGCCGGCGTCAGCGGGTCCCAAGGCTGGCCCCATGGTGCCGTCGGGCGGCATATCGGGCGTGACCCACAGGCCGTGGCCATGCTCAGCCAGCGTCTTCCACGGAAAGCGTTCGCCGGGATCTTCCTTGCGCTCGGGCGCGATGTCGGAATGGCCAAGGATACGGCTATCGGCAATGTCCCAGCGTCCGCGCATGGCGTCGAGCAGGCCGATCACGGCGTCGACCTGGGCCGCCGGAAAGTCCTGATAGCCGAATTCGTGGCCCGGATTGACGATCTCGATGCCGATAGAGGTGTCGTTAAGACCGGTCTCGCCTTTCCAGAACGACACGCCGGCGTGCCAGGCGCGGCGCTCCTCCGGCACCAGGCGATAGACGCTGCCATCTTGATCGACACAGTAATGCGCCGAAACCTGGGCGGCCGGGTCGCACATGCGTTCCAGGGCAGCCTTGCCTGAGCGCATGCCGGTATAGTGAAGCACCACCATGTCGGGCGGCGCCGTGCGTTCGTTGAAATTTGGGGACGGCAGTTCGATAAGGCTCATGGCCCCGGTTTAGCCCAGCCCGCTCCGATTAGTAAACCCGCCAGCTGGAACCGTGCTTGTGCGCCTGATAGACGCCCTTGCCGTTGTCGCGGACGCTGTCGCGGTGCGAATGGATAAAAATGCGAGCCGGCGTGCGGAAGAGGAAGGCCGCCAGCGCCAGCAGACCGCCGGCGATAACGCCGATTACGGCCACCGAGGCGGCGAAAACAAACAACAGCGCCAGCCCGGCCAGGATGCCAAGACCAAGGAGCGACATCGACACTACATAGAGGATGCGTGCCACCAGGTTGCGACGGCGCACCTGGCCCCACGGGCGGTAGCTCAACTTGAAAGAGGCGAATGGCTTGTATGTCATACTCTTGAACCCTGGACTGAAGGACCAATACTCGGCCTTCGTTAAAGCAGATTGGCACGAACCCTGTTTTCGTCAACCTCCCCAACAGGAAACATGGCAAATTTTAATTTCTTTTAAAGCATACCTTCTCGTTTTTTTGCTGGCCTTGCAATTTCGCAACGCAAATCATCACATTGCCGTGTGCTCGACCTCTGGCTGGTCGCGCGGGCGGTCGTTAGCCCGCTCGCGCATGATTTCATCGAACGCATGATTTATACGCGCCGTCTTGGCCGTGTAGACGGCTTCGAACTCGGCAGGCAGGCCGCGAGCGCGGATACGGTCGGGGTGGACCTCGGACAGGGCAGCGCGGCGGGCGCGGCGGACGTCGTCGTCCGAAACATCAGGTGCCAGCCCCAGGATCTCGTAAGGATCGTCCTCATGCGGCGCGACGTAGCCGGCACGGATGCGGCGATAGGCGCCGCTTGCCATACCGAATAAGCGCGCCACCGTTTCGAGATAGGTTTCTTCTTCGTGGCTGAGATAGCCATCCGAAACGGCGATGTGGAACAGGCCTTCCAGAACGTCTTCAAGGATCTGCGGACAGTTGGCGTAGCGCTTCGCCAGGCGCAGGGCATAGGATTCGAAGCCGAGCGATGTTTGGCGCGCCAGGTCATAGAGGCGCAGCACGTCGCGGCGGGACGCGTCTTCCGGCATGAAGACGTGGAGAAAGGCGCGCTGTTCGACATCGTGGGCAAAGCCGTCGGCCATGGCCAGCTTGGCGCCGAGCGCCGTGACCGCGGTGGCAAAGGCAGGATCGGCGCCCGGCGGCCCCTTGGGGCATTCCATGCATTCGGCGGCGTCGAACTTCCGCACTGCCATGCGCGCCAGGTTCTTCCAGAAATTCACTCGCACCTCCAAAGCCCGTAAAGGCTTATACAGCAATTGTGTCGCTCTGTGGGCTTAAGTTTTGGTAACACAGGAAGACTTTATGTCGCACCGCACCTCTGCCTGCCTGAAAATCGCGCGGGATATAAAAAAGCCGGATTTCCTTGCCTAATGCTGAGACACGCGCGGTCTTGCCTTCAAGCCGGATCGCACCCTATAGTTCGAAAACCCTTTTCCGGAGCCTCCCTTGCGTCTTATCAAACCGACCGTCCTGATCCTCGGCGCCTGCGCGGCGGCCTTGAGCTTCGCCACGGCCGACGCGAAGACGCACCGGCATAAGGTCCGTGCCAAACCCGCCGCCGCCGCGGCGCCCGCCGCAACACCTGTCGAGGTCGACGAGGAAACCGGCCTGCACATTCCGACGCTGAAGGACGCCCCGACCGACGATTACCAGCGTGTGGCCTGGTGCCACGGCATCCTGTCGGGCGACATGGCGCTGGCCGAGCAGATCGCGCCGCTGGAGCCCGTCGATGACGGTATCCAGGCCATCGGCCGTTCCTATTTGCGCGCCTATGAAGCGGCGCTGACCTTGTCGGGCAAGGGTAAGACCGAAGACGGACACGCCCAGGCCGACAAGGCACGCCAAGCGGGTTATGACGGCTGGGCCGAGGTGCGCAAGGCCGACCTCAAGCAGGCGGCCTATGCCTATGACACCTGGCAGTTGCCGGGCGATTGCGAACACGCCGCCGTGCGTCTGTCGGGCCATCCGAACCTGTTCGCCGAACTGGCCACCGACGAAGAAGCCAAGGCCATCGACGCCGCGCTCAATTCGGGCGGCCCGCACAATTACGATGAACTGCCGAAACCCAAACTGACAGCCGACCGCGCGCCTGTCGATGCGGACGGCCCGATCTCGACCAACACCCTGGCCCGGCGCGCCCGCCAGGCGCAGCAATTGCCGCAGGTTCAGTCCGGAGCACCGTCAAGCGCTTCAGCGAGTTCGTCGGACAGCAGCAGTAGCTCGAAATAGGCATAGATTTCCGCATTGCGGACGGCAAGCAAACCTATTCAACTGTTATGCCGCGTCGTCCGGCTTCGTTCAGCAACGTATCAATATTCTCGTACGAGTCCGAAATCGAAAAGGTTCTCGTGTTCATCGTCTCGACCAGAATGGCCATTCGAAGAGGGCTCCGACGAAGTCGCGTTACCTTGCCCCAAGATACGGTCACGGGCCGACGAAAAACATAGGTTCGCGTCAGATTCTCATGCCGAACTATCAGCTTTGCCTTGCATGACCAGATCGACAAACAAGTGCCGGCCAGCGCAAAGCCTCCGCAGATGCCGACCCAGCTTAGCATGTTCGATAAGGTCCAAGGACCTTCTTGGATCATCCCAACACCTCCGTAAAGGCAGGCCTGCGCCATAGCAACGAGCCCCCAATACAAGCACTCACCTTTCGGGCGCAGTATGTCCGGCGACGACGCCTTGCGCACCCAGCCGAGCACAACACCCGGGACGATCAGAGTAAGAAGCTCGCCGCCTACGAATAGTGAAAAATCAAACCAATGCACGTCGGCCTCTTACGGCACGTAGTTCAAAATTGGGCTCAGCCAGCGTTCGGCCTCTTCGACCGTCCAGCCCTTGCGGCGGGCATAGTCGGCGACCTGGTCCTTCTCGATCTTGCCGACGCCGAAATAGTGCGCCTTGGGGTGGGCGAAATACATGCCGGACACCGAAGCCGGCGGCGTCATGGCCAGGCTCTCGGTCAGTTCCATCCCCGTCCGCGACCGGGCATCCAACAAATCGAACAACGCCCATTTCTCGGTGTGGTCGGGCTGGGCCGGATAGCCCGGCGCCGGGCGGATGCCCTTGTATTTCTCGCCGATCAGCCCGTCGATATCGAGGTCCTCATCGGCTGCATAG
>FSUR01000269.1_pt1 | contig 10483 bp, 10 predicted proteins | sample 1637491 | NCBI WGS metagenome assembly FSUR01 (sample SAMEA3914816, study PRJEB12502) | metagenome | biome: forest; material: soil | place: USA | collected 2011-09-16 | depth 0.3 m
ATTGACGTCGAACAAGCTGGGCGCCAACAAGCGTTTGGGCAAGGATCAGGCGGCGCGTGAAATCGGCTGCATGCCGGGCGGCCAGCGCTGCCTGACGCACAATCTGTGGGAAGATCTGGGCGTCGCCATTCACGACTATCTTAGCCAGGTGTCGCTCGACGACGTCATCCGCAAACGCACGCGCAAGACCGTAAACACCACGGCGCCCGTCGATCGTAATCTGGTGGACGCCTAATGACGGTCTATCTCGACCATGCCGCGACATCGCCGCTGCGCCCTGAGGCGCGCGAGGCGTTTTTGCGCGTGGCCGATCTCGGTGGAAATGCGTCGTCCGTCCATGGCGTCGGCCGCAAGGCCAAGATCGTGGTCGAAGACGCGCGCGCCGTGATCCTGGGCGCGTTGAACGCGACAGGGCAGGCGGGGCTTGTCTTTACGGCAGGCGGAACCGAGGCCAATGCGCTGGCGCTGCATCAGGCGCGCGATTTCGACTATATCGTCGTATCTAAAGGCGAGCACGACAGCGTCTTCAACGGTGCGGGCGTCGTTGGGCGGCCCGTCGAAACCGTGCCGCTGACTGGCGACGGCCAGGCCGATCTTAAGGCCCTGACTGAAATCCTGGCCAATACGGCAGGCCGGCCGTTTGTCGCCATAATGCTGGCCAATAACGAAACCGGCGTCATTTCGGATATTGCCGCGGCCGCCGCTATCGTGCGGGCGCATGACGGCTGGCTGCACGTCGATGCCGTCCAGGCGCTGGGCAAGATCGCCATCGATTTTGTGGGCCTAGGCGTGCAGTCGCTGAGCCTTTCGGCACACAAGGTCGGTGGTGGGCAGGGGCTGGGCGCACTTGTTTACGATCGCGACCGTGTCATCAAACCGTTGATTGTCGGCGGCGGTCAGGAGCTTGGCATGCGTGCCGGCACTGAGAATGTTCCGGGAATCGCGGCGTTTGCCGCGGCGGTTCAGGCTTGCCAAGGCGTCGATGAGGCCGTAAGCCGCGCCCAAGGGTTGGCCGAGGCCTCGCTTAAAGGCCTGGGTGTCACCATATTGGGGGCGGAAGCGCCGCGCGTACCGGGCATTATGGCGATGGTTCAGTCCGACTGGGCGTCGAACCTGCAACTGATCCAGATGGATATGGCGGGTATATGCGTCAGCTCGGGCTCGGCCTGTTCGTCGGGCAAGGTCAAGGCCAGCCGCGTCGTGGCGGCCATGGGCCGGGATGGGATGGCCGACAAGACCTTACGCGTCTCGTCCGGCTGGACGAGCAAGCCGGAAGACTGGGATCGTTTTCACGAAGCTTGGTCAAAGGGTTATGAAATGTATTTGAAGCGCCATGCCAAGGCGCCGGTAAAGGAACAGGCCTGATGGCTGCGGTTAAAGAAACAATCGACACGGTGGCCAGGCTCGAGACCTACGAGCACGGCTTCGTCACCGATATCGAGACCGACTATGCCCCGAAGGGGCTGAACGCCGACATCGTGCGCTTTATCTCGGAGAAGAAGGGCGAGCCGGCCTGGATGCTGGACTGGCGCCTCAAGGCTTTCGAACGCTGGCAGTCGATGGACGAGCCGACCTGGGCCAAGGTCAACTACCAGCCTGTCGATTACCAGGATCTCTATTATTACGCTGCCCCCCGGACCAAGGTCGCGCCGAAGTCGCTTGACGAAATCGATCCGGAAATCCTCAAGACCTACGAAAAGCTCGGCATCCCCCTGAAAGAACAGATGGTGCTGGCCGGTGTCGAAGGTGCACCGAGATACGCCGTCGACGCTGTCTTCGATTCGGTGTCGGTGATCACGACCTTTAAGGACGAACTGGCAAAGTCCGGTGTCATTTTCTGTTCCATTTCAGAGGCCTTGCGCGAACATCCTGATCTTGTGCGTCAGTATCTCGGTTCCGTCGTGCCGGTGTCGGACAACTATTTCGCGGCGCTCAACTCGGCGGTCTTTTCGGATGGGTCGTTTGTCTATATCCCGCCGGGCGTGCGTTGCCCGATGGAGCTGTCGACCTATTTCCGCATCAATGCCGAAAACACAGGCCAGTTCGAACGCACCCTGATCATCGCCGACAAGGGCGCGCACGTCTCCTATCTTGAAGGCTGCACGGCGCCGCAGCGCGACGAAAACCAGCTTCACGCGGCGGTGGTCGAACTGGTTGCGCTCGATGATGCCAGTATCAAATATTCGACCGTGCAGAACTGGTATCCCGGCGATGCCGAGGGCAAGGGCGGTATCTATAACTTCGTCACCAAGCGCGCCGACTGCCGCGGGGCGCGCTCGAGAGTGTCGTGGACACAGGTCGAAACGGGTTCGAACGTCACGTGGAAATACCCGTCATGCATCCTGCGCGGCGACGACAGCGTCGGCGAATTCTATTCGATCGCTGTCACGAACGGCGCCCAGCAGGCCGATACCGGCACCAAGATGATCCATCTGGGCAAGAACACGCGCTCGCGCATCATCAGCAAGGGCGTGTCGGCGGGGAAGTCGTCCAATACCTATCGCGGCCTGGTCTCGGCGCATGCCCGGGCGACCGGCGCGCGCAACTTCACGCAGTGCGACAGCCTGTTGATCGGCAAGACGTGCGCCGCCCATACCGTGCCCTATATTGAAAGCGATACGGCCCGGGCGCAGTTCGAGCACGAAGCGACGACGACGCGCCTGTCGGAAGACCAGCTGTTCTATGCCATGCAGCGCGGTCTTTCCCAGGAAGAGGCCGTGGCCCTGCTGGTCAACGGCTTTGTCCGCGACGTGCTCCAGGAACTGCCGATGGAGTTCGCCGTCGAGGCCCAGAAGCTGGTGGCCATTTCCCTCGAAGGCAGCGTCGGATGACGCGCCTTCGTATCACTCGTTTTTCTTAAGATCGAAGCCCATGCTGAACATCCAAAACCTCACCGTCTCCGTGGACGCCAAGACTATCCTCAAGGGCCTGACGCTCGACCTGCCGGCCGGCGAAGTTCATGCCGTCATGGGACCGAATGGCGCAGGTAAATCCACGCTGGGCTATGCTCTGGCCGGGCGACCAAACTACACCGTCACCGGCGGCACCGTTACCTTCAACGGCGAGGACCTGCTGGACAAGGCAGTGCATGAGCGCGCCGCGGCTGGGCTTTACCTGTCGTTTCAGTACCCGCTCGAAATCCCCGGCGTGCCGGCCCTGACCTTCCTGCGTACCGCGCTCAACAGCCAGCGCAAGCTGCGCGGCGAAGCCGAGGCGACGGCGCCGGAATTCCTGAAGCGCGTGCGTGAGGTCGCGAAGACCTTGCGCATCGACATGGACATGCTGAAGCGGCCGTTGAACGTCGGCTTCTCGGGTGGCGAGAAGAAGCGCATGGAAGTGCTGCAGATGGCGATGCTGGAGCCGAAGTTCCTCATCCTCGACGAAACCGACAGCGGCCTCGATATCGATGCGCTGAAGGTCGTGTCCGACGGCGTCAATGCCTTGCGCGCCCCCGATCGCGGCATGCTCGTCATCACCCATTATCAACGGTTGCTCGACCATATCAAACCCGACCGCGTCCACGTTCTGGTCGCCGGACGCATCGTCAAGTCGGGCGGACCCGAACTGGCGCTTGAACTGGAAGCGCGCGGCTACGACGAATACCTGGGAGTGCCGGCGTGAGCCTAGAAGCCATCGACATCTATGACCCGTTGACCTGGCCGACGCGGCGCCACGAGGACTGGAAATATTCCGACCTCGGCCGTTCCTTGCGCGCTGCGCCGGAACCAAGCGAGGCAACGGTCGAGCGCGTCGAAGGCGAGGGCCGCCTGACCTTCAAGACGGTTACGCAAGGACGCAAGCTGTCGATTGCGGGCACGCAGGGCGCCGACGAAATCACGGTCGCCGCTGGTGAGACCCTGACCCTGTTCGAAACCTATACCGGGCATGGCCAGTATGCCGCCAACAGTACACGCCGCTTTACGGTCGGTGAAGGCGCGACGCTGATCCGAGTCGTGCTCCTCGACGAACCCGAGGACGCGGTTTCCATCCGCCGGTCAATCGTTGACACGGCGCCCGGCAGCGTTTTCCGTCAGTACGTCTTTTCGACCGGCGCCAAGTTCCAGCGCTTTGAAACCCAGGTCGATCACGCCGGCCACGGCGCCGAAGTCGAGATGAACGGCGCCTATTTGCTGTCGGGCAAGCGCCATTTCGATCTGACGACGCGCGTGCGCCACGGCCAGATCAATGGCGTCACGGCGCAGACCATCAAGGGGCTGGTCAAGGACAGCGCCACCGCCGTCTTCCAAGGTCGCATCCTGGTCGAGCGTGGCGCCGACGGCACCGACGCCCGAATGCGCCATCAAGCGTTGATGTTGAACGACGGCGCCCACGTCCGCGCCAAGCCCGAGCTTGAAATCTACGCCGACGACGTGCAATGCGCCCACGGCAATACCATTGGTGCGCTCGACGAAGAGGCCCTGTTCTTCTGCATGTCGCGCGGCATGAACGAAACACAGGCGCGCGCCCTGCTGACCCACGCCTTCGTCCTGCCGGTGGCAGACATGATCCCCGACGCCGAACTGCGCACAATCGTGCTCGAATTCCTGGAACAGAAGGCAGGAGATTTCGATGCCGTTTGACGTTGAAAAAGCCCGCGCCGATTTTCCGATCCTGTCACGCCGGATCAACGATAAACCGTTGATCTATCTCGACAGCGGCGCCAGCGCGCAGAAACCCACGGCGGTCATCGACGCCATGGGCCACGCCATGCGCCATTCCTACGCCAACGTCCACCGCGGCCTGCATCGCCTGGCCAACGAGACGACCGACGCCTATGAGGCCGGCCGCGAGACCGTGGCGCGCTTCATCAATGCCGATGTGGGCGAGATCGTTTTCACCAAGTCGGCCACCGAGGCCGTCAATCTGGTGGCATTTTCGTACGGCCAGTTGCTCAAGGCAGGCGACGTCGTGCTGACGACCGAGATGGAGCACCACGCCAATATCGTGCCGTGGTACATGCTGGCCGAACGATCGGGCATCGTCCTGAAATACGTGCCGATCCGCGACGACGGCAGCCTCGACATGGACGTTTTCGAGTCAATGTTGACGCCTGACGTGAAGCTGGTTGCTGTCACCCACATGTCGAACGTGCTGGGGACGATCAACGATATTGCGGCGATTGCGGCAAAGGTCCACGCCATCGGTGCGAAACTGATGGTCGACGGCTGCCAAGGCGTCGTTCACCTAGCCGTCGACGTCAAAGCGCTCGACGCCGACTTCTACGTCTTCTCCGCCCATAAGCTCTACGGCCCGACAGGCCTTGGTGTCTTGTACGCAAAAGCCGAGCTGCTCGACGCCTTGCCTCCCTATCAGGGCGGCGGCGAGATGATTGCCCATGTCACCAAGGAAAAGATCACCTGGAACGAGCCACCGCACCGCTTCGAAGCGGGCACGCCGGCCATTCTCGAAGTCATCGGGCTCAAGGCGGCCATCGACTGGCTGTCGCAGTTCGACCGCGCCGAAGTCCTGGCCCACGAACACGCGCTTTATAGACGCGCCCACGACGCTTTGACGCAGATCAACAGTCTGCGCGTTCACGGCGAAGCGCCCGGCAAGGGCTCGATCCTGACCTTCAGCCTTGGGTCCGCCCATGCCCATGACGTGGCGCAGATCCTCGATCGCTATAATGTCGCCGTCCGCGCCGGCACGCATTGCGCCGAACCGCTGATGACCCGTCTCGGCGTCACCTCTACCGTGCGCGCCTCCATCGCCCTATATAACACCGAGGAAGAGATCGATGTGCTGGCCGAAGCCGTGGCCAAGGCCCAATCTTTCTTTGCATGAGTGATCAGATGAGTGAAGCAAGCCCCGACACCGCACCCGATACCGCCCAGGAAACATCTATGTTCAGCCTGGACGATATGGGCGCCAATCAGCCGCAGGCGCTGGAGCAGGCCGAACTCGACCGGCTGACCGACGAATTGATCGGCGCCTTCAAGTCGGTGTTCGACCCGGAAATTCCGGTCGACATCTACGAACTGGGACTGATCTACCGCGTCGACGTCTCGGACGATCGCGACGTCGTGGTCGACATGACCCTGACTGCGCCCGGCTGCCCCGTCGCCGGCGAGATGCCGTCGTGGGTTCAGGACGCTGTCATGAAGGTCGAAGGCGTGCGAACGTGCGACGTCAACCTGATTTTCGATCCGCCGTGGGACTCGTCCAAGATGTCCGATGAGGCCAAGCTGGCCCTGAATATGTTCTGATGGAAATGCAACCCAACACGCCACAAATCACCCCGCGCACCCGCCGTCCGCGCCCGGCCGTTGTCTCGTTGACCGAGGCCGCGGCCGAACAGGTCAAGGCCATCATGGCGCGCGCCGACAAGCCGTATGCCGGCCTTCGCGTCGGCGTCAAGCAAGGCGGCTGTGCCGGTCAGGAATATGTGCTGTCTTATGCCGAAGAGGTTGGGCCGATCGACGAAGTCATCACCGACAAGGGCGTGACCATACTCATCGAGCCCAAGGCCGTGCTGTATCTGGTCGGAACGGTCGTCGATTATGAGACGACCAAGCTGGCGTCGAAGTTCGTCTTCATCAACCCAAACGAAACCGACGCCTGTGGCTGCGGCGAAAGCGTGACGATCAAGCCGGTGGCGCCGGAATAGGGCGCTTCTTAAGGGGCTTCGTCCAGCCAGCGCTCGGCGTCGCGGATCGACAGGAAGGCTTCGCGCCTGTCATAGGGAAACAACGGGGCCACGGTATTGACGCGGACCTCATCGAGAGAATTGTTGACGACGACGGCGACCTTGGATGCATAGGTGCGCCCGTTCAGGCGGTCGTGCCACCATTTTGAAAGCCGGTTAATGGCGTCGAAATCGACCAGACCGTCGGCGCGGCGATAATCGAAGAGCCGGTCATAGGCCCAGGGCTCGGCCAGCGAGGCGTAGGTGTCTATCCAGCTGTCGATCAGCGCGTCGCTGTCGATATAGCCGGCAATTTTGAAGACGATGCGTTTCCTGTCTTCGTCGATCCGGGACGTGACCTTGAACGGGACGGTCATCTGATCCAATACTCCGACCTGGCTGTACTTGTAAGCCTAGCCGCAGCGACTTAATTTTTCGAACGCCAAATCGCCGAGCGACCGTAACTATTGGGTGATTGTTGGCCAATCAGGGAGACAAGGCCGGTGTTTCACTGCCGCTTCCGACCAGCACCGACGGGACGACCGGCGTGCTGGTGGCTTCGGCTATCAACTGTTGAGAGCGTGCCTCGATGCGATCGCGCAAGGTGTCGAGAAATGCGTCCTTGGCCATGCCGGGCATGATGGGCTCAAGGAACTCAATCACCGCCGTGCCTGGCGTCTTCTTGTAATGCTCTTCCTGCCAGAACAGGCCGAGATTGGTCGCCACCGGCACGACCGGCATGTCGAAATTGTTCATCATGTGCCACACGCCCGAGCGATAGCGGCGATAGGTGCCCGGCGCGTTCAGGTGGCCTTCCGGATAGATCAGGATGCTGCGGCCGTCTTTCGCCGCGTCGGCTGAGCGCGAGGCGAGGTTCCGCCGCGCTTCCATGCCGCCGCAATTATTGACGACGATGGCGCCCAGCTTTTTCAATAGCGTCGCCATAAACGGATATTTCTCGAGATGGTCGCCGGTGACGAAGGCGAGATCCGGGATCTGCGAGTATATGCAGTAGCCGTCGCCCCAGCTGTGGTGCTTGCAGGCGTAGATAACGGGGCGGTCGATCAGGTGTTCGCGTCCGCGAATCTCAAGCCTGATACCGGCAAAGGTCCGCATGGCCCAGACCATCCGCCGCGTATAGCGCGCGATGACCCAGGCAACGGGCTTGCGGCCCGGCAGGAACGACAAGAGCAGCGCCGCCAGGCTGTAAAAGATCGACAGGACCCAGTAGGCGACGGCGAACAGAAAGCTGTTCATGGACTTCCCCCTTTGCACGTTTACAATTTTGAACATTGTTCAAAAATAGTCAAGGCTTTTGTTTGTTGCGATGTTTACGCAAAAAAACCGCGAGCACTTTTTGCACACCGCCGGAAATGAAAAGGCCCGGGCGGATAACCGGCCGGGCTTTTATCGAAGATCTAATGCCGATATTTCCTAGCGGCGATCGACTTTGCCTCGGTCGCCGTTGGCAAGGGCGACTGCCCGTCGCGCAGGTTTGCGCGAGCCACGCGGCGTTTGAGCGGCATAAAGCCTGATGCCTTCGGCATCAGGCCGCGGAGGACCCGCGGACCGACGTCAGATTGGCGACCGTGACGCGGTTGCGGCCGTTGTTCTTGGATTGATACAGCGCCTTGTCGGCGCGGTCGAGCAGGTCGAAGGCGTCTTCGCCGAAGTCGCGTTCGGCAATGCCGGCCGAGATGGTAACAGTGCCCAGGTCTTCGTTGGTCGAGCGACGCTTCAGCACACGCGATGCGATTTCCTGACGGGCTTCATTGAGAATTTTTTCCACCGTACCGGCGGTTTCGCCGGGGAAAAGCAGGCCGAATTCCTCGCCCCCATAGCGGGCAGCCAGACGTGGTTGACGTCCGATTCGCGCCAGGACGCTGGCGACATAGCGCAGGACCTGATCGCCGGTCTGGTGGCCCCAGGTGTCATTGAAGCGCTTGAAGTGGTCGATATCGATGACCGCAAGGGTCAGGGGCTTGGACGCATCGAGCGTTTCGCAGTGATTGTCGAGCGCCTCGTCGAACGACTTGCGGTTGGCAAGGTTGGTCAGGGCGTCGGTCATGGCCTCCATGCGCACTTGGTCGAGGTGCTTGCGCAAGCGGTTGACCTCGCGCGACGATTCCGTCAGGCGGCCTTCGAGTTCGACGTGATGGTTGAGAACCTGGACGGTCGCTTCGGCAAGATTCTTGACAAGGCCACGCAGCGCGTCGGCATCGACGGCCGACATCGATTTCTGAGCGCCTTGCAGCGTCTCCGAATAATGTTTCTGCGTTTGGCGGGCGTCGGCGATGATTTCAGTGATCGATGCCAGTTCGCGCGTCAGTTTCAGACCGGCGTCGCGGACCTCGTCGTTAAGCTTCAGGCGCGAGATGAATTTCGCGGCAAGGCTTTCCGAAATATCTTCGGTGATCTGTTCGCCAGCCTTGACCAGGCGCTGGATTTCCTGCGCCAGAGGGCATTCCGGATCGCCGGCAACATATAGCCAGAGTTCATAGTTCAGCGGGGTCGGCCAAACGCCGTGCTCCTGCATCAACCGGAGAGCCTCTTGCGCCAATGCGTAGGCGTTCGGGCTTCTGACGCTGATCTCGATGTCGTTGTTCATCCGGTCCTCTGCTTGCTGCCTGATCGAAGGCAACAGGCGCAATCTAACCAAACTTCTCTGACAGCCGGTTAACGGCGTCAAAAAAGACGGATGATCATGCTTTTATCTCGGTCGGACGGAGAATGAAGGCCGGAACATGGTCACCGAAAGGCGTTTGAGTCTTGGTTTCAGACCTTGATTTTTCAGGCTTTTTATCGCGGCGGCCACGCGACGGCTCACGCCGCTCGCGCACCGGGGCTTCGACTTCGGCAGTTGCAATAACCGGTTCCGGCGCGGGTTGAGGTGCGGAGGCCGGCACAGGTGCAGGCGCCGGTTCTGGCGCGGATTCGCTTCGGCGGCCGCGCGGGCTCCGTTCCGGTGCCTTGCGCTCGCGACCCTTGCCGCCGCGGCTGTCACCCCGGCCGGGGCGGCTGGGCGCCTCGCCCAGATCCGAATAATCGACATTAAGCTCGACTGCCGCAGGCTCCTGCTTGATCAGCTTGATGACCTTGTCGTAGTTCTTTTCATCACCGGGCGAAAGCAGGAGATAGGCTTCGCCGCTGCGGCCGGCACGCCCGGTGCGGCCGATACGGTGGACGTAGTCGTCGGCATGAATGGGGACGTCGAAATTGAAAACGTGGCCGACAGCCGGAATATCGAGACCGCGGGCCGCGACGTCGGACGCCACCAGCAGCTTCAAATTGCCGTTGCGAAATCCATCGAGCGTCTTGGTACGCAGGGATTGGTCGAGGTCGCCGTGGATCGGCGCGGCGTCGAAACCATGGACCGACAACGATTTCGCGACGATATCGACATCCGATTTGCGGTTGCAGAAAACGATGCCATTCGTGATATCGAGCGTACGCAGCAAGGCGCGCAGCGCCAATCGCTTGGCGCGGACGTCGCGGTGCGGCACCCTGAGAACAAATTGCTTGATGTTCTCACCGGTCGTGGCTGGGCGCGAGGCCTCGATACGCACCGGGTTCTTGAGGAACTGTTGCGTCAGGCGCGTGATTTCCGGCGGCATGGTCGCCGAGAAGAACAGGGTCTGGCGCGTCGGCGGCGTCAGCTTGAAGATGCGTTCGATATCGGGGATGAAACCCATGTCGAGCATGCGGTCGGCTTCGTCGACCACCATGATCTGGACGCCCGTCAGCAGGACCTTGGAGCGTTCAAAGAGGTCGAGCAGACGGCCCGGCGTGCAGATCAGCACGTCGACGCCGCGGTCGAGCTTGGCAACCTGGTCAGCCATCGACACGCCGCCGATCAGC
>FSUR01000184.1_pt1 | contig 10420 bp, 12 predicted proteins | sample 1637491 | NCBI WGS metagenome assembly FSUR01 (sample SAMEA3914816, study PRJEB12502) | metagenome | biome: forest; material: soil | place: USA | collected 2011-09-16 | depth 0.3 m
CGCCCAGCGTCACGGGCTGCGCGCCGGGCCGCGTCGATTCGCCGCCGATATCGAGAACGTCGGCGCCGGCGGCGACCAGCTCACGCGCGTGGTCCAACGCCGCGGCGACCTCGACGAAGCGCCCGCCGTCGGAGAAGCTGTCCGGCGTGACATTGACTACCCCCATGATTAGCGGGCCGCGTTCGGCGTGGAGGCGCAGTAGGCTCATCTGGCGTCGTCGACGGACAGCTTCGACAGGGCGGTCAGGTCGAGATGGCCGTTGCCCTCGGCGACCAGCCGCGCCAGGCGGTCAGCCAACAGGTCGGCCAAAGGCAGGGGGACGTTCAAACCGTCGGCGGCCGCCTTGACCAGACCGACGTCCTTGGCGCCGAGCACTGCGGCAAAGCCCACAGGTTCGAAGGTCTGCGACGCGATCAATGCACCGTAATTCTTGTAGATCAGGCTGTTGAACAGGGTCGACGTCATGAAGTCGAGGAAGGCGGATTTGTCGACGCCGCCCTTGCCCAGCAGCGCCATAGCTTCGCCGAGCTGTTCGGTGACCGCCACGATCATGAAGTTGCCGGCCAGCTTGACCAGGGCTGCCGATGCCGGATTATCGCCGAACGGGAAGACCTTCTGACTAATCAGCCCGAACAGTGGCGCGACGGTCTCCAAGGCATCGGGGGCACCGGCGGCGGCGATGAACAGCTGGCCTGCGGCGGCGGCCGTTGGCCGACCGAACACGGGCGCCGCGACAAAGCCTTGGCGTTCGTCGGCGTGCGCGGCATTGAGGCGCTCGACCAGGGCTACACTGACGGTGCTCATAGAGACGTGGACGCCGCCCTTGGGCAGGTTCGTCAGAATGCCGTCGTCGCCAAAGGTCACGCCTTCCAGCGCGTGATCGTCGGCCACCATGGTGAAGACGACGTCGGCGCCTTTGGCCGCCTCACCCGGCGTGGAGGCCAGGGTGGCGCCTTTTTCGACCAGAGGCTCGGCCTTGGACGCCGTGCGGTTCCACACCGAAACCGCGTGCCCCGCGATCAGCAGGTTCGGCACGATCGCCGCCCCCATGCTGCCCAGTCCGATAAATCCGATATTCATGGCGAAGGCTCCGTTTAATGCGCCGTCTTGCCGATGCGCTTGATTTCCCAGTGGAGGTCGATGCCCAGCTTGGTCATGACATCAGCGCGCACCGCTTCGCCGAGACCTTCAAGATCAGCCGCCGTGGCCTCGCCCGTATTTATCATGAAGTTAGCATGCAATTCGGAGAACTTGGCGCCACCGAACAGCCGGCCGCGCCAGCCGGCCTCGTCGACGCACTGCCAGGCCGACTTGCCCTCCGGGTTTTTAAACGTCGAGCCACCCGTCTTTTCACGAATTGGCTGGGTCTGTTCGCGCCGGGCGGTGATGGCTTCCATGCGCTCGGTGACGGCCGCCGGATCGTCGGGCGTGCCCCGATAGAGCGCGCCCGTATAGATCAAATTCTCCGGGGCGGAATGGCGATAGGAATAGCCCATCTCGGCATGGGTGAGCGTCACTTGCTCACCGGCGCGCGTCACGGCGTAGGCCTCCATGAGGATATCCTTGGTCTCGGCGCCATAGCAGCCGGCGTTCATCACGATGGCACCGCCGATCGTACCCGGCACGCCACGATAGAATTCGAGTCCGGCGATTCCGTTCTGCGCCGCCACCTTGGCGACCTGGGCGTCGAGCGCGGCCGCACCGGCATAAAGCTTTGCCTCGCCGCGCGGCGTGACCTCGGCAAAGGCCTTGCCGAGGCGGATGACGACGCCGTCGACGCCGCGGTCGCGCACCAGAAGGTTCGAGCCGACGCCGATCGCCATCACCGGAATGCCGGGATCGAGGGCTTTCAGGAATTGGCACAGATCGGCAACGTCCTCGGGCAGGAAGACGATGTCAGCCGGGCCGCCGACGCGGAACCATGTGAAGGGCGCCAGGGCCGCATCCTTCATGATTCTGCCGCGCACCGGCGGCAGCGTGTCTTTCCAAGCGGTGAAGGCGCTCATTCGGTCTCCGACTGATACTTAGTCATGGTCTCGATGACTTCGGACTTCATGTCCTCGGTCCGCTCTTCCGGCAGACCATCGCACAGCTTCAGCCACGGCATTTTCGACTCGGCGCCGTAATGGCGGACAATGGAGATCGCTTCGGGATGATCGAGCGAACCCAATGTAATGTTGAAGCGGTCGACGCCATTGTAATCAAAGCTGAGCGGCGTACCGCAGTCGGCGCAGAAACCGCGCTGCGCCACAGACGAACTGGCGTAGAATTTGGGCGCGCCCCTGGTAAAGGTAATGCCGTCGCGCGGCACTGAGGCCAGGGCGGCGAACGGAGCACCCGTGGCGCGCTGGCACATGCGGCAATGGCAAAAATGCGCGTTCCTCGGCTCGACGCTCAAGGCATAGCGCACGGCGCCGCACTGACAGCCGCCGGTGATCGGTAGTGATGCGCCTGCGTCGGTCATTCGTCCAACATACCTTCGATGCGCTTCAGTTGCTCCCGATTACGGGCGGCCTGACGATCACGCCAGACCGTACTAAGACGGCCGAGCAGGTCTTCCTGGACACGGCTCAGCTTCAGATGAAGCGAGGTGGCCATGGCCTGGATGTTTTCAATATCGTCGGGCGTGAGGCTCAGAATTTCTTCCGGAGTCTGTGGCGGCATATCTTTTGCCACGCGCTCCGCCGCCATATTATAGGTCACGTGAACAAAGATTGCCTCAAGGACTTCATCGCGATCCGGGCTCTCGACGCCTACAACAGTGATATCTTTTTCCGTGTCCGTAAGAACATATCGCGCACCATCATCTGCAAGCGCGACATGCAAACCCTGGCCAGCCGGCTGATTGCAGGTCGGCATCCAGTTCTGCGGGGCTTCGATCATCGCCCCGTAGCGGTGCAGTTCCTGACAGAAATCAGCCAGCGGAAGTACCATTAGGATTCCTTGAGCGCTTCGAGCTGCCCCGGCAGGGCATAGGCCCATTGGGTGATGTCGCCGGCACCGAGGCAGACGACGAGGTCGCCAGGCTTGGCCTCGGCCGCCACGAGCGACGGCAATTGCGCGGCGCTGTCGAGCGCGATGGCGTTGCGGTGGCCGAAGCGGTGCAGGCCTTCGACCAGCGACGCCTTGTCGACGCCCTCGATCGGCTGTTCGCCGGCGCTGTAGACATCGGCGACGATAACCGTGTCCGCATCGTGGAAGCACGATGAGAACTCGGTCATCAGGTCGCGCAGGCGGGTATAGCGGTGCGGCTGGACGACGGCGATGACACGGCCCTGGCCCACGACCTGGCGGGCGGCCTTGAGCACGGCGGCGATCTCGACCGGGTGGTGGCCGTAGTCGTCGACGACGCGGATGTCGTTGACCACGCCCGTCGTCGTGAAGCGGCGCTTGACGCCACCAAAGGCGCCCAGTCCCTTGCGGACAGCGTCTTCGCCGACACCGAGCTCACGCGCCACCGCTATGGCAGCGGTAGCGTTCGACACATTATGGTTGCCGGTCATCGGCAATTTGATCTGTTCCCAGGTGAAGGGCTCGACGCCCGACGGCGAGAAGACGACATCGAAGACCGCGCCTTCGGGGCCGAACTCGATCTTGGCGCAGCGAACCTCGGCCTGCGGGCTGGTGCCGTAAGGGATCAGGCGGCGGTTTTCGACGCGCGACGCCAGGGCCCGGACCTCCGGGTGATCGATGCAGACGGCGGCGAAGCCATAGAACGGAATATTCTCGATGAAGTCGCAGAAGCCTTTTTTGACCGCTTCGAAATCGCCCCAGTGGTCGAGGTGTTCGGGGTCGATATTGGTGACGATGGCCAGGGTCGACTTCAGACGCAGGAACGAGCCATCGGACTCGTCGGCCTCGACCACGATCCAGTCACCGTCACCGACCTTGGCGTTGGTGCCGTAGGCATTGATGATGCCGCCATTGACCACGGTCGGATCGAGCCCGCCAGCGTCGAGCAGGGTCGCGACCATCGAGGTCGTCGTCGTCTTGCCGTGCGTGCCGCCGACGGCGATCGAGAACTGCAGGCGCATCAGTTCGGCCAACATTTCGGCGCGGCGGACCAGCGGAATGCGGCGCTGGCGCGCCTCGACCATTTCGGGATTGTCCGGCTTGACCGCGGTCGAATAGACGAGCGCGCAGACGCCTTCGCTGACGTGTTCGGTCGCGTGGCCGATGAAGACAGTCGCCCCCAGCTTTTCCAGGCGCTCGGTATTGGCCGAGGCCTTGGCGTCTGAGCCCTGCACCTGGTAGCCGATCTTGAGCATGATTTCGGCGATGCCGCTCATGCCGATGCCGCCGATGCCGACAAAGTGGACGGGACCGAGATCGAAAGGCGTCGGGCGGGTTTTGGACAGGGAGGCCATGGGCGGCGGTCACATGCAAAGTAAAGGGAAAAACAGGCGTTTAGACCATGTTGCGCCCCCTGTCGATTATCGTTTTGAGGGTTTGTGGCGATCGCATTTCATGGCATGATCAAACCTCCGCCGCTAAAGGACGCAGCAATGGGAAAACTGTCTATTTCGCTCGACGAACAGTCCGAAACCTGGCTGCACGAACAGGCCGGAGAAGATGTAAGTTCCTACGTGAATGCGCTGGTCCATAAGGATCGGGAGCGTAAGGCTGCGGAAGCGGAACTGTGCGGTATGATTGACAAGGCGATTGCCAGCGGCATCAGCCCGCGTACGCCCCACGAGATTATGGAGGACGTCCGGCAGAGAATGCGGGCGGATGGCCGACTATAGGCTTACAGCAGACGCTGAAACGGACTTCGCGGGAATTTACGAATATTCGGTGGAAACGTTCGGTCGCATCAAGGCAGACAAATATGCGTCTTCGCTAATGGGTGCGTTTGAGTTCCTTGTCGTGTCTCCAAGGGCTGGCCGGGAATTCAAGCCGAGGCCAAATACACGACGGCTGGTTCAGGAGAGTCATATCCTTTATTATCGCGTCGAAGGTTCAGACATTCTGATCCTGCGCATCCTGTCACAACATCAAGATCCTCTGCAGTACCTCTAATCGACCGGCTTCGGCGCCACGCCCTCTGCCTCAAGGTCGAGATAGCGGCGCACAAGCGTATACAGGATCACTGTCAGCGGCATGGCGAAGAAGACGCCGATCGGTCCCAAGAGCCCGGCAAAACCCACCAGGGCGAACAGTATCAGCACCATCGGCACTTCGGTCATGTGCCGCTGCACCATCGGCGTCAGGAAATTGGCCTCCAATTGCGACACAGCGGTATAGAGGACGAAGGTCCAGATCGCTAATTGGTACCCCCCGGCGCTCGCCAGCAACAGGCCGAGCCCCGCCGACACCAACGGTCCGACGAACGGCACCAGTTGCGCCAGACCGGCTACCAAACCCAGTGCCAGCGCTGACGGCACGCCTAGGATCGACAGACCGATGGCGATGAGCGTGCCCACCAGGACCATCGAAATGAACTGGCCGATGAACCACTTGCGCAGGGCTTCGCCGGACGTATTCATGCTGTCGTGAACCGCGGGCCGCATGGCGCTGGGGAACAGGGAGACGACACCGTCACGGTACTTGCCTGGCGCCCCGGCCAGGATGACGCCGGCGATCAAGGCGACAAATGTGTTGGCGCCCGCCGACAGGAAATTACCGGCAATTCCCGGCAGGAAGGAAACCACGCTGCCGGCCTGCTTGCCGAGGTCGTTAATCTGGCCGTTGAGGACCTGACCGATTGGCATGGCGTCGAGCCGCGCGTGGATCGCCGCCCAGGCTAGGGGGATTTCGCGCGACAGGGCGGCAATTTGCACCGACAACTGGTTGCCGAACAGGAAGATGGTCACCGCGATCAGCGCGATCAGGCCGATCAGCGCGATGGCGACGGCCGGCTTGTCCTTCAGCTTGGCATAGCGCATCAAGGGTTCGGCGAGGCCGCGCAGGATGACGGCGATGACGATGGCGCCGAAAACCAGGAGCCACAAGCCAAGCAGCTTTAGCGCGAGGAAAGACAGGCCGATCGCCAGGATGACGAACAGCACGCGCTGCATGAAGCCGATGCTCAGGGGTTCATGCGAAGGTTCGGGTTTGGCGGCCATGGTGTCTCCGGCGATTCCCGGCACTATGGCAGGGCGCGCACAAAAAACCTATCCCTTGACCGTCTTCACCGTGCGTTCGACCAGATCGGCCAGATCCTTCGCCGCATCGGGCCGGGCAACCGAGCGGGCGGCCGAGGCCCGGATCGGCAGCAGGTCGGCCGCTTCGATCATCTCGCGGATCTGATCCGACAGGCGCCCGGCCGTTACGTCGTCCTCGCGGATGACGATGGCCGCCTTGGCGTCCTTCAGCACCTCGGCATTATAGGTCTGGTGGTCGTCCATGGCGATCTTGAGCGGGATCAGGATCGACGGCTTACCCGCCACCGCCAGCTCGCATACCGTCGATGCGCCCGAGCGGCCGATGACGATATGCGCCTTAGCCAATCGCGCCGCCATGTCGTTGAAAAACGGCGCGACCTCGGCATCGATCTCGGCGTCGGCATAGGTTTTCCGCGCGGCTTCCACCTGTTCAGCGCGCGCCTGCTGTTCGACGTGCAGATTGATGCGCAAGGAAATCGGCAGCAGGGCCAGCGCCTGGGGAACGGTCTCGGATAATATCTTGGCGCCCTGACTGCCACCGGTAACCAGGATGCGGATCGTGCCGTCGACCGGCGGATAGGGCGCGTCATAGAGGGCACGAATATCGGGACGGACGGGATTGCCGACGACCTGGACCTTGCCTTCGAGCTCCGGCGGGGCCATGCGCAATACCGGAAAGGCGCAGGCGACCGCGTCGACCCTGGCGGCCAGCTTGCGGTTCGACCGGCCCAGCACCGAGTTCTGCTCGTGGATCAGCGTCACATCCTTACGCTGGAGCGCCGCGGTCAGGGCCGGAAACGACGGATAGCCGCCGAAGCCGATCACCGCCCACGGCTTCAGCCGCTTGAACGCCTTGCGCGCCTGCAGAACGCCCTGGAATATCTTGATGGCGGCACGAACCATGCCGATGGGGTCGCCCGCCTTGAAGGTCGCGGCTTCCAGTGACAGGCGCTCGATGGCTGGAAAATGTTCGGCATAGGCCGCACCGCGTGCATCGGACGCCAGCACCACCTGCCAGCCGCGCGCGATCAGTTCGCGCGCCAGGGCCTCGGCGGGGAACATGTGCCCGCCGGTACCGCCGGCGGCGACGACGGCCAGGGGCTGTTCGGCAAAGGACGATGGTTTGCGGCGCGGTTTAGCGTTTTTTTTCGGAGCGGATTCGCTGGCCAAGATTGTGATTCCTGTTCGCGGAAGTTCGGTGGCTATCTGCGCAGACGGCTTGGGAAAACGCCACTGCCATTTGGAACGCCACTACCACTTGGAAGGCCAATTACCACTTTGACGGATCGTCTTCCTCGACCTCGTCGCGGCGTTTACGCGTCAGGGCCAGGATCAGGCCGAGGCTCAACCCCAGGGCCAGCATCGACGAGCCACCGTATGAGATGAACGGCAGTGTCATGCCCTTCGGCGGGATCAGGCCCAGATTGACGCTGACATTGATGATCACCTGCGTGCCCAGCATGATGTAGAGGCCGGACGTGGCGATCTGGCGAAACGGGTCCTGCATGGCCATCGACTTGGCAAGGCCGCGCACGACGATGAAGGCGAATATCCCGATGATGATCAGTGTCAGCCACAGGCCGTATTCCTCCGCCACCACCGAATAGATAAAATCGGTGTGCAGGTCGGGAATATGCTTCTTGGCGACGCCCTCGCTCAGGCCCTTGCCCCAGAAGCCGCCATTTGCGATGGCTGCCTTGGCGCTGTTGACCTGGTACTTGTCGCCGTCCTCGGTGACGAAGCCCAGAATCCGGTTGCGGAAGTGCGGCTGGACGAAGAACAGGGCGACCAGGCCGGCCGCCGCCGCGCCTAGCATGCCGATGATCCAGCGGAACGGAACGCCCGAAATAAAGAAGCACGCGCCGAAGGCAACCGTGATCAGGATCGACTGGCCGACGTCCGGCTGGATAAGCAGAAGCCCGATGGCCATGGCGTACAGGAAAAAGGCGATGGTCACGCCCGGCACGCCCTTGCCCTTCTGGCCTTCGGAGAACATCCAAGAGATCAGCACAATCAGGGCGGGCTTGAGGAATTCTGACGGCTGCAGCGCGATCGGCCCCAGCTCCAGCCAGCGCCGGCCGCCCTTGGCGGCGTGGCCGATGAGTGGCAGCAGAGCCATGACTGACAGGGCCCCTGCATAGACGACAAGGCTGACGCGCTTGACGCCCTTCAGCGACAGCATGGAGATGGCGATCATGCCGGCTGCCGTCAACAGCGCGAAGAAGAAGTGGCGCTTGGTGTAATAGAACGGGTCAGGGCTGAAATGCTGGGCGGCGACCGGCGAGGACGAGAACGAAAAGAAGAAGCCGAGCAGCAGGAGGATCAGCACCAGCGACAAGGTCACACGATCGAGCGTCCACCACCAGATGGCAGTCGGCGACCGGTCGGTACGCGTGAACGGGTGGGCATAGGCCTTGGACATGTCACACTAAAGGTTGGGCGTCCCTTTATGACGGGAACAGGCGGACAGGATTCACCAAAGCGTGGTTAAAAAGGTCTTAAGTCGGAGCATGGGAATCAAGACTCTCTTAAAGAGCGCTGCAGAGAAGCGGCGGATTCGCGCCCTGATGGGTTTTTTGCCGCTTATGTCAAAAATGCCTTCGCGAATTTACGTGCATGGTCGTACGCTTCCGACCTTAATAAAGGATTCGCGTTATGCCCATGTTTTTGGCTCTGAATATCTGGATGACGGTCTCGCGACGTATGGTCGCCGACTGGTCCCGGCTGGAATTGCAGGCATTGCGTCCCCTGTCCGCTCCGAACGCCCGCAAGCTTCGGTAGGCCTTTCGGCTTTACGCCTCCTCGACGATCGACTTCGAGATTTCCAGCACCGCGTCGGCAAAGGCATCGCCGCGCGCTTCGAAGTCGCTGAACTGGTCGAAGCTGGCGCAGGCCGGTGAAAACAGTACGATCTCGTCCTTGCCCGACTTCTCAGCCTCGGCGTAGGCCTGGGCGACTGCCGTGAACAGGTGGCGCGACTGGGTGCACTTTGCCGCCTTGCCGATCGTCTTTTCGAACAGCTCCGCCGCCTCACCGATCAGGAAGGCGTGCTTGATGCGGCCGAACAGGTCGCTGAGTTCGTCGATGCCGCCAGCCTTGGCGCGGCCGCCAGCGATCCAGTAAAATTTGTCGAAGCTCGACATGGCCTGGCGCGACGCATCGGCATTGGTCGCCTTGGAATCGTTGATGAAGCGGACCTTGCCGATGCGGCCGATCTCCTGCATGCGGTGCGCCAGCCCCGGGAAGGACCTCATGCCGGCGACGATGGCTTCCGCGCCCAGGCCCAGCGCCCGGCACGCCGAATAGGCAGCGGCGGCGTTCTGCCAGTTGTGGCGCCCGGTCAGCGTCCGGATGGTCTTGATATCGACGATCTGGCGGGTCCGCTCATTCGTGCCGTCGTAGAGCACACCGTTGATGGCGTAGACGCCGTCACCGACATTGCGCCGCGACGAGATCGGGATCAGCTTGACAGCGTGGTTGACGCGCAGGTCCGAGATGACGGCGATGCTGTAATCGTCATCGGCGCCAACGACCGCCGTCTGCGCTTCGGTCTGGTTCATGAAGATACGGCGCTTGGCAGCGATGTAGCCGTCCATGCCGCCATGGCGGTCGAGGTGGTCGGGCGAAAAGTTCATCAGCACCGAGACGTCCGGGCGGAAGGTCTCTATCAGGTCAAGCTGGTACGACGACGTTTCGATGACGTAGATCGAGCCGGCGTGAAAGGCCTGTGGCAGGTCGAGAATACCGATGCCGATATTGCCGCCAACGTGGACGTCCTTGCCCGCCGCCTTCAGGATATGGCCGATCAGGGCCGTCGTCGTCGACTTGCCGTTGGTGCCGGTGATCGCCACCGTCTTCGGGCGCTTGCGTTCCGGCATGCTCGCGATCGTGCGGGCGAACAACTCGATATCGCCGATGACCGGCACGCCTGCCGCCCTGGCCATGTCCACGGTCCAGTGCGGCTTCGGGTGGGTCAGCGGCACGCCCGGCGACAGCATCAGTGCATCGATTTCGGACCAGTCGGCGTTCTTCAGGTTTTCGACCGTGAACTTTTCCTTGGTCGCCGCCATGACCGACGCCGGCTTGTCGTCCCATAGAATAGGCTCGGCGCCGCCCGCCTTGAGCGCGCGCGCGGCCGACAGGCCGGAACGGCCGAGACCGAAAATGGCGACGCGCTTGCCTTCGAAACCTTTGACCGGGATCATCGCGTTCTTCCCTTACCGCAGTTTCAGCGTGGCCAGGCCGATCATGGCCAGCACGGCGGACACGATCCAGAAGCGGACGACGACGGTCGATTCCGCCCAGCCGAGTTTTTC
>FSUR01000371.1_pt1 | contig 10306 bp, 9 predicted proteins | sample 1637491 | NCBI WGS metagenome assembly FSUR01 (sample SAMEA3914816, study PRJEB12502) | metagenome | biome: forest; material: soil | place: USA | collected 2011-09-16 | depth 0.3 m
CTACAGCCAGGACAGCGACGACAATGGCGCGATACACATTTCGACCCTGATGAGCGACGACACCAATGCCGAAGGCGACCGTATTCCGGCGACCCTGATCGTTCGCAAGGGGCCGGGCGGTCTGTCGGCGGGGATCGAGGTCGACGGCCAGTTCACCTGCAGCGCTGCGTCGGGCGGCATGATCGCCGTCCAGTTCGATGGCGGCAAGGTCGAAGGTCTGCCCTGTGCCCGGCGCCCGGATGACACGCCGCAACTGACCGCTAGCGGACAGGACACACTGTTTATCGCCAACCCGCAGGCCTTCATCGCGCGTGCCATGAAAGCGCATTCGCTGATCCTCTCCGCCGATGTTTTGAATCAAGGGGTGCGTCACACGCACTTTTCACCCCAGGGGCTGGACGTGACGCTGGCGGGGCTGTCCCAAACCGCGGACACCGAAGATACGGCCGTGCCCACCATTGCCGTCGTGGAGGAAAAGGCTGCGCCGGCAACACTGCGCCGCACGGCCCACAGGGTCCGCGAGCCGCGCTACAAGAGCTGGCACGAATAGACCTTGCCAGCGGAGCCGCGCCGCGCCACTCTCCTTCACCTCAGGGGAGGGCGGCCATGGCTGACAAGCAATCGAGACATATCGACCTGTTGACCGTGGCGGCTATCGCAGCCGTCGCCGACATTGTCACGACCCTGTGTCACGAAGCCCTCGGGCACGGGGGGACATGCCTGGCCGTCGGGGCGCATCTGCGCGACCTGGGTGCCTACTATGTCGATTGCGACACCCATGACGGCCCTGCGTGGAAATGGCAGGCGGTTGCCGCGGCCGGCAGCACGGTCAATCTCATCCTGATGGTCGTCTTTTACGGGCTTTTGAAAGCGCGGCTGGCGTCAGCGTCGCCGCGCGGCTGGGGCAGCGTCTTTCTGTGGCTGATGTTCGCGCTCAACGGCTTTACCTGGGCGGGGTATTTCCTGTTTTCGGGCGTGGCGGGCATCGGCGACTGGGGCACGGGTGAAGGCGCGGTACTGTACAATGTGCCGAACGCCATGGTTATCCGCGCTGCCATGGCGGTTCTGGGCGGAGGTCTCTATTTCCTGATCGGGCGCGCGGCGGGGCGGCTGCTCGGCCGCATTACCGGTAACCAGAAGGCCGGACGCACGGTGTCGTGGACGGCGTATTTTACCGGCGGGCTGGTCGCCGTGCCGGTCGGCCTGTTGAATCCGCTCGGGCTTTTTGTATTGCTGGCCTCGGCCATCGCCTCGAGCTGGGGCGGCGCGTCGGGCCTGTTGTGGTGCGCCCGCTTTGCCCGCGAGGACGAGGCTGTCGCGTTCGCCATCAAGCGCAACTGGCTGTGGATCGCAACAGGCGTGGCCACTATTGCCGCCTACGCCTTCGGGCTCGGGCCGTCGGTAAAGTTCTGACCGCATGCGCGCCTATTACAGCGCCGGCAAGGCGGACTTCGACAGCCATTCCGACGCGCATATCCTCGGCGAACTTACGACCTGGCACAGCTTTGCGACGGAGCAAACCCAGGCGGGCGCGTGGCGGCAGCAGATCGCTGTCCTGCGCGTCGCGCTGAAGGCCGTCGCCGACTTCACGCTGTTTCTGGAATTTTCCATTCCGCGCATGGGCAAGCGCGCCGATGCCGTGGTGTTGATCGGTAATTGCGTCTTCATCGTCGAGTTCAAGGTCGGTAGCGAGACGTTCGACCGCCACGCCGTGGAGCAGGTCGAGGACTATGCGCTCGACCTCAAGAACTTCCACCAGGGCAGCCACGACCTGTCGATCGTGCCGATCCTGGTGGCGACGCGGGCGACCCGGTCCGACATGGTCCAGATGGAACTCGCATTCGATCTGGTGTCGCAACCGCTCAGCGTCACTAGCCGTGACCTTGGCGACGTACTGCGGCTGATATCGGCCGGTCACCACGCGGCAGGCTTCGACGTGGCCGCGTGGGCAGGCAGCGGATATCGCCCGACGCCGACAATCGTCGAGGCGGCGCGTGCGCTCTATTCGCGCCATGACGTCAAGGAGATCGCGCGTTCGGACGCCGACGCGCTCAATCTCGGCCGTACCCAGGACGCCATCTCGGCCGTCATCGATGCGTCGCGGTCGCAGCACCTGAAATCTGTCTGCTTTATCACCGGCGTTCCGGGCGCCGGCAAGACCCTGGCCGGACTGACCGTCGCCACGCGCCGGCAGGACGCCGATACCAGCGAACACGCCACCTATCTGACGGGCAATGGTCCGCTGGTCGAGGTGCTGCGTGAGGCCTTGGCGCGGGACAGCTGCGAACGGACGGGGGTGAAAAAGGCGACCGCCCTCCGCAATGTCGCGGCCTTCGTGCAGAACATCCATAATTTTCGCGACGACTATGCCGGCAACGCCAATGTGCCGTCCGATCACGTGGTTGTCTTCGACGAAGCGCAACGCGCCTGGACGCGTGCCCAGGCGTCGAAGTTCATGCAGGCCAAGCGCAATATCGCCGATTTCGACATGTCCGAGCCGGAATTCCTGCTTTCCGTCATGGACCGGCACGACGACTGGTGCACGGTCGTCTGCCTGATCGGCGGCGGGCAGGAGATCAATACAGGCGAAGCGGGTTTATCGGAATGGATGGCGGCGATCCGCGACCGCTTCCCGCATTGGCGTGTCCATGTTTCGGACCAGATCGAGCATCCCGATTATGATCTTGAGCGAGACGCCAAGGCCTTTCTCGCGTCCGACCAGGTAACAACTAGTCCCGACCTGCACCTCGGCGTGTCGATGCGTTCGTTCCGCGCCGAAACCTTGTCGGATTTCATCTCGCATGTGCTGACCGGCGACGTTCATGCGGCGCGGGCGGCCGTCACGAAGCTCGATAAATATCCGCTTGTGCTGACGCGCGATCTCGGCGCCGCCCGAGCGTGGTTGCAATCGCAGGCGCGCGGTTCGGAACGCAGCGGCCTTGTCGCCTCATCCGGTGCCCATCGCCTGCGGCCAGAAGGCTTGCACATCAAAGCCGCCATCGATCCGGCCAACTGGTTTCTCAACGGCCGCGACGATGTGCGCTCGTCCTTCGCGCTTGAAGAAGCCGCCAGCGAGTTCGACATCCAGGGGCTTGAGCTCGACTGGACCGGCGTGTGCTGGGACGCCGACCTGCGCTACGACGAGGGCTGGCAGACGTGGAATTTCAAAGGCACGCGCTGGCAGTCGATCAATGATCGCTTCCGCAAGCTGTATCTGAAGAATGCCTACCGCGTCATCCTGACCCGGGCGCGTCAGGGCATGGTCGTCTTCGTGCCGAAGGGTGACTCCGCCGACGCCACACGCCCGCCGCACTTCTATGATGGCACTTACCGCTTCTTACGGGACTGTGGTTTCAAGCCATTGTGAGAAAGATGGGGTGAGGGGACAATGAGACGTTTGGGGATCGTGGCGGCGCTGGCCGCCTGTATCGTGGTGGCCGGCGCGGCCTTGATCTGGCACGGACACGGGGCCTATGGCTTCGGCGTCATCGCCCATACGGGCGGCAATTACTGGATCGACGTGGCGAAGGACGACCCCGACCTTGATCCGTCGGTGAAGGCCGCCATCCGTCCCGACGCCGACCAGGCGGTTGCCGGCGCCTTTGCCTGGAAAACCGTCGCAGTCGGCTACGACGTTACCGAAATCCCCGTGATGCTGGACGGCGCCGAGGTCGACCGCCTTATCCTCAGCCACATCGATCCGACGCGCTATCGCTTCACCGCGCGCAATGCGCCCGAAGGCAAGGACATCAAACAGTAGCGTAAGGCCCTGCCCAAGGCGGTGCTGATCGTCAACGGCAGCTATTACGACAAGAAAGGCCTGCCCGACACGCCGTTCGTCAGCCAGGGGCAGGTGATGGGGCCGCAGGCCTACGACGCCAAGGCCGGGGCGTTCGTGGCGGATGATGGCGGCGCGACCGTGGTCGATCTTCAGCACAAGCCGTGGCAGGAGGCGCTGAAGGGTAGCAGCAATGCCATGGTTTCCTATCCCATGCTGGTGGGCGTTGATGGCCAGACGCGCGTAACCGTCGCCAGCAACTGGCTGGCCAATCGGACGTTCGTGGCCGAGGACGCTACGGGTCATATTATCGTCGGTTCGACGAAGGCAGGGTTCTTCTCGCTCGGCCGGCTGGCGGCCTTTCTGAAGGCTGCGCCGCTCGATATCCGGACTGCGCTCAATCTCGACGGCGGGCCGATTGCCTGCCGCAGTGAGCGCATTGGGTCATTTCATCGCGAGGTCCACGCCACGGTCGAAGCCCAGCCGCATGACACGATGGTCGGCGTCCTGCGCTGGCCACTCGACCACGACTGGGGTCTGCCAGTGGTACTGATTGTCGAGCCCAAGTCTTAACTGCCGGCCGTAAAAACAGCGCCCTTACAATTTTTTGGTAAATCCTGAGGCCAAACCATGGCGGAAATTTTCGCCAAAAAGCCGCAGATTCAAACTTCGAACGGGCGCTCCTTTTCGCTTTTCAGGCGAGGGGGCGACAAAATTTTACGCAGAGTCGCTCACGCAACTGTGTGATTTAAAAGACTCATTGTCAAAAAATGGCCGTAAAATACCTGTGAGTAAGCAAATTCGTTGACTCGAGACTCTTGCCCCCGATTCGCAAATCACCTTACGCCGGGTACTCAGGTGTTAAGCTTAACGAATCTTAAGTGATTTCCTGTTTAGCATGACGGGGAACGGGCGGAGGCCTCTTGCCTCCTGCTTATCCTGTTACCCACGAAGCCGGGAGGGGCTTATATGCGCGTATTACTTATCGAAGACGACAGCGCGACAGCGCAAAGCATCGAGTTGATGCTCAAGTCGGAAGGTTTCAACGTCTATACGACCGACCTGGGCGAAGAAGGCGTCGATCTGGGCAAGATCTACGACTACGACCTCATTCTGCTCGATCTTTCGCTGCCGGACATGTCGGGCCTCGAAGTCCTGCGCCAGCTCCGCGTCGGCAAGGTCAACACGCCGGTGATGATCCTGTCGGGTACGGCGGAAATCGAAACCAAGGTCAAGACGCTCGGCGGCGGCGCCGACGACTACATGACCAAGCCCTTCCACAAGGACGAACTGATCGCCCGTATCCACGCGGTCGTCCGTCGCTCCAAGGGTCATGCCCAGTCGATCATCAAGACCGGTGATATCCTGGTCAACCTCGACGCCAAGACCGTCGAAGTTTCCGGCAACCGCGTCCACCTGACGGGCAAGGAATACGAAATGCTCGAGCTCCTGTCCCTGCGCAAGGGCACGACGCTCACCAAGGAAATGTTCCTCAACCACCTCTACGGTGGCATGGACGAGCCGGAACTGAAGATCATCGACGTCTTCATCTGCAAGCTGCGCAAAAAGCTGGCAGTGGCCGCCGACGGCAACCACTACATCGAAACGGTCTGGGGACGCGGTTACGTCCTGCGCGACCCGCACGACCAGTCGGGCACCGTCGCCGCCTAAAACGCGACAAAATTTGTACGAAAAAGCCCGCCATCCTCTCATGGCGGGCTTTTTCTTTGAGCATTTTTGGGCGGTTCCTTGCGTGCAGCGCCTCAACGGGTCCATACGGTCTGCTCCGCGTTTTTTCCTCTTACTGTAAGGATGCGTCACATGTTCAAGTGCGAAGCCTATGCGGCGACCAGCGCCGATCAACCCCTGGCCCCGTTCGCCATCGATCGTCGCGATCCGACGCCAGAGGACGTGCAGATCGACATCCTTTATTGCGGCGTCTGCCACTCCGACCTGCATATCGCGCGCAACGAATGGGGCATCAGCGTATTTCCTGTCGTGCCCGGTCACGAAATTGTCGGCCGCGTCGTCACGGTGGGATCGGCTGTGACGCGTTTCAAGACGGGCGACCTCGTTGGCGTCGGCTGCATGGTCGATTCCTGCCGCACCTGCGCCAGCTGCCGCGCCGGCCTGGAACAATATTGCCAGCCCGGCAACACCCTGACCTATGGCTGGCCTGACAAATATACCGGCGGCATCACCCAAGGGGGCTATTCCAAGGCGATAACGGTCGCGGAAAGCTTCGTGCTCCGGATGCCGGAAAATCTCGATCCGGCTGGAGCTGCGCCCCTTCTGTGCGCCGGTATTACGACCTGGTCGCCGCTTCGCCACTGGAAGGTCGGCAAGGGGCAGAAGGTCGGCATCGTGGGCCTGGGCGGTCTCGGCCACATGGCCGTCAAGTTCGCGCACGCCTTCGGCGCCCATGTGACCCTGTTCACGACATCGCCATCCAAGATCGAAGACGGCAAGCGTCTTGGCGCCGACGCTGTCGTCGTCTCGACCGACGGCGGTGCCATGGCGGCAGAGGCTGGGTCGTTCGACTTCATTCTCGATTGTGTGTCGGCGCCGCACGACCTGAACGCCTACCTCGGCTGCCTGAAATCGGACGGGACCATGGTCCTGGTCGGCGCGCCCGACAAGCCGGCGGAAGTCATGGCTTTCGGGCTGATCATGGGACGCAAGACCCTGGCCGGATCGATGATCGGCGGCATTGCCGAAACGCAGGAAATGCTCGACTTCTGCGGCGAGCACAACATCACCAGCGACGTGGAACTCATTCGCATGGACGAGATCAACACGGCTTATGAGCGCATGCTCAAATCGGACGTCAAATACCGTTTCACCATCGACATGGCGACATTCTGATCGCTAGCCTGTTGCACTGGAGCGGGATGACTTGAGATAGAATCGTCATCGCGCTCAAATTATTGTTTTTGTCGCGATGTTTATGCCTAAAACCGCTCACACTTTTCGGCACATCGCTCTAGATGAAAAGTCCGCCATGGCGACATGGCGGGCTTTTTCGTTGCAGGAACCTTGCCAATATCAAAAATACGTGCTTTCTATATCGCGATATATAACGTGTTATATTTAAGGTGAAGCATGGATATTGTTGCCGATATGGGAGCGGTTTTTCTCGGCAGCCGCCTGAAGCGCCTGGCAGAGAGGCTCCAGGCCGACGCCGCGCGCATCGTCAACGAGGCTGGCGTGCCGGCGCAGCCCGCGCACATGCCGTTGCTGGTCGCGCTCGACCGCGAGGCCATGACCGTCGGACAACTGGTCGAGGTCGTCGGCACCAGCCAGCCTGGCATTACCCGCGGTATCGGCCAGCTGGTCGAACTTGGCCTTGTCCAGTCCGAACGCGGAGCTGACCAGCGCCAGCGCAACGTTTCACTTACGCCCGAAGGCCGTGCAGCCATGGCGCGTGCCAGGCACATTGCCTTTCCGCGCATTGCAGCCGCGGTGGACAACGTCTTCGCGACGCTCGACAGCGATTTTCTCGGGCATGTGGCCAAGGTGGAAGCGGCGTTGGACGAACGATCGCTCTACGCCCGCGCAACGAACACTGAACGACCGTTGCTGACTATCCACGAATTTGTACCCGAACTCGCACAGGACTTCCACGATATCAATGCCGAGTGGATCAGCACCATGTTCCGGTTGGAACAGACCGATGTCGACGTCTTGCGCAATCCGTACGACCGGATTATTGCGCCCGGCGGCGATATTCTGTTCGTCGCGGCGGCAGGGTTGGGCATTGTCGGCACCTGCGCGCTGCAAAAGACTGGTCCCGGCGCATTCGAGTTGACCAAGATGGGCGTGCGCTCACAGGCGCGCGGCCTCAAGGCCGGCGAATTCCTGCTGGAAGCCATGATTATCCGCGCGCAGGCCATGCAGGTTGAAACGCTTTACCTGTTGACCAATTCGCGCTGTGAGGCAGCAATCCACCTCTACGAAAAGCTGGGCTTTCGCCACGATGCCGATATCATGGCGCGCTACGGCGCCCGTTACGAACGGTGCGACGTTGCCATGCGTTATGCCGGCGGCTGATCAGGCAGCTTTTGGCGTTGCAAGGCTGCGCAACTTGACGCGATTGCGGCCTTCGGCCTTGGCGGCGTAGAGCGCGATATCGGACTGGGCGACCAGTTGCGTCAGGTCGGGGTCGGCCATGTTCGACCAGTTGACGCCAAAGCTGGCCGTGACTCCGCCCTCGATACCGAAATCGAAGCCTTCGATACGTTCGCGGATCTTTTCAGCGATCTTCTGGGCGGCGCGCCGGTCGACGTCGGCACAGACGACGATGAATTCCTCGCCGCCCCAGCGCGCCACCAGGTCTCCGGCGCGAACGTGGCCGCTGATAACCTGGGCGGTCGCCGCCAGCACGCGGTCGCCTTGTTCGTGACCGTGACTGTCGTTGAGCACCTTGAAGTGATCGAGGTCGATCAGGATGACGGCCAGGGGAATGGCGCCGCGCCGCGGACCGGCCAGGGCGTCGAACTTCTCGTTCAGACCGCGCCTATTGAGAATGCCGGTCAGGTGGTCGCGCTGCGCGGCTTCCTGGGCTTCGCGGAGGGCCAGAGCCTCGAGGGTGCGTTTTTCCAAAAGCGCCCGGCGCAGGTTGCCGACGCGATAGCCGAGATATGCGACGATCATGACGATCCAGACGCCGAGCAGCAGCGAATACCACTGCGCATCCGACAGGATCGCCTTCTTGATGGTGATGTCGCGGATGCTGAATGCGTGACGGCCAAGGGGTGCTTCCGAGCCGGTCTCGATGATGAGCGAGGTGATGTTATCGAATTGCGGGCGGCCGAATTCCGGCGCCAGCTTGCGCTTGCGCAGCCACCAGTCGGCGACGCCGAAATCGGTCGGCACGAATTCGGTGGTTTGCAGTTTGCCCGGCGTCGTGTCGGCCTCGACGCGCAGATATTTCGGCGATTCATCATCGGCCCGGACGCTGTATCGCGGGTCGAAATTCTTGATATGGATGCGGAACGAGGTCGAGGGCCCGGTATAGTTCATAGTGACGGTAAACGACCGCATGTTCCTGAGATCGAGGCCGTGCGTACCGCGATCATGGTCGATGAACAGCTCGTAGCCGCAATAAGGATAGGCATTGCCGGTCCGCAGCTCACAATCCCATTGCAGGGGACCGAGCGACCGGGTCGACGATCCGCCGCCGACATCGCCGTCGGAAAAGACAAGGTGGCTGCTGGCGACGGCGCTGGCGGGCGTAAAGTGAATAGTGCGCTCGAGCAGGGGCTTTTGCCAGATGACGGCGGCTGCGGTCAGCAGCAAAAGGCACAGTAGCGCCATTTCGAACCTGGCGTTCGCCGCCAGGCGCAAGTTACGACCGGAAAATGCCGGCGTTTCTTTTGAGAAAGTCTCTATACGCAACGCGACCTCAATCAACAGATCCATATATTCGCGTTATCGACTGTACGCTTCATCTCTGAGCGGACCGTGAAATTTTAGTGTTAACGGGATACCGAAAATCTTGCATGCAGTTGCGACTGGCCGGAATTAACCTCAACGCTACGCTTAACCGTTATTAACCCATTTCATAAATACCGGAATAAACCCTTGCCCGTACGCTCCAGGAGAATGAGCGAGTCCCGGATCATCAATATCCTGTTTGTCGATGCCGGAAATTCGGCCCGCTCGATCCTGGCCGAGGCCTTGCTCAACCGCCTGGGCGCCGGCCGGTTCGAAGCCTTTTCCGCCGGTTTTGATCCCGCGCCCGCCATCAGCCCCTATGTGCTGGGGCTGCTGCACACGATGCGCTATAATACCGGCTGGCTGGCGACCAAGCCGGTGGACGCCATGATCGGCCGCTATATCCCGCCCTTCGATGCGATTGTCCGCCTGTCACCGGGCCTGCCGCCGGGGGGGCGGTGGCCGCCGTGCCGCCACGGCGCCGTCATTGTTGACTGGTGCCTTGAAGACCCGCGCGAGCGCTTCGACAGCAAGGCGATGATCGCACAAGGCTATGCGGCGATAATGGAGGTGTTGATTGGCCGGTTGGAAACCGTGACGCGTCTGGCGCCCGAAGCCTTTCGAGATCCCGACATCGTCTTGAGGCTGGACCAACTGGCCATGCCGCATCGGCGCATGACTGGATAACGCGTCTCCGTAACTGAGGCAAAAATCAAGCCGGGAAGTCCCGGACTGTAATAACAAAAAAGTTTTTTGCACTGCACGTCTGCTTGCTTTCCATTTCCGGGGCTCGGGTATAAAAACCCGGCCATGGGGATCGTATAAACTTCCAGTAAGGTCGAATTGATGACGAATGACGATGCGGTGGTAAATCTGTTCGCCCTGGCACATCCGGGCCGCCTGAATGTGTTCCGCACCATCGTGAAAGCCGGGCCCGGCGGTATCGCGGCCGGCAAAATCGCCGAAAGCGTCGGTATCCCGGCCAATACGGCGTCGACGCACCTCAGCATCCTGACCGGCGCCGGACTGCTTTCCGCCTATCGCGACGGTCGCTCGATCATCTACCGTGCCAACTTTTCGCATTTTTCCGAA